>Ga0137307_100454_pt1 | contig 55171 bp, 52 predicted proteins | sample NAcewD2O_March_2_FD_97180 | JGI IMG/M metagenome (GOLD analysis project Ga0137307, IMG submission 97180) | Mouse cecal microbial communities from Vienna, Austria - N-Acetylglucosamine amended D2O_March | ecosystem: Host-associated > Mammals > Digestive system > Large intestine > Cecum | place... | reverse complement strand
TGGCGGCATTGTCGGGGCTGCCTGTGACATACGTGTTTACACATGACAGTATTGCGGTTGGCGAAGACGGTCCAACGCATCAGCCCATAGAGCAGTTGCCGTCACTGCGGTTGATGCCTAACTTAAATGTATTTCGGCCGTGTAACGGTGCAGAGATTGCGTTCGCATGGACGTATGCAATGTCTGATACGGCCTGTCCGTCGTGTATAGTTTTATCACGCCAGAAAGTAATGCAAATAGCCGCGCCAGAAAATGCTGATTTATCGCGTGGTGCGTATATTATAAAGCCGGCATCCGGGCGGCGTGTGCGTGCAACTATTGTTGCCACCGGGGCTGAGGTGCCGCTGGCGGTTTCGGTCGCGGGGATTTTGGGTGATGATATTCAGGTTGTGTCAATGCCCTGTGTTTCTATCTTTCGTGCGCAAAGTGATGAGTATAAGAAAAAAATACTGCGCGGCTATGTTGTGGCGATAGAGGCAGCCGCCGCGGCGCCATGGTTCGAATTTGCAGACGCGGTCGTTGGAATAGACGAGTTTGGTGTGTCCGGTGACGGGGCGTCGGTTTATGCGCGATGTGGCTTTGATGCGGAAACAATTGCGCGTCAGATAAAGGATAGCTTAGGCAAATAATGTCTGTTTCCGAATATGTTTTTACGGCATCCGACGGCGAAGAAATACCGGTGCGAATTGCCGCGCGTCGCGGTATTCGTAATATAACATTGCGCCCAAAAATTGGCCGTGACAGGGAAATTCAGATATCGAAGCCCTGGCTGGTGCGGGATATGGCCGCGCTAGAGTTTTTAGAGGCCAAGCGCAAGTGGATAGAGCGGATATTTGCCCGTGCGCCGCAGCGCGAAACCGTTAAGCCGGGAATGTGTCTGGAATATCTGGGGCGGCGCGTAACAGTTATGCATGATGCGTCACGATATTCAAATTCATACAGTAATGACGGAATGCATCTTATTATAGGTGGGGCGCCGGATATGTTTGAGCGCCGCCTGGGGGAGTTGATAAAGAAAGAATTCCTGGCGGAGGTAAAGCGGATAATTCGTAGCGCGCCCCGCGATTTGTGGCCTCGGAAAATTTCTTTGCGTGACACGACCAGTCGCTGGGGCAGTTGCTCGTCGACGGGCACGATATGCTTTTCATGGCGATTGGCATTCGCGCCGTATGATGTAATGCGCTATGTCATTATGCATGAGCTGGCACATCGGCGACATATGGATCATTCGCCGGAATTTTGGGCGACGGTATCAGAACTTTACGGCTTTGGGGTAGAGCGTGCAAAGCGCTGGCTTAATGCTCATGGGGCAGAACTGCACAAATATCTGTAGACGGCTTTTTTGTTGCAAAATCAAATTTATTCGCTAAAATTAAACGGATGTTAATTTTTGGCTTTCATTTTAATATTTTGCATCACGCCCATCGGGCGTCATATTAGCTATTGTATTCTTTTTATGTTATAATACCCAAAAACAAAATGGCGGGGGTGACTCGCAAAAAATATAGGATTTTATTATGGACTTAAAGCCAACAAAACCATTGTCCGGATTCGTAGAATTGCTGCCGGCGCAGCAGCGCTGCTTTGATGCATGTGCGGGGCGCATGCTAAACGTGCTGCGCACTAGCGGCTTTTCTGTATTGGATTTGCCGGCCATAGAGCGGGCAGAGGTGCTTACGGACAAGGATAACTGGGATGAAATAGAAACGCAGATGTTTTTGTTCCAAAAGGGTGATACAAAAATGGGGCTGCGGTATGATGGCACTGTTGGGCTGGCGCGATATGTCGCAGGGCATCTGAATGATTTGACTTTTCCTTTTCGTGCGGCCCAGTTTTCCAAACGCTATCGTGGTGAGCGCGCCCAGCGTGGCCGCTATCGCGAGTTTTATCAAATGGACCTTGATATCCTTGGTATAAACAGCCTATCTACGAACTATGACGCGGAAATAGTTTTGGTAATTTCTCGTGCATTGGATACTGCGTGCGAGTTTATTGGGCCGGCATGCGTCCATGTCGGCAGTCGCCCCTTTTGGGATGCGTTGTTTGAATATCTGGAATTAAGTCCGGCTCAAAAGAAAGACGTTTTTGTTCTGATTGATAAAAAGGACAAAATGGGTGACGAAGATTTCGCAGAAGGTCTGCGCGATGCAATCGGGAACGCGCGGACAGAAGAAAAAATAAAATCGGTGTTTACAGACGGCTATGCGCATTTTGTTGGCGCGTCAGAGCCGCTGGATGCGGCGATTGCGGAACTGACCGGGTTTATGGAAACACTGCGTGCAATTGGTGTTGAAAGGGCGGAGTTGGACCTGTCTATTACGCGTGGCCTGGCTTACTATACTGGGCTGGTGTTTGAGTTTAAGCTGATAGAACATCCGGAACTGGGCACGGCGGCCGGTGGCGGGCGTTATGCCGATTTGGCCGGCAAGTTCAGTAAAACAAAGATAATTGGTGTCGGGGCGGCGATTGGATTCTCTCGTATATTCTGGGCGCTGCTAGAGGGTGGAAAAATCGATGTTTCGCGCTTTGCGCGTCCTGTGACGGCGGTCATACTTGTTATGGGTAATGACAATGTCGCATATGCGATGCGTGTTGCGGATGAAATGCGTGCGGCCGGAATATCGACGGCAACTTATTTGGATACGGAAAGGAAATTTAAAAATCAAATAGAGTTTGCAGATAAGATAGGGGCGCCGTTCAGTGTCATTATCGGCGATACCGAAGTTGGCAATAATACCGTTGCATTAAAGGATATGACGTCCGGCTCGCAGCGTGAGATTGCGGTTGAAGATTTGGTTAAACTTTTGAAGAAATAATCATGATAATAGAGCAGAAATTAAAAGATATACAAACACGTGCAGACGATATTGCGAACCAGATGAACTCGGGCGAGGCATCTGGTGAAGAACTGACACGTCTGTCAAAAGAGTATTCGCGGCTGGGTGAGATTTTGCCGCTGATAGATGAATACTTTCAAACTACTCGCGGTATCGCGGATGCGACGGAAATGCTGCATGATGCGGAAATGCATTCTATTGCATCAGAGCAGTTGGCGGAGCTGAATCATGTTCTGCCAGAAATAGAGCGCAGATTGCAGATTGCGCTGCTGCCGCGCGATGATGCGGATGACAACAGTGTTATTATGGAAATTCGTGCCGGTGTCGGTGGTGAAGAGTCGGCGCTGTTCGCGGGGGATTTATATAATCAGTATAAATCATACGCGCTGCGCCAGGGCTGGAAGGTAGAGGTTGTCGAAGAAAATGCGACATCGCTGCGTGGATACAAGGAAATTATCTTTAAAATAGACGGTGCGGGCGCGTATGGGCGAATGAAGTTTGAATCCGGAATTCATCGCGTTCAGCGTGTTCCGGAAACCGAAGCGGGTGGTCGTATTCATACTAGTGCGGCATCCGTTGCCGTAATGCCGGAGGCAAAAGATATTGACGTTGTTATTGATGACAAGGATATTCGCATAGATATCTTTCGTGCATCGGGTGCCGGCGGCCAGCACGTTAATAAAACGGACAGCGCCATACGTATTACTCATTTTCCTACGGGGATTGTGGTGACTTGTCAGAATGAGCGTTCGCAGTTGCAAAATAAAATATCGGCAATGGCTGTATTGCGCTCCAAGCTATATGAAAAGCAGCGAATGGAGCAGATGAGCGCTTCGAATGCGTCGCGCAAATCGATGGTCGGCAGTGGTGATCGCAGCGAAAAAATTCGTACGTATAATTTCCCAGAGCAACGCGTTACAGACCATAGAATAAAGCTGACGCTGTATAAATTGGATGATATTTTGGCGGGTGGTGCCGGGCTTGATGAAATGATAGATGCCCTGATTGCTGCCGACCAGCTAGAGCAGTTGGCGTCCATGGAATAACTATTTGTTTTTTGTGATAAAAAGCGACCTTTTGGTCGCTTTTTATATGCCTAAAAAAAACGGAGGATTTTCTTAGGCATAAAATATGAGGGAAGGGGGCGAGATGAGAAGTTTTATTCTGTTGCCGGTGTTATTTATGGGCTGGGCTGCGGCTGTGCAGCCTGGTGGCTTTGATGAAATTCATTGTTCGGTTGGTGGCCAGATTGTTGCCGGCTATGGCGATGATTTTATGGTTGGAATTCAATAATATGTGCCTTGAGATATTAAAATAAATATCGGGGCCCCGGTTAAAACGGGGTCTTTTTTATAGATTGCATAATATATTTATTTAAAGAATATTCTGTTGGTTGTATTTATATATTAAAGCTCTTTTTTATGTAAGGAGAAGAGTGTCTTTTATGGCTTTATTGTTTTTTAGTTGGAATTTTTATGGCCTTTCGTATATTATATGGCTGTTATGGAAAATTCTGATTTGAGCTTTAAGCCCGACATGCCAATAGTTATGGTTGGCTTAATGGGGGCGGGTAAGACCAGTGTTGGGCGTGCCTTGGCACGTCGCCTGGGGGTGCCTTTTGTTGATTCCGACAAGGAGATAGAGGCGGCGGCCGGCTGTAGTGTTGTTGATATATTTGCAATGTATGGCGAGATGGAGTTTCGGCGCGTAGAGCAGCGTGTTATTGCGCGCCTTTTGGATACGCCGCCACTGGTTAAGGTTATTTCTACTGGCGAAGGTGCCTATATAACACCCGCAGTTCGTGAAATGTTGGCGGGTAGGGCGCTAACAATTTGGTTAAAGGCAGAGTTGGAACTGCTTGTAAAAAGGACCAATTTTCGAGATACGCGCCCGCAGCTGTTGAATGCGGATAGTAAAAAAATATTAGCTCAGCTGATAGAAGAGCGCTATAAGACTTACGCGCTGGCGGATATTACTGTTCAGACGCGTGACGAAAGCCTGCGCAAGACACTGGGCAAGGTTGTCAGTGCAATAGAAGAAAACGAAAACAAAAGGAGAAACAATGGCAAAAAGTAATTTGTTAAAGGAGTTTCGGGCGTTTGTGGAGCGTGGAAATGCAATAGATATGGCTGTCGGTATTATTGTCGGCAGCGTTATGACGGGTGTGGTTAATTCGCTGGTAAAAGATATTATAATGCCACCCATAGGCTTGTTGATAGGTGGTGTGGATTTTTCGCAGTTGTTTATCGTACTAAGTGGCGGTCGGCCAGGTGTGAAATATGCAACGGTAGAAGCGGCCCAGGCGGCGGGCGCAACAACTATGAATATCGGTGTATTTATGAATTCTGTGGTAAGCTTTTTTATCACAATGTTTGCGATATTCTTGTTTGTGCGTGTTGTGAACAAAATGCGCAGCAAGCAGCCTGTGACGACGCGCTCGTGTCCGTTTTGTAAGACTTCTATTAGCAAGGCGGCGACAAAATGTCCAAACTGCTGCTCGAATGTGAAGCCAGAAGAGGTTGATGCGCCACAGGAAAGTGAATTGGCCAAAGATATAAAGAGGCTAAAGAAAATTGCGGGTGGCAAATTGTCGAAAATGACAAAGGTGGCAAAGAAATAGTTTTGGCTTGTTTGCGGCGATATAAATAATGAGCTGCGTGATAATGCCGGATGCAAACTGTTGTAGGTTGTGTCCGGTTTTTTTAAATTGGTGCCACATCCAAAGGCGAAAGGGGGTGTTATATAACAACGTATCATAAAGGCGCATAATGTATATTATGTATAGTTTTGTTTTTCGGTGATGTTGCGGGGTGTGGTTTGGGGCGTTTTTATGCATTATGCCGCGTGTCTGTTTTTTGTGTTTTGTGGTGTTGTAGGCTTTCTGATTTTATTTTATGGATCGTGTGTTGTGGTGATTAAAAAGATTGAAAATTTTTATTAGCGTTTATATATATCTATTTGTTTTTTGTTGTGATTATTATTGTTGTGCTGTTGATTTGTTGTGGTCGGTGTACGGGCGCTCTGTGATATTGGTTGTATGTTGATATTATTTATCAATATATTTTTTTAATACTATGATATTAGCGCTGTATAAATAACTTTAAGTCTTTGTATTATGCAAATTTTGGATAAATTCGCCCTATTTTTATTCTTTTTAATAAAAAATGGCGGATTTCTGCGGGTTTGGGCATGGTTTTAGTGTCTGCGGGGGCAATTTTTGTGGGTTTATTTGATGTATGAAAATATTTTTATAAAAATGTAATTACAAGTTACTATTTGTAATAGTTAAATTGATTTATTTGTACAAAAAAATGGAACTTAAACGGTTGATTTTTAGTCGTCTATATTTTAATATTTATTATTATGAGACTAGATTTGGCGCTGGTTGCGCAAAATATTTATCCCACACGTGCCAAGGCCGTTGCTGCGATAAAGGCGGGTTTGGTTTCGGTTAATGGGATTATTGCCCAAAAGCCCAGCCAGCCGGTTGCAGAGACAGACCGTCTGGCGGGCGATGCGTTGCCGTATATGTCGGGGCGCGGCAGTCTGAAGCTGGAGCATGCGCTTGATGTTTTTGGAATAAATCCGGCGGACATGGTTTGTCTGGATGTGGGGGCCAGTACCGGCGGCTTTACAGAGGTTTTATTGTCGCGCGGTGCGCGTCGTGTGATTGCTGTTGATGTGGGAACCGGTCAATTGGTGCCGGATTTGCGTGCGGATTCGCGCGTAATGTCGTTGGAGCAGACCGATATCCGTGATTTAACGCCGCCAATGCCGGTTGATTTAATTGTAATAGATGTGTCTTTTGTTTCGTTGGCTGATATTGTGGACTGTTTGCCGCGGTGGGGCGCAAAACATATTGTCGCGCTTATCAAGCCACAGTTCGAGGTTCCGCGCGCGGTCGCGGCGGCGGCTCATGGTGTAATTAAATCAGAGCAATGGCATAACTATTCAATAAATCGTGCGATAGAGGCGTTTTCGTCTTGCGGGTATGAGTGTCTGATGACAGAGCAGTCGCCAATTCGTGGCGGCAGTGGTAATATAGAGTATCTGGCGCATTTTATATACCGTGGATAATTGTATTTTTTCTTGAACGCGGTGTGTTTTGCGTATATTATTTTGCATATTATATAAAACAAGGATTAGAAAATGGCGGATGATATCAAAAAAATAGCGGAGCGCGATGCAAAGTGGCAGGGGCGCTGGGCCGAGGCGCGTGCTTTTGTGCCTAAAAACGATAGTGCAAAGCCAAAGTATTATAATTTGATAGAGTTCCCCTTCCCCAGTGGCTCGGGTCTGCATGTGGGGCACATGTTGCCTTATACCGGTATGGATGTTATGGCGCGTTTTCGGCGTGCCCAGGGGTATGATGTTTTATTCCCGATAGGATATGATTCCATGGGTATTTCATCCGAAAAATACGCCACGAAAATCGGCAAGCACCCCAGTGAATCTGTTGCGGAACTGATAAAGATTTTTGAGCGTGATATTTCCGTTATGGGCCTGTCTTTTAATCCTGAGTCTAAGCTGGCGACGTCCGACCCTGAGTTTATCAAGTGGACCCAGTGGATGTTTATTCAGTTCTTTAAAGCCGGCCTGGCGTATAAGTCTGAACTGCCGATGAACTGGTGCCCGAATTGCCGCACGAATCTTACCAACGAGGAGCTGGAAGACGGCAAGTGCGAGCGCTGTCATGGGCCGGTTGAAAAGAAAATGAAGATGCAGTGGAATCTGGCGATTACCAAATACGCAGACAGGCTGATAGATGACCTGGCGGATGTTGATTTTCCGGCTCGCGTTAAAACGGAGCAGATAAACTGGATTGGGCGCTCGTTCGGGGCGGATGTCGATTTCCGTGTCGGCGATGATGTGATGACGGTATATACCACGCGTGTTGATACCATATTTGGTGTAACTTTTTGTGTAATTGCGCCAGAACATAAACTGGTTCAGAAATGGCTGGCCCAGGGGCGCATTAAAAACGCAGATGCGGTGCGTGAATATATTGCCGCCGCCAAGGCAAAGTCCGAGATAGAGCGCACAGACGTAACGCGTGAAAAAACAGGTGTTCGCCTGGAAGGAATTATGGCGGTTAATCCGTATAGCGGTCGGGAAATTCCGGTGTTTGTGGCGGATTATGTGCTGGCGGATTATGGTTTTGGGGCGATTATGGCGGTTCCGGCGCATGATGGGCGCGATTGGGATTTTGCGAAAAAATTCGGGCTGGATATAATTCCGGTTTTAGCCGGCGGCTCCGCGGATGCGGTTTGGGAAGGCGACGGTGCGCATATTAACTCTGAGTTTATGAATGGTATGAACAAGCATGACGCGATAGAGGCTGCTATTAAATACGGTGCAGAAAAAGGAATCGCGCGCGCCACAAAAAAGTACAAGCTAAAAGACTGGGGCTTTTCGCGCCAAATGTATTGGGGCGAGCCTATTCCGCTGGTTTGCTGCGAAAAGTGCGGCTGGGTGCCTGTGCCGGAATCGGAACTGCCGTTGATGCAGCCGCATATGGATGACTATCGCCCGACCGACGACGGGGAAAGTCCGCTGGCGCGTGCGGTCGATTGGGTTAATGTGCCCTGCCCGTGCTGTGGTGCGCCGGCGCATCGTGAAACAGATACTATGCCACAGTGGGCTGGGTCTTCGTGGTATTTCCTGCGATATATTGATTCAAAAAATAATGATGAGTTTTGCAATCGCGCGCTAATGGATAAGTGGATGCCGGTTGACCACTATAATGGCGGCATGGAACATACAACACGCCATTTGCTGTATTCTAGATTCTGGTACAAGGCCCTGGCGGATTTGGGGCTGGTTCCGGGGTCGGAGCCTTATAAAAAGCGCACCAGCAGCGGGCTGCTGATGGCCGAAGATGGGCGCAAGATGTCCAAATCATTGGGGAATATGGTTCCCAGCAGTGATGTCGTCGCGCGTGCGGGGGCCGATGCGTGTCGAATGACTATATTATCGCTGGGGCCATGGGACCAGAATGTAAACTGGTCCGAGGGGACGCTGGCCGGCGTTCAGCGCTTTTTGCGCCGCGTGGAAAATATGGTCGGGAATTTGACGGATGATGCCATGACCCCGGAACAGGAGCGTCTGGTAAATCAGCTGATTGCAGATGTCACAGAACGTATCGACGGTATGCGTTTTAATACGGCGGTGTCGGCGATGATGGAATATATAAATGCTTTTTCTGGCAAAATGCCGCGTGCGGCTTATATCGCCCTGCTGCGTGTTTTGAATCCGTTCGCGCCACATCTGACAGAAGAAATGTGGGAACGCTTGGGCAATACAGATATGCTGGCATTTGCGCCGTGGCCGACGTTTGATGCGGGCAAGCTGGCGAAGACGGAAATGACACTGGTGGCATCTGTAAATGGCAAGCGCGCGGCAGAATTTAAAATGCCCATTGGTGCGACAGAGGCGGATATAATATCTGCGGCGAAAAACGCCGCCGGGACAAAGCTGGCCGGGGCGGAGATTATAAAGACGATTGTCGTTCCAAACAGGATGGTAAATTTTGTTGTAAAGAAGTAAAAAATCCCCCAACTGGGGGATTTTTACCAGGGGCAATTTTCGGCATACGTGCCGTTGCCTGATGTGTCAGAAAAGTCAAAGCCCTTGGGGATATAGCATTCCTCCTCCTGGGTGGCGCCGGGGCCGGATGTTGTGCCGGGGGACTTGCATGCTGTGCATCCGGTGCATTCGTTTTTTAGATCGTTTATTTTGGCGTTCCCGAAATACCCCCGCTTACAGCGGGCTGTTGTTTTGGAGATGCAGAGATTATTGACGCATTCTCGGGCGATGACCTTGTCGCATCCGTCGCCAACAGTTAATGTTTCACTGAAACATGTTGTTGGTGAACATTTGGTTTCGATTGGCTTGAATTCGCATGGTGGACAGCAGGATGGACCGTAACTTTGGCATCTTGTGTTGTCTTCTGCAAGGGTGCAGTTAAAGCATGTAATCCCCAGTGCTATTGCGTTTTGTGTTAACATAAGGGTTGCGCCGATTGTGGCGATTATTATACCGGTTTTCATTTTGTTCTATCTCCTGCTCTTTTCTTTCAGCGAACGAAAAAACCACCAAAACATTTGGTGGTCAGGAGGTTGAGAACAATCCTTAGAATTGTGCTGCTTATTCTATATACTCGCAGCCCTCCTGACCCGGGTCAGGAGATTGTTTTTCGTCGTAATATTAAAACGGGCGCACAACAGCGCGCCTTAAGACTCTATTCCGACGCTAAGGCAGAGGTTCTCACACCTCATTCGCGGAACACCCGCGAACAGAATAAGTATAACTTTTATATGACAAAAATACAAATGAAAAAATCCCGCATTGCGGGATTTGGGTTTTGATTAGGATATTTGTTCTATTCTGCGAATGCGGCGTTCTATGCTATCAAATGGGCTTTCCAGGAATGTCTGGACACAAAGATAGGCCATTTCAATATCTATATCATCCGCCGCCAGTGCCAAAACATTGATGTCGTCGTGAAAACGGTCGTCGCGCGCCTGCTCCGGTCGGTCGCAGCGCGATGCACGCAGGTTGCGATAGCGGTTCGCGGCAATCATAACGCCCGCCCCTGTGCCACAGATTGCAATTCCACGTGCGTTTTTATCATCCCCGATTGCATCGGCTAGGCTGGCGGCGACATCGGGATAGTCGGCGGAAATATTAGGGTCATCCACACCTAAGTTTACAACCATATATCCTGCCGCGGTTAGCATTTCAATCAGATATAGCTTCAAACCGACGCCGCGGTGGTCGGCGGCAATATATACTTTGGAAACTGTTTTATTCATCCTTTTTGTCCTTTCTTTTTGCCAGTTTACATTCCAGGCCGGTGTTGCCGGTAATATTTATGGTTCTGTATGACAGCGTGCCCGACATTTTTGCCGCACTGAACATATTGGCGGTGCTGACGGTTGCCGGGCCGTCCAGTTCACCGTGCAGAAATAGGTTTTCCGCCGTAACGCGTCCAATAACACGGCCGCCGCGCCCTATTACCACCGTTTCGGCGGAAATATTACCCTGGACGATGCCGTGAATTTGAACAATATGGTCTGTTTTTATATCGCCGACCAGCGTGCAGCCCGCACCAATAATGGTAGGAGAATTCTTTTCCAAAGAGTTAGTAAATGCCAGCATCTTTTATTCCTTTACAAATTTTGCGGGGTCAAATTGCGCGCCCTTGTATCTTATTTCGTAATGCAGGTGTGGGCCCGTACTGCGTCCGGACGACCCGCCCAGCCCCACGACCGTGCCCGGGCGTACCCAATCACCACGCGATACCGTGATTTGAGACAAGTGCGCATAAAGAGTTGTAAACCCAAGACCATGGTCTATTTCGACCGTTGTGCCATATCCCACACGTTCGCCGGCCGATACGACCCGCCCCGGCGCCACGGCCATAAGTTCTGTGCCGATTTTGCCGGCAAAATCAATACCACGATGACGCTTTTGCTTGCCGTCGAATGGGTCTTTGCGCATTCCGTAGTTGGATGTTATTCGCATTTGTGCAACAGGCGCACCGATTGGCAGTATTACGCGCAGGCGTGCCAGCCCATGCCATAGTTCCAAATCATCGGCTAGCTTTTGATATTTCGGGTCCAGTGTCTTGTCTATCTCCAGCGGGCTGAATGCGGCGCCGACCAGCGGATTTGTGTATTTGTTTGCCTTTGCGACCAGGGCGCGCTCGCTAAGCCCCAGGGTGGCAATTGTGCCGTTTATTTTTTTCAACTCGCGACGCAGTTCTTCTGTTTTGTCGGCGGCCAGGGTGCTGACCGTGTCGATTATTTCAGTGTCGGCTGCAACAACCGCCTGCATTGATTCAACGATTGCGGCATTGCGTTTTTTTAGTTCTTCGTTCTCGGCCCGGGTCAGTTCGTATTCGGCCGATAATTCGGATAATTTGACATATTCGGGCGTGTATTCGTCATTTGTAAAGATTTCAGATACGCGTGTGCGCATGAAATCAAGCTCGCCCCATGTCTTTAGGCGGTCGTTGATAAGTTTTTCTTTTTCGGTATCGCTTAGCTTTTGGGAGTTTAGAATTTTATCATCCGTAACATTTAAATTGCGGGTCAAATCATTAAACTTTGCCAGATATACCTGCAGCTCGGTCATTTGGCGGGCATGCTGGGCGCGTGATTGCTCCAACTGCTGGGTCCGTTTTTGCAGCAACGGGCGATGATAGACAAATACGTACGTAGACCATGCGGCCCAAATAAACAGCCCTATTTTGCCGCAGAACTTGGTAAAGCGCCAAAAACTGCTTTGCTTAAATGTATAAACATTACCGCGCGGGGTGTCCATAACGGTGAATTCGCGCGGTGGGAAAATACGCACAATGACGCGCCAAATTGCCCGAAAAGGCGAAGTTATAAGCGCCCATAGTGATGTAAAATGTCTTGTAATAAAGTTTATCATGTCAGCTAAGTTTAGCCAATGCATCTTTAATAGTCAAGCCGTCGCGTAAAATGGCGGGTTCGTTCATGGAAAGGCCGCGATGTATAACCGTTGGACCGCGTGTGCCAATGCGGCCCTGCATCAGTACGCGCTCGGCCGTTGTTTTGGCGCCAAAAAGCGGAAATATCTCTATGTCGCCGCATTTTGCCGCCATTTCGGAAAGTACGGATGCGGTTGTTGCGGCATCGGTTATTATTACAAATGTCCCGCGTGGTTTAACGCGTGCCAGGCATTTGCGTGTCCACAGCGCCAGGTCGGCATTATGATGCGCATTATGTCGGGCCGGCGTGCCTTTAAAGTAAGGCGGGTTTGTTATTACTGTATCAAATGTGCGGTCCGTGCGCCATTTTGTGATGTCTGTATTTATTAGCTCTATGTCACAGGCGTTTATGCTCGCGTTCTTTTCGCATTCGGCCAGCATGTCCGGTGATATGTCCAGGCCCGTTATGCGCGCGCCCGGCATGTTCGCCGCCAGGCACAGCGCCGCCCCGCCGGTTCCCACGCCCACGTCCAGGACGGTTTTTACAGGGCGTCCCGCCCCAAATGCCGCCAGCCATACCGCATCGGCGGTGGGGTTGTAACGACCGCGGTAAAACCGCACACGTCCGCCCATTAGGGTAAAAATTTCTTGTTTTTGCGTCATAGGCATATATAATAATTCATCAAAAATAAAAGGCAAGATTATGTTTGATGAATCATTGGTTGTTCAAAGTGCGGTAAGCGCTTTTAATAATGCTGCTTTGGGGGCGCCGCTGTTTATGTGGCTGGGGCTGCTGATGCTGCCGCTGTTTGCAATGGTTTACAAAGTGGGTAACGATTTTATCGCCCGCCAGTCATTTTGGCAGGGGCTAAAACAGGGAAATATGCGGACTTTTAACTTTGCCTTGTCTGTTTTAGTTCTGGTTTTTGCATGGCTGATACTTATGGGGGGGAATTACGGCGTGCTGCGCGATGAAATATCCATACTGCCGTATGCGGTGTCTGCAATGCTGTTTATGCTGGCTGCGGTTATTATAGAAAACCTGCGCGAGATAAATCCGCAGATGCCTGCGTTTATTACGCGTCGTATAAAACACAGAAGGCTGTTTTTGTATTCCGGGCTGTTGCTGGTGTCGCTGGTGGCCGGCCTGGGTGGCGCTAATACTTTGTGGGGCGCCCTAATGCCGGCGGCGGCCGTGTTTGGTGGTGCGGTTGCCGGGCGCGCTTTGCGTCGCAGGCCGTCCCCGATATTGTTTAGTACGATTGTTATGCTCGCGGTAGTAACACTGATATTGATGCAGCCGGAATTTTTCCGTTTTGGCCAGTTGGGGAATCTGAGTTTGGTGCATTTGGGTGCGCTGGTGGTCACTGGTGTGTTTGCGGCGGCTACGGTTGTGCTGCGTAATGTAAAACCGCGCTCTAAAATTCACCGCAGTGCTTATATAAAGCTGAAATGGATGGCGCGCTTTGTAGTGGCGCTGGCGGTGGTGCTGTTCTTGCTGACGGAATCGGTTCCGGTATTCCTGGGGATGGTTGTGGCGATTATGCTGTCGTTTGCATTGTCTGTGTGGCACCAGGATGCCATTGCGGCCGATTTGGATAAAAAGATGTGGGCGGCACTGATGTGTGCGTTCGGTATTGTTACAATTATGCCTGTTATAACTGCGCTGGGGATTGTGTATTGGACAAACCTGGCGGCCGGGAATGTGTGGCGGCAATCAAAGTTCTTGTTATAATTGGTTATATTTATTTAATACCAATCAGATGCTCTATGTTGTATCATTTCAGGCGAAATGACTATTAAATAAAGCGAGCAAGCTGATGAGTATACATCCAACCGCCATTATTCATGAAGGCGCCGTTTTGGGCGCCGATTGTAAAATTGGACCTAATTGTATTATCGGGCCTAATGTTGTTTTAGGTGACCGTGTGGAGTTGATATCAAATGTAATAATTGACGGTCATACGTCAATCGGTGATGATTCCATTGTTTATCCTTTTGCCGTTCTGGGCGTGATGAGCCAGGATTTAAAATGGCAGGACGAGGCCTCAATGACTGGTCTGCGCATAGGAAAGCGATGCCGTATTCGTGAATATGTTACAATTCATTCTGGGACGCCTGCATCGGACGGGACTGTTATAGGTGATGATTGTCAGATTATGGTTAATGCGCATGTTGGGCACGATTGTAAAATTGGCAACAGTGTGGTTATGTCCAATCTGGTTCAGGTTGCGGGCCATGTAGAGATAGAAGATTTTGCAATTTTGTCGGGTGGCGTTATGGTGCTGCAGTTTGCGCGTATCGGCCGGAACGCATTTGTTGGTGGCATGTCTGGTGTTGGTAATGATATATTGCCATATGCAATATATGACGGTAACCCCCGCGCCGTATATCGTACGGTTAATCGTGTGGGGCTGATGCGTCACGGCTTTACAAACGAGGATATGCACGCGATTCATAGCGTATATTCCGCTGTGTTCCGTGATACAGACGGAACCGTGACCGAGCGTCTTAACCGTATCCGCAAGGAAGTGAAGAATAACAAATATGCCATGGATGCCATTGACTTTATAGAAAATCGTTCCAAACGCGGCATTGGCACATCAAAAAATGCAGAATAAGCCAAAAGTATTCATTATCGCCGGTGAAGTATCGGGTGATGTTTTAGGCGCCCGCATAATGGCGCAGATGCCCGATGTGGAATTTTTCGGAATCGGCGGGGAAAATATGAAGGCTGCGGGTCTTCAAACTCTGTTCCCTATGGCGGATTTGTCTGTTATGGGCGTGGTAGAGGTTGTTGCACACGCGCGTACGTTAACGCGGCGTATTCGTGAAACCGTGGCAGAGATAATTCGGCAGCGCCCCGATATTATTTTGACAATTGACTCGCCCGGCTTTGCCCGCAGTGTTATCGCCCGCTTGCGCAAGATGCCCGAAGGGCGCGCACTAATAGAAGGTGGGTTAAAGTTTCATCATGTTGTCGCCCCCCAGGTTTGGGCCTGGCGTGCGGGCCGTGCAAAGAAATATGCGCGTACATTTGATAAGCTGTATGCATTCTTTGACTTTGAGGTGCCCTATTTTACAAAATATGGTTTGGATACAGTGGCGGTTGGGCATCCGATTGCAGATGGCTTAATCGGCAAAGCGGCCAAGTCAAAGAAAGTGACTAATGAAGAAAAGCTGATAACACTTATTCCCGGCAGCAGAATGTCAGAGGTTCGTCGTTTGATGCCGCTGATGCGTGATGTGGCGGGAATTATTGGGCGCTCTGGATATCGCGGGTATAAATTTGCAATCCCGACGGTTGAAACCACGGCAAAATATGTTGCGGATGAAACCGCTAAATGGGGTGTGCCGGTTGATTTGGTGCCCTCTTCCATGCGTTATGAATTGTATTCCAAGACATATATAGCCATTGCGGCCAGTGGCACCGTTTCGGCAGAGCTGGCTATGATGCATGTTCCGGCTATTATCGTATATAAGATGAATCCGATAACAACTTGGCTGGTCCGCCAGGTGATAAAGATTCGCTGGGTTTCGCTGGTAAATATTTTATTGAAGCGTGGCGTTTACCCGGAATTCTTAGGTCCGGCGGCGCGTGCGGACTATGTTATGGATGCCTTTGGGCAGTTAACGATTCCGTCGGTTCGCGAAAAGATGATTGATGCGCTAAAGTCTGCTGATAAGCTGTGGCAGCGGGATTCGGGCGGTGCCGCGCGTTTGATTGCCGATGGTGTATTGCAGGCGATATCAAAAAGATAGTATTTTATAAAAAATGACCCGCATATTTTTTTGCGGGTCTATTTTTTTATTCCATTCCCTCCGGGACATTTGATGCACACTGAGGGCTCAGGCATACCCTCTGATCTATTATGAAGCCCGGCGGGATAGTGCACCAGTTGTCAATCGAATGACTAGAGTTCAGAGTGATAGGCTTGGTATTCAGGCTGATTCCATTGTTGTCGCATATTTCATCAGGCTTACTGGTGACGCTCTCTACCGGTATTTCTGCGACGCATTTTGCGCTTTTACCCCACTTGCTGCGGCGGCCCCCATTTTCCCAGCACAGGCATGCGCCCCATGATGCCGTATCCACATCCAGGCCATAGTCGCGCGGACACATATCCTCTTTGTCACCGATGCTATAAGGGATAACCAGTGATGAGTATACGTTGTCGTTGCCAGATATTTTCCTAAAGTTAGCCAGACATGCGTTGTCCTTGTCGTATACAGGACGTATAAACTGATACTCTACAAAGCGGCCTTGGACGTTGGCGCATTGCGTGGTTAAGCTGTCGATTATCTGATTATAAATTTCGGTTGCAACGCCGGTTGGGCGCAGGTGTCTGTGCTTTATTGCAGACTTGCTGGTGTTTTCTTTTTTGCCGTCATTAATTTCCTGCGTTGTCAGCAGGCCATAGATATTACTTGTTTCACCGGTCTGGTCGTTGTTTCCTGTTCCGCCGCCTATCACGGGTGTTGTACCTGGCGTTTGCTGCGCCTCTGCCACCCAGACTTGGCCGACTTTTTTATCAGGCATTGCACGTGCCTTGAATTTATCAAATCCGCCGAATGCCTGCTCTATAATTTGCTGGTCGTTACATGCCTCAATTTCGGTCAGCTGTTTTGCGCACTCTGACTTATATACTGCCTGACGTGTTGTGTCGTTTTCGTAGTGTACAGTTAAATCACCGCTATTGGTTGTGTCATACAGTGTAAACCAATCCGCTGCCGCCCCTTTTGAGAACAGGCCGCTGTATGGATAGTAAAAGTTTTCATAGCGGCTGGCGCCGTATTTGTCAAAGCACTGCTTAACAACGGCGCGGCATGCGGTTAGTGTATCTGTTTCAGTGCGCTTGTCTATATAGTCTTGGACAATGTTGTTGTCGAACATGTTATTGCATGAATTAACATAATCGGTGCATAGCTTGTCGTTTAGAACTATTCGGTGCGGTTGAACGATGACGCTGGAATCACCGGTTAGTTCCTTCATGGCGGCGGTTATGGACTTGTCGCCGTTCATATAGCATGCGGAAACAAAATCGAAGCAGCCCTGACGAATTTGGGCGACCTTGGCCTTTTGTGCATAGAAAATATCCAGCATGGCCTTGTCCAGATATTCGGCCCATACGTCGTCGGCTATTTCGGTACACTTGTCCAGCTCGGGCTGTGCAAATTTTTTTACGCGCTTTTCAAAATTTTTCACAAATATTTGGTTGCTGTAAACTTTTGTTAGCTTTTGGTCTGCGGCATCGACGCCCGCTGGGAATTTTAGCAGGTTTTCAAGCTCATAGAAATTGGCAACACCTGCGATTGGGGCGCCCGTACTGATGTCTATGAATTCGCCGTTATCCAGACACTTGTGATAGTTTGCACCGCAGACCTCTTCGCTTAGTATGGCGGTTTGGACATTGCTTAGGCATGTGGCAATATCAGCCGAGTAGTTATGCTTTTGACGGTTTTCCACACGAGCCAGGTCCAGCATCGCACTGCCCTCGCGGACGGCGGATTTCATCTGCTTTTGCTTTTCTGCAATCGCGGTTTCTACTGTATTACAGTCTTGTTCGATTGCCATTAGATATGCGGTTATTGCCCGCTGGAGTGATGCGTCGTTACAGTCGGCTTTTACCGCACTGCGACATTGTGGGTATACCGCCGAATAAAGATTCTGGCCGTTATAGGATGCAATAGCCTGGCCGGCATCGGCAAGGCCAAATGCATTTGTTGTATCAAAAGAAATGTTTATGCTGTTCAGGTCCGAATACTTGCCGCCCACACTGCTGTCTGTGCCGCGGATAGAATTCATAATCGCCTGCAATAGCGCCTTGGATGCAGATGTGTCGGCTGTTAAGGCGTTTTCACCCTCTGAGGCGGTTTTCATGGCGGCGGCCTGGGATGCGGTCATGCCGACAACATTAAGGTTTTCGGTAAAAACCGTCAGTTGCTCGCCAGCCTGCTGTAATACATTGCGGGTTTCCGTCAGGTCGTAAACACGATTGCTGCACGAACAACGGCGATAGTCGTCATTTTTTAGCGTACAGAATTGGTCCATGCATGTGAAAAATGCGTTTTTGCATTGCTCATAGGCGGCGCCTGTGCGTGTTTCTGCAATGTTTACAATATTCTCGGCGGCCCGTGAAACAATCGAAGGGGCACTGGCGGTGCGGGTTGTTACCTTGTTTGTTGCAGCACGCGGGGACGCGGTGCGCGTGGTGGTGCCCGATGACGCTGTCGTGGTTGTCGCAGCGCGAGATGATGCTGCTTGCTGTATCCGCTGGGGTGATGCGATGCGTGCCGATGTTGATGTGCGTGGCGTCAAAACAGATGTGCGCGCAGTTGGTGTTTTTTCTGTTGTTGTGGCGCGCTGAGATGTTGTGGATGTGCTTGATTTTGAGCGCGCAGCAGCATTACCGTCACGGACGGCCGCGCGGGCGTATCCCACGGATACCAAGGCAGAAATAGCAAAAATCAAAATTCTCTTCATCTCTTTAAAAAATATTAGCAAAAAAACAATTTTCAGGGCAAGCGATTTTATTAGTCACATATACATGATAAGATTTGCTTCCCCTGGAATGAGTGGTGGGAAAACGGTTATAATCTCGGCATGAAAAAATCAAGATTAGAAGCTTTTAGTGACGGTCTGTTTGCTGTTGCGATAACTATAATGGTGCTGGCGCTGGCGGTGCCGCACAATGTTACGCTGGGGGCGCTGCGCGATCTGGTGCCGTTGTTCCTAAGTTATGTGCTAAGCTTTGTTTATGTTGCAGTATTTTGGATAAATCATCATCATTTGCTGGCCGCGACGCGACGTATAAACAGCATGGTTTTGTGGGGAAATCTGCACTTTTTGTTTTGGGTGACGCTTATTCCGTTTTTTACCGCGTGGGTTGATGAAAATCATGCTGCACCGGTACCTGTTGCCGCATATGGAGTGGTTTTGATGATGTGTTTTGTGGCATATCGCCTGCTGGAGGTTTTACTAATACGGGCACATGATTCAAATACGGTTATTGTTCGGGCCCTGCGTCCGGGGCGGCGGGAAAATCCGACCATTGTCGCATTTGTTGTTGCAATCTTAATGGCCGCAGTACATCCATTTGTTGCACTGGGGATTTATATATTGATTGCCTGTATCTGGATTCGTCCGCATCCCCGGCTGGAGAAAGCGCTGGGTTATGGTGATATTTGTGATAATAATATCGGTGCCGAAAAATAAATGGCATTATAATGATTTTTCTTGTTGCAAACCGTATAAACTTAAGATAATATATCAGACACCGTGCGGATATGGCGGAATTGGTAGACGCGCTAGTTTCAGGTACTAGTGGCAGCAATGCCTTGGAAGTTCGAGTCTTCTTATCCGCACCAAGAAGTTTTGGGGTTGTAGCTCAGTTGATAGAGCGCTACGTTCGCATCGTAGAGGTCGTGGGTTTGAGTCCCATCAGCTCCACCAGGATAAAAAATTCGGCAAAATGCCGAATCTTTTATTGTATTAAGTCACTGTCGTCATATATGGAATAAACAGCTTTATCTGTTTTTATGTGTATGTGTTCAGGAAGATGGCGCATAATAGCGTTTCCATAAAAAGTTTGGCCATTAAAACGTACTTTTAATGATGGCGTGGTTTTTTCTGTGTTGCGCAGATATAAAGTGTGCTTACCTATGTTCAGGGTATGCCCACAGTCACCTTCTTCATTGGCCCCAGTGCCATAGCCGATAGTGGTCATGCCGTTTGGGCACTTGTAACGTATTCCTGACTCTCCGTAACTGATAGTTGTTTCTGGGGCCCAATATCCTGCGCCAACCGGCTTGCATTCATAAAATGGCGCTGCGGTGCCTCCGGTTACGGGGGAATCGCCTATGTTTGTTAAGAATGTGCCAGATATCGGGTTATAAAATCCGATGGTGTTGTCTTTGGTGCGGTTTGCAGGAATGAACATGTGTGCCAATTTGTTATTGCTGTAAATATATACTTTGTATATTTCTCCATAGTATTCGGAATCCCATGTATCGATTGTGCCGATTAGGCAGCTTTTTGTATGTGTAAAATCTGTATAATTAAACTCTTGTGCCAACTGGCCGTCTATAATTAACCCGCCTGCCCCAAGGGATACGTCATGAACCGTATTTAGTGATATGCTATGGCCGCTTAGTTGATTGCCATATCGGAAATATGTATTGTATAGCTGGAATGAAGGGTTGGCATAATATTGTCCGACAATTCCCATTCTGTGACTACTAAATGGTTTGAATATTGCGCGTAATGTGTCGTTTCCGGTTAAATATACTTTGGTGTCAAATATATGGTGCCTATTGTCATCGGGGCTCTGAGTAGTGTAACGGTTGTCAAATAAGATATAGTCTAATAGTTCGTATTCACTACTTTCTGTTAGGTATGTTCCGTCATGGCATATAATTTTGCATTGTGATATATCTGTTTTTCCGTCGGTTGTATCGGCATCAAATCCAGGCGGGCAATCCATGCAAATTTCTTTTGTGTTATCATAATAAGTGGCACCTGTACATGTTGCGCCGTTTGCATTACCGATAATGCAGATGTATAACAATATTGTTCCAAGCTTTCGGTTTTGCATAACTTCTATCCCTCCCCCTCATTGTCGGTTTTAGCTACAGAAAAACCACCATTGTTTAGTGGTGGCTGGAGGTTCGTTACAATTTAGCTTAAATTGTGCTGTTTATTCTATATATTCACAGGCCCTCCAACCAAAGTTGGAGGTATTTAACGTCGCCTACGACGAAGCTAACAGAGGTAACGACACCCCAACGCAAATTAAATTTTTGCGTCATGCATATTTTTGCATGAAAAGATGTCTATAGCAATAAAAAAAGCATTTTTGGTGGGGAGGCGAGTCTAATCACATTCGCCTTGTCAAATTTAAAACCGCCCTTTTGGGCGGTTTTGTTTTACTTGTTTAAGTACCATTCAACCGTTTTTATAATACCGGTGTCGAATGTTTCATCGGCACGCCAGCCAAGTTCTGATTCCAGTTTTGTTGCATCAATCGCATATCTGAAATCATGCCCGGCACGGTCCGCGACAAAAGTTATTTGTTCGGCATAGCTGCGGCCGTCTGCGCGCGGGCGCTTTTCATCCAATATCGCACAGATTGTTTTTACAATCGTGATATTGTTACGTTCGTTTCGTCCGCCGATATTATAAGTTTCACCGGCCCGGCCCTGGTGGAATATTAAATCGATTGCCTTGGCATGGTCCAGAACGTATAGCCAATCGCGAATGTTTTCGCCGCGCCCGTATATAGGCAGATTTTCACCCGCCAGTGCCTTTGATATAATATGCGGAATCAGTTTTTCATTATGCTGTTTCGGGCCATAGTTGTTTGAGCAGTTAGATGTCGTTACATTTATCCCAAACGTGTGGTGATACGCACGAACTATAAAGTCCGAGCTGGCCTTGGATGCGGAATACGGGCTGTTGGGGGCATAGGGTGTCGTTTCTGTAAACATGCCATTTTCCCCAAGTGTTCCATATACTTCGTCCGTAGATATATGGTGAAATCGTGCATCTTCATAGCCCGGCTTTACCCTGCCCGGCCCGTCCATCCAATGACGGAACGCAACATCAATAAGGTTAAATGTCCCTTCTATGTTTGTTTTTATAAATGCGCCCGGATTTTTTATGGAGTTATCAACGTGGCTTTCGGCGGCAAAGTGAACTACGCCACGGATATCGTGTTCGCGGAATAGCTTTTCTATCAATTCGCGGTCGCAGATATCGCCACGAATAAATGTATAGTTCGGCATGGCCTCGCATTCGGTCAGATTGTCCAGGTTGCCGGCATAGGTCAGCTTGTCCAGGTTTATAATGTTATATTCGGGATATTTTGCCGCGAAATACGGAACAAAGTTGGCGCCGATAAATCCGGCACCCCCGGTAACTAGAATTGTTTTAGGCATGTTTTTAAGGCCTCCCGCCAGTGTGAAATTGTTATATTGAAGTCCTGCTTGATTTTATCTTTGGATAAAACGCTGTACGCGGGCCGTGTTGCCCGTGTGGGGTATGCGGATGTGGGTATGGGATTTACGTGGCACGGCAGTCCCGACAGTTCCATAATCGCACAGGCAAAGTCATACCAGCTGCATACGCCTTCGTTTGTGAAGTGGTATACTTCTTTCATTCCGTCGCGCAGTTGCGGTAATATTGCCACAATTGCCGCCGCCAGGTCCGCCGCCGCGGTCGGGGTGCCTATCTGGTCGCATACAACGTTTATAGATTCTTTTTCAGCGCCCAGTCTGCGCATGGTTTTTACAAAGTTATTGCCGTATGGCGAATACAGCCATGCCGTTCGAATAATAACCGCAGCGCGTGCATTTCCCAGTACGGCGATTTCCCCCGCACGCTTTGTTCGACCGTATGCGGATACCGGTGCTGTTTCGTCATCTGGTTCGTATGGTGTATGGGCGCATCCGTCGAATACATAGTCTGTTGATATATGTATTACACGTGCCCCCGATTTAGCCAGGTTTTCCGGCCCGGTAACATTTACGCGTTTGGCGGCATCTTCGTCGTCTTCGGCACGGTCAACGGCCGTGTATGCGGCACAGTTGATAATAGTGTCTATATTATTGTCGCGGACAAAGTCGCGGACGGCATCTGTATCGGTTATATCCAATGTGTCAGAGTCTGTTAAAATAGCCTGGGGCAATAGCTTGGCTAACTCCTGGCCCAGCTGGCCGCGGCTACCGGTTATTAGGTACATCTTTTAGTCCTTTTGCAATTCTGTCTTTTTCGGATGTAATGATTTTATCTGCGGGCACTTTCCAATCGATGCCAATTTCCGGATCATCGAAACGAATGCCGAATTCAGATTCCGGGTGGTACAGGTTATCGCATTTATATGCAAAAACAGCCGTATCGCTTAGTACGGAAAAGCCGTGCAAAAAGCCGCGCGGGATAAACAACTGGCGCTGGTTTTCGTCGGACAGTTCCACTGCGACATGGCGGCCAAATGTGGGCGAGCCGGGACGGATATCTACCGCCACATCCAAAACGCGCCCGTGCAGTACGCGTACCAGCTTTGCCTGGGCGTGTTCTCCTGTCTGGCAATGCAGGCCGCGTACAACGCCGTAAGAAGACTTGGACTGGTTATCCTGAACAAATCTGTTGGTAATACCGGCGCAGGTAAATTCCGCCTCGTTATAGCTTTCAAAAAAGTAGCCGCGCGCATCCGAAAAGATGCGGGGTTCTACGATAACAACGCCTTCAATGTCTGTTTTAATAAAGTTCATGTTTGTCCTCTCCTGCCACTTTGATTAGATAAGATTTATAGTCACTGTTCTTCAGGCCGGCGATAATTGCATTTAGCTGCTCTTTGTCTATAAAGCCGCGGCGATATGCAATTTCTTCGATACATGCTATTTTTAGGCCCTGGCGCTCTTCTATGATTTGAACAAAGTTCCCAGAATCCATAAGGCTTTTTGGGGTGCCCGCATCCAACCACGCATTTCCGCGGCGCATGGGCACGACGGACATTCTGTGCTCTGCCAGATACATATTATTTAGGTCGGTTATTTCCAGTTCGCCGCGGGCTGACGGGGTCAGACCTTTTGCCTTGGCCACAACATCACCCGGATAAAAGTATAGGCCAACGGATGCAAAGTTGGATTTCGGTTTTTGCGGCTTTTCCTCGATAGATACCGCGTTTAGATTTTCATCAAACTCGACTACGCCAAAGCGCTGGGGGTCGGAAACGTGGTAAGCGAATATTGTCGCACGCTGGCCGGCGTTTTTTGCAACCTCTTGCTGGAACCAGCGAAACTGTTCGCCCATGTAAAAAATATTGTCACCCAATATCAGGCATACGTCATCGGTGCCGATAAAATCTGCTCCTATTGTAAATGCCTGGGCGATACCTTTTGGTTCGGGCTGCACGGCGTATTGAATATGCAAGCCAAGTGCGCTGCCATCGCCGAAGAGCTTTTCGATATTTGGTGTGTCCTGGGGGGTCGATATAATTAAAATATCACGAATATCAAACTGCATCAGTGTCGAGAGCGGATAGTAAATCATCGGCTTGTCATAAACTGGTAGCAACTGCTTTGATGTGGTCTTTGTCAGCGGGTACAGGCGTGTTCCGCTGCCCCCGGCAAGTATGATTCCTTTCATATTTGGCGTCTCCTTGTCTGTTACCGTCAGTATAGATTAAATCCTTTATGGAAAGCAAATAACTTTTTTTAGTCCGTTTTTTTGCTTGCACGGCCGTCATGATGCTGTTAAGATTTAGCTGCGCCTGTGACCCAGTGGGGATATGGCGGAATGGTAGACGCTGAGGACTTAAAATCCTTTGGTTATTGCAACCGTGTGGGTTCGAGTCCCACTATCCCCACCACAAAAGTATATCGGATGTGTAGCTCAGTTGGTTAGAGCGCTTCGTTCACATCGAAGAGGTTGTCGGTTCGAGTCCAATCACATCCACCACGTCAAATTTAAAACCGCCCGTGTCGGGCGGCTTTTTATTTTTTATCAGATGCCGGGCTTAGCGTAATCCCTTTGCGCGACAGCATGCAGATGCCGCAGTGCGCCAGTCTGAATATTGCTTAGAGGGGTCACGTAAATCCTTCCATGCCTGCCAGCCGTTGCATTTTTTATTAGTGCCCGTTCCTGTGCACTTAGCATAACGCCGCAGCGAGCATGTTTGATTTGAAACCTTGCCGGTGTCGGTTGTGCATTTTACAACAACGTTTTGATTCTTTGCGTCGTTCTTCCCCAGCTCTTTGGATGACATTACCTGATACGCGCTGGCTGTGGTCAGTGTCGCGCCACAGATTAAAATTGCCGTTAATATTTTTTTCATGGCCGCGTCCTCCTTTGTTATATATAAACTATAAGAAATTTTTGAATAAAAAACAACGGGTATTTTATCGGGTCAGCGGTTCTTCCGGTTCCACGTGGCATCCGTTTTCCCTGAAATGACGTACACCGTTCATCCAGCCTTTTAAGAATACTTTGCGCTCCGGATTGCGCCGGGTAATATCTACATAGAAATCCTGCATCGTGTTCCAATATGCATTATGCAAGTCGCCATTATATTCTTCGGATGCGCGGATAAGTGTATCGTCAACATTTCCCGTCTGTGGCAGCCCCAAAGTCTTTTGCAGCTTTTTTACACCCGCACCCGGACCGGAACCAAAGTCCCCACGCAGAACATCACCGCGAATGGAATCGGGCAATTTATTTAAGCCTTTTGCCAGATAAAAGCGTTCGTATGTACGGTCTTCGGCGCCGGCCGGTGTTAGCTGTCTAACGTCAATATCCGGATTGTATCGTTGTGCATAGCCATAACAGGTATAGCCACCCGGGTCTTTGGGGTGACCGCCACAATCGCCTTCGACACGAAATATCTGGACCATCATTTTATTAAATGCTGGGTCAATATTTTCATATTTGCCGGTTGTTAAAATAGTGTTTCGAAAATGTTTGCTGCGTGCAGATGGTGTGCATGGCCCGTCGTGGATGCGATTGTTTGCAACAACTGGGCTGGCCACTGATGCTGGGGGTATTTGCTCCGGTTGCTGTATATTGTTGTCTTGACGTGGTTGCGGGCCGCTGACGGAGTCTTGGGCCTGTGGCGCCTGTTGTGGTGCGTGCTGCTGCGCTTCCTGTGTGGCGGGTGATGTCTGTGGTTGCGTTGAGGCACTGTTGGTTGGACTGTTGCCCAGGGCGATTATTTCCTGCTCGCGGCCACGGTCATCGGGACACCTGGCTTCATCAAAATATTTTGCGCAATATTCATCCAGGGGCATCTGAATCTCGTCCAGGCGACGACGTGTCTCCAGTGCTTCAAGCTCTCGCTGGATTGAGGCCTCCCATGGTTCGATTTTTATTGGCGCGTATGCGGAGGCATCCTTGTACGGCGCATAACCCGCGGCCAAATTTTCCATGCGGTCTGCAAAAGATACATCGTTTATTGTTGTTGGAAAGTCAGCCTTGGCAATATGCTCTGTTCCGGCACCGTTTTGCGATTGCAGTTGCTGCAGTTCTGATGCGCGCTCCTTTACATCCGCGGCCCAGTCGGGAACCCGCGGCGCATAAGGATTTTGTATTTTAAAGTCGTTGTTGTGTGTTGTGTTTGCGGGCCCTGTTGCCGCGGGAAAGGATGTAGGCTGCACGGTATTTGCGTACTGATTTACATAGGTGTTAAACGCATCGTCGATATACCCCGCGCACGCGGTTGCAAAGTTATGCCCCGGCAGGCGCGCGAGTCCCTGGATTACATATGGACGGATGTCAGATACGCGCATTGCGCTGCATCTGTTCTGGGCGGCGCACTGAACGGCGACCAGATTTGCAACAATAGTTTGGCAATCGCTGGTTGAAACATCTGGCCCGGTTGCATAAACAGGTGTTGGCATAACACGCTGGTTATATGGGGCATTTGGACTCCAAAACGGGTTGGATGAATAGTTTTGGACATTTTGAATCTGGCCATACTGGGACAGGGGCGCCACCGCATTGGCAGATGCAGCCCCCAATATGCCGGACATTAGCAGTAAAAATCGTAGTGTCGAGTGCTTCAATTTTACTGCTCTTGTGATGTGGTTGTCCATGGGGTGTCATTCATTATTAGATAATACAGCGATGCATCATCCTGGCCCGGGTTGCGTATGATTGGGCGTACAACATATATATCAATGTTACAGTGGTGCGTGCCCTGCTCTTGCTGATGCTGTGACAGGTCCTGCCAAACTTTTTCAGCAAAATCCATGGCCTGTAAATATGCGGCGTCATCATCGGCGGCGTTTACTGAATCGCCTGCCCACATCAGCCACATGCCATAATTAACAACATTTTCCTGGCCGGTTAAATCATCGGCAGACAGCAGCAGCAGCGGCTTAAAGTCAATGCCGCTGGTATAATCGCTGGTACTGGTTTCGGTCCAATCGTACATATCGCCGACAAAGTTAATTGCACCGTATATTAGACCGCCCGCCTCTTCCAGTTTGGCAAGCTTGCCAGCGTTTTTTAATGTGGAATGAAACAGCCAATCGCGTATTTTTCCTGATTTTGCACTGCTGCGTGCCAGTTTGGGGCCGCGCTGCAGCAGTGCGCCGCCGGTGTTGGCTGCTTTTAGGCTGCGCCAGGCGCGTGCGGCAATGTTGCCTCGCTGTTTCGGTTTTTTTATGGCCTGCAGATTGCGTCTGTATTTATTTAAATCCGAGAATGTGTCAGCTGTCTTTTTATATTGCCCAACATTGGCATCTGTGCGCTCCATTGTACGTATGGCATCGCGCAGTTGTGTTACCTCGTCCGCTTTTTTTGCATAGGCCACGGCGTCTGTTGCCTGGTCTAGCTTTTTTAGTTCTTCGGCGGCCTTTGCATATTTTCTGCCAAGGCGCATATATTGCTGCACTGATTCCGTCTGGCGCAGTGTTCTCATACTGGCGCTAAGTCCTTTTAGAGCCTTGGATGCGCGGGCCGCCTTGGTCATGCCCAGAACCGCGGCACCACCACCAAACGTTACAACCGTTATCGCCACATCCAATGCGATTTCCGTATATGATATCCATTGCAGATTAACATCGCCGGCAACATAATAATCATTGGTATCATCTTCTATATTTACCGCTTTTGCGACGGCTTTGTTGATTTCGTCATTGTCCAAGGCCAATGCGCTTTTGCTGGTGCAGTGATAGCCTTTTGGGTACAGATTATCAATGTTGTCGTTTATATACTTCATTGAAATAGTGTTGTTTTTATCCGCGCCGGCGAAATCACGCAGGGCGCCCGCCTCTACCACCATAATACCATACCATGCCGGGTCTGTGTTGGTCCACGTTGCTGTATCGCCGATGGCGCCGATACGCGGGCTGGGGTTGCTGTCGGGCGCGCTGCGCTTGTTCGCCAGCAGCAGGCGTTGCTGTAATACACGCGGCTGGGTTTCATAGTTAACGACAATTTTTCGACCGGCCGGGAACGTATATTCTATGGGTATAAATTTTATATCATCATCCGGTGCCGCGGACGCTATTTCAGGGCATGCAATTACGCGCTGCAAAACATCAGGTTTGGAAAAGGTTGAGTGAATCCATTGTTGAATTTCTATCTCTGAGGATTGCTCGCTAACCTTATCAACATTGGCGGCCAATGCATCGGCAAAGGCACGTGTTGCGCATGTGGTATCTGTTGGATTAGTTTGCAGCAGATTACTAATAGAAACATTTGTTGGAATATCTGTTGGTGTGGTCGGAACATCAATCCCGGCAACGGCATTCGCCCTATGCGGAGAAAATATCAGGCATGTACATAATATTAGCCAGCATAATTTCATAGCTCCGCCCCAACGCCGCATTCTTGTTGCAATTGTTGACGTAATTGCTGTACCCGCTGTATCAGTCTGTCATAAGGATTTTCCGCCGCCACAGTTCCCGGCAGGACCGCCCCGGCCGAGTTATTAGCATTGGGTTGTTGTGGCGAACTAGTCGGACGACAGGTGTTGCCTTCCCTTACATAGCCTTGTTCCTGGTTGCAATCCCATTTCCAGCAAAAATTTTCCACATCAGGCAGCCATACTATCGCGGCACCATCCGTTCCGGATACCGGTTCGGATTGACCCGCGCACCATCTGGGTCTGCATTCTTTTTCCCATTCATCATCCTGCCACAGGCCATCCCACCATGATGCCGCCTGGGCTTGGCCGCCTTGCAGGCATTGGCGTACGCCGGGGGGCATTGCCATACCGTCTTTGCCACAGAACATATATCCGCCGATTGGAACCTGGCGCTCGCCCTGATTAAATACGGTGTTGCAGCATGTAAACTGATTTGTTATTGGGTCATGCAGGCAGTCTGTTTCCGAAAATAGCTGCGAGCCGCTAACAACGCCACCAACCACAGCCCCTAAGCCGGCCCCCAGTGCCGTCCCCAGGCCCGGTACGATTGAGCCAATAGATGCCCCCATAATTGCACCGCTGGCCGTACCGCCGGCAACATTCATCAGGCCATGTTCGCCCTGGCCACTGGCAGATTCATATACACCGTATGCACCGGCCGCGGCGCCCAATACACCCATTGCCTTTCCGGCGGCATTTTTAATGCCCGCCCCCTTGGGCTTTGGTGCCGGGTTTGGATTCGGCGCAGGGTTAGGTGTAGGGTTAGGTGTAGGGTTCGGATTAGGTGCCGGCGTAGGCGCAGGATTCGGCCTGGGTGCCGGATTTGGTGTTGGGGCCGGTGCCGGATTTGGTGTTGGGGCTGGTGCCGGGGCTGGCGTCGGGCTGGGGGCCGGTGCCGGGGCTGGCGTCGGGCTGGGGGCCGGTGTTGGACGCGGGCGTGGCGCAATGTTATTATCTATAACTTTGATTTGAGAGCCCGCAGCCGCTGGCGAGTTTAGGCGCATGCCTGTATCTTTTTTTCTATAAAACAAAGATTTGCCGTCCGGCCCGACGGTATATGTTTCCTGGTGTGCTGTTTGAACATAGCCGCTCGGATTAGATATGCTGCCTAAATCAATAGTTTGTGCTGGCACGGCCGCTACAGCACAATATGCCGACGGGTGCGCGGCAATTATGCATAACAACACTAAAAATCCAAGGATTCCTTTTTTCATCTGGCTTAGTAATATGTTCCCTGGGTTTGACAACTGGCGATAGGTGTTCCTTCGGCCTGGCAGCGTTGCAATGTTGCCAAGTCTGCATCCAGAACACTCATTGTTGTGCCGTATCTTATCTCACAGAATTGCTGTTTTAAGCGGGCCGCTTCCAGTTGACGTGTTGCGGCGTCTTTTTGGCTTTCCACCTTGATTCCATTATAGGCCTTGGCATCCTTGTACGGCGCATAACCCGCGGCCAGATTTTCCATACGGTCTGCAAAAGATACATCGCTTATTGTTGTTGGAAAGTCAGCCTTGGCAATATGCTCTGTTCCGGCACCGTTTTGCGACTGCAGTTGCTGCAGTTCTGATGCGCGCTCCTTCACATCCACGGCCCAATCGGGAACGCGTATTGGGTACGGATTTTGTATTTTAAAGTCGTTATTTTGCGACGTGTTCGCAGGCCCGGTTGCCGCGGGAAAGGATGTAGGCTGCACGGTATTTGCGTACTGATTTACATAGGTGTTAAATGCATCGTCGATATAGCCGGCGCACGCGGTGGCAAAGTTATGCCCCGGCAGGCGCGACAGCTCCAGCATAATTGCCGGTCTAACATCAGATACGCGCATTGCGTTGCATCTGTTCTGGGCGGCGCACTGAACAGCGACCAGATTTGCAACAATGGTTTGGCAATCGCTGGTTGAAACATCTGGCCCGGTTGCATAAACAGGTGTTGGCATAACACGCTGGTTATATGGGGCATTTGGACTCCAAAACGGGTTGGATGAATAGTTTTGAACATTTTGAATCTGGCCATACTGGGACAGGGGCGCCACCGCATTGGCACCGCCCATGCTAAGCATGATAGATATGCCCGCGATAAAATGTCGGATACTTATTCTCATCCTTTTTAATCCCTTGTTAATTAAATTATAACAAAAACAGATTTCCAAGGAAAGATAAAATTCCACCGATTATAAAGAATGGGGCAAAAGGGATGTATTTCTGTTTTTTTGTCCGTCCCCAGATTGCCCCGCCAGCACACGCCAGCACCAGTGCCCACGCCAAGCCATCAGGGCCCAGCCATATTCCGCCGGTAAAAATTAGCTTTATATCACCCATGCCTATGGGTGTTGTTGCATCCGGGTTTTTGCGGCGAATGTAATAGTCAAACGCAAATCCAACCAGGGCCGCCAGCGCATATCCGAACGCACCGCCAATGATTGCAGTCTTTATTCCGTGGGGCCACCATGGGGAAAATGCAGTTATAATCAGGCCGATAATCATAAATGGGAACAGATATGCGTCCGGAATTATCCGGCGGCGCCAGTCGGCCATTGCCATTTGATACATGCACCAGGCTGCAGTGGCTAATAAAAAGCTGAAAAATCCGTAATATGCCAATGTATAATAATTCATATTTTTCCCCCTTGCCTTTCGATTCGGAACTATGCTACAATATTACATAATAAGTATAACAGGGGTATATTAAAATGAGCAAGGGTTGGGATAACGCAATGCTTAAAAAGCTGAAGGCATTGACCGGTAAGGGCTTGTCTACGGCAGAGATTGGTAAAAAACTGGGGATGTCAAAGAACGCCGTTGTGGGAAAACTGAACCGCTTGGGTTGGAATTCTAAGGCTGGTGGTGCGCCGGCGGCCCCCAAGAGTGAGGCGCCCGCCCCAAAGAAAGAGGCAAAAGCGCCCGCCCGTCCGGTAAAAAAAACGACGGCTGCCACGCCAAAGGCTCCGGCTAAGAAGGCGACGACAGAGGCTAAGAAAGCCGCGCCTGCGCCGCGTCCCGCTGCAAAGAAAGAAGTTACGCCGGCCCCTAAAAAGGAGCCTAAAGCGCCGCGTTCGGCCAGTATGAAGTCTATTAACAAGACGCTGGCAATGCATCAGCGGATAATTCAGCATTCACTGGAAATGGCCAGCCTAAAGCCAAACCAGTGTCGTTGGCCGATTGGGGACCCTGATTCCGAGCATTTCCATTTCTGTGGCGAGCAGGTTTTTGTTGGCAAACCATATTGCTATGAACACTGTAAGCAGGCGTATCAGTTCGCACCACCTAAAAAGAAATAATTCTGTACGAGGGGACGGGAAAATGGCAACCGAGAGAGAGAATGTTCCAACAAGCAATGGGCTGGGGACGCTGCGCGTTCAGGCGTATGATATTGCAGGAAATAAAATACGTGCGTTTTATGACGCCTCGGGTCAGATTATTTTTATAATCGATGATACCATTACCCCAGAGAAGCCCAATGCCCTGCTGGTAATCAATTCCGATGACGATAGAAAGTGGGACGAGATTTTAACCAAAGACTATGGTGTGTCTTTGGAGGTAGTGCGTCCAAAGAAAGATAATAAGTATCAAAAGCTGGATATAGAATATATTGGCTTGGACGAGTATAGCGATTTAATAGACGACTTCGAAGATGACGAAGATATGGCGCAATCATTGGCGGCGCTTACTTCTTTTCGTATGGATGCGTCGCGTCGTGCCGCCACAGAAAGACTTGGCGCGGCAGAGGTTGCCGCAGAAAACGCGCGTGAAACTATTGCTAAAGCTCAGGATTCTATTGCAGACCTGCAATCGCGCCTTAAGACGCTGCGGGCCAAGCTGGGGCAGCAGCGCAAGGCAGTGGGACGCGAGCCCACGAAGCAGTCTGCGGCTAAAATACTGCGTACGGAATCACAGATTGATGCCATAAAGGATAAGCAGCAGCGGGCCCAGCGCCGTCTGGATAATGCGCGCCGCAGACTGGTTTCCGCGGACGAAGATGCCGAAATTGCGCGTGAAATTTTGGCCAGATTGCCCGCAGAAAATAAAGGGGGCACGTCGCATGCCGGATTGCCGGCAGTGCCGGCGGTGCGCGCGGTTGCCACGGTGCGCGAAAGAAACGATTTACCTGTGCCGGCGGAGGCTGATGTTAATATGCCCGTCGTGTCAGATGTTAAACAAGTTATAGCAGAACAATCAGAACCAAAGGCGAGAAAGATGGCCGAAGAAGTAAAACCGTTGTTTGATAAAGACCCTGAGATACTGGATGAGGAAATTGCGTTCAAGCCCATAGACTTTAACGTAAACATAACGCCCAGTGCCACTGCGGCGCAGCCTGTGGCGCCCAGGTTTGATGATTATTCTGATGCGGGGGCGCCGGCACCTTTGTCGTTTACACCCCCTGTGACGGATGTTGATATTGAAGTGCCCCAGGCGATGCCGGCACGGCCGGCGCCTGTGTTGGATTCTATTACATCTGTGGAAATGCCCGCCACGGCGCAGCCGGTGTCAGAACCGTTCGTGTCGCAAGCGCCAGCATATGATGCAGGTGCGAATGTGGCCGATATGGCGCGCCCTGCCCCGATTACGCCCGCCGTTCCGGGGCGCGCGGGTAACGACGATACAAACGTGCGACCTGTTTCACCGGTTACCGGTATGGCGGCTCAGCCTGTCGGGGGCGGTGGAAATACAAATGGCCGCAAACCAACATTTATGTATTATGTGTTGCTGATTGCGCTGATTGTGCTGTCTATATTTACGTTGTGGCTGTATCAGAAAAAGAATAATGATACAGTGCCAGATTTGGCTGCAACCACAGTGGAGCAAAAACAGCAGGCGGATGTGGAGAATATTCCCGCTGGCGAAAGTCCATTTATAAGCGTAGAAGAAACAGTGACGGTCACGCCAGAACCCGCGCCGACACCCGTAGTTACGCCGGAGCCTGTTGTCGAAGAAGTGCCTCAGGTTCCTGCAGAACCCGTCGTGCCTGTGATTGATGAAACGGTTCCCGCCATCGAAGTGGTCCCTGAGCCTGCGCCGGTGGAAATGCCGGAAGAAACCCCGTTTTTAACAGAGCCCGCCCCGGTCCCAGAACCGGTAAAGCCTGTTGTGGTTAACAAGCCGGCGTATAATGCAGGCTCCCAGAACGAAAATATGTTTGTGGCGGATGCCGGATATGAAACAGAGACGGTTGTGCCGTCGGATTCAACGGCGGCGCCCGTTCAGTATCAGGATACGGTTGTGACATCGCAATACAGTGTTTCGGACGGTCCGACATGTGATGATGGGGCGATGCCGGATACAAACGGCTGCTGTGGGGATGAGCGCTATACCGATATTGGCGGTGGGGCGTATGCGTGCTGCTCGCAGTCAACGGGTGATTGCTATCCGCCCATGTTTTAATAAGCGCCCCGTATGGGGCGTTTTTATTTGCGATAATTGTTCCATGTGCGAATAAAAAAAGAGCCCCCATATTGGGGGCTGTGTTTCGTGATATTAAATCTTTTCGATTACAACCATTGCCGCAGAGTAATCGTTTTGGTCGGTGATAGATAAGTGAGCCTTTGCGTCGCCCCCGGCCAGTTCTTTTAGTTTTGCGCGTGCGCCGCCTGCAATCAATAATTCGGGGCATCCCGCATCATTGTGAGTTACAGACACATCAGAAAACGCAATGTCATCACCAAATCCGGTACCGAGTGCTTTTAGGCAGGCCTCGCGCGCGGCCCAAAAATTCGCCAGGTGTTTTTCCGCATTTGCGTTATCTGCATCCGCATATTCCAATTCTTTCTTTGTAAAAATGCGTTGCTTTTTAAAGGCGGACCAGTCTAAGAATCGGCCGCATTCCACCAAATCAATACCAATGCCAATTATCATAAGATAAGCTCCTTTGATTTCAGTGCTCTGCGCATACTAATAATAAAACTCCGATTCGTGCAAGCAGAAAATATTGATGCAGCTCTGTTGTATATATAAAAACAAGCACCGGCATTTTTGCCGGTGCCTATTTGCGCTATTTGTTATCGCAGGCAGGTTTTTTTGCGTTGTCGCATGTTTGGTTTTTCTTTTCACCCATGGCGTTGCTACAATTTTTACACTGCTTTTTATCACAATTAGACATTGTTTATCCTTTTGGTTTAGTTGGTTAAGTTTGCTGTCCGGACATAGGTAATAATAGCGCAAATGGCGGTCTTCTAACAATATGCATGTATTCCAGTGAAAAAGTATAGGGCATGTAAATAAAGATTGTTTTTTGATTATTTATGTTATATATTATGCCGGTCGTCGGGGTGTAGCTCAGTCTGGTAGAGTACTTGCATGGGGTGCAAGGGGTCGTAGGTTCGAATCCTGTCACCCCGACCAAAAATTAACCGTCCTTTTAAAAGGACGGTGTTTTTATTCACCACAGTGCTTTTGTACCATATCGCGTGTTTGGGCGGCAATGGCATAGTCGCGGGCGCTGCCGACAGCGCATGGGTCACAGTCCATACGCCGCACACCCGGATTACAGACAAACTGTTCCCCGTTGCATTCACCGCGTATGGTTGTACGGGTTGGCGTGGCAAGATACGCCATTGCAATATTTGTATATTTTTCGGGCACGGCATCGGGATTGTAGGCCCAGGTTTGTGCGACAATGTCGCTGATGCGCTGTATGCATTCATTGTTTGTGGGGGATTGCACTTGTTGGGTGTCATCTGTGGGGGCCCGATTACCGAACACGTCTTCGTAGCCGGCGGTATCATGAACTATGGCGTATGCGACAACGCCGCCGCACAGTACGACCATAGCGATAAGCAGTATATAGTGCGCGATTGAAAAAGAATTTGTTTGATATGCCATTGTGCCTGTCTCCTTGGTTGTCATGATATATTGTATCATGTGTGCCGGTTTGGCATATATGGTTTTTTATTCCCACAGGTATTGCATTTTCTAATTTTCTGGGGTAAAATGAATTGGTTTAGCCAAAGGGGGATGCGATATGTTTGTAACAGAAAAATTAAAAACATTCTCCTGGGTGAATGTTGGTAATCCGGACCATAACGATTTTGAAAAGCTGCGTACGGAATACAAGATTGATGAAGACAATATCTTAGATATTTTAGACCCGGATGAGCAGCCTCGTCTTGAAATAGAAGACGACTATAAGGTTATTATTGTTCGATTCCCTATTATAAATCGTGAAACCGATACGGTTTGGCATACGGAACCGCTGTCGATAATATATTCATCCAATCGAGTTATAACAGTTTGCCGCAAGCGCTGTGATTTGCTGGACAAGATAAAGAAATCTGAAAAAACTTCACGTGAAGAGTTTATTTTAAACATCATATACTATATTGCGGAATCGTACCTGCGGTTTTTAAAAGAGCTGAACAAGCGCGTAATAGAGTCAAAGAAAGCCCTGCAGGAACGTATTCGCAAAAAAGACCTGATGGCATTGCTGGAGGTTGAAAACAGTTATACCCTTTATATGGCGGGGATAAAAGGTAATGTTGCCGTGCTGGATAAGTTAGAGAAGGTTCGTGGCTTTGTAAAGACCGAAGATGCCCAGGAACTGGCCGAGGATGCGCGTATTGAGCTGGCTCAGGCGACCGAAGTTGTTACCAGCTACAGCAAAATGTTAAAGTCAATCAAAGAAACATTTGAAAGCGTTATTAACATGGATTCCAATACGTACATTAACCGTTTGACGATGTGGAATATTATTTTGATTGCGCCAACAATTGTGGTTGGCTATTACGGAATGAATGTAAAGTTGCCTTTTGCCGAAGACGGGCGCATTGGCTGGATAATATTTGTCTTGATAATGGTACTGCTGATTGGGTATGCGATGTACGCAGGCATACGTCGGCGTATTGTATAAAAAATCCCGCCATGTGGCGGGATTTTTTTTATTTTGTTTTCTGGGAGCCCATTGCAGCCAAAATGCGGGCAAAATTTTCATCGACCGGACCGGTAACGTCCACGTCCGAGAATTTAATGCCACCTGCGGTGCGCAGCCAATCGATGGCCGGCATTGTGACGTGCCAGAAAGTATCCAGGCGCCGCCGCACTGCCGCTGCATCTGCGTCGTCGGCGCGTCCGCCACCCTCATTTATGCGCTTGTTTATGCGCTTTATCATAATTTCTTCCGGAACATCCAGGTACAGGATATGGATTGCAAATTTGTCTGCATAGTTTTTAACCAGCCACTGGGCCTGGGGTAATGTGCGCGGAAAGCCGTCAACCAATAAATCTTTGGTATTGGTAATCTTGCTGGCGACCAGCTTAAACAGCTCGGTATCGGGAACCAGGTTGCCTGCGGCAATTAACTTCGCTATTGCGGAATCTGCCGGCAGGCAGCGAAACATGGCACCCGTTTCGATATAGTTGTAATCATGCCGCGCACGCAGCATTTTTGAAAACGTGCCCTTGCCTACGCCTTGGCCGCCCATCAACACAATCATATCTTTCATTGTTGTTTGCCTTTGGAACTTAAAGGGGGCATAGTGCCCCCTATTTTTTACTTTTTGCTGTTTTCTATCGCAGCGCCCAGAATGTCGCCCAGAACCGAGCCGCTGTCGGCCTGGTTGGCGTATTCTTTGACCGCCTGCTTTTCCAGCGTTACCTGCAACGCGCGGATAGACAGCTTAACAGTGTTGTTTTCAACGGAAACAACAGATGCTTCGACTGTGTCGCCGACATGGAACTTGTTTGTATCCTGTTCGGTCTTTTCGCGCGACAGGTCCGTGCGGCGGATAACACCGCGGATGTCGTTCGGCAATGCCAAAATTAACTCGTCCGGTGTAACTTCGGAAACTGTACCCGAAACAACCGCGCCCTTCTTGATGGCGATAGAGTTGTTGTCCGCACCCTGAGTCAACTGCTTGATACCCAGTGTAACGCGTTCTTTTTCCGGGTTGATGTCCAGAATCTTGGCTGTTACTTCCTGGCCGCGAACGAACTTTTTCAGTTCTTCTTCGTCCAGCTTGTTCCAAGACAGGTCTGAAATGTGAACCATACCATCCAGTTCCGGTGTCAGTGCAACGAACAGACCGAATTCAGTTGTGTTTTTAATCGGGCCTGTTACAACGTCGCCGACATTGTGTGTTTCCGCAAACTGCTTCCAAGGATTCGGCTGCAACTGCTTATAACCCAGCGAGATGCGGCGCTTTTCCTGGTCGATGCCCAATACAACAACGTTTACATCCTGGCCGTTCTGCAGAACTTTGCTCGGGTGAATGTTCTTGTTTGTCCAAGACAGTTCAGACATATGAACCAGACCTTCGATATTGTTGCCCAGGTCGATAAATGCACCGTAGTCTGTCAAAGAAGATACCTTGCCGGAGATTGTGTCGCCAACGTTGAATGCACGTGACGCTGTATCCCACGGGTCTGCTTCCAGCTGCTTTGCGCCCAAAGAAATACGATGAGATTCCGGGTCGAACTGGATAACCTTAACCTTGATTTTCTGGCCGACATGAACCAGTTCACGCGGATGATTTACACGCTTCCAAGACAGGTCTGTTACGTGCAGCAAGCCGTCAATACCGCCCAGGTCAACGAACACACCATAGTCTGTGATGTTCTTTACCGTACCTTCGATAACGGCACCCAAAGTGATGTTTTTCATCGCTTCTTTCTGTGCGGCTGCGATAGAATCGGACTGAATCGCGCGGCGAGATACAATAGCGTTTGTGCGCAGTGCATCCATTTTCAAAACGCGGAACTTGTCCTTCAAACCAATCAGAGATTTTGCATCGCGAACCGGTTTGTGATCAACCTGAGATGACGGCATGAAAGCAAATACGCCGCCCAGGTCAACTGTAAAGCCACCGCGAACAACGTCGATAATCGTACCCTCTGGGTCGATGCCTTCTGCAACGGTCTTTTCCAGGTCTTTCCATGCTTTTTCAGCACGCGCCTTTGTATAGGACAGAACTGCTGTACCTTCGCGGGATTCGTAGCGTTCTACGAATACGTCGATGATATCACCAACGCTTGGCACTGATGCGCCGAATTCTTTCAGCGGAACACGACCTTCGGATTTCAGGCCAACGTCAACCATTGCGAAATCACCGCGAATGTCTTTGACAGTACCCTTGGTTGCATATCCCTGCAGTGTTTCCTGATTGCCATAGTTCGTGTCGAACATTTTGACAAAATCTTCGCCAGACAGGGGGTTAAATAAATCTTTGGATAAATCTTTCATAGATGAAATGTTATACAAAGTTTGCCATCGCCAATAATTATTGAAATAGCGAGGTCTTGTGGGGTTAATCGGAATGATTTTACGCCCACCCGCAAAATCTGACTGATTATACGTTGCTTTTGTTAAAAAATCAAGAATTTTATTGACAATCTTGCGGCCATAGATATGCTTGTAGGCAGTTCTATATATTATTGTAAAAGTATTTGCTTTTCGATTTATTTAGCTTGACAAAAATATTATTTTGTAGTATGTTTTTGTGTGTAAAAGGCATTTTGCCAGCCAAAGGAATAAATTATGACAAAATTAAAGACAGTTGGAAAATCAATTTTAATTAGCGGTATCGCTGTTCCGACGCTGGGGGTTCTGGCGCATTTTATGGGCGGCGGTAGTTTTCAGTATAATGATTCAAAGCTGTCGCATCGTTTTGAATGTGCATACAGCATGAATCCGAAACATAAGACTTTTACTTCGTACCAGTATGTTAATAAGCAGGTTGCGGATGCGTGGTTCGATAGCGAGGGCAATCCTTTAAATGATGTTGGGGCGTCTGTTCCTACCGCGCGTGTAGAAGAAGATATGCGTCATCCCGATTATATTAAGTTTTGCAATGAAGAAGAATATATTGCCAACCCATTCTTGACCGGTGCAATGTATATAACTGTTGCTGCGGGGGCTTATGCCGGATTGCGTCGTCGTAAAAAGATTGCAGAGATAATGAAACAGATGTCTAGATAAAAATATCTGACGAAAAAGAAAAACCACCATTTGGTGGTTTTTCTTTTTTTATTAACGCGGTATGATTCGCGCGCGATCTCCATAGTCGGCATCCAGCACATATACAGGCTGGCCAACCTTAAAGACAGTGTCGGCACCCTGGGTCAGGGTGACTGCCTTGCCGGAATCAAGTTTTACAATATACTCGTATCCGTTTTGTGCGGAAAGGCTTTCTTGTGCCTTAGAACCCAAAATGCCGCCCAACACTGCGCCGCCAACCGCACCAATAACGTTTACGGCAGAGTTGCCCCCAATCATAGAGCCTGCCGCACCGCCGGCAACGCCGCCGGCCAAGCTGCCAACGCCGCCATTTTCTGTTGCGATGCGTACCTGGCGAACATTTATAACTACGCCTTCTTGTACGGAATTAACCTTACCTGTGGCGGATGTCTGATAGCTGCTGGTATTTAGATTTGCCGTGCATGCGGTCAAAGCTGCGGCAAAACAGAGTATTAAAAATTTCTTCATTCCTTTTGCTCCTTTTTCAATGTCAGTATAACGTCGGGTTTGCGTATTTGCAACTGACAAAAAATCCGCGTCGGTGGTGTCCCCGCTTTGGCGTATAAAAAATCCCGCCGATGGGCGGGATTTTTTTATCTTAAGCCTGCTTAAACAGCTCTTCGGCTTTGACCTTTTTGTCCTTGGGCTTGACATGTGTCAGCATCGCATCCAGCGCTTTGCGCTCGAATATCATGCCGCGCAACATTGCCAAAGCGTTTTGGTTTTTGTTATAGAATTCAAAAACCTGCTGCGGGTTGGGATAGCGCGCCGCTTCGGCCCAAACGGCCTGCTGCAGGTCTTCGCGTGTAATCTCAACCTTGTTTTGTGTGCCCCACTCTGCCAAAATCAAGCCCAGCTTGACGCGGCGTTCTGCTTCTTTGCGTTCTTTTTTGTCGTCCCATTTATGGTCGTCGGACTTGCAGTGGCCGTCGCAGTTTGCGTGCATACGTTCATGCTCAGATTTGGCCATTTCCAATTCCTGGGATACCAGTGTTTCCGGCACGTCCAGCTTTACCTTGTCTGCCAAGATGTCCAACAGTTCGTTGCGCATTTCACGCTGGGCTGCGTCCGCATACTGTTCGCTTAATATTTTCGATATGTGCTCACGCAGGGCGGCAACAGATTCCTGGCCGACTGCTTTTGCCAGTTCGTCGTTCATCTCCGGCAGAATATGCTTACGGATTTCGTGAACTTCAACCTCGAAGCGGGCATCTTTCCCAGCCAGATTTTCCGCATGGTATTCTTTTGGGAATTTTACGTTTACATCAAATTTGTCGCCTACTTTGTGGCCGATAATCTGGTCTTCGAAACCCGGGATAAACGCGCCAGAGCCCAAAATCAAGTGATGCTTTTTTGCTTCGCCGCCTTCAAAAGCTTCGTCGCCGACAAATCCCTTAAAGTCGATAACGGCAACATCGCCATCGGCCGCTTTGTACTTTTCATCCTGCTTTTCCGCTACGCTGCGGTTTTTGCGGATATTTTCCAGGGATTTTTCAATCTCGGCCGGGTCAACATCGGCTACCTTTTTGGTAACTGTGAATTTTTCTAAATCAATCGCAGGCAATGCCGGCAGAATGTCGAATTCTAAGCTGTATTCAGCGTCTTTGCCAATTTCCCAGCCGGCCAGGTCGGCCTTTGGTGCGCCTGCCAGGCGGATTTTCTTTGATGCGATATATTCGTTTAAGTCTTTGTTCATCAGTTTGTCGATAGCTTCGCCATATGCAGATGCGTTGAATTTCTGGCGCAATACAGACAACGGGATGTGGCCCGGACGAAAGCCCGGCATTTTAGCCTTTTTACCATATTCTGTTAAAATTTCATCCGCTGCTGCCTGCAATTCGGCCGCCGGGATAAGACCTGTAACGGAATAATGCAAATCTTTGATTTTTTCTTTTTTGAACATAGTTTTTCCCCTAAAAAACAGTGAAATTGCGCTGTGATTATACACGCTTTTTTTATAAACGCAAGCATGATAATTTGCTTTTTTGCATTTATAAAAAAACCGCCATGTGGCGGTTTTTGAATGCAGTAAGCAGATATTAACGCTTGCTGAACTGTGTCGAACGACGCGCTTTGCGAACACCGTAGTGCTTACGTTCAACAACACGGCTGTCGCGTGTCAGGAAGCCCGCCGCCTTCAGAACTGCGCGCAATTCCGGTTCCGCCTTTTCCAGGGCTTTGGAAATACCGTGTTTTACCGCGCCCGCCTGGCCGGACAAACCACCGCCCAGAACAAATGCATGAACATCATATGCGCTGTCGCGTTTTGTAACGCCAAAAGGCTGTGCGATAATCATCTGCAATACCGGACGACGGAAATATTCCGCAGCCGGGGTTTCGTTAACATAAATATTGCCTTTGCCCGGTACTAAATATACACGTGCAACAGAATCTTTACGCTTGCCGGTGGCATATGTTGCGTTTGTTAATTTAACGCTTGCGACCGGTGCCTTTTTCGCGGCGGATTTCGCCGGGGCGGCTTTCTTAGTTGTTTTTGCCGCTGTTGCGGTCTTTTTTGTTTCTGTCATTATTCGCCCCTTTTATTCTTGCGGTTCAATGAACCAAAATCAATAACGACCGGCTTCTGAGCTTCGTGCTTGTGCTCGGCGCCTGCATAAACATGCAGCTTGGTCAGGCGCTGGTTTGCCAATGCAACCGCCGTGCGACGACCCATCATACGCTTTACCGCGTTAAATACCAATTTTTCCGGCTTTTCGCTGCGCATCTGGCCCAAGGTGCGTTCCTTCAAAGAACCTGTCCACAGAGAGTGCCAAAAGAACTTTGTCTTGTCAGCCTTTTTGCCAGACAAAGCAACCTTGTCGGCATTGATGATAATAACATGATCGCCGCAATCCATATTGGGGGTCCATGTCGGCTTGTTCTTGCCGCGCAGGATGTTTGCAGTATATGCCGCCAAACGTCCCAGCGTGCAATCTGTTGCGTCAATCAGATACCATTTGGCATCCAATTCACACTTTTTTAACGATTTTGTCGCTGCCATTATTTTACCTTTTTATTATTAAAGCGACGCCATTATGGCTTAATTGCCCATAAAAGTCAAGAAAAATACATGCGGTATAATAATACCGCATGTATTTTTGGCCTATTTTATTTACATTTCGTTTGGTATTCGCAATCCCATAAGTGATATCACGGTTGACAGTGTTGCCTGGGCGGCGCGTGCGATATGCAGGCGCGTGCAGCGTGTCTGGGGGGCAACGTCGTCGCGTAATATCGGACAGTTATGGTAGAATGTGTTTATTAGCTGGCACAAATCGTAGGCATAGTTAGCCAGTTGGTCTGTGGCGCGGTTATCGAATGCACTGCGTACTGTGCGCTCAAAATCCAGCAGTTCGATAATCAGATTGCGTTCATCCGTGGCAAGGTTGGTCGGCATTGCCGGCTGTGCGGCACATTCTGTGCCTGCGCGGCGTAAAACACTGTTTAAGCGTACGGCCGTATAAAGGATGTATGGACCGGTTCGACCCTCGAAACTGGTTACGGCGGCCGGGTCGAATATATAGTCCGACTTTACATCATGCATCAGGTCGGTAAATTTCAATGCTGCCAATGCAATGGATTCGATTGTATCATCGTCCAGGTTTTTGCCTGCCTCGGCACAGCGGCGGCGAACGGCTTCGCCCACCATTTCTATGATGTCCAGCAAGCCGGCCGCGTTTCCGTCACGTGTTTTAAATGGTTGACCGCCCGGACCATTGATTGTTCCAAAGTATAGGTGTTCAAGATTTTCAACCGGAAACAGGTCCAGCATTTCCGCCACACGGAATACCTGCTTAAAGTGTAACTGCTGGCGCGCGTCGGTTAAATACCATATCTTGTCGGGATTATCGGAATCCTTGCGAAACCATATCGCCGCCAAATCTGTTGCCTCGTATGTGTCTGCCCCGCGAGAGTTATAGAACATAAACGGCGGCATGGGCTCGGAATCTGTGTCGCGGCGTACTGTTACGATTTCTGCACCGTCACTGGTCTGTAGCAGGTTGCGCGCGCGCAGCATTTCCTCAACCCGGCCCAGATGCATTGATGCATTCCGCTCGCCTAGGGTTTTATCGAACGGCATCATGTTAAGCTTTTTAATAATCCCGTCCATCATATCAAGGGAGACTTTTAAAAACAAATTGTATAGCGCTGTATAGCCCGGATGGCCGTTTTGTAAATCTGCAGTAATTTCGCGGGCGCGGTTAAGGAATGCCTCGTCCTCTTTGCCGCGGGCAGATGCCGCCGGGTAATATGTATCCAGTTCTGTGGCGGTTATGGTATAGTCGCCGGGGTTAATTTTATCCGCATCAAAGTTTGGTGCAAAAAACGGCCAGTCCGGGTGCAGGCTTTCAATATATGCGATAACCAGACCCATTGGGCGGCCCCAGTCACCAATATGGTTATAGGATATTGTTTTGTGGCCCAGAAATTTTGCAATGCGATTTAATGTGTCGCCGACTATTGATGTGCGCAAGTGGCCGATATGCAGCGACTTTGCAACATTGTAGGAGCCATAGTCCATATCAATTGTCATTGCGGGTGTTTGTTCAATATCCGCACCGGCCGCCGCGGAATTCCATAAGAAATCATTTTTTATTTTGATATTTATAAAGCCCGGGCCTGCTATGGATGTTTCGGCAACAAATGGCAGTTCTGATATTTTTGATGCGATATCCGCCGCCAGCTCGCGTGGATTTTTACCTGCGCTGCGTGCCATAACCATTGCAGCGTTGGTAGAAAAATCACCGAAATCACGATTTCTTGGTACCTCTAGATTTACCGACTGGCCCAGTTTGGTGTTTACTGCATCCGATACATATTTATATAAATTCATTTTACTAACAGTCCTTAAAGATTATATAGGCAAAACAATTCTTACACGCAGACCGCCCATGTCACTGTTTTCAAGAAACATCTGACCGCCATGGTTTTCAATGGCCGTCTGGGCAATAGACAGCCCCAAGCCTGTTCCGCCGGTTTCCATGCCACGTGCATCATCCAAGCGAACGAATGGGCGCATTGCGTCGCGCTTTTTGTCATCCGGTATGCCCGGGCCATCGTCTTCGATGATTACTTCGACCTGGTCCGGTTCGTCGCGCTCGGTTATTTTTACTTTTTTGTTTGCATATCGTGCCGCGTTTTCGATAATGTTGCCGAATGCGCGCGCCAGTGCCATTGGCCGTGCATAGAACTGGACGGGTTCGGTCGGGAAATCAGTTATGATTTTTTTATCGGGTGCCGCATCGCGTGCCATTCGCGTCAGCATCGCGGGCAGCTCGGTCGCCTGCTCTATTTCCGGCATTTCTCCGCGTGCAAACGCCAGATAACCGTTTACCATTTCTGTCATGCGGTCAATATCGCGCAGCATATCTTTCTTTGTAGCGGCGCCCGTTTCCACGCCCAGACGCATACGTGTCAGTGGCGCTTTTAAATCATGGCTGACCGCGTTCAGCATGTCGGTACGTGTGCGGTTATAGCGGTCCAGGCGCTCTTTCATCTTTATCATTGCCGATGCGGCCTCGCGTATTTCTTTGGAGCCGGTGGGCTCAAAACCCGGTGCATCCAAACCGCGGCCAAAACGTGATGCCGCGCGGGAAATGCGACGTATGCTGCGGGTATGAAGAATAATAAACGGTGCAATAAGAATTGATACAATTAACAGTGACCCCAGCAGCCAAATCAAAAAGACTTCCGTGCTGGTTGAATATATTCTATACAGGGTGGTTGCAAATGTTGCTGTTCTGCCATCTGTTGTTGGAATGTCGATAAATATCAGGCGCTTTCCCTTGTCTATGTATATTGACGAAGGGCGATTAACACGCCGCGCCAGCTCTTCTGCAAGGGGGCCGGCCTCGCCAGAGTTGTTGTCATTATGTTTCGGACGGTTCAATCGGTCATTTACAGTTACGTTTATTCCAATACGCTGAGCCATGGAACGGGTCGCGTCAATATCGCCCTTGTCTATAAAGTCCAGCATGGTTGCAACCTCGCCCGCCAGGCCGCGGGCCATTGTTGCATGGACGCGGTCCCAGTGGTTGCCAAAGAATACATTCGCAACAATTGTCAGCGCCACAATCAGTGGTATTAAAATCATTAAAATTGTGCGCCAAAGAAAACTACGTGGAATCAGCCTCATGACATGTCCTTGTTGTCTGCCGTGAATGCGGGGGTAACCATTTTATACCCGCGGCCACGGATTGTGATTATATCTATATCGGATAATACACTATTTAATTTTGCGCGCAAGCGTTTTGCGACCATTGGCGCCGCGGGCGCAATATTGCCCAGGGGGGATGTTAAGTGAGTCAGCAGCTTTTTCTCTTCGCCCGACAGGGATAATGCGCGTGGTGCGCTTGCTTCGTCGGTGCGGATAAAAAACTCGTCATCGGCGAATATCAGGCTATGCGGCAGCTTTGAAACAGATGCATTTTTTTTGATGATATTGTTAAGACGCAACACCAACTCGCGCAGTTGGAACGGCTTTGCCAGATAGTCATCGGCACCCGCATCCAGGCCGGCGATTGCGTTTTCCGCCCCGCTTAGCGCGGTTAGCATTATAACCGGCGTTGCATCACCCTTGGCCCGGCGCTCGCCCAGAAAGGACAGGCCATCCTGGCCGGTCATCATTCGGTCTAAGACAATCGCATCAACGCTGATTCTGTCAAGGATTTGGGCGCCCTGCTCGGCAGATGATGCGGTTATTACATCGAAGTTTTCAGCGTGCAACCCCGTTGCCAATGCCCGGCGCAGCATATCATCATCATCAATAATCAAAACCGTTTTGTTCATTTATTTTTGCAGTGGCTCAACCGCGTACTCGCCAGGTTGAATCGTGCGCATCGCGTTGCTGACCCCGTTTGATTCAATATCGCTGTCAATGGCGGCACGGAACTTCATGCCGTTTGTTGTAAATTCTGTCTTAAACAGTGCGTATCCGGTACCGCCGCCGGTTGTTGGCCCCTGGAGCCCCAGCGAGTAGTACCCCCCCAGAATGCCGTAATCCAAGTCTATATAGTCAATGTTTACCAGAAGGGATACGTTGCTCATCCCGTCGCTGGTCATGTTGCATGCAAACTCGCGGTTGGACAATGTTGCCTGTGAGTTTACAGGGACGACTATATCCATTACGGTTGGTTCACATCGACGGTCAATTCCGTTTACCAGAAATTCATAGGTCATTCCGACGGTTGCCTTGGACAGGCCGGTTGATATATTAACCTGTGAAATGGTTGCCTTGGGTATCTTTACCATTGCATTTGCAATGCCGCTGCGTACAGGGAATGATATTCCAGATTGCAGGCAGTCACGCGAAAACGGGTCGGCCTCGCATATATATACGCGCGAATGCGAGTTCATCATGAACATGTTCGACAGGCTGTTAAATAAAAATGTGCGTGTTATTTTATCGTTCAGGCGTGTACATCCAAAATCACGACATATCACCATTGGGCGCGATGCGAATGAAACACCGGGGTGCATATAGTATTCTGCCGCCTGGGCGTCCAGGATTGCCTGGTCGTAGTTCAGGCTGTCCGTGCGGTCCATAAACTCTGTTTCCGGGATGAAGTTCGGGTCATCCGGATAGGCATAGTAAGACTGGACCGGTGTTTCGGTATATATTGTTTGAAAATTATCATAGGCGGCCATTTCAGCGCCACGTGCGGTGGCGGCATATAGAAATGCAAATGTTGCCATTAAAATAAATCTAGCCATATCAAAGCCTTTTATTCTCTCTTTTGAGAATATTAGAACATTCGGCGCATGCGTGTCAAAGCAAAAATATTTTTATTGAAAATTGAAATGCATTTGTTCTATAAGTAACAGTAGCTAAGAAATTAAGAAAGGAAAAGGTGGGCTATCATGGTTGATATAATAATTACCGGGGAATCGGGAAAGCTGCATGCCGTGTATCACAAGTCGGACACACCGTCTGCGCCACTGGCGGTGGTGCTGTCTGGGAATCCGCGCCAAAAGTATCACATGAATGACCGCGTGTCTTATGCAATGTTTCGCGCGTTTATGGATATCGGTTTTTCTGTACTACGCTTTAACTATCGCGGTGTAAATGATTCCGAAGGGTCGGTAGGAACGACGGCTGACAATATGCTGGATATTGCGACTGTAATAGACTGGATTCAAAACCACAATGAAGACAGCGACAAGATTTGGCTGGCTGGGCATGGTCTGGGGGCGTGGTACGTTCTGCAGGCGATGATGCGTCGTCCAGAGGTTTCAGGTTTTGCGCTTGTATCGCCCGATGCATCAATTTCTGATTTTGCGTTTCTGTCGCCGCGGCCGAACCGTGGTCTGTTGCTGCAGGGAACGGCGGAATCAGAGGATGCAAAGACTTTTGGCACTCATTTAACCCAGGTTTTGAAAAAGCAGGCTCAGATAGACCTGGAAACCATTCGTGTGCGGGGGGCTGATGCAAACTATGGGGCGCCGACTGATTTGCGCCAGATGTATAATGATTTAAAGGCCTATGTCGGCCGCGAGAATGCCGAAGACAAGTTGTTGTAAGTCATGCAAAATAAAACAGACGACAGATTTTTTGACCCCAATATTCCAGATGATATGGCATCGACGATACGTCCACGGTCGTTGGCAGACTTTATCGGGCATGACAGCCTGAAGCAGAATTTGGGTGTGTTTATATCCGGGGCGCGTTCGCGGTCCGAGGCGATGGACCACGTCCTGCTGTATGGGCCGCCCGGGCTGGGGAAAACAACACTGGCGCATATTGTTGCGAACGAACTGGGGACGAATTTTCGTGCCACTGCGGCGCCAATGCTGACCAAGCAAGGTGACCTGGCGGCGATTTTGACGTCGCTGGAGCCCATGGATGTTTTGTTTATTGATGAAATTCATCGTCTGCCGACAGCGATTGAGGAAGTGCTCTATTCCGCGATGGAGGATTTCAAGCTGGACATAATGCTGGGCGAAGGGCCCAGCGCAAAAAGTGTACGCATAGATTTGCCGCCGTTTACTCTGGTCGGGGCCACGACGCGCACGGGTTTGCTTTCTAATCCGCTGCGTGACCGTTTTGGGATTGATTTGCGTCTGTCGTTTTATTCGCCCGAAGACTTGGCAAAAATTATTCAGCGCAGCGCGAATATCCTGGGGATGCCGACAAGCCCTGATGGCGCGCTGATGCTGGCGCGCAGTGCGCGTGGCACGCCGCGTATTGCAAATCGTCTGCTAAAGCGGGCGCGGGATTTTGGGGGCGCGCGGGGGCGGAGGAAAATTACCGCCGATACGATAAAGACCACCCTATTCCAGTTGCATATTGATGAATGCGGTCTGGATGAAATAGACCGCGAGTATATGACGACAATAATAAAGCATTATGCCGGGGGGCCGGTTGGAATTGAAAATCTGGCCGCGGCCCTGTCGGAGCCAACGGATACAATCGAAGATGTGATAGAACCTTATCTGATGCAGCTTGGCTTTATTCAGCGCACACCGCGCGGGCGCATTATAACCGATGCCGGCTATAAACATTTAGGGCTGGTAAAATGACGGCTCATATTTTCCCATTTTCGATTGCTTATGCCGATACGGATGCGGGTGGTATTGCATATCACGGCCGTTATATTGAAATAGCTGAGCGTGCGCGTATGAATTGGCTGCGCGGGGCGGTGCCGTCGGCCGGTGATGTCGGCTTTGTTGTGCGCGAAATTCGTGCGCGGTATATTCATCCGCTGCGGCTGGGGGATGACTTTACGGTGGAATCAGAGATAGTAAAGCGCGGCGCGGCCAGTCTGGATATAGAACAAAAGTTCGTGAAAGACGACAGTGTTTGTGCTATAATCAATTTAACCGCTGCTTATATTGGGGGTGATATGCGGCCTAAGCGTATACCTGAAGAGCTGTTGGCGGCAGTGGAATAAGTTTTAACAAGTAAGGGAAAGGAAAAATGACGAATAATTTTTCATTATTATCTTTGTTTACAACCGGCGATATTATGACGCTGGTGATATCGCTGCTGCTGGTGGCGGCCAGTGTAATGTCCTGGGCGATTATTATTGAAAAGTTCCGCCTGTGGCGCGCCCAGAAACGGACGCCTTTGAAAATAAAGGATAATGGTAATATGGAACTGGCGATTGATCGCGCGATGCGCCCCTATGACCGCAATTTATGGTTTTTATCAATGGTGTCTTATGTTGCGCCGTTTGTCGGGTTGTTTGGAACAATTTGGGGCGTTATGGATTCCTTTGCGTCCATTGGTGTGAATCAGTCTGTTTCAATCGGCGTTATTGCGCCGGGTTTGGCAACGGCATTGGGGACAACGGCATTGGGGCTGATTGCGGCAGTGCCGGCGGCGGTTGCTTATCAGTATTTTACAAAGCGCGCCGATAACTTGTATGATGATTTGACCGATGCAATGCGTGAAAAACGCGCGGGTAAATAAATCAAGGCGGGTATAAAAATGTCACGCAACAGACGCAGAAATTCCGATGCCGCGATATCGCTGACGCCGATGATTGATATCATGACGGTGTTGTTGGCGGTGTTTATGGTAACAACCCCAATGATGACAACGGGTATTGATTTAAACTTGCCCAGTGCGGGTAATTCCGCATTGACCGGAAACGATCATGCAATTCAGATAAGTGTTGATTCTGCTGGGCGCTACTATCTGGGTGATATGCAGATGTCGCGTGATGATGTTGTTCGTCGTGCGGTTGCAATGCGTGGTGAAAATCCTCAGCTTACTATTATGATAAATGGCGACACGCATGCGGATTATGGTGCGGTAATGTCTGTTATGGGAAAACTAAAAGATGCCGGGTTCCAGCGCGTTGGCCTGCGGACCAAGCTGGATAGGTAATCGTAAGATATGGGCAGATTCAATCAATTTTCATCAGAAAACATGCTGATGTCCGTGGGTGGGCATCTGGCGCTGGTTGCGCTGATGATAACGTCTTTTGCCGTTGTGGTTAAGCGTGCCCAACTGGTCGCGCCCGACCGCGTGGAAATAACAGAAATAGACCTAAGCTCGGTAAAGGTTTCTGGCGATGAAACGCGCCTATATAATACCGCCACGCCCCAGGATACAGAGCCTGAGCCAAAAGAGGAGCCGGCCCCAGAACCCGCCCCCGCACCGGAGCCTGTGCCGGCCCCGGCCCCGATAGAAGAGCCCAGCCTGGCGGATACGTCGCCAAAAGAAGACAAAAAGGTATCTGTTGAAAAAACAGCAGAGCAAAAGAAGGACAATACACCTGCCCCGCGTAAAAAGACGGTTGTACGTGTAAATCGTGAAACGGTATCGTTGGATAGAACATTGACCATATCGGTGGTGGATGCGCTGCGTGTTGCGATGACGCGCTGTTGGACTATTGATACTTCGCGTGGTGATATTTCAGATATTCGTGCGGTTGCCCATTTAACAATGCGTCAAAACGGTACTGTGCGCGATGTTTGGTTCGAAGGGGCCGCGGCCGCAGAAACTGACCCGGCGTTTGCATATGTTCTTGATACAATTCGTGCGGCGATAAATGTATGCCAACCGTTTCGGATGCTGCCGCCGGCTGAATTTGCCAAGTGGGAAAAAATACAACTGACATTTTACCCCAGCCAGGGTAAGGTTATGTAGGAAACAGCCCGCCATGCGCGGGTTTTTCTTTGCAAAAAAACAACCGCCCCCGCAGGGGCGGCGCGCAGATACACGATAAGCCGGATTCTGTCCTGCCACGGGCCCAGTCTTTTTCACGGACCACGCCCGGGTAGTGAGCATAATTAATCTGCATACTATGTTGCCATAATATGTCAAGCCTTCTACCCGCCCCCAATCCTGGGACTGGTCACAGGGGGCCTATTTGAAGTTGCTGCGCATAGAGATTGCCCGTTTCACTCGAACTAAATCGTTTCGTCACTGTTGCTCTTATCGTCGGGTTGCCCCGCCCGGTAATTAGCCGGTATGCTGTCCCATGCAGTCCGGACTTTCCTCCGACCCCATTCGGGGCCAGCTATGCTCTGTGCATCTTACGCGCAGTATCGTAACAGATTTTTTGGAAAATTCAAATTTTTTTGCTTGAACAAAATGCGCGTTTTTTTCTATCATTTTAATTAAGAGAAAAAAAGTGGGGAAAATGTCCAAATTTATACGCCTTTTGGCGTGCTTGTTCACGTTTGTTTTTATTGGTTCTGCCTATGGTGCAGGTTATACGTGTAATAATAATAAAAAATATACCGCATGTGCGGATAGATATTATCCGTCACAGTGCGGCTCCAAGAGGGATGGCTCGACGGTTGCGGCGGTTGTTGGTGGTTCGTGTTTACCATGTCCCAGCGGTCATACATGCTCTGGCTCTAACTTAACTTGTCCGCGGGCTGCGAATATAAGTGTTACATGTAGTGCCGGTAAATATATAAAATCTGGGACAACCACGTGCAGTCAAAGTTGCCCCGCCGGGAAATATTGTACGGCCGGAACCTTTACGATTCCTGCGACGGGTGCGACATCTGATACGGGTAATATATATAACTGTCCCAGTGGTTATACATCTGATGCGGGCGCCCAGGCCAATACCTGGTGTTATGTCAAATGTGCCCCTGGCACACGTGTTGTTAAGGCCGGCGGAACATGTACAACCCCCGCAGGGCCATGGTATATGTGGGCTACAACTGTTTTTTATGGCAATGTGTCACATGTTGTTCATTGTATGAATGGCTTTACCAACACATCAACCAGTGCCGCCAACCACACGGAAATGGGTAATTGTACAAGGTCAGTTTCGGCCGGACAGTATATTGCAAGTGGCTTTCAGCAGGCAAGATATATTCGTGTCAGTACAAGCGGCAATAGTGTGAATAGTGCCGGATTACACGTTGCAGAAATACAAGCCTACTCTGACCGTTTCGGTAATGGTACCAACTATTTGGCGGGTGTTAAAACCGGGACCGGCACTAATTTGGGAAATGCAACGGATGGAAACTGGAAGCGGAGACCGTATGCAGAAGGCGGATCTACATTGACCTGGGATATGGGGGCAATAAAAGAAATAGGTTCAATAAAGCTTGCATTGTATGCAGACGGACGAACGTATCGTGCTGTGACGGTATCTGTTTCCACAAACAATAGCACATGGACAACTGTTATGGCTCCGGTGGATATCGTAACAAGTGTTAGAGCCGGCGCTAATGAGACTGTTGACCCGGAATGGATTATTTTATCTGGAAATCCGGTGCCCTGTAGTGATGGTACATATTATGGCAGTGCGCGAACGGCAAATCTGCAAAGCCCTACTTCTGCATGTACATCGTGCCCAAAGCCAGCATCCGTTCCAAGTGTGGGGACATGGGGAAAACCGGCATGGAATTCGTCCGCGGCGGATAGCGCTGAAGGTGCAGGTAGTATCAATTCTTGTTTAGGCAAGGATATGCCATTTTCTAATATAAATGGCGGCAGTGGAACGCGGAGATGTTTTTACACAAGTGGGTCTGGTACCTCGGCTGTATATAATACGGGCTGTAATTATGAAAAATATACGTCATGTAATGCCGGTTATCAAATGACCATGAACGGCTCATATAACGGAACAGCACAGGTCAACAATAGGTGTACTGCATGTTCTGCCGGGCGCTATAAATCCGTTTCTGGAACGGGTGCCTGTACGGCATGCGCAATAGGTTCATACAGCGCCGCTGGTGCATCGAGATGTACGGCGTGTAGCGGCGGTAAGACTACAACTGCCACAGGTCAGTCGTCATGTAATGCAACATGTACAAACGCAACCGGTGCCAGCACATGGACATCCGCGTCATGGGCGGCCAACAGTGTGACTAATAAATGCGCAATTAGTACGTGTTTGCCAGGTTATGTGCGTGGCGGCACGGCAAACAGTACCGGGGCCAGTTCTTATACATGTTCTCCGGCTTGTAATGCGGTTACGATGAATGCGACAACAAATGGCGGGTCTGCAAACACAACGGTATATAAACGGACTGGTTCCACAACATGGTATAGCGACAGTAAGTGCACGACACAAATCTACACTATAACTAAGCCTTCTAAGACAAATGCGACGTATGCGGGGCATTACACATCGGGGGGTGTGCAGTGTGTCAATGCATCAGGAACCCTTAGCACATCAACATCTTGCAATGTGACAGGTGCGACAACTTTTTATGCGCGATATAACTGTAACACCGGCTTTACAGCCAGCGGCATAACGATTGCAGGAGCATGCGCCCCGACATGTAATACGATAACAATAAATGCAACACAAAATAGTGGCAGTGGCTCGACAGCATATTTGTATAAATATTCTGGCTCCACAACGTGGTACAGCGATAACACATGTTTTACGCCGACAACTACCCTGTCCACTAGGCCGGCTAAGACACACGCGACCTATGCCGGGCATTATAATACCACCGCCGCATCCGGAGGCACACAGTGTATCACAGCAGCAGGTGGGCTTAGCGCGTCGACAGCTTGCAATGTAACAGGTCCAACAACCTTGTATCCGCAGTTTACATGTAATACAGGTTGGACTAATGCCGGGACGCGTATTGCTGGAACTTGTACGGCAACAACGAATACCATAACGTTGAACAAAAACGGCGGCACGGGCACGTGCGGCGGTCAAAGCAGCACAACAAACGGCAGTACGACGTGTACCACAGGCAGCTCTACGGCCTTGCCGGCATGGAACAGCAGCAGCTGCAATATAACCAACGGTAGCAAGATATTTAAAGGTTGGGCCACCGGCAGCAGCGCAACAACTGGCTCTACATCTATAACATGTCCGACAAGTTCTGCGACATACTATGCCGCATGGACAACGCCGACATGCAGTGCAACGAAAGGAACATGCGCGATAACAACATCAAGTGGTAATGCGCCGCGTGCGACTATAACCTGCTCTACCGGATACAGTCAGTCTGGTGGCGCAAACCGTACGACCAGCTTTACCGTAACGGGCAGCGCTGGGGGTACATCCGTATCCGGCACATGTAAAGCAATGACAAGCACGGTTAGCTTTAATCTGAACGGGGGCAGCGGCAATCAGCCGAATAATGTAACGGCTACGTATGATTCGAATATGCCGGCGCTTAGCACCAGTGCAAATCCATCGCGCACCGGATATACATTCGGCGGCTGGTACGACACCAGTGCGGCATCTGGTGGTACGCAATACTATAACACCAGCCGTGGTTCTGTACGCACATGGAATAAGACAACAGCAAGTGTGACATTATATGCACGCTGGACGGTGAATAGCTATACCTGTGGCGCGGGTTATTATCTAAAAGCTGGCGGAACCTCTTGTACAGCATGTCCTGCGGGTAAGTACTGTTCTGGTGGCACATATACCTTCAACGCGAGTGCAGATCAGGGTATAACAGGCAATGTTACCGCCGGGTATTACAGCAGTGGTGCGGGTACCAGTGCAACGCCCAGTGCTGCTGGAAATGGATGTTTGTCCGGATATAGCTGCGGTATTATTGCGGCGGGTCGATATGGTGCGGCCGGGGCGACGTCTGCCAACGGCAGTGGCGCCGTCAGCGCGGGTTATTTCAGTAATGGTGGCGGTACCAGTGCAACGCCCACGGCGGCG
>Ga0137307_100447_pt1 | contig 55704 bp, 56 predicted proteins | sample NAcewD2O_March_2_FD_97180 | JGI IMG/M metagenome (GOLD analysis project Ga0137307, IMG submission 97180) | Mouse cecal microbial communities from Vienna, Austria - N-Acetylglucosamine amended D2O_March | ecosystem: Host-associated > Mammals > Digestive system > Large intestine > Cecum | place... | reverse complement strand
ATACGATTAATTTATCATAATAGGCTCTGACGAGTCCCTCTTAACTAAATGACGTGTGAGTTTATCGAGTATCAGGACAATGAATACGGCTGCGGTGTGATTGGCAAAGTGGTCAATGTCACGGCAGACGAAAGCGTTATGGCCGGCGACAGGGTAGACATGTCGCTGGTGAATGCCATCGCCTTTGACCCGTATACGCATGGATACTACACCACCACGCGTCGTCTATGATGGCGCAGATAATAAAGCTGCGGGAAAAATGTGACCTGCATGTGAAGGTGGAGAGGTATCTTTCAGACGAGGATGGTCTTTCAGTGTCAGATAAATCATTTATAAGGGAATAGGATGAAATATGGCAGAATAGCATTCTGCAGCATGCCCCGGAAGAAATATGCATTTCGGTAGTTACTTACGCAGGACTGTTGCCAATTTTTCTTTGCAATCAGCTGCATTATCAGATATACTAAAGTCAGGGAACTGTTAAGAGCAAACAGAACGGAGGGGATATATGGGGCTGAAACCATTGCCGGTAGGCATTGATAGTTTTGAGCATTTAATAACGAGGGGATATTATTTTATTGACAAGACATGGTTCATGAAAGAGCTGCTGGATAAAAAGGGAAGCGTTAATTTATTTACGCGTCCGCGGCGTTTTGGCAAGACGCTGAATATGAGCATGCTCCAGTATTTTTTTGAGGATATGCGCACGGATGATGGCAGTAAAAAGGACAATGCATATCTGTTTGAACATATGAACATCATGAAGGCGGGGGAAGCGTACCTTGCGCACATGGGGAGCTATCCGGTGATCAGTCTGACGCTCAAGGACGCGAAACAGCCGGATTTTGAGCTTGCATATGAGGCGATAAAGTGGCAGATTGCGGATGAGTATGCAAGGCATCAGTTTATTTTGCAGGATGAGCGGCTTTCTGTGGAGAAAGACCAATATATGAGTATCAGGATGCGCAAGGCGGATCGCAGTGCGTATAATACCTCGATTAAATTTTTGTCACAATGCCTTGAAAAATACTACGGCAAAAAAACAATCATTTTGATAGATGAATACGACGTGCCGCTTGAGAACGCGTTTACACAGAAGTTTTATAATGAAATGACAGGCTTTATCCGCTCCCTGTTTGAGTCAGCTTTTAAAACAAACAGCAGTTTGGAATTCGCGGTGATAACGGGCTGTCTGCGCATCTCAAAGGAGAGTATCTTTACAGGATTAAACAATCTAAAAGTCATTTCCATTCTGGACGAAAAATATGCGGAGTACTTCGGATTCACGCCGGATGAGGTGCAAAGGCTGTGTGATTATTATGGGCTGTCCCACAAATACGATACCATTCAGGAATGGTACAATGGTTACATTTTTGGCAGTATCAACGTGTATAATCCGTGGAGCGTGATACAGTTCGTCGACGACCTGCGGGAAAATGAGGACTGGTATCCGCGGTCATACTGGGCAAACACTTCCTCCAATACTATTGTGCGTAATCTGATCGATATGGCGGACGACAGCGTAAAGAGCGAACTGGAGAGACTGATCGACGGCGGAACGGTCGAAAAACCTGTCCATGAGGACATTACCTACGGCGAAGTGTACGAGAACATGGACAATCTGTGGAATTTCATGTTTTTTACGGGATATTTCAGGAAAGTGGACGAGCGCATGGGAGAGGACGACACGAGGTATCTTACGCTTGCGATACCAAACCGGGAGGTGCGCTATATTTTCCGCGAAAAAATCATGGCATGGTTCAACCAGAAAATGAAAGAACGCGACCTTACCCGGCTGCATACCGCCTTTGTCAGCAAGGATACGCAGACGCTGCAGGAAGAGCTGACGGATATCTTATATGAGACAATTAGTTCCTTTGACGAGAGTGAAAATTATTATCACGGACTGGTGGCCGGGCTGCTGTCGGGCATGAAAGGCTACCGCACGAAATCCAACCGTGAGACGGGCAAAGGCAGGTGCGACCTGTTTGTAAAACCGGTGTCGCGCCGGAAAGAGGCGTTTATCGTGGAGTTTAAGACCACGAAGAAGATCAGGGAACTCGAAAAAAAGGCGGAGGAGGCCTTACAGCAGATCGACGATAAAAAGTATGTCCTGGAGCTTGAGGACGATGGCTATGACATTGCAAGCAGCTATGGGATCTCATTCTGCGGAAAGGACTGCTGCGTCATGGCCCGGGAACCCCAAAAACGGTGACAGAAAAATTGTTTTCTGAAATATATTCATTTTGAACGTTTATGCTCTCAGATTGTGGCGGGAGATTTATTCCATGAAATGATATGAAACCGGTGTTTAAACCCGAACAAGTTATTAAATCTGATTATGTAATTTTGTTTTACCGGATAATCTGTTATAATAAGTCTGAATTATAAATCAAAACATAAGGGAACAGGGGATGCATGTCAGTTTCTACATTGGCAGCCTGCTTAACAGTATGGAGTAAGAAAATATTTTATGTGCAGCAGATACTATTTTGACAATGACACAATGAATGATATCCTGAATATTGTGGAGGAAACAGACGCCAGCCTGCGCGGTATGCGGGTAAACAGTGATATATATCCGACAGATAATGCAGCCGTGATGATAAGGAATGCGGAGGGCATAAAACTGACAGGGATAAAGTGGGGGTATCCCGGAATCAACGGTTCTGGCGTAATCATCAATGCCAGGGCAGAATCCGTACTGGAGAAGAAGATGTTCCGGGACGGCATCCGGCGCCGCAGGGCAGTCATTCCGGCTAGGTATTTTTATGAGTGGAGCCGCAATAAAGAAAAAAATATATTCCGCCGGAAAGACAGGGATACCGTCTGTATGGCGGGGTTTTATGACCTCACGGACGGCGGGGAACGTTTTGTCATAATAACGACACAGGCAAATGCGTCCGTGATAAAGGTGCATGACCGCATGCCGCTCATACTGGAAAAAAGTCAGATAAAAGACTGGCTGTCTGACGATTCGGCAGTAGAGAATTTATTAAGGCAGACGCCGGTATTGCTCGACAGGGAAACGGAATATGAACAGCAGACGCTGTTCGATCTAAGCTAAATATTTTAAGGACAGTGGAAAGCACAGGTGAAATGATGAACATACAGATATTTGGAACAAATAAATGTTTTGACACCAAAAAAGCCATGCGGTATTTTAAGGAACGCGGTATCAGATACCAGTTTATCGACATGAAGGAAAAAGGGATGAGTAAAGGTGAATACTGGAAAAAATGGACATGATGGGCGGCCATTCTTTTATCCCTGACATGATATAATCAGTACGAATCTGGAGAGTATTTCCAGTGCTGATTTTACGGGTATAAGATTTAACGCACATCCGGCCGCTTTCGGTATTCATTCGGCGTGACGCCGAATTTCTTTTTAAAGACATTCTGAAAATATGCCTGGCTGGAAAAACACAGATAGCTGCTGATCTCACTGAGGGATTTGTCCGTGTAGGTCAGCAGCGATTTTGCTTCCTCCAGCTTGCAGCGCATGATGAATTCACGCATCTCAAATCCGAGTTCTTTCTTGAAGCAGTGCGAGAGGTATGAGCGGCTTTTGCCGACATAGGCAGCCACGTCGGACGTGGAGATGGCCTGGTTGGTGTGCTGCTTGATATACTGGATGCATTTGGAGATATCCGAGGTGGTATCATGGGGAAGCTGCGCCTGTGCCACGCGGCGCGTAAAATCGAGCAGCATGTTATACTGCATCTGATAAAGGGCTTCCGTGCTCTGGAGCTTTTCGCTTTCCTGGATATAGACATCGCTGAGCTGGTAGGCGGATTCAATGTCAAGACCGCCCTCGATCGCGCAGCGGGTTGCCAGTGTGACGGATACGATCAGAATATTTTTTTCCTGACGCAGGGTGTTGTCTGCAAGCTTTCCTGTCTGCAGGGAAAAAGCATTGGAAAAAAATGCTTTCAATCCTTCTACATTTCCGCTTCGTATATAGTCCATGTAGAGCTGTTCATAATGATAGGTGTTGTGAAACAGTTCCATCTCCTTGGCATCATAGATTTTTGCCGAGTGCAGGGAAGCCTCGGATGTGCTTCCGGTGTCCGTGTACACGTTCAGATACGCGTCAATATCAATCACATCATTAAATAATTCCTGATAAAACAATGCGAGAAAATGGCAGAACTGATGGAAAGAGTACTGCGGCATAAACTGATAGAGTTCCGTCAGCCGTTCCTTGTGTTCCAGGGAAATAGAATATTCTTTCATAATATTCCTGATAGCTGCCGGAGAGGGAGGGATGCTGATCACGGGACCGATCAGGACGATCTGTCCTGTTTTTTTGTTCTGCACGAGCCCGATATAATGAAATTCCTTTGTGACAAGATAGGTGACGGCCTGTTCTCTGGAGACCAGTTCGTCCAGATGCGGCGCCGCGAGGTCAAAAGGAAAGCCGGTATCCGGCAGTACCAGCTGCAGCTGTCCGTCTGCGTAGTAGTGGATCGGCAGGTAGATGCAGTTGTAAAGCGTCTGGCAGAACGAATAAACGGAATCCATGAGAACCTCCTGTACATGTATGGTTTTGGATGAAACGGAATGGTAAGTTGCAGTTAAATCAACTTTAAAACAGATCTGATTGAATTACAATACATTTTTAATGAAAGGACGCATAATTTTGTCATATGAAATATCCTGTAGTTCCCTGAAACAGACTCTGCGAGAGGACACGGGGCAGAAAAAATGTGTTGGGAACAGAACAAAATTATAAAATATCGAACACGATTACAATACAGATGCTTTTTAACAGGATAAAATAAGCATATCAACACCCAATGATGAAGGAAACCAAACGGATACCACACAACAAAAAGGAGGGGGATGTTTTTATGCAGATAACAGATTTGCGCACAGAGTATCAGAGAAATCCGCTGGGGCTGGACGCTGCGAGACCGCGGTTCTCATGGAAAATGGGATCGGACAGGACGGATACGGTGCAGGACGCGTATCAGATTCAGGTCACACTCGAAGGCCGCATGGTGTGGGACAGCGGCCGGGTGGAGTCTGACCAGTCCGTGCTTGTGGCGTATGCGGGTCCGGCACTGCAGGCAAAACAGGTTTATACATACCGCGTGATGGTGTGGGACAACCACAAAGAGACGGCGGAGGCGCACGGCAGTTTTGAGACGGGACTGCTTGCGGGGACGAATTTTCAGGCGGAGTGGATCACACATACCTATGCCAGGGAGGAGACAGCCTGCCCGGTATTTGTGAAAACGATATCGCTGAAAAAGGCGGCGGAGAATCCGGTAAAAAGGGCGCGCATATACGCCACGGCGCTTGGCGTCTACGAGATCAGGTTCGACGGGGAAAAGGTCGGGGACGCGTTCTTTGCACCCGGCTGGACGAACTACAAAAAGCGCCTGCAGTACCAGACGTACGACGTGACAGCATTACTGGATCAGGAAGTGTCCGCGGAGCACACGCTGGAGATCATGGTGGGAAATGGATGGTACAAAGGGATTTTCGGGTTTACCTGCACGCCGGATCACTATGGCAACCAGACAGCGCTGCTGGCGGAGCTCCATGCGGGACAGCCGCTGGAACCGAGGCGCAGATATCTGTATCGGATCACAGCGTGGGATCAGGAGGGAAGGGAAGCAAAGAGCGGGCAGGAATATTTTGAGACGGCTTTGTGGAAAGAAGAGGACTGGAAAGCTTCCTGGATCGAGCCGGATCCGCTGCCGCAGTTGGAGACAGTTCCGCTTAAGGCGGCGGAGGACTTCTGGAGGGAGACGGTTGCCGCAATGATGCGCGGGGAAAAGGCGGAGATGACTTACGATGAGGAAAATCTGCGGGCACAGCCGCTGGAGCCGTACGATCCGCCAGTGCGGATGCGCAGGGTATTTCACCTGGAAAAGAGGGCAGTGCGCCATATCCGCGGCAATGCGGCGGAACTGCGGGTACAGGGTGGCAGGATTGCCTGCTGCGGTTTTTCGGCAGGGGCGCATCTGGTCGGCAGCTTGGCAGTGCATTACGGGGATTCTGAACTGTTAGAAGAACCCTGTCAGGAAGTTTCCAACCGTCCGGATGCAGTCCTGCTGTGTTATCCTGTCATCACGAGCGGCGAGAAAGCGCACAGGGATAGTTTTAACTTGCTTTTTGGAGAAAATGCGTCGGAAGAACAGCTTGCGTGGGCCAGTCTGGAAAAACACGTGACAAAGGATACGCCTCCGGCGTTTTTATGGCAGACACTGACCGACGAGCTGGTTCCGGTGGAGAACAGTATCCTGTATGTAAAGGCATGCCGCGCGGCGGGTGTTCCCTGCGAGCTTCACCTGTTTATGGAGGGTGGTCACGGCATGAGCCTTGCCAATGAGGACTGGGCGGACAACAATATCGGGGAAGGCAGCCTGTACACCATGACCCAGCAGTGGCAGACCATGAAAACACTGCATGCGCAGAATCCGGCCGCATTGCCGGAAACATTTGCGTCAACGGCAAAGTCAGAAACACTTCAAGTCTGTGGCGCAATGGCCTGCACTGGCGCTTGCGTGGCTTGATAAGATTTGGGAATAAATGTAACAAAAGATATCAAAACAAAGGAGGTCATATTATGTTTGAAAAATTATTCAGTCCGATCACGATCAAGGGGATGGAACTCAAAAACAGGGTGATCCTTCCGGCAATGGGAACGAAGTTTGCCGGAAAAGCAAGCTATGTCACGCCGCAGCTGGTCAATTACCATGTGGCGCGTGCAAAGGGCGGGTGCGGACTGAACATTGTCGAGGTCTGCAGTGTACATAGCCCGAGCGCACCGAGAGGGTTTCTTTCGATCAGTGAGGATGCCTATATCCCGGGATTGAAAAGCCTGACGGACGCCATTCATGCGGCGGGCGGAAAGGCCGGGCTGCAGCTCTGGCAGGGAAGCCTTGCGGTAGGCATGGACCAGACGGCGCAGATTCTGGTGGCAAGCGATATGCCCGTCAGCCCGGAAATGACGATTCCCGGCATCACGAAGGAACAGATTGCAGAAATAGTCCAGTGTTTTGGCAAAGCGGCTGCAAGGGCAGTGAAGGCCGGATTTGACTGTGTGGAATTTCACTGTGCGCACAATTACCTGCCGCATTCTTTCCTGTCCGGCGGTATCAACCACAGGACGGACGAGTATGGCGGTTCGTTTGAAAACCGTGCCAGATTTCCGCTTGCTTGTATCCGCGCGATCCGTGCAAACATTCCGGAGGATATGCCCATGCTCATGAGAATCGACGCGCATGACGATTATCTTGATGGCGGGCTGACGATAGAGGAAGTCATTGATTTCTGTAAGCTTGCGGGGGAAGCAGGCGTGGACGTACTGGACATCTCACGCGGTAATATCCTGTCTGCCGGACTGAAGTATGAAGTGCCTCCTGTTGATATTCCTAGAGCGTTTAATATTGACAATGCCGCAAAGATCCGGAAAGAGACAGGCATGCCAACGATCGGTGTCGGAAGAATCAACACGCCGGAACTGGCAGAACAGATCCTCGAGGAAGACAAGGTTGACATGGTCGTCATGGGACGCGCCCAGCTTGCCGATCCTGAATTCTGCAATAAGGCGAGGGAGGGCAAGACAGAGGACATTGATTACTGTGTCGGATGTAACCAGGGATGTTATGACGGATTCGAAAACACGGATTCCCCATGCATCACGTGTCTCAGAAACCCGGCGTTGGGACGGGAAGAAGAATGTAAAATTGTACCTGCCGCAAAGCCGGAGACCGTGCTGGTTGCAGGCGGCGGAATCGGCGGGCTGGAAGCGGCAATTATCTTAAAGCAGAGAGGGCACAATCCAATTTTGTGTGAGGCGTCCGACCAGCTTGGAGGACAGTTCCTGACTGCGGGGGAAGCGCCGAGAAAAGAGGAGATGAAAAAGGCGGTTTTGGCCATGGGCGAAAAAGCAAAACGTCTTGGTGTTGAGATCCGTATGAATACGGCAGTCACGCCGGAGCTGGTTTCGCAGATGATGCCGCACACACTCATCAATGCAATCGGGGCAACACCCATTATTCCGATGATTCCGGGAAAGGATAAGGATTTTGTTGTCAATTCCCATGATGTCCTCAATGGAAAAACAGACATATCCGGCAATGTCAATGTCGTTGTGATCGGCGGCGGTATGGTCGGCATGGAAACTGCAGAATACCTGGCAGAAAAAGGTGCGAAAGTTACTGTTCTTGAAATGATGAAGGAATTCTGTGCGGACATGGGAAGCACCAGGAAAATCTGTGTGACAGAAAGCATCTACGCAGCTGGAATCAATCCAGTGACGGAAATAAAAGTAACGGAGATCAAAGACGGCGCTGTCATCGGGGAAAAAGGCGGAAAGACAGTGGAATTTCCATGCGACTATGCCGTGATGGCTGTTGGGGCAGTCAGACGGGATGGAAGCCTGCTTGAAAAAGTATGCTATGAAAAAGGGATTGGTTACTATGAAACAGGCGACGCCGGAATGGCAAGGCGCGCCATCAATGCAACAAGGGAGGCCTTTGACGCGGCGCTGCGGTTTGACGATCCGGAAGAACACGCTTATGTTTCAAAGCCCAAAAAGCTTGTGTTTTTGACAGGGGCGACTGGTATTATGGGACAGCAGACCATGCAGCAGCTGTTGTCAAGAAACAACCGCTTCCGGGTGAGGATTCTGGCAAGGCCGTCTGAGAAGAACAGGAAACTGCTGAAAAAATACCTGTGCCCGTCACTGGAGATCGTTTGGGGTGACATGGCAGACTACGAGACGATAAAGAAATGTGTGGACGGCAGTGACTATGTGCTCCATATTGGCGCGATGGTATCGCCCGCGGCAGACAAATATCCCGAGCAGACACTGCGCACCAACATTGGCTCCACGCTGAATATCATCAAGGCGATCAAGGAACAGCCCTGCCCGGACAAGGTGCATTTTGCGTATGTGGGTACAGTGGCCATGACAGGAAGCCGCCTGGAGCCGGTACATTTCGGGCGTGTGGGCGATCCGATGAATCCGTCCATCCACGATTATTACGCGGTGTCAAAAGTATTTTCCGAGGCGGCTGTATTTGACAGCGGGCTGAAATACTGGGTTTCCATACGGCAGACAGGACAGCATCCCAGCGCGGAAGGGGCAGGGGAAGAGCCGATTGTATTCCATCAGCCAGCCAATAATGTTCTTGAATGGAGCACTTCTGTCGATTCCGGGATCTGTATGGCAAATCTCTGCGAGGACTGGGTAGACGAGAGCTTCTGGCGCAAGGCATATAATCTGAGCAGCGGTAAGGATTACCGTTTCGCCACATGGGAATTGGCAGGAATGTCGCTGGAACCGATGGGAATCAAATATGAGGATATCTACGACCCGCAGGATGTGGCACACTTTAATTTTCATGGGCATTATTACACGGATTCGGACAAACTGGAAGAGCAGCTGCATTTCAGGCAGATTCCGGGCGATATATACTGGGGCGCCGTAAAAGCGGAGATGGAGCGCATGATGGCAAACCCGATGATCGCGGCCATGATGCCAGACGCGGCAGCCATGAGAGCCCACAACAAGGAGATCGCCGCAAAGCGCATGGGACCGGTCTGGATGGAGGAAAATAACGAAAAAGAGTGGATACAGGCATTCTTCGGTTCACTGGAAGAAAAGCACGCCGCAAAGTCCTTTGAACTGCACCATCCGGACGAGACTGAAAGCTATTTGAATCATGGATACGATGAAGAAAAAGGAATTGAAAACCTGGGGGCAGAGGATCTTTCCAAAGCTGCCGAATACAGGGGAGGAACATATCTGGAGAAGGGTGTGAAGGATATCTATACCCCGGTAAAATGGAAGTGTGCATCCGGCCATGTATTCCAGATGTCTGTAAACGCGGTGCTGCACGGGGGGCACTGGTGTCCGGAATGCATGAAAAAATCATGGGCTTATCCAAAAATGGCAAGGCAGAACCCGTTTTACGCGCAGGTGTGGGACACACAGCACAGGCCGGAGGAGGACTATGAGATTCCCATGCAGTACAGCGCATATGAGATCATGGACGAATTAAAAAAGAAGCTTGGCCTTGACAGTTGATCCAACTTCCCGCCGATCAGAAAAGCAGGGATTCGAGAGAGTTCCTGCTTTTCTGTATATCAAGGCCAAAATCATTCATTTCCGGTGAATTCCACCATATCGTCGAATGGTATTATCCCGTTTACCCAGCGACAAATCTTATCGGATTGAACTATATGAGGTATGTGGAAACCACTGACAGGCGGCAGGCAGTCTGTTTCATGAAAAGGAGAGATGCTGCTTTTGGGCGACGCTGGAGGGGATTGACTTCCAAAATGGAACCCCTGCTGCCAGCATGACACGTTGGCAGCAGGGGTTCCATTTTCGTTATACACAATAAGTACATATTTCAGATACCTAAATTCAGTTCAGAGAAATCAATATATAGATCATCATAGATATTGACTTTGATATTATCTTGAAAAGTATAAGTTTCCATTTCGAAATCTGTTTGACTAAGGTAATAAATAATTACTTTTTGACGGCGTGGGTCTACAATCAAGTATTCACGCACACCGTAATTTTTATAAAAATATAGCTTGCGAATATAATCATCAGAAGGATTTCCAGGTGAAACAATCTCAATGATGAAGTCTGGTGCACCGTTGCAACGTTTTCCGTCCAATTTATCCTTGTCACATACAATCATAAGATCAGGCTGGACAATTATAAGAGGATTATCATCAAGTTTGACATCAAATGGAGCATGAAACACCCTGCAGGAGCCTTTCTTGCTTTTGATATAGGTGTTGAGGATAGTAGTCAGCTCTGTGGAAATTGTCTGGTGGATTTCTGACGGACTGGCCATATCATAGACAACACCTTCAAAGACTTCTACTCGCCTGTTTTCCGGAAGGGCTTCGTACTGTTCCAGGGTAATGATTTCAGATTATATATGCGGCAGCTGTTATGAAGGCCGTAGTGGATGGTTTTAAGGGTGAGGTGATTTTTGAACCTGCTGAAGAAGTCTGTAAGCAAACATCAGAAAAAGTCCAGGAGGAACAGGAGAAGCTTTTGGTGTAAATGGATTGTTGGGAACATCTGACACAAAACAAAAAGAAGCTGTAGATTTAAAACAATTTGTTATGGATGCCACGGAGCGGGGGCGAAATGCAGATAAATATGTAAGGAAGTTGAGAGATAATGACAGATCTGGGCGGACAGGAAACATTGTATAAAAAGGTGCAATGAACGTGTTAAATGGCAATGTATACCAGAAAATATAATAGACGAAGAATCCAATTTGATGGACACAAAAATCACGTGTATTTTGAAATAAAAATGCGGCGTGATTTTTTCTTTATTGCTTATTGGTGATACAGTTTCCTTATTTTGTTTCATTTTCTGACCGCCGGAGCAAGTCCTTATTTCAGGTTTTCAACATACAGGGAATAGCTCTTCTCCAGGCTGTTCTCAATATTGGCGTAGTCTAAGTTGGCGACCGTGGTGAACAGGATGTCTGACAGGAAGAGCTGGGCGATCCTCGAGCTGGTCGCCCCGCTGCGCTTGCTGATCTCCAGGGAGCTCATGTAGAGCACATAATCGCACTTCTGCGTCAGCGGATTGACTGTGTGCTTTGTGATGCCGATCATGGTCGTGCCGTTCTTTTTCAGGATATCCGCGATGTGGAGGATCTCGGGGGTCTCACCGGAATTGGAAAAGAGCAGCGCCGCATCCTCCGCAGTGCTGATGGTGGCGGAGGTGAAGGCGACATGATAATCGGAGTCGTAGCTGACACTGTAGCCGAGGCGCAGCAGCTTCTGGTAGAGGTCACAGGCGACCAGGCCGGATGCGCCGATACCGAACAGACGGACGGTGCGCGCCTGGATGATGCACCGGGCGACGCATTCCATGACCTCTTCGTCAAACAGATGGTAGGTCATGTCGATGGACGCGATGCAGTTGTTATGTACGGTGTCAGCGATGGCGGGAACCGAGGAGAAATCCTTCACGTCCGTGAAGAGGACTTCTGTCTTGGGAGCGGGGGCGATGGATTTGTTCGTCTCGTTGAAAAGAGCCTTTTTCAGACCTTTGAGTCCGTCGTACCCCATGGATTTGCAGAAGCGCACCCACGCGCCCTGGCTGGTTCCCGAACGTTCCGCGAGGGCAGCGAGGGGATATTTGAAGATGTCCTCTTTGTTTTTTATGAAATAGTCCGCCGCCAGCTGTTCGGACCTGCTGATCTCGGGGTAGATACTCTGGGCTTTCAATTCGATCGTTGTCATAATGATTCCACCTTTCGTTGTACATCTGTGCGGTTCTCCATTATGGTATATTGTAGAAGAACGGAAGTGAAAAAGCAAGAGCAGCGTCGTGAAACTGTCTGCGGAGCGTGAGGAAACCGCGGTCTTCACGGGAGGGGTGCACCCGGTTCGACAGCAGCACCGCGTACAGGCTGCTTGCGGGGTCTACGAGGATCGAGGTGCCGGCAAAACCGGTGTGCCCGAAGCTTTCCATGGGAAATAAGGATCCGTGAAAGCTGCCCTCGCTTCTCAGATGAAAACCGAGTCCGCGGTTTTCGCCCATGCCGGGGGTGTGGTTGCGGATGGCGTCCCGCATGAGATCCGGGGACAGGAAGGTGCGTCCACGGTAAACGCCGCCGCAGGCGAGCATGGAGGCAAACGCGGTGCAGTCCGCTAGGTCGGAGAAGACGCCCGCGTTGCCGGAGACGCCTCCCAGAAAACGAGCGTTCTCATCGTGGACGACACCGCAGAGGCAGTGTATTTCTGTGGCGGCGATGTTGTCCCCGGCGGGGCGATACCCTGTGTGACGCATGCTCTGCTCCACCCTGAAGGATATGGGGGCGTCCTATATGACACTGTTTACGGGTGAGACAAACCAGGCCAGAAATATCTACGAGGCGGCAGGGTTCCATATCGTCCGCACATGGGCGGATATGCGCCGGGAAGAAAAGTGCAAATGAATATAAAGGGATATAAAGAAAGAAGGTTGAACATATGACAGAGGATGGAAAGAAAGTGATCATGGCGATCGGAGGCCATGTCGGGGATGCGGAACTGACCTGCGGGGGTGTGCTGGCGACGGCGTCGCTGCGCGGCAGCAGGATCGTGACGGTGGCGATGACGGGCGGTGAGCGCGGCAACCCGCCGGATATGACCGTCGCAGACTACCGCCGCCAGAAGGAACAGGAGGCGCACACCTTCGCCGAAATGCTGGGCGGGGAGGCAGTGGTGTTCCCCTATGTGGACGGCGAGCTGCCGGAGTCGGATGAGGTGAAGCTGCAGCTTTGCGACGTGATCCGCAGATATAAGCCGGATGTCCTGCTGACACACTGGAAAAACAGCATGCACAAGGATCATATGGCGACGCACCGCATTGTGATAGACGCCCAGTTTTTTGCGGGGCTGCCGTCTGTTGAGCGGGAGCTTCCCGCCCACTATGCAGCAGGGCCGTATTTTGCCGAGAACTGGGAGGATGCGGAGGGCTATGTGCCCTACACGTTTGCGGAGGTGACGCCGGAGGGATTCGAACTGTGGTACAAGGCCATCTCCACCCACTGGTTTGCGGTGAACTCTCCCAGTTTCCACTACCGGGATTACTATGCGACACTGATGAAGCTGCGCGGGTATCTGTGCAGGAAGGAGTACGCGGAGACGTTTACCATCTCTGAGATTCAGAAGAAGACGATCGTGACGTCGTTTTGAGAAAAGAACTGTTTTTGAACAATAGATTGGGATGCGTGCCAGAGCGCGCGAGAGGTATCAATATGAAAAGAATGAAAAATATGAAACGAGAGAGAAACAGGAAAGTGACGGCGCTTCTGCTGGCGTCGGCGATGACAGCCGGAATGCTCGCAGGGTGCGGGCAGGACGGGGGAACACAGGGAAATGCACCCGCTTCTGCAGACGGCGATACGTCTGCGCAGGGGGCTGCGGAGGTATCCCCGAACCTGCAGGGCGTGGAGAATGAGCTGACCATGCAGGTGGAGGGCGAGGTGGATTCCGACAAGGTTCTGACCACGCTGATCAACTGCGGCGACAGCCTGTCGTTCAACGGGAACCCGTGGGACGAGGCGGCGGGGCCAAACTGGTCTATCAAGCCGTTTATGTACGATACGCTGGCACATTTCTCTCCGCTGCCGGAGCGCACCTTTGAATGCTCCCTGCTGGAGAGCTACACCTACGAGGACAAGGTGCTCACGCTGAAGCTCCTGCCGGATCTGAAGTGGAGCGACGGGAGCGTCCTGGATGCGGAGGACGTGCTGACCAACTACTACTGCCAGCTCAACTACAGTTCCCTGTGGGGGTATCTGGATACGATCGAGAAGAAGGACGATCTGACGCTGGAACTGAAGTTTTGCTCAGAGAGCCCTCTGATCCTCAACCTTGCGCTGGGCGGTTACCAGAATTTTATCTGTACGCCGGATGAGATCTATTCCAAGTGGGCAGACCAGTTTAAGGACATCGCGGACAATGAGCGCTATTTTGACGAGGAGACCAACAGGTGGAAATATACCGACGAGGGCACGGCCAGGATAACGGAAGTGAACCAGGATATGCTCGCGTACAAGCCGGTGCCCGAGGATGTGGTCTGCAGCGGCCCGTATGTCATCAGCAGCCACAACACGTCCGAGATCATGTTTTCGATCAACGAGCAGTACCGCAAGAAGCCGCTGATCACATCCATCCGCGGGTTGAACCCGGGCGACAGCCAGGCGTTTCTGACCGCGATACTGGCGGGGGAGTACACCATTGAGAACGGCGGGCTGAACACGGATACCTCCGCGCAGATCGACGGAAAGTTCGGTGATACCATGCGCAAGGTGTTTGTGCCGGAGCTGAGCCAGATCGGCTACACCATGAACACGCAGATCTATCCGCTGGACAAGCTGGAGGTGCGCCAGGCTATCTCGAAGGCGATCGACCGCCAGAGCCTGCTGGCAGTATCGGAGCCGGGAAGCTTCAGCGGCAGCGCGGAGAATGCAGGACTGATCCCCTCCTTTGAGGAAGGTTTCCTGAAAGAAGGCTTTAAGGATACGCTCATCAGCTACAGCTATGATCCGGAAGGCGCTGCACAGCTGCTCGAATCGATCGGGTGGAGCAGGGACGGCAGCGGCAAGTGGGTGGATGAGAGCGGCACAGCTCCTGCCATCACCATCGCGACGATCGGCACATGGCCGTCCTTTATGATGACCGGCGAGGCGATCGCGACAATGCTGACGGAGTTTGGCCTGAACATTGATTTCCAGCCCATGGACTTCGGTGTCTGGTCTACACATGCCACCAGCGACGAGAAAATGATGGTGTGTACTTTTGTGGCGGGCGCGCCCACGTACGCGTATCCGTGGGAGTGCTTTAACGACCTCTTCAATGCCAATGTCCGCACCGGATGGCAGGCTTTTGAGGGCAAGGACAAGATTTTTACGGATCCAGTCACCAATGAGGAGTACAATACCACAGAGATGCTGACGGAGCTTTTCAACACGACGGACGAGGCACGCAGGACGGAACTGATCGAGGATTTCATGACACTGTCAAATCATCTGTGCGGCTACGTGTCCGTGATCGAGAAGACAGCGCCGACGCGCATCTATGACACCAGTCTGCATCTGGCGGAGACAGAGATGAATGCCGTGCAGGCAAACTATTACTATTTCGGTGATCTCAATACGATGATCGCAAAGATGCTGGCGGACGATCTGATCTATTTTGTGAAGGAATAAGGCAATGGGCTGCTGGCTGCGGACGGTGTATAGCGCCGTCTGCGGCAGTGCGCTGCAGGAAGGGAGTTGTTATTTATGAACCAATATTTGTCGGGACTGATGACGGAGACGGTCAATCCGAACACGATAGGCATTGACGAGTGTTCGACAGAAGAGATTCTGCGTCTGATCAACGCGGAGGACGCGTGTATTCCAGGGGCGGTTGCCAGCGAGATCCCCAATCTGACGCAGGCGGTCGATCTGGCATACGGGGCATTGAAAGGAGGAGGACATATGTTCTATGTCGACTGCGGTACGTCCGGGAGGCTGGGCGTGCTGGACGCCTCGGAATGTCCGCCTACATACGGTGTGGATCCGGAACTGGTGCAGGGATATATCGCCGGGGGAGATGAGACGCTGCGCAGGGCCGTGGAGGGAAGTGAGGACGATGCGGAAGCCGGTGCGCGGCTGGTGCGGGATCTGGGCATCACGTCGCAGGATGTGCTGGTGGGCATCACTGCCAGCGGTGCGGCGCCTTATGTGCTGGGGGCTACCACGGAGGCAAAGCGCCAGGGGGCGGTCTGTATTGCTGTGGTGAACAACCACGGTTCCAAGCTGGAGGGGCTCTGTGACGTGACAGTCGCGCCGGTTCCCGGACCGGAGGTGATCATGGGCAGCACCCGGATGAAAGCGGGGACGGCGCAGAAGATGGTGCTCAATATGCTGTCCACATCTGTGATGGTGAAGCTGGGCAAGGTCTACAACAATCTGATGGTGGATCTGCAGGCCAGCAACCAGAAGCTCTATGACCGCTCACTGCGCATCATCTGCTCCACGACGGACGCTACGCCGGAGACGGCACAGGAGTATCTGGACAGGGCAGGCGGGAGCGTGAAAACGGCGATCATGATGCTCAAGACAGGGCTGGACAGGGAGGCGGCGCAGCGGATGCTGGAGCAGAACGAAGGCCGACTGAAGTGGGCGATCGATGCATGCTGCAGGCAGAGCGGTGTCTGAGACATTCTCGTGGAAGGAAGGATCAGAAAGATATGGTGAGAAATGGAATTGACTGCATTGAGCAGTACGACAGCCTGTTTCAGGGCAGGCGCCTGGGGCTGATCACATCCGTGACGGGGCTGACAGCCGGATTTGAGAGCACGATCCAGGTGCTGCACCGGCGTTACGGGCTGGCTGCGCTGTTTTCGCCTGAGCACGGGGTGCGCGGGGATGTCCCTCCGGGAGAACTGGTGGATACGTATCAGGATCCGGTCACAGGGATCGTTGTCTACAGCCTGTACCGCAGGGACTCCAAGCGCATGACAAAGGAGATGCTCGACGCTGTGGATGCCGTGGTCTACGATATGCAGGATGTCGGCGCGCGGTACTATACTTTTCTCTACACCATGCTCTATGCGCTGGAGGACTGCGCAGAGGCGGGGAAGGATTTTATCATACTGGACAGGATGGATCCGCTGGGAGACAGGGTGGAGGGCAATGTTTTAAGAGAGGAGTTTTCGTCCTTTGTGGGCGGATTTCCGCTGGCCATGCGCTACGGACTGACGATCGGGGAGTTTGCGCGGATGGCAGTGGACAGGCTGGGACTGACAGTGAAGCTGACGGTCGTGCCGGTGGAGGGCTGGCAGCGGGCGATGCTCTTTCCGGATACGGGAAGGTGCTGGATCCCGCCCTCCATGGGGCTGCCCACTTTTGAGGCTGCCCTGCTGTACCCGGGGCTGTGCCTGTTTGAGGGCACGAATCTCTCTGAGGGGAGGGGAACCAGTTTTCCGTTTGTGGAGGTCGGTGCGCCCTTTGCGGATGCGCAGAAGCTGGCACAGGCGATGCAGGGTAAAAAGCTTGCGGGTGTGGCATTTACGCCGGCCTATTTCGTGCCGGCAGCGTCCAAATTTGCAGGGCAGGCCTGCCAGGGCGTGCACATCCACGTGACGGATGCCCATGCAGTGTCCGCTGTGAAGGTCGGGATCACATTGCTGTATGAGATCATGGACCAGTGCGGCGCGGAGGCGTATTTCCTGCCTGCTGCCAGGGAGGGCGGCAGGCAGTTTGTTGAACTGCTGTGCGGGTCGGATGTGCTGACCAGGCAGCAGAGATCCGCTGGGGAAGTGCTTGCGGCGTTTGAGCAGGAGAGCGCGGAGTTTGCAAAGCAGAAACGGCAGTATCATATGTATGGATAATGGACAATAATGGCAAAACTGTCTTCTCTGCTCGATTTGTTGACAATGCGCAGGACAGGGAAAGGAAAAGGGAAAAGAAAGATGGAGATGGATTTGCGCGCAAAGATCGGCCAGATGCTCATGACGGGTATTTCCTCGACGGAGGTGACGCAGGAGTTTGAAAGGCTGGTGGAGGCGTATCAGATCGGCAATGTCATACTTTTTGACAGAAATATAGAGAGCACAGAGCAGCTTCGGCGCCTCTGCCGGGAAATTCAGGAGGTTGTGCAGAGGCATACCGGACACATGGCGCTGATCGCCATAGACCAGGAGGGCGGCGCTGTGTCGAGGATGCCGGAGGATGCCGTCAACATGCCCGGCGCCATGGCGCTGGCGGCGACCGGGAATCCCGGTTCGGCCTACGAGGCCGGGCGGTTCACGGGGGAGGAGCTCCGCTCGATGGGGGTCAATTTTAACCTGGCGCCGGTTGTGGACATCAATACCAACCCTGCCAACCCGGTCATTGGCAGCCGCTCCTTCGGGGACACGCCTGAGACGGTCATCCGCTATTCGCTGGAGATGATCCGCGGGCTCCAGGAGGGCGGCGTGCTGTGTGCCGTCAAACATTTTCCAGGCCACGGCGACACCGCTGTTGACTCCCATGTGGGGCTCCCGGTGGTGGAGAAAACCCTTGCAGAGCTGGAGGAGACGGAACTGCGTCCTTTTGCCGCCGCGGTCGCGGCAGGCGTTGACGCGGTGATGACCACACATATCCTGTTTCCGGGACTGGAGCCGGAACAGATTCCGGGCACGATGTCCAGGGCGGTCCTGTCCGGGCTGCTGCGCCGGAAGATGGGATTCCAGGGAATGATCATCACGGACTGCATGGAGATGGGGGCGGTCGCCATGCATTATGGAACGGCCGCAGGCGCGTGCAGGGCAGCGGCGGCAGGGGCAGACATGCTGTGCATCTCCCACACATCCGCGCTGGCAGCGGAAACAGCCGGGCGGATCTATGAGGCCGTATGTGCCGGGGAGCTGCCGCAGGAGCGGATTGAGGATGCCGCGGCACATGTCCTCGCGTGCAAACGCAGGGCGGCGGAGTATGCCGCGCGGCCGCTGGCAGTGGACTTTGCCGCGGGGCGGCGGCTTGCGGAGCGCCTCGTGCGGGAGAGTCTGACACTCGTGCGGGGACAGCTGTTTCCGCTGGGGGACAACCCGCTGTTTCTGGGGTGTTATGCCTACCGTTCCACGCTGGCTTCCAGCAGCCCGGACCAGCGGCTTAGTTTTGCAGGATTTATGCAGGAACGGTTTGGCGGCCGCGCGGCCGTGACGGCGGTAGATCCGAAACCGGAGGAGATCGACCGCTGTGTGGCGCTGGCTGCAGGTCATGACTGCGTGGTCATAGGCACATACAACGGACATATGAACCGCGGCCAGATCGATCTGGCAAACCGTATCTGCAGGGAGACTGAGGCGGCCGTGATGGTGGCGGCGCTGCGCGATCCTTATGATATCGCGCTGATCGATGAGCGCGCCTGCTGTGTGGCGGCGTATGCGTATTCCAGGCAGTGCTTTACGGCGCTTGCGGATGCCCTGGCCGGCCAGGAGTCCATGCGGGGGCTGGCGTAATATTCATAATATGGAAGAAAGAGGACAGGGAAAACGAGTAAGGAACCAGCCGCAGGGGAAGAACCCCTGCGGCCGTCTATTTATAAATACAGTGACATTTTTTTGAAAATATGTTATATTTTCTTTGATATGCAGATGTATGAGGATAACATATTCAGGAAAGAATTGGAGGATGAGGTTTTTATGGCGGCATATTTATTTGCACATTTTATCGGAGAGGGAAAGAATGGGGAACAGGTCTATTTTTCTGTGAGCAAGGACGGACTGCACTGGAAGGATCTGAACGATGGAAATCCGGTTCTTTTGTCACAGACCGGCACCTGCGGCGTGCGGGATCCGTTTCTGGTGCGGCATCCGCTGACCGGTACGGTTTATCTGATCGCCACGGATCTGCGCATCGAAGCCGGGAAAGGCTGGGAGGCCGCACAGGAGAAAGGGAGCAGGAGTATTATCGTATGGGAAACGGATGATTTCGTGCACTGGTCAAAGGAGAGGAGCTGCGAGGTCGGAATCCCCGCCGCAGGATGCGTCTGGGCGCCCGAGGCGGTATTTGACAGGGAAAAGGACGCTTTTCTGGTATTTTTCGCGTCAAAGGTAAGCGGTAAACATCGGATCTATGCTGCTTATACGAAAGATTTTGAACAGTTTTCCGACACGTTCCTGTATATGGAGAAAGAAAAGGATGTGATCGATACGACAATACTGGAGGACAATGGACTGTACTATCGGATCTCCAAGGATGAGACGGACAAGAGGCTGATGATGGAACGATCAGATTCCCTGACCGGGGAGTTTGTCAGGATAGACTCCCCGGTATTGGATGATCTGGTGGGTGTCGAGGGGCCGGAGGGCTACCGCATGCCGGATGGCAGGACATGGTGTCTGATCGCGGACCAGTTCCAGACTGGAAAGGGATATCTGCCCATGCTGGCAGAGGATCTGGCATCCGGCAGTTTCAGGATCCTGTCGCCGCATGAGTACGATATGGGGAAAACAAAAAAGCGCCACGGAGGGATCTTACAGATCACGGATGAGGAATATCAGAGGCTTCTGACATGGTATGACAGAAAAAATCCTGTGCTGGAGGGTCTGTACGCAGACCCGGAGCTGTATTACGAGGACGGGACTTTCTATCTCTACCCTACGACGGACGGCTATCCGCACTGGTCGGGGGATGAATTTTATGTGTTTACGTCAAAGGACGGCATTCATTTTGAAAAGGGGGCGCGCATCCTCGATGTCTCTTCGGATCAGGTTCTGTGGGCAGTGGGAAGCGCGTGGGCGCCCTGCATCGCGAAAAAGGGCAGTCGATACTACTTCTATTTCTGCGCAAAGAATCAGGAAGGAACGTCCTGCATCGGAGCTGCTGTCGCGTCGTCGCCGACAGGGCCTTTTATTGCGATGGACGCACCGATGGTGACGATGGAGATGATGGGGAGGAACGGGATCCGGATGTCCCAGACGATAGACCCGTCTGTTTATCAGGAGGACGGCGACTACTATCTGCTGTTTGGCAACGGGGAGGCTGCAGTCGCCAGGCTGTCTGACGACATGGTACATATCGAGGAGGATACACTGCAGAATATCCGGGGACTCAAAGATTTCAGGGAGGCGGTCACTGTCCTGAAGAGGAACGGCATGTACCATTTCACATGGTCGTGTGACGATACGGGAAGCGAGGACTACCATGTTAATTACGGCGTGTCCGATTCGTTGTATGGACCGGTGACATTTATCAATACAGTTTTGGAAAAAGATGCTGCACGGGATATCCTGGGAACGGGACATCACAGTATTATGAAGATGCCGGAGACGGATCAGTACCGGATCGCATATCACCGCTTCGGGACGCCTCTGGATCAGTATCAGGAAGGAAAGGGCTGGCACAGGGAAGTGTGCGTGGCGCCGCTGATGTTTGACGAGGATGGCTTTATGCTGCCGGTCATGGTTCTGTAGGATTTTTGGGAGAAGCGTTATGGATAGATTAGAAGAGTTATCTCTGAGAATTGAGCAATTTAATAAAGACAGGGAATGGGACCAGTTTCATTCCCCGTCAAACCTGGCCAAGTCGATTTCGATCGAGGCGAATGAACTGCTGGAGTGCTTTCAGTGGAATGACACGGAGTATGATCTGGAGGATGTCTTAAAGGAACTTGCCGATGTGACAAACTACTGTTTACAGATGGCACAGGTGCTCGGTGTGGACATCATTGATATCGTGAATCAGAAGATGGACATTACTGAAAAGAAATATCCGGTTGATAAGGCAAAAGGGGTATCGACGAAATACGATAAGCTCTGAAAAACGCGTTCCAGTAAAATCCATTTACGATTTTTGTCCGGTTTGTCTTTTCATAGCCTGAAATATGTGATATACTATCAACGAATGAAGAGTAAAATATGAGCAAAGTGACGGGAAACAGCTGTTTTCCTGATCAGATCGCAACCGCAGGGCGGTGAAACCGCCCTGTATTTTATGCACACGGGCGTCCAAAGGAAATATGTCATCAAACCGATCAATCGGTTCGCTGACGGACGCCCGGCGCGCGAGCAGGAGAAGAGGACTCATCCCTGCTCGATCGCACACAGGCAAGGATAAAGAGAACAGAGAGGGAGTTACAGGCATTATGGCGAGATTACCGGTCAGTGTATGTATGATCGCAAAGAATGAGGAGCAGTACATAGAGCAGTGTCTCAGAAGGCTATTGCGGTATAACATGGAGATCGTGGTGGTTGATACAGGTTCCACGGACAATACGAAGGAGATCGCGGCGAAATACACAGATAAGCTGTTCGAATTTGCGTGGTGCGATGATTTTAGCGCAGCCAGGAATTTTGCGGTATCCAGGGCATCTAACAACTGGATCCTCATACTGGACTGTGATGAGTATGTACAGGAGATCGACGTGGCAAAGCTGCGCACCTGTATGCAGAAATATCCGAGAAATGTCGGGGTCGCAGAGATCAGAAATGTCTACACGGTAACGGAGGGCGGTGCTTCGGAAGAACGCATTCAGATCAATGAGGTTCCCCGGTTTTTCAACAGGAATTATTATGAGTACCGTTTTCGGATCCATGAGCAGATCCTGCCCAAAAAGTCAGACGATTATGATGAGATGACACTGGAGACTTTTCACCTTCCGGTTATCGTCAAGCATTATGGGTATGACATTCCAGAGCAGGAAATGATAGAAAAACAGAAGAGAAATCTAAAACTTTTATTAAATTCCGTCGGCGAGACAGAAGGAATGGACGATTATGTCTATTTTCAGATCGGCCAGTCCTACAATGTGCTCGAAGATTATGGGAAGGCGATCGAGGCATACGATATGTGCCTGGAGGTGAACCGCAACCCGGAGAAAAAGTTCATGAGCAGCTGTCTGGAATCCTATGCGGACTGCCTGATCAGGATCGGCAGTCCGGAGGCGGCATACAGGCTGCTCGACATGAACAGGGCGTATCTGACGACGACAAAGCTCCGGTATCTCTTTGGCAGGGCTGCGCATATGTGCGGGGATGATGAGACGGCGATCGGCTTTCTGACGGGGATCACGGAGGAGGCGGATTTTGAACGCCTCGGAGAGAATGCTTTTGATGTCTATGCGAGAATCTTCGCTATATATAAGGAAGCGGGACAGACGCAGATGCTTCGTCTGTACATGGACCGGCTGGATGACTTTGGCAAACGGCATGGCAAACGGATTAGCTTTGGGGGAAAGGAGGAGCCGGACGAAACATGATAGAAGTGACAAAGATCAATGGGACGAAGCTTTTGGTCAACACAAGCCTGATCGAGACGGTCGAGGAGACACCGGATACGGTGATTACGTTAACCGATGGCAAGAAAATCATTGTCAAAGAGAGCAGGTATGAAGTCAGGAATCTGGTAAGATCGACGAGACAGGAATATTTTAAAGGGATCCTGAATGCGGAGACTTCATAAGATTGTTTGAACAGTAACGTAAATTGAGAAAATTTGAGAAAATTTTCAGAAAATTGTTGCAATTTATGTAACCTTACAGTATGATATACATATGGAGAAAAGGCATACGGGATCATACTGTGCCTTTTGAACAGATTGAAACTTAACGAAAAAGGGGTGTGTAAAAGTGGATATAGCGTCTTTAGTGGGAATGATCGTATGCTTTGTGCTGGTTTTGTATGGTATGATCGACTCGGCAGGCGGTGTCGCCGGATTTGGATATTTTGTCAATCTGCCGTCAGCGCTGATTACTTTTGGAGGATCTTTCTTCGCGACGATGATGTCGGTGAGTATGCCAAACTTTGTCGGCGGTCTGAAAAGCATCGCATTGATCTTCAAACCGGTCAATGTCAATGTCCCGGAGATGATCGCGAAAATTATCGAGTTATCCAACGTTGCGAGAAAGGAAGGCCTCCTTTCCCTGGAAGAGGCAGCGGGAAATCTTGAGGATGAATTTATGAAAAAGGGCATTATGCTGATCGTAGACGGTACGGATCCGGAACTGGTAAGAGGGATCCTGGAGACGGAGATGAACAGTATCGATGCCAGACATAAGCTGAGATCTGGTTTTTGGGACAATCTGGGTGCCATGGGTCCTGCGTGGGGTATGATCGGTACGCTGGTTGGTCTGATCTGTATGTTGAACAACATGTCTGATCCGACATCGATCGGACCGAAGATGGGTGTTGCGCTGATCACGACATTCTACGGTTCGATGCTTGCCAACTGGATCTGCACGCCGACATCGGGCAAGCTGCAGGCGAACAATACCGTGGAGATGCAGGCAAAAGAGATCATGATAGAGGGGCTTCTCTCCATACAGGCAGGTGAAAACCCGCGCGTGATCGAGGAAAAGCTCAAATCGTTCCTGTCACCTAAGGAGAGACCTTCACAGGAGGAGAACGGAGCAGGAGCTGGAGGTGAGGCTTAATGGCGAAGAAGAAAGAAGAGTTCAAGCTCCCGCCTGGAACTCCGGCGCCATGGATGAGTACCTTTTCGGACATGATGACACTGCTGATGTGTTTCTTTGTGCTTTTGTTCTCGATGTCAGAGGTTGACGCGGCCAAATTCGAGGAAGTCGCGAAATCCTTTCAGTCGACCATCAGTATCTTCAGGGCTGGCTCGAAAGCGGTTGGTGACGGTATCCTGGTGAGTAACGGCGTGAGTCAGCTGAACATGCTTGACGAGTACATAAATTCAAGCGGTAAGACTGCGGAGGCGGATGCTTCGATCGAGGATCCGACAAAGCCGGGCGGCGCTGCGGAAGATAAGCTGCAGGAGGCGGCCGCGGAGCTTGAGCTGTCGCAGGAGGAGGTCGAGTCGCTGAGGGATGCAATCTCCGAGCTTGAGGAGGAGAAGATGAAGCTCTCGGAGGAGCTTGCGGAGAAGATCGAGGAAGCGCTCGCTGAGAATATGATGACAGACCAGGTGGATGTGGACTTCAATGCAGATTATGTTACCCTTACGTTAAACGGCGCCTTTCTGTTTGATTCCGGAAGGGCGGACATCAAGCCGGATGCCGTGCCGGTCCTGAATAAGATCGGCGTGCTGCTCGCAAAGTATGCGGATTCGGAGATCGAGATCGAGGGACACACCGATTCCGTGCCTTTGAACGGGGGCCGATATGAGAATAATGACGTGCTCAGCAGTTACAGGGCTTTGGCGGTCTTTGATTATCTGAAAGAAAATGCGGCGCTTGATCCGGGGATCGTGAAACATTCCGGCAGAGGGGAATATATACCGATCGCGGACAATACGACACCCGAGGGAAGAGCTAAGAACAGACGGGTCGAGATAAAGATATACAATGCGTTAAGTGCGCGTTAATGAAGGGAGAAAAGAAAAATGAAACGAAATCTGTTGTCAATTATCATTCTGGCTTTGCTGGTTGTCAACATTGTTCTGTCAGCGATCATGATGGTGAGTGTATCAAGCGCTTCCAAGAAGACAGCATCGCTTGTGGCTGACATCTCAGCGCTTGTCGGGATTGAGATTAACGGACTGCCGGAGTCAGACCTCACGACAAATGTATCCATGGCTGACACTGCTGTTCACAATGTCGAGGGAGAGCTGACCATTCCATTGAAGAAGGGTGAGGATGGTGCGGATCACTATGCGGTAGGCAGTGTGTCGCTGTCGCTGGATACCAAGAATAAGGATTACAAGAATTATTCTGAGACGATGTCTGAGATGGATGGGATCATCAAGGATATTGTGTTTGCAGTCATGGGAAATTATACAGTGGATGAGGCGAGAAGCAGCTCTGAAGCGATCAAGGCAGAGATTCTTACACAGCTTCAACAGCGTTTTGATTCGACATTTATATACAGTGTGTCATATAATTTCCTTTACAATTAAGGTCTGATCAATGCGTCGGACGACAGGACAGACCACGAAATAATGCGAGAAGAACAGGGGAGTCAGGAAGTAATAGTACGATGAATATGTAGGGGGTGATTAACTACATGGGAGAGGTATTATCGCAAAGCGAAATAGACAGTTTGCTGGCAGCTTTGAGCTCTGGTGAACTCGATGTGGAGGATATGCAGGAGAAGGACGAGCGACAAGCCAAGAATTATGACTTTAGCCGGCCTGCAAAATTCTCGAAAGAGCATTTAAGAACTTTAAACATGATTTTTGATCATTATGGAAGACTGTTATCAACAAACCTCCCAGTATACCTTAGGAAAAATGTACAGGTTAGTGTGGCGAGTTCTGAGACCGTAACTTTTGCAGAGTTTTCCAATGCTTTATCCAATCCGGTATTGCTTACAGTCGTCAATTTTTCGCCGATGCCAGGCACGATCATCATGGAATTGACGAGTGGGCTGGGATATGCGATCATAGACCGGATGCTTGGAGGCCGGGGAGAAGCGCTTGACAAGACAAGGGATTTTACAGAGATCGAGATGAGCATCATAGAGCGGATCATGGTCATCTGTATGCAGCTTCTCAGGGAACCGTGGAAAAATGTTGCGGAGGTAAATCCGTATCTCGAAAGGATCGAGACGAACCCACAGTTTGCCCAGATCATATCACCGAATGATATGGTGGCGCTTGTGACCATGAATGTCAAGATCGGTGATGTGGAAGGTTTGATGAACGTGTGTCTTCCATTTTTCACGCTGGAAAGCGTTATGGACCGGCTGAATACGAAGTTCTGGTACTCCAGCCTCCAGAAGATGGATGACGAAGATTATGAGCAGTTTATCGAGTCGATGATACGCAGAGTGGATGTTCCTGTCAAGGCTGTGCTCGGAAAGAGTGTCATAACAGTCAACGATTTTGTGAATATACAGGTGGGCGACATCATACGGCTTGATTCCAAGGTCGATGACGAACTCGATGTGTATGTGGGGGATATCAGGAAATTTAGCGCTGTGCCGGGAGCAAGCAAAGAGGCATACGCAGTAAGGATAACATCAGTAGTGAGGGAGGAGGAATAAGACAATGGATGGTATGTTATCTCAGGATGAGATCAATGCATTGTTGAACGGTGTAGATTTGTCAGCGGATTCCGGGGTGGCAGATACGGCGGCATCTGCAGGGGGGAGTTCGGACGGGATAGAACTCACCGATATAGAAAAAGATGCGATAGGGGAAGTGGCCAATATCAGTATGGGTACTTCCGCCACGACACTTTTTTCTCTTGTAAATAAGAAGGTAAATATCACAACGCCTGTTGTGGAGATGTGCAACTGGCAGGATGTGCTGGATGCTTATGAGAGACCCTGCGTGTTTATTCAGATCAAATACACAGTCGGTTTGAACGGTACCAATATTCTGGTATTAAAAGAGCACGATGTAAAGGTTATCACTGATCTTATGATGGGCGGTGATGGCACGAATGTTGAGGGAGAACTCAGCGAGCTCCATCTGAGCGCGATCTCTGAGGCAATGAATCAGATGATGGGATCATCGTCGACATCACTTTCCTCCATGCTCGGCAAGACGATCGATATCAGCCCGCCAGAGTCAAGCCTTGTTGACCTTCATTCCAAGGATCCGGGAGAGCTTTCACCGTTCCTCGAAGACAGATTTGTCAAAGTTTCATTCAGACTGCAGATCGACGATCTGGTGGACTCCACACTGATGCAGCTGTATCCGCTTGATTTTGCGAAATCAGTTTACGAGACCTTTATGGCACAGCAGATGGGCGGAGGCTCTGAGCCAGCGCCAAGTCCAGCACCAGCGCCGGCAGCGCCAAGTCCAGCACCGGCTCCAGCGCCAGCGCCGGCTTCTGCAATGCAGCCTCAGGCTGGCATGGATATGGGCATGCAGCCGCAGATGGGAATGCCCCAAGGCGGATATGGTATGCAGCCACAGATGGGAATGCCTATGGGATACGGCATGCAGCCGCAGATGGGAATGCCCATGGGATATGGCATGCCAAATGTAAGCATACAGCCTGCACAGTTCCAGAATTTTGCGCCGGGACAGGGTGAGATGGTAAGTGCGGAGAGCATTGGCCTGATCAGGGATGTTCCGCTGGAGGTAACAGTAGAGTTGGGAAGGACCAGCAAATCTATTTCGGATATTCTGGAGTTTGCCCCTGGTACTATTATAGAGCTCGACAAGATTGCCGGCGAACCGATCGATGTTCTTGTAAATGGCAAATTTGTTGCAAAAGGTGAAGTTGTTGTTATCGAGGAGAGCTTCGGTGTGAGGATTATGGAAATAATTAAATAAAATAGATTATTTCAGGTTGAGTTTTGATTTTTGATTGTAGAAAGGACAAGATTGATTATGGGGAAGAGAATATTGATCGTAGACGATGCTGCTTTCATGAGAATGATGATTAAGGATATACTGACAAAGAACGGATATGAGATCGCTGCTGAGGCTGAGAATGGAAAGATCGCGGTTGACAAGTACAAGGAGTCGTCACCGGATCTGACACTTCTTGATATCACGATGCCTGAGATGGATGGCATCCAGGCACTCAAGGCGATCAAGGCGGTTGATCCGGGAGCAAATGTGATCATGTGTTCTGCTATGGGACAGCAGGCGATGGTCATCGAGGCGATCCAGTCCGGAGCAAAGGACTTTATCGTGAAGCCTTTCCAGGCGGAGCGCGTTCTGGAGGCTGTCAAGAAAGTTGTAGGCTAGAGAGTATGCTTTTGTCATCGACATCAAAAAGGTTTGACTCCATTGGACAGTTGTTGACTGTAACACTGATATTCATATTTGTCCTGGCACTTACATATTTTGCCACGAAGCTCACTGCAGGTCTTCAAAAAGGGAGACTTGCAGGTTCTAATGTGGAGATAATGGAGACCTTTAAGATAGCGCCGACCAAATATATACAGGTTGTGAGAGTCGGAAAGAAATATTTTTCTTATGTGGTCTGTAAGGATACAGTCACCCTGCTGGGAGAAATGACGGAGGAAGATATCACACCGCCTGGCGGGGAAGAAGCGGAATCTGCAGCCAGTATCAATTTTAAGGAAATATTTGACAAATTTAGGAAGCAGCAGTGAGATGAAGAATAAGAGCAAAGAATACAAGATCGGACGGGAGCTTAGGAAAATCGCGTACATGCTCTGCATGGTGGCGATGATATTCCTGGCGGATATCGCTGTGGTCCGTGCGACGAGCGAGGATGACGGCGCGCGCGCAGAGCAGATACTGGACAACAGTCTGGAGGACGAAGAGAACCGGACAAACCTGAATGACGCGGGTACGGCCCAGACCGGTGAAGATCTAAAGGAACTGAATATCGCCAACAGGTTCACGGTTACATATGACAGTGGTAACGGGGAACTCAACGGAAATCTGAGAATACTGCTGATACTGACAGCGATCGCGGTATTGCCGATCCTGCTGGTGACGCTCACATCGTTCACCAGAATACTCATCGTACTGCATTTTACGAGACAGGCACTAAATACACAATCAGCGCCTCCCAATCAGGTGCTGATCGCTATTTCTTTGTTTCTCACCTTCTATATCATGCAGCCGGTGTTTGGAAAGATCTATACGGAGGCGGTCGTGCCGTATGATGCGGGCGAGATCGGGTTTGAGGAGGCAGTCCAGATCGCGGCAGATCCCATGAGAAATTTTATGTTCGAGCAGACGCAGAGGGATGATATCAATGTTTTTATGCAGATATCGAACACGGCGTGGGACGGGGAGACGCTGGCACAGGTGCCGACGACCGTTTTGATCCCGTCCTTTATTGTCAGTGAACTCCGCACAGCCTTTATCATTGGATTTATGATCTATGTGCCGTTTATCGTGATCGACATGGTTGTGGCATCGGTTCTGATGAGTATGGGTATGATGATGCTGCCGCCTACGACGATTTCCATGCCGTTTAAAATACTGCTGTTTGTGCTGGCGGATGGATGGAATCTGGTGATCGTATATCTGGTGCAGACTTTTTAATGATACAGACCTGATCCTTGTGATGCAGAGGTTCAGGGTTTTGTGAATAAAGGGGGATGGGAATAAATGTCGACAGAGATGGTAACAGATGTCATGAAGGAAGGGCTGTTCGTAGTGCTCAAAACGGCAGCGCCTCCGCTGATCGTATCGCTGGTGATCGGCCTTGCTATCAGTATTTTTCAGACAGTGACATCCATTCAGGAACAGACGCTTACTTTCGTTCCCAAGATCGTGGGTATGTTTCTCTGTCTGATGCTTCTGGGGGACTGGATGCTGAATAATATGACAACCTACATGACAGATTTATGGCAGAATTTTTCTGTGTATATCAGATGATGAAAGGGAGTATGGCTGCACAGTATGGTAAATTTATCTATTTCCATGTCCGAATTGGAATATTTTCTGTTTGTGTTTGTGCGGATCGCGAGTTTTATCTTTGTGGCTCCCTTTTTTAGCACCAGAGGTGTGCCAAACAATGTCAAGATCACGTTGAGCGTGTTTGTTGCCTATATTATGTACAACTTTGGACCGGAACACATTTATCCGGAATACAATACCATACTTGGATTTGCCACAGTTGTGTTGAAGGAAGTGTCGGTGGGTCTGCTGATCGGATTGGCAGCCCAGATGTGTACTTCCATTGTTTTATTTGCGGGAAGGATCATCGACATGGAGGTGGGACTTTCCATGGCAAATGTGTTCGATCCCACCACAAACCAGCAGGCTTCCATCACGGGAGCACTGATGCAGTATGGTGTGATGATGATACTGTATACAACGGGGTTGCACAGATACCTGATCAAGGCACTGATGGAGACTTTCATATTGATACCTGTCAGCGGTGTCCACATCAATACGGACAGGCTGCTGGAATCCCTCATTCTGTTTTTGAGTGACTATATCATCATCGGATTTCGGGTATGTCTGCCTGTTTTTGCCAGCATCACGCTGATGAACATCGTATTGGGTCTGCTGGCAAAGCTTGCACCGCAGATGAATATGTTTTCTGTCGGTATCCAGCTCAAGCTGCTGGCGGGACTCAGCGTTATCATGGTAACGATCACACTGCTTCCTGATGTCTGCAATTTTATCACGACACAGATCCAGCTGCTGATCGTCTCAATGGTGGAGGGCATGATGTGATATTAGAATATGATCTGCAGTTTTTTGCCCAGGAAGGACCGGGCGGAGAGAAGACAGAGGAGCCGACATCCAAGAAAAAGGCGGATACACGTAAGGATGGCAAGGTTCCCAAAAGCAAAGAGCTGTCGAGCGGGGTGGAGCTGATCGCGCTCTTTTTGATATTGAAGTTCTGGATCGGCCGTATGGGCGAGAATTTCATGGAGCTCTTTGGCAGGATCTATGAAAAGATGCCGGCGTTCACGACGTATTGGGATGGACGTATCGTGAAGGAGGACTACAAGGTACTGATCAACAGCGTATATCTGGAGCTGTTAAAGCAGCTGCTGCCCTTTTTCATCGTCGGTCTGGTCATTGCGGTCGGAATCAATATGCTTCAGTTCAGATTTCAGATCTCGACGAAGCCGTTGAAACCCAAGTTCAGCAAGCTCAATCCCATATCGGGTGCGAAGAGGCTGTTTTCCAAGGACAAAATCATTGAGCTTTTGAAGTCGATCGCGAAGGTCATTCTGATCATGGCGATCGTGTATTCGACCATAAAGAACGATTGGGTATATCTGGTTCAGTTTTATGGCATGTCTCTGAATCAGGCGATCGAGCTGATCGGCAGTGTCGTGATCAACATGGGACTCAAGATCTCCCTCATATTTATGATCGTGGCGTTCGCGGATCTGTTTTACCAGCGCCGCAAGTTCAACAATGACATCAAGATGACAAAGCAGGAAGTCAAGGACGAGTACAAGAACGCAGAAGGAGATCCGCAGATCAAGGGAAAGATCCGCGCCAAGATGCGCGAGGCGTCACAGAGGCGCATGATGCAGGATGTGCCCAAAGCGGACGTGGTCATTACGAACCCGACACACTATGCGGTGGCGATCCGGTATGATGCAGCGACCGGTTCCGCGCCGGTAGTTCTGGCAAAGGGTGCGGATTATGTGGCGCAGAAGATCAAAGAGATCGCGCGTGAGAGCCATGTGGAGATCGTGGAGAACAAACCGCTGGCGCGTATGTTGTATGCCAATGTGGATATCGGGCAGGAGGTGCCGCCGGAGCTGTATCAGTCCGTGGCGGAGGTCCTTGCGATGGTATACAAGATGCAGGGAAAGATATGATATGAGTTGACATAAAGTACTGAAAAGAAGGAAAATAAAATTGTATTATGTTAACAAAAAAGAACTCTGTGGACAGGGGATTGCTGGAAAAGATCCGGAAATCCTTGTGAAAAAGCACAGAGTTTTTTGTTTGAAATTGTGTAAGTAATATAAAAAATTAAAAAAATCGAAAAACTTACAAATTATTATATACAAATTATGTAAATTGTGCGATAATATGAGGGAAAGAAATGACTGAAAACAACAGGGGATTATTTATAAGGAGTTAAGGGGGAGTCAGAGACATGAAGATGAGGAAAGCGGACATAGGCGTAGCCCTTTATTTACTTGGCGCTATCATCATGTTGATCGTACCGATCACTAGTACCATGCTGGATGTGCTGCTTGCGATCAATATTTCGCTTGCTTTTACGATCCTGTTCACGACAATGTTTGCAAAAGAGGTTTTGGATCTGTCATTTTATCCGACCATTCTGCTGTTCACGACGATCTTTCGGATCGCGCTGAACGTGTCGTCAACCCGTCTGATCTTATCGACGGGCAATCCGGGCAACGTCGTGGCGACTTTTGGTAATTTTGTGGGCGGCGGCGATCTTGTCATCGGTATTGTCGTATTTATCATTCTGATCATCGTGCAGTTTGTTGTCATCAACAAAGGTTCGGAGCGTGTTGCCGAGGTTACGGCGAGATTTACGCTGGATGCCATGCCAGGTAAACAGATGGCGATCGATGCGGACCTGAATACGGGCGCGATCACAGATGCGGAGGCAAAGGTTCAGAGGGAGAAGCTCCAGCAGGAAGCAAGTTTCTTTGGTTCCATGGATGGTGCTGTGAAGTATGTAAAGGGAGATGCGACGGCTGGCCTGATCATCACCTTTGTCAATATCATCGGCGGTATCATCATGGGTGTGCTGCGGCAGGGCATGGATATCGGTGCCGCGGCAGATAAATATACGATCCTTACGATAGGTGATGGTCTGGTAAGCCAGATTCCTTCACTTCTTATTTCGTTGTCAACAGGTATTCTCGTCACAAAGGGTTCCAAGGAGGCAGACTTCGGTACTGTGCTCGTGAACCAGCTTTTCGGGATACCCAAAGTATTATATATGGTAGGAGCGGTGCTCGCATTCTTAGGGCTGGTGACGCCGCTGAATCCCCTGATCTTTGTGATCCTGGGCGTTATCTTTATCGTGTGCGGGCGCATGATCGCTTCCACGATCGAGACGGCGAGCATCGAGGCGGAGGCCGATACAGAGGAGGATACGGCAGATGAGATCCGCAGGCCGGAGAACGTCAATTCGCTGCTCCAGGTCGACCCGATCGAGCTGGAGTTTGGATATGGTATCATACCGCTCGCCGATGTCAACCAGGGCGGGGATCTTCTGGACCGTGTTGTCATGATACGAAGACAGATCGCACTGGAGCTTGGTACGGTCGTGCCGATCATCCGTCTGCGTGACAACATCCAGCTGAATCCGAATCAGTATATCATCAAGATCAAAGGGATCCAGGTGAGTGAGGGTGAGATCCTGTTTGACCACTATATGGCGATGAATCCGGGTTTTGTGGAGGAGGAGATCTCGGGTATCCCTACTTTTGAGCCTTCGTTCCATCTGCCGGCCATATGGATTACGGAGAATCAGCGGGAGCGCGCGGAGAGCGTCGGTTATACTGTAGTAGATCCGCCATCCATCATAGCGACCCATCTGACGGAGATCATCAGACAGTATCTGGCAGATCTGCTCACGAGACAGGATGTACAGAATCTCGTCAACAATGTCAAGGAGACCAATCCTTCCCTCGTGGAAGAACTGGTGCCAAAGCTTCTGGGGCTTGGCGACATCCAGAAGGTGCTGCAGAATCTCCTGAAGGAAGGCATCTCTGTGCGCGACCTTGTCACGATTTTTGAGACGCTTGCCGATCACGCGGCATCCACCAGGGATACCGACATTTTGACAGAGTATGTGAGACAGAGTCTGAAGCGCGCGATATCCAGCAAGTACTTCCCGATCAATGAGACGACAAGCGTGGTCACGCTGGATCCGGGATTGGAGCAGGAGATCATGGGAAGTGTGAAACAGACAGAGCAGGGAGCATATCTGACACTTGATCCGGAGAAGACAAAGACGATCATGGCTTCTGTGGAGTCAGAGGTAGGAAAACTTGAGAAGCTCGGGAAAAACCCAATCGTGATAACCTCACCGATCGTCAGAATGTATTTTAAGAGGCTGACAGAGGATTATTACAAGGATCTGGTAGTGGTATCTTACAATGAGATCGATTCAAATGTAGAATTACAATCAGTAGGAATGGTGACAGCATGATAATAAAGAAATTTCAGGGAAAAACAAAGGAAGAGGCACTCGAGAGTGCGAGAAAGGAGCTCGGCGAGGGCATCGTCGAGATGAACGTCAAGGCGATCAAGGCGAAGGGCATCATGAGTCTTTTCAGAGGGACAAGATTCGAGGTGACTGTCGCCAAGGAAGAGGAGAACGAAAAATACAGCGCGGTGGCGCCGAGCGAGATCCAGAAGGACGGTGTGGCAGTCAGCCTGAGCCAGGGAGCAGCGGCGGGCAGCAACGGTTCGGGGAAGATCATCCCGATGAAGCAGCCGGAAAAAAAGGAGTCCGCGGCGGAGGACTCCAAGGTATCAGGAGATGCATTTGCAGTAGGGCAGGCTGTTGCCGATGCGCTCGCTGCGTTTCCGGCACAGCGGCAGGATCCCGCAAAAGAAGAGAGCGAGCCGACGAGGGAAGATCTCAGGGGAAATGGTCTGGAGGAGAAGCTTGACAATCTCCAGAACCTGATCGAGAAGCAGCTCTCCCAGAAGGAGAACAAGCCGCAGGCGGATGAGGTAAAGAGCACGGAGGGCGCGAAAAAGGAAGAGAGCACGGAGCGCGTCAATTTCTTAAAACTCCTGTACAATAAAATGACTGACAATGAGATCAATGAGAAATATGCAAAGGAGATCATCGAGGAGATCGACAGGAACTGCAAGGCGGATGTCACGATGGATTTCATGCTCTCAGAGATCTACCAGAGAATGATACTGAAGCTGGGGAAGCCCTATGTCATGGAGGAGGACGAGAAGACGCCGAAGGTGGTATTTTTTGTGGGGCCTACCGGTGTGGGCAAGACGACAACAATCGCAAAGATCGCATCGTCTTTCAGGGTGGAGCACAAGAAAAAGGTTGCGCTGCTCACGGCGGATACTTACCGGATCGCGGCAGCGGAGCAGCTCCGGACATACGCGAATATTCTGGAAGTACCCTTCCGGGTCGTGTATACGGCGAAGGAGATCACGGATGCCGTGGAGGATTTCAGGGAATATGACTACATACTGGTGGATACCACAGGACATTCCCCGAACAATGAGGCGCAATGCGAGAGCATGAGCGACCTGATTCATTCTGTGGACGCCAATGCTTCAAAGGAAGTGTTTCTGGTGCTGTCCGCCTCGACGAAATACAGGGATCTGATGCGGACTGCCGATATTTATAAGGAAATTACGGATTATAAGCTGATCTTCACCAAACTGGACGAGACGTCCACCTTGGGAGACATTTATAATCTGAAACTGTACACAGGTGCGACGCTGTCCTACGTGACATGTGGTCAGAATGTACCGGATGACATTGAGTATTTTAATCCACAGTCAACTGTGAAGCAGTTGCTCGGAGGAAGGCGCTGATAGGAGGGTAATATATGGTGGATCAGGCTGAACAATTAAGAAATGTGATTAAATTGAATCCAATGCCAAGACCACTCTCCAGGGTGATAACGGTGACAAGTGGAAAAGGCGGGGTGGGGAAGTCAAACACATCTATAAACCTTGCCTGCCAGTTCAGAAATCTGGGAAAGCGTGTGATCATACTGGACGCGGATTTTGGACTTGCAAACATAGAGATTATGTTTGGAACCGTTCCGAAGCACAATTTGTGCGATCTGATTTATCAGGGAAAAGATATCACGGATATCATAACGTGGGGGCCTATGGACATAGGCTTTATATCGGGGGGATCCGGTATCGCGGGTCTGTCCAATCTGAGCAGGGATTATTTAAATTATATCATACAGAATCTTGTAAAACTCGACGCGATCGCCGATATTATTATCATAGATACTGGTGCAGGGATCTCCGATGCAGTGCTGGATTTCCTTGTCGCGAGTGGGGAGATCCTGGTCGTGGCGACCCCGGAGCCCACGTCGATCACGGATTCCTATTCATTGTTAAAGGCGCTTAACCGTCACCCGCGCTTCTCGAGAGAGGATTCCAAGATTATGGTGATCGCCAACAAGGTATCAAATGTGGCGGAGGGCGAGGTCATGTACAATAAGCTCGAGACAGTGGTGAGCCGCTATCTGAAGCTTCCGGTGTCATACCTCGGATCCATACCGCAGGATTATCATCTGGAGGAGGCTGTGATGCAGCAGACTCCTGTGAGTATGCAGAGTCCGAACGCAAAATCATCTATCGCGTATGAGCGGATGGCTTATGTCCTGATGGACAGGGAATATGACAAGTCGCTGGTAAAGCGCGGAATGGCAGCTTTTTTCTCACATATCGTGGCGGGAAACAAAAAAATGGGGTAAACCGGATCAGGAGGAGTCTATGATAGAGAAGTTTATATCACCAGGTGATAAGCTGGAGCTAAAATCAACAGTCAGCGTGGTGCTTCCTGATGGTACAGAAGGCGTAAAGACTTACAGGACTTCGGTATATGATATTCTGGATGACGGACGACTTGAACTCGTGATGCCTATGGAGAAGTCAAAGCTGGTGCTGCTCCCGGTTGACGGGGAGTATGATGTCTGTTTTTTTGCCCATGGGGGAATGTATCGGGCAGACGTCAGGATCATTGGCAGACGGAAAATAAATGGAATTTATGTTCTGGTTGTTGAGATGATCAGCAATCTACACAAATTTCAGCGGAGGGAATATTATAGATTTAACTGTGTTGTTGATATGAAGGCGCGGGAGATGACCGGGGAGGAGTCAGATGCTTTTGCCAGAGGTCTTGCGCATCAGGTTTCGGAAAAGGATATGGCACGGGGAGTCATCGTGGATATCAGCGGCGGCGGCACACGTTTTGTGTCGAGACAGAAGTTTCATGAGAACAGTATCATATTGATGCGTTTCAATCTGCCGATCATGGAGATCGACAGACCATTTCTGCTGGCGGCGAGGGTGATTCACTCAGGGGAGATCGAAAACCGGACGAACGAGTATGAGAACCGTGTCAAGTTTGAGTTTATAGATACTGCGACAAGAGAAGAGATTATTAAATATATTTTTGACGAGGAAAGAAAAATAAGAAAAAGTGGAAAGGGTCGTTGAAGAGTATGATAATGAACACAAATGCGCCAAAAAATAAGAAAAAAATTCTTGTAGTTGATGATTCTGCACTTATGAGAAGAGTTATGTGTGATATAATTAATTCAGATGAACGGTTCCAGGTTGTGGAGCAGGCTTTTGATGGTCAGGCAGCATATGAACTTCTGCAAAAGAATCAGTATGACGGTGTCGTTCTCGATGTCAACATGCCGAAGATGAATGGGATCCAGTTCCTGCGTGCGCTGCAGAAAGACAAGATCCGGGCGCGCATCATGATGGCGAGCACGGATACCAAGGATGGTGCGAAGGTCACGATGGAAGCGCTGGATCTTGGTGCAATCGACTTCATAGAGAAGCCGGTGAACATCGTATATCTGAAAAGCAGCGGATTTAAGGATAAATTCTTAGAAACCCTTCAGGCGGTTGTTACAAGCCGCCAGACGAACATCTCTGCCGTGTCTGCGGTAACTGCGGTTTCGAGGGAGAAGCAGGATGAGACAACGCAGAAGCTGGTGAACATCGTCCGGAAGAGCCAGCCGGCCGTGGTCGGGCAGAAGATCGTGGCGCTTGCATGTTCGACAGGAGGACCCAAAGCGCTTCAGAGTGTCGTGCCGAGACTTCCAGCGGAGCTTGCGGCGCCTGTCCTGATCGTCCAGCATATGCCGAAAGGGTTTACACAGTCCCTTGCGGAGCGTCTTGATTCCATGAGCAGGATCAGGGTCAAGGAGGCTGCAGAGGGGGATGTGCTGGAGAACGGCGTGGTGTATATCTCCATGGGCGGCAAGCATATGAACGTGGCGACCAAAGGCGGCAGGGCGACGATCACCTATACGGACGAACCTCCGAGAGAGGGTGTGAAGCCGTGCGCAAACTATATGTATGAGTCCCTGAAAACGAGCAGCTTTGCACAGATCGTCTGTGTCGTGCTGACCGGGATGGGGGCAGATGGCACCAGAGGAATCGTGAATTTGGAAACTTCAAAAAAAATACACGTTATCGCACAGGATGAGGCATCATCGACGGTGTATGGAATGCCCAAGGCGATTGCTGCGACAGGACTGGTAAACCAAGTGGTCTCACTTGATAACGTGGCCCAGGAAATTATAATGAGTGTGGGGGTCAGGTAGAATGGATACAAGTCAATATCTTGATATTTTCCTTGATGAGTCAAAGGAGCATTTACAGAATCTGAGTGATCAGATCATGGAATTGGAACAGAGTCCTGAAAATATGGATACGATCAATGAGATCTTCAGGGCGGCGCATTCCTTAAAGGGTATGGCTGGTACGATGGGCTATAAGCGGATGCAGACGCTTACCCATGATATGGAGAACGTATTTTCGGAGGTCCGGAATGGGACTTTTAAGGTTCAGCCCGGAATGATCGATATCCTGTTCAAGAGTCTGGATGCGCTGGAGGAGTATGTCAACAATATCCAGCAGACGACAGAGGAAGGAACAAATGACAATCAGGATCTGATCGATGCGCTGAACAGCATCATGAAAAATAACGGCGAGGTGGTGCCGGCCGGGAGCGCACCGGCGTCCGATGCAGGAGCGGCACCAGCCGCAGCTGCGCAGGCGCCAGCGGGCGATGGCGGAAAGGTGAAGAAGGAGAGATGGCAGGAGATCAAGATCACTGACACGGAGAAGATGCTCATTGACAAGGCACACAGTGAGGGACTGAAGGTCTACGGTGTGACCGTCTATGTCGAGGAGGCCTGTGTGCTGAAGGCAGCCAGGGCTTTTCTGGTATTCAAGGCATTGGAAAAGCTGGGTGAGATCATCGTGTCAGCACCGACCGCACAGGATATTGAAGATGAAAAATTCGAACTTACATTCAGTCTGATCTTTATATCGTCGAGCGCGGCCGATGAGATCAAGGATGCTGTCAAGGGTGTGTCTGAGATCGAGGAGGCGTTTTGCGCGGAGTATTCGGCGGCGGCAGCGCCCACAAAGCCGGCAGAGCCTGAGAAAGCGGTGGAGAGCAAGCCGGCGGAGGAAGCAAAAACGGCTGTGACAGCACCTGCTCCTAAGGCGGCACGGGCAGCAGCAGCGCCTGCACCGGCAGCAAAGACCGCTGCGGCGGCATCGGCGTCCTCCGGAAAGCCGGCTGCAAAGCCTGTGGTGAACAGGACTGTCAGGGTCGATATAGAGAAGCTCGATAATCTGATGAATCTGGTCAGCGAGCTCATCATCGCGAAAAACTCTTTGATATCGGCGACCGCTGCGGAGGACAGTAAAGATAACGGGTCTGTCAACGAGCAGATCGAGTATCTCGAGAGCGTGACGACAAACCTTCATGAGTCGGTCATGAAAGTGCGAATGGTTCCGATCGAGAGTGTTGTTGCGAAGTTCCCGCGCATGATCAGGGATCTGTCAAAGAAGCTCGACAAGAAGATGGAGCTGTACATGACAGGTGAGGATACGGAGCTTGACCGTACCGTGGTCGATGAGATCGGTGATCCGCTGATGCATATGCTCAGAAATTCTGCGGATCATGGCTTGGAGCCGAATGACGTGCGTGTTGCGAACGGCAAGCCGGAGGTTGGCTCGATCTTCTTGGATGCTTATCAGGATGGCAACAACGTCGTGATCGAAGTGCGTGACGACGGCGGCGGGATCAATGTGGACGCAGTCAGGAACAAAGCGATCGAACGTGGTACAGTGACGCCGGAACAGGCGGAGACAATGACGGAGAAGGAGATCATCGATCTTCTGTTCCTGCCGAGTTTCTCCACGGCAAAGAAGGTATCGGATGTATCTGGACGAGGCGTCGGACTCGATGTCGTGAAATCCAAGATCGAGTCGCTGAGCGGCGAAGTTGAAGTCAAGAACCGCTTTGGCGAGGGATCTTCGTGGATCATCAGACTGCCCCTCACGCTTGCCATCATCCAGGCGCTCATGGTTGTCATCGGAGATGAAAAATATGCGATCGCGCTGGGGTCGATCCAGACGATAGAGGATGTCCTGCCGGAAGATATCAAGCTTGTGCAGGCAAAGGAAGTCATTCATATTCGTGGAACAGTCATTCCTATCATCAGAATGGATAAGGTTCTTGAGATCCCTTCGAGAGGAGAAGAGAATCATAAGAACAAGAACCTCACTGTCATCATTGTAAAGAAGGGTGACAAGCAGGCCGGTCTGGTTGTGGACGAGCTGATCGGACAGCAGGAAGTGGTTATCAAGTCAATGGGCAAGTATATCAAGGTGCCAAAGATGATCAGCGGCGCTACGATCCTGGGTAACGGCGAAGTGGCACTGATCCTTGATACCAATGCGTTGATATGATCCTATTGATAATGAAAGGCAGGGCATAGAATATGGATGAAATTAAAATATTGGACGAACAGAAGCGGGATATGAGTCTCAACCGCCCCGCAAAGCGCGACACGACACAGTTTATCGTGACGCAGCTCGGTGGTGAGCAGTACGGCATAGATATTAAATATATATCAAATATTATCAGAATGTCAAAGATAACGAGGGTGCCCAAGGTGCCCGACTATATCAAGGGCGTGATCAATGTCCGTGGCGTAGTCATTCCGACGATCAGTCTCAGGCTGAAGATGGGACTGCCGGAGGATGAAGTCACGAAGAAGACGCGCATCATTATCCTTACGTTGGAACAGCATGAGTCGATCGGAGTGCTGGTGGATGAAGTCAAGGAAGTCGTAACACTTGACGAGGAACACATAGAGCGAATGGGGTATGAGAAGGATGAGAAGGAAAGATTTCTCTCTGGCGTAGGTAAGGCTGACGGAAAACTGATCTCGCTGCTGGATATCACATCAGTACTGGCAGAAGTGGTTGATGTGTAAGACTGCATTTATATATTGTAAAGTGACTTTTGAATAGGGAAAGGCTTAGGTTTTATCATGGCGGAGAATATGAGTTTCGAGAGAGTTACGACAGAATATTATGATGTGTTAAAGGAACTGGGAAACATCGGGGCAGGCAACGCGACAACGGCGCTTGCCCAGATGCTCCAGACAAAGGTGGATATGAAGGTTCCACAGGTCAGACTTTTGGATTTCAAGGATGTTGGCGTTGTCATGGGCGGAGAAGAGCAGCTTGTTGCGGGCATCTATCTGGCTGTTGAGGGGGATATCACAGGCAGTATCATGTTTATACTTGAACAGAATGCAGCCAAGTCGCTTGTGTCAAAGCTCATGGGAATGCCACCGTCGGAGGGTGGATTCACAGAGATCGAGATATCGGCAATGAAAGAGATCGGCAATATCATTACGGGGGCGTATCTCAATTCATTGGCGCAGATGACGAATCTCAAGATGATTCCGTCAGTTCCGGACTTAAATATTGACATGCTCAATGCGATACTGAGCGTACCGGCTATAGAATTTGGGATCATAGGGGATCAGATCCTGCTGATACAGACTGTGTTTACAGATGATGTGGATCTGAATGGTTATTTTATTCTGATGCCGGATCTTGAGTCATACTCAAAGATGCTGACAGGACTTGGGCTGTCAATATAACTATACATTCACAAATTAGCAGCACTAAATAGAGAAAGGGTATAGTGAGCGATGGCGAATATAGTTAAAGTAGGAATGGCAGACTTGAATGTGTGTAAGAGCCCAGAGAGTATAACTACGTTGGGACTCGGTTCTTGTGTGGGAATATGTATCAGGGATCCGGTTGCCAAGATTGGGGGATTGGCGCATGCTATGCTGCCAGACAGCAGACAGATAGAAAACAATGCAAACAGAGCAAAGTTTGCCGATACAGGAATAGAGGATCTTGTGAAAAAGATCGTGTCGATGGGCGGAAGAAAGACAAGACTGGAAGCGAAGATAGCAGGCGGGGCGCAGATGTTTGCTTTTCAGAACAAATCGGACATGGTGCGTGTCGGAGAGCGGAATGTGGAGGCAAGCAAGAGAAAACTGAGGGAACTGGGGATCCCGCTGAAGGCGCAGGATACAGGTCTTAATTATGGCCGTACGATCATATTTTATCCTGAGACAGGCGATCTGATCATCCGTTCTGCAGGAAAACCTGAAAAAAAGATTTAAAAATTTTATTAAGGGGATAATAGAATGGGAAACAAGACAGGTCTTATCACACCTTTTTTCATGCTGCTGGCAGGTGCGATAGCGTCTATAATAATGTATGTAAGGGGATTTGACTTGACAACGATGTTGTGGGGGCTGTTGATCGTGCTGGTGGTATTTTACATTATTGGAGATATAGCACGATATCTCTATGCGTCGATCAGACCCCGTATCATACCTACAGGTGACCTTGAGATGATGGTCCAGAAGGCAAAGCAGAACGGGGATCTCACCGGGAGCGTTGTTGCTTTTGAAAATGACGAGCAGAAAGATATGGAAGGGATGGACGCGGACGGTTTCATATCAGAAAACGGGGAGGAGACCTTTGTCAGAAACGATTCTATGAAAGGCGGCTTCGGGGAAGGGTATTCTGATGAGGAGCTTTCTGGATATTCTGCCGAGGATACCACTGCAGCGATGGAAGGTTATGAGGATAATTAAGCGTAACGGGGGATTGGAATGAACGACGCAGCACGCAAAAGACTTTGGGAGGATTATGCCAGACTGAAAACTTCGGAACTGAGGGAAAAACTTATATTGGAATATGCTCCGCTCGTGAAGGTAGTCGCAGGGCGGCTCAGCATGTACCTTGGCTATAACGTGGAATATGAGGATCTGGTCAGCTACGGGGTTTTCGGTCTTATTGATGCCATTGACAAGTTTGACAAGAATAAAGAAGTGAAGTTTGAGACTTATGCCAGTCTGCGTATCCGCGGCGCTATTTTGGATCAGATCCGCAAGATGGACTGGATACCGCGCACGATCAGACAGCGGCAGAAGCAGATCGACACGGCGATGAAGGAACTGGAACAGCGCAATGGGAGACCGGCGACAGACGCTGAGCTTGCGGCGTATATGGGGATCAGCGAAGATGAATTTCTGGACTGGCAGAACCAGGTCAAGGCGGACAACATTATCTCCCTGAATGAATATGTGGAACAGGGAAATGACATTTCATCGGAAAAGAGCGTCAGTTCGGGATTTGAGACGCCTGAGAGCGTTGTTGAGAAGGGTGAGCTCAAGCAGATGCTCGAGGAATCACTGGAATTGCTGACAGACAAGGAGAAGAAAGTGATCCTGCTGTATTATTACGAGGAGCTCACATTGAAGGAGATCAGCCGGGTGCTCGAGGTATCGGAGTCGAGGATCTCACAGCTGCATACCAAAGCGTTGCAGAAGATGAAAACGAAGATGGGAAGTTATATCGGGATCCTGGATTCGTAATTGTATCGGTTACTTGGAGGTTAGACTTATATGAATGGATATTTTCAGATACAAATGGATGAAAAAGGGGTAAGCCTTTTATTGTCTCCGCCGATCGGAGATGGGGAAAAGATACGTGTCGCAGAATTGAAAGAGTATCTAAATATAACAGGTGTACCCTATGATGTCATGGCGATCAACTCGGCGCTGGCAAATATGGGCGACGAGGAGGTTGTCCTTTTTTTGACTCCGATGAAGTTACCGCCAGTGAATGAGAAATGTTCGGTATATGTGGAGTCTGACAAGATGACGGCAGTATTGCGGATGTATCCGCCCAGCGCAGGCGGCCTGGTGATGGACAAGGCACACATTCTGGAACAGATCGCACGGATGAGGGTGCGGGCTGGGATTGACGAGGACGCGATATTGATGGCGCTGGAGGAGCGTCCGTACTGTACGGACATCATCGTTGCGCGGGGACAGCTTCCCACGCCCGGGCGCGATGGCTCGATCGTGTATCATTTTGATACGGACAACACGGTGCGGCCCGAACTGCGGGAGGATGGAACGGTAGATTTCTTTAAACTGAACAATCTGCACCAGTGTACGAAAGGGCAGGTTCTGGCAGAGCTCATTCCCGAGGAGAAAGGCGAGAACGGGTTTGATGTATACGGTTCGGTTCTGCTGGCGCGGGAGGTCAGGAAGGCGGTCTTTGACCATGGCAGGAATCTGGAGAAATCAAAGGACGGACTGAAGCTGATCAGCATGGTGGACGGACATGTATCGCTGGTCGAGAATGCGGTTTTCGTGTCGGATGTGTACAGTGTCGAGGATGTGGGTACGTCCACAGGAAATATAGAATATCACGGGGATGTGGAAGTCAGGGGAAACGTCTGTGAGAATTTCAATGTCAGGACCGACGGAAATGTCTTTGTGGGCGGCGTCGTGGAGGGTGCGGTCATAGAGGCGGGCGGAAATATCGTCATCGCGAGAGGCATGCACGGGCAGAATAAGGGCAGACTAAAGGCAGGCGGAAACATTGTCGCAAAGTTCATCTCCGCAGCCGAAGTCGAGGCGGTCGGTTTTGTGGAGGCGGAGCAGATCCTGAACGCCAGGGTGACAGCCGGCACCAATGTCAATGCTGATGCAGGGAAAGGGCTGATCACGGGAGGCAAGGTGGTTGCCAAGGGAATGATCAACGCCCGCAACATAGGTTCACCGATGGGCGCTTCGACAATCATTGAGATCGGAACGGATATCGAGTCAAAGAAGCGGCTGGCAGAGCTGCAGAAGAGCGTCGGGGAAAGGTCAAAGACGATACCGCAGATGAAGAAGGTTCTGGAGGATACGTCCAAAAAGCTGAAGGCGGGGGGCAGGCTGACGCAGGAACAGATCAAAAATGCCAGAATGCTGCAGGTCACACTGGCGGAGGCACAGGCAAAGATACAGGAGGAACTAAAAGAGATCGAAAAGCTTGACAAGCTGTTGAAAACTGAGGGACCGGCGCAGATCGTACTGCGGGGCACGATGTATCAGGGCGTGGTGGTGAGCATATCGGGCGCCACGATGACGGTTAAAAAAGAGTACACATATTGTCGTCTGATCAAAAAAGATGGTGATGTAGCTTCTGCAATTTTGTAGGAGCTATTGCCTTTTTTACAAAAATATATTAAAATATAGCGAAGTGGTCAAGAAACTGTTATCAGATGACATGTGCAGTCCGGGCAGGATATCTGCTGACAGTTCCTGAGAAGGGGGGATTCAATATGGCGATCAGTCCGATATTGCTCAATGGCAGTATCCAGCAGACAGACAATGTTCTGCACAATCAGCTGAAACAGGTAGAGAAGGGAATGGTAGATCAGGGCAATATACAGGTGCAGGAGGAGAAAAAACAGCAGCTTCAGGCAAAACAAGTTGTCCATGCCGATGAAACCCTGTTGAAGGATGAGCGTTTCGACGCCAAGGAGAAGGGACATAATGAGTATTCCGGTGATGGAGGAAAGCGCAGGAAAAAGCCGAAGGGAGACGGCAGGGTCGTCGCAAAATCTGCGGGTGGATTTGACATGAAGATATAGGGAATTCCTGGGGATTACATAATGAAAAAATAGAGAGGTTAGGTAGCAGATGAATTGGTTAGAGGTAGCGCTGTTGGTATTTGGAGTCGGTGCTTTTGCTGGCAGTTTTTTGATCAAAGAAAAGACAAAAGAGAGTGAGGAAGGGCAAAAGATCGATCCGGAACTCATTCGAAGCGTGATAGACAAGGAGATGCGGGATGCCAAAGAGCGCGTTACGGAGGTTGTCGACGAGACGCTGGAGTACGCGGTAGAAAAGACGGAACGTGCCTCCGAGCGTATTTCCAATGAGAAGATCATGGCGATCAACGAATATTCAGAGACAGTGCTGGCAGATATCAATAAATCCCATCAGGAAGTGATGTTTCTCTACGATATGCTGAATGATAAGCATAATAATCTGAAAGAGACCGTCAAGCATGTGGACAAGACGGCGAAGGAGGCAGAGGAAGCAGCCAATGCTGCGGCGATCGCCCTTGCAGCCAAGGCAAAGGAGGAGGCCGAGGCAAAGGAGCGTGAAAAGCAGGAGGAGGCCAATAGAAATAAGCTTGCGGAATCCGTATCGCTGGACAAGGATGCCCAGGAGAAAGAGTATGCGCGCCGCCAGATGGCAAGGCTCATACTGCCGATGCAGCAGGAAATGACAATGCACCGTCAGATGGACGCCCGCGCCCTGGATATGACTTCGTGGGCGCTGAATGCGGGGAACAGGACACAGGAGGAAAAGCCGGCAGAACTGCGCCCGCTCGTGGTGAAGAGCGTGGAGATCGTGCCGGCAGATATCGTCAATTCAAACGATATGCAGCCGGTTCCTGAGAGCAGCACCAGCGTCAATCCTGTGAGTGCAGTCGATCTGCAGACGCTTGGCTCGCGACCGGAGGATATGAAAGTGGTCGATGTGAAGCCGGCGGATATCCGGCCAGTCGAGGTATACTCCTTCGCGGAGCAGGCGCCTCACATTGAGCGGCCTGTCAGGAGGGAAGCGCAGGAACCCGTTCCGGAAACAACGGTGAGCATGATAAAACAGCCGGAAGAATACGTGGAACAGCCGGCTGCAGGTGACTTAAACGAAAACAATAATGACAGAATCTTACGGCTTCACAAGGAAGGCTATTCCAATGTGGATATCGCAAAAGAGCTTGGACTTGGAGTCGGGGAGGTAAAGCTGGTCATCAATCTGTTCAAGGGGGCTGTGTAAATGAAGTTGAAGTATATGCTCAGAGGCATGGGAATCGGCGTTGTCATCACAGCGGCAGTCATGGGAGCTTACAGCAGGAATGCGGTGGCAGATGCCAGGGTTGCAGTGCTGAGGGAATATGGTTTTGGGGATGAAAGCAGGCTGGTCGGGGAGACGCAGGACTCCAGCGAAGATTCCTCTGAGGATGGATCTGCTGTGGGACCCACAGAGCAGGTGATCGTCCGGGACGAGGAGAGAGAGGCGGAGATCGGTTCCGTGCTGGATGCGGCAAAAGAATCCGAGCAGGCGGATACGACGGAGCCGGGAACAGCCGCGGGAGAGCACGCGCCGGCACAGTCGGCTGACGGCGATGGCGCAGAGGGGGAAGCTTCCGGTGCCAGTGCTTCAGAACCGTCGTCAGCGATCGTCGTGACGCCCTCAGACGAGGGGAATGCAGCCGGTGATGTCGTAGAGATCGTGATCGTATCGGGCGATGACTCCGGGACGGTCGCAAGAAAGCTGTACAATGCAGGTCTGATCGAAAATGCGGATGAGTACAATTCTTTTTTGGTACAGCATAAGTACGACAGGCGGCTCAGCACAGGAACGAAGTCGATCGGTGTGTCGGACAGCTGGCAGGAGATCGCTGAAAAGATCACCAGATAGCGAGGATTAAATTTAGGAAAAGACCTCTTGCACAGGAGGTCTTTTTATGATATAGTATTACTGTTATGGTTGCGCCCGGGTATCGCAGCCATGACCGAAACAATACGATACAGATTTAGTATTCACGTCTGTGGATCTGCGGTCCATGCTGGGATGCGCGGACAGGTCCTGCCTGTCTGAAGGATGACAGTAGCCCGCGGAGGCGACACAGGCGGAAGCGCGGTGATCCCGCAGAAAATGGAGGTAAGACATGAGTGTTATTTCAATGAAACAGTTGTTGGAGGCAGGTGTTCATTTTGGACATCAGACCAGAAGATGGAACCCTAAGATGGCTCCCTATATCTTCACAGAGAGAAATGGTATCTATATCATCGACCTGCAGAAATCAGTGGGCAAGGTTGATGAGGCGTACAGGGCAGTTGCCGATATCGTTGCACAGGGCGGCACGATCCTTTTTGTCGGCACGAAGAAGCAGGCGCAGGATGCTGTCCGCACAGAGGCAGAGCGCTGCGGAATGTTCTATGTAAATGAGAGATGGCTGGGCGGCATGCTGACCAACTTCAAGACGATCAGGAGCAGGATCGAGAGATTAAAGGCGATCGAGACGATGTCTGAGGACGGAACATTTGACGTTCTTCCGAAGAAAGAGGTGATCAAGCTCAAGAAGGAGTGGGAGAAGCTCGAGCGGAACCTTGGCGGTATCAAGAACATGAAAAAGATCCCTGATGCGATCTTTGTCGTAGATCCGAAGAAAGAGCGCATCTGTGTACAGGAGGCTCACACGCTTGGCATTCCCCTGATCGGTATCGCGGATACAAACTGTGATCCGGAAGAACTCGACTATGTGATCCCGGGCAACGATGATGCGATCAGAGCTGTCAAGTTGATCGTATCTGCTATGGCAGATGCTGTGATCGAGGCGAACCAGGGCGAGATCATGACAGACGCGGAGGCGGAAGAAGCCGTGGAGGAAGAGGCAGAAGCATAAGAGTAGAAGATTTAGGAAGCAGGAGGAATATAGAAATGGCTATTACAGCAGCAATGGTAAAAGATCTGAGAGAGATGACAGGCGCTGGAATGATGGACTGCAAGAAGGCGCTGAATGAGACAGACGGAAATATGGATGAGGCTGTTGAATATCTGAGAAAAAAAGGACAGGCTAAGGCGGAGAAAAAGGCGAGCCGCATCGCGGCGGAGGGACTCTGCAGGGTGCTTACAGAGGGCGACCAGGTGGCAGCTGTCGTGGAGGTAAATTCCGAGACAGACTTTGTCGCAAAGAATGAACAGTTCCAGAATTATGTGACGGCAGTGGCGAAGCAGGCGCTCACGACAACGGCGGCTGATATCGATGCATTCCTTGCGGAGGCATGGAATGAGGAGCCTTCCAAGACTGTGAAGGACGCGTTGGTCGAGAAGATCGCTGTGATCGGCGAGAAGCTGAGCATCAGGAGGTTTGAGAAGGTTACTGCTGAGAACGGCTGCGTTGTGACATACACACACGGCGGCGGCAAGATCGGTGTTATCGTCGATGCGGAGACTGCGGTTGTGAACGATGCGGTAAAGGAAGCGCTCAATAACCTTGCAATGCAGGTTGCGGCACTCTATCCGAAGTACGTGTCTTCGGACGATGTTTCCGAGGAGTACAAGGCGCATGAGAAGGAGATCATCTCAGAGCAGATCAGGAATGATCCGAAGATGGCCGGGAAACCGGAGAAGGTCATCGAGGGGGCAGTGACCGGACGTCTCAACAAGGAACTCAAGGAGGTTTGTCTGCTCGAGCAGGTGTACGTGAAGGCAGAGGATGGAAAGCAGACTGTAAAGCAGTATCTTGAGGCTGTTTCCAAGGAGAATGGAACGGACATTAAGATCAGGAAGTTTGTTCGTTTCGAGACCGGAGAAGGAATCGAGAAGAAGGTTGACGATTTTGCGGCAGAGGTGGCTGCACAGGCTGGAATGAACTAACAGGAAAAGTTTCAATTCAATAGTCCTTGAAAATAAAGGGAAATCAAGTATTACAGCGTGTTTTGTGAAGTAAAAAAGGTATTATAAGCTATCATAAATTATCGCAAAATATCACTACAATTTTGGTAAGAATTTGGTATGGTTTTTGGTAATATATTTTACCAAAGTCATTCACGAAGAGTTTGCTTGTTTATTCACTTATTTGGAAGGAATGAAGCGTCAATTCAATATTCGGACATCTGAATAAGCCCACCATCGGTTATAGCAATATGACCGATGGTGGGCTTATTTTAGTGTCTAAATATATTTAGTGAGGAAACGGACATGATTTTATTGGAAATGTCTGTTAAAGCCTCACAGAGCGTCAGAATGGCATTATTTTACACGCAACTTAAAAGAGTCATTTCATTGACAAAATGGCAGAAAGGAGAATCAAAACTAATGGCGAGAGTAAAAGCATTGTCAGCTTATAAAATGGCAAAACGCATATACAACAGAGAAGATAATGTTTATGACAAGAAAGTAATTACAAAGCAGTTGATTACAAACATTTTGCTTATGTATATGGATGAATGTCGAAAAGCATTAGCCGAAGGAGAGAGGATAGAAATATCAAAGGTTGGTTCAATCATACCAGAAGTAAAAGTCCATATAGGTAATTTTAATCTTCCCATGTGTAATAAGGATGGTGGTAATCCACCATATACAAAACTAAAGATAACTCGGAACAATCTTTTAAGTGAGACTATGAACAGGAATTTACTTAAAAATATTGAAAATGGTATCTATGGATTGGATAAATTACCATTCAGCAAACAGCAGGTGGACATTTTGAAGAAAAGCGGATTTATACCAGAAGATGTAGAAATTGAAGATGGAGATGATAAATAATGGCAATGCATATTAGCAATATGAATCAGTTACAGGCGGCACTTATGACAACTATGGTAAAAATGGTAGATGAACTGGCAGAAAGAGTGTATGAAACATTGAATTACTTTTTACAGGAATACTATAACAGTTATGATCCGAAATCCTATAGGCGGCAATATGACTTCCTGCGTTCAGCGGTGAAAGTTGAACCTAAAATAAAAGGAAGTAAAGTTACTGCATCCGTTTATATTGATACGGAATCTATGGATAATTATTATAATGCAACTGGTTTTCAGGTGGCATCCTGGGCTAATCAGGGCTTACATGGAGGATTGAATGCAGGAAGCAAAACACCCCATGTATGGGATGATACTATGGACAATACAGTAAATAATGGGGAACTTCTGAAATTGGCAGTTGAATATTTAAGAAGCAAAGGCTTTTCTGTAAGAGCGTAGCGGAGGATTGTATGAAAATATATGTGGACAATGCACCAGAGAATTGTAATAACTGTATTTTTAGGCAGAATATGAGCAAGCATTGGGACTTGAATGATTATTGTTTCCTGAATAAGAAAAGTACAAGCAGGATTATTATGGATAAGGATTGTCCATTAGAGGAATTGGAGGAAAAAGATACATAGTGAAATTAAATGAACGAGTAGCAATTATTACAGAAGAAAATATAAGCAGATTATCACATTTATATGGGGAAATAGATATTGACGATTTATCCAGAATTGTAAATAATCATTTGAAGGTTGCTATTGATGAGATTGAAGAAGATTATATGTGGAAGGAGCGTGGAAATTCAGATATAATACAAATGAATACGAATATTGTATTAACGGATAAAGAAGGAAAAGCTATTGATGTAAAAGTTCCAGAACCAGAATATATGTGTGAAATATTTGGAAAAATATAAGCATTTTACTACTGTATAGGGTGCGATGACAAAAACTGAAATTCAAGAAATTCTAATAACTATCAACCGTTTTGATTGTCCAAATCTGGACAGTGAGATTCCAATAATAAAAGATGAAAACTGAATATTTGAAAATATGAATGATATAAGGGGATCATTCGCCAATTTTGGCGAGTGGTCTATTTGTGATGCAAAAAATTAAAACTTAACATTTCTGAAATTTTACTAATCAAGATAAGCACAAAAAATCTTGTAATCTTTTTAAATATATTTCTTGAATTTCTGGTAATCTAGGAGGTTCAATGGGTAATGACATAAAATGTATGTACTTTAACCACAGATTCAAAGACAAGCCGCAGGGTAAACAGTGTGGATGGGTACAGAAAAGTTTGATACAAGTAAATATTACGATTGAAAATTTGGCAGATGCTTTAGTTCATGGAGCATCATTCAAGCCAGGAGTATTATCGGGAGGGAATAAAGCTGAAAACTGGATAGAACAACAATTATTTGGTCTTGATTTTGATGATGGTATAAGGATAGAAGAAGCCTATAACAAGGTGATTTCTCTAGGAATTACACCATGTTTTATGTATACGACATTCAGCCACAAGGAAGAACATCATAAATTCCGCATGATATTCTGTAATGATACAGTGATCACAGATGGGAATATTAGAGATAAATTACAGGCTACACTTATGGGAATTATTGGCGGTATTGATGAAGTGTGCTTTAATCGTGACAGATTATTTTTCGGCGGTAAAGGTTATACGGTATTACATCCTGACTATGATATAAGGATAAATGCAGAAGCCATTATAGAAAAATACTGGAATGATGATTTTGAACAGTATATATCCAATGCAAAGCCAAAATCAAAAAAGAAAAAGGATAGCACTGTTGCTGGTATCAAAAATGAAGGTACTAATACTGCAAAAGAGCGTCCTACATATGAAAACCTGAATGTAAAAGCCATCAAAGAACATGATATTGAGTATCTACGCAAGGTATTAGCACATGATCCGATAGAATTTGAGAATAAAAATGAGTTTTGGGATTATATCTATTCCGAATTGGATATAGTGGAATTGATTGACATAGACGATCCGAGGTCATTTTGTTGTGTATTGCATGATGACCATAATCCATCTGCAAATATCTTCACTACACAAAATGGCGTACAGAAATATAGATGCTGTTCTGAAAATCTTACACTAAATATTAAGCAGTTAATTGAATTATTAGGTGATTTCAAGTCTGAATACAAAGCAATCCAATTTATCATGAATATCTATAATCTATCTATCAAAGAATCCCAATGGAGCATAGAACAGAGAGAAAATATTGACCTTATGATTAGCAATATTACGCTAAATAAGTTTAAAGAATTGTGTCCACAAGCTGATAAAAATATCAAGTATGCGAAAGATACATTCCTTATGATGCTTTCTATTGCAAGGAATAATGTGTACAGTGAAAAATTCTCTAATGATGATGGCGAAATTGTGTTCTTTGTAACCAATAAGAAGTTAGCTGAATGTCTGGGGAAAGATTACAGTCAAAGTAAGATAGATAAGATTGGCAAATATATTAAGATGCTGATTTATCATGATTTGATCCGTATTCTTGATGATGAACAAGTACCAAAAGAATTATTGTTCAAAGCAATCAAGTATTCAGGTACAGACAAAAGGACAGGAAAACACGTTAATTTCTATGCTATCCCTTCATGGGTAATTCAGCAATTAAGCACGATTGAAAATAACGGTGTCAGGTGGAAGGAAAAAGGCTACAGGATTGCCGGAGTATCATTTGATATGTTCTACCGTTCTGAAGGATTTGATGTGGCAGCTTCCATATATCCACAATATAAGAAAAAGAAGAATGAATATGGTGAGATTGTAGATCGTTCTACCACAAAAGCCAGTGATGAACGTACTTTGAAGATTTCCGAGATTATATTACAGTGTATCCTGCGAAAAGGATATTGCACTGAAAAGGAAGTTGTATATATTCTTGGTAATAAATATAGATATGAAGTTACTGAAACACAGATTAAGCGTAGTCTGAATGAGATTATGGACTCTTACGGATTGAAAAAGGTTAAAGCAAATAAGGCATTGAAAGAGCAGTACCATATTAAATCAGACGGTTATCCTAATATCATTATTGAGGATGTAGCTTGATATGGTGTAGGTAGGGTAAAAGGTGGGGGTAATATAACTTATATATCTCTGTTATATACCCCCTCCTTTTACCTCAATGCTTGTCAATACCTAATTTGAAAATATATGAGAAATACATTAAAAACTGAATAATCAAACAAAATCGGAGACAGTATGAATTAATCGTATTGTCTCTTTTATTATGAATAGGAATCGGAGCATACAGTCGGGATGCTCAATTATTAACTCAACTCTGATTTGGTGCTGAGTTATCTAAAAGACATATCGAAATTGAAAGGAATTTTTATAAGTAACAATGAGTAGAAAAGATTTAACAGGATTAGATACATCAAAATACAGATATTGCATTGAGTGCGGAAAAATACTGCCTTTGTGCCATTTTGATGTGTCTTCTATCAATAAGAACAAAACAAAAATTTATAGTCAGATATGCAAGCGGTGTGAAAAAAACAGGCAGTTAAAGCCCAAAATGCCTACAAAAATGAAAGTGCTTGATAAAAATAACAATGTTCATTTTGCGGAGGATATAACAGAAAATGACAATCCTATTAATGTGAAACTGATTAATGCATTTGAAACTTTTGTTCAGATTGAAGGTACATATAATTACTGGATTTCTAACTATGGAAGAGTGGTAAATAATCTGCGAAATCCGTTTAAATATCATGTGCATAGTGTAGCAAATCATTATACGATGAATTTCTTTGATATTGATGGTAGCGCAAATATGGAAGACCATTATACAAAGAATTTAATGGGTAAAATATTTCTGAAAAATCCTAATAATTACACAAAAATCTGGTTTATTGATGGCGATAAAAACAATTTTTATTATAAGAATCTGGTCTATGTATCAAGCAAAGATTATGATGATTTAATGTATGGCAGAAAGACTATTGATGATATTGAGATAAAACAAGAATATTATGAATACCCAAACAAAGCCAGAAGTAAGGCGTATGCGGTTTATCAGGGCATATACAATAGATGTTATAAGAGGGATAAGTATACCAATTACCATGATTGTTACGATGGGGCAACCATATGTAAAGAATGGCTTGAAAATCCGGAATTGTTTATTGACTGGTACTTAGAAAATTATTATCCAGTAAAAGATGAAATAATGGTGGTGGATAAGGATTTATTTGGTAATGGAAGCAAAGAATATTCCCCGGATAATTGCTGTATTGTTCCCGTAACAATAAATGCAATGCTAACAAACTGCAAGAAACATGATAATCCTGAGTATACGAATGCTGCCGATTTGCCTCTTGGAGTACGATACAATCCAGATACTCATATGTACTATGGGGAAATCACACCATTTGGTCATGATGAACCAGCTAAACTTGAAGAATGGAATACACCAGAAGAAGCATTTGAGGAATATAGAATCATCAAAAAGGCAGATATTACGGTAATGGCTGTAAAGTATAAAAATTATATTCCACAAAGAGTTTTTGATGCTCTTATGCGTTATGAAGTAAAACCATATATAGAAGATTAAATTTTAAGGAGGACATTTAACTATGACAGATTTTGAAAGAAGAATTAAAACCAGACTGATTGAGGATGAATATGCAGAGAAGTTTCACCGTTTAGATACGGAGGAAACCATAGCGCATATCAACCATGATAATCAGGAATTATGCAGAATCAATGAGAAACGGGTACAGCTTGAAGCAGAGATGGAAGTTGAAAAAAAGAATGTTGAGTTATTAAGGATGGAGGAATTTGATTATGACAGATATTAAAGATATTGAGCAGAGGGCAAAAGATATGATTGAACAATGCCAGCGTAGAAAAGTACAGAGGGAAAATGCGGAAGGGGTTGATAGGATATTCAGTGAGCCGAAACGGAAGATTGCAAAGGAACAGGCAAAGAGGGAAAATGCGGAGCGTGAACGTCAGGAATTGGAGAATAGATGGAGTCCATATCTTGAAAAGGTTATGCGGCGTTATGGAGCAGAATTTGAGGGTGTGTTAAAAGAGTAAGATTACATAAGGCATATCGGATAGGGTGGCTTATCTGATATGCCTTATTTTTTGCGGATTTTGTCTAAATGTAGAAAATTAAGCACAGTTATGATATGATATATAATATGAT
>Ga0137307_100442_pt1 | contig 56194 bp, 72 predicted proteins | sample NAcewD2O_March_2_FD_97180 | JGI IMG/M metagenome (GOLD analysis project Ga0137307, IMG submission 97180) | Mouse cecal microbial communities from Vienna, Austria - N-Acetylglucosamine amended D2O_March | ecosystem: Host-associated > Mammals > Digestive system > Large intestine > Cecum | place... | reverse complement strand
CCATATTCTTTAAAAATCACTCTCATATTTGAGTCGGTTAAAATTTTTAGAGCCAAAATAGAGCCATAGCCAAAGCCGCTACTTTCTCTTTGTCTGCATCATCTACATAGTGCTTATATTTCGTTCACAAAAACATATGCACAAACCGACTACTTATACTGATACTTCTTTTCTCTCTTACGGAATGCTTCTTCCCCTCCTTCCATAATATCACATATTCCTTCACGAATTACTTTTTCTTCTATACATCCTGCCTTTTTACCTTTTCTAAAAGTAACTTTTCCATCTGAGTTTCTTTCAAGAACAATAATAGCTTCTGCATCTCCCAATACTGGAATATTAGGATTATGAGTAACTATAATTATTTGGCGCTTATTTTTCATTTTTCTAATGGATCTAACTACTAAATTATATATCAAACTATTGTCTAGGTCATCTTCTGGCTGATCAATAATCAGAGGATTTTCCCCACTATTTAAAATAAACGCTAGTATTGCAGCACTTTTCTGTCCTGGCGAGCCTTCATTTATATCTATTTCTCCAGTTTCTTCTATTATTTTAATCTTCAATTTATCTTCAGGGATAACTTTTACTAAAGCACTCAATGTATCATTATTAAATTTATCCCTCCATAGTTTTCCAAATCTTATATCAGAAGGGGTAATTCCAATAGATTCAATTTCACCTGAATCCGTTGTAAGCAAAAATTTCAAAAAATCTTTATAATGCTTCCAATTATTATCATTCGACAAAATATAATCTGAGAGTCCTTGAAAATCATTATCAAAAATACCTTCTCTTCCAAATTCTCTTTGCATATTTGCTTTCCATCGCGCAATATGTCCCATTGGTGTTATAGAAATCAGAATATTTTCTAAATCCATCTTTTGAATAACATGTTTTCTCTTTTGAGACAAATCCAAACGTTTTTGAACAAAAGAATTTATGCTTTCTTCAATTTTTTCTACTAATTTCCCTTGTTCTTTCTGCACATTATGCAACTCCTCATATCTCTGACGATTCTTTTGGAGTTGATCTTGAAGCAGATTTATATCTTCTCCACCAGTATTTTGAATGTCCTCAAGTGCCTTGATATATTCTTTATGCATTTCTTCACGCTTAATGTATGTAGCAGAAACAACATATTGCTTTTTAATTGTTTCTATGGCTTCTAATTTCTGATTTAAAAATGCACTAATTTCATTATTACATTTCAAAATTTCCTGCACTGTTTCAATTTCAATTTTGTTGGTTTCATCATAAAGTTTCAATTCTTCTAATTGGTCATTTATCTCTTCTCCATACTCTTTATATTGAGAAATTGATTCTTCTAATAAGTTTTTCTTAGTACTGAGCAATTTCTCTATATTCTTAATTTTTGCATCAATTGTTTCAAAATTTGCCCTCGCCTTTTCTACTCCACTAGCCTTAAATTTCTTTAATATTGCATCTGCCTTTTCTATTTCTGCTTTAATAGTGGGCATTTCTCGAATTTTTTTCCTATTATTTTTATACTCATCAGAATATTTAATCATTTCCAATAATGCCTGATCAATTTCATCGGAATATGAATATATTTCTGTGCTTACCTTATTATCAATCATCTTAACAAGTGGACTAATCCCTTGATTAAAAATACTATCATCTCCATCTATAAGGTTAAAAATCTCCTTTTGTCCATAGAAATCAACCTTAAACTCCGGTGGATTCTCAACAACACCATCATCATCAATAATTTTACTTTCCAGTTGTTTTCCTTTACGACTCATTTCTATCTTGTATGGTTTATTACTACCAAAATTATAATATGTTGAAAGTTTACCACCTTTATCCAAGGTTTTGTCCAACAATTTACATTTTGAAAGCTCTCTCTCATTTCCCACACCATAATTTATTGCATCAACAATTGTAGATTTTCCTGTTCCCCTTCCACCAACAATACAATTTAAATTTGGTGAAAACCGCATATTCATTTTTGTCATATGGCTAATACCTTCTACTTCTATGCCACTTACATAATTATATGCTATTTCATTTGGATTAAAATCCACTCCAATCTTTTGAATATCTAACCAATTGAGACATCTATGCTCTGGATCAATAAAAACCTGTTTAAGTCCCTCAAACGAAAGTGAAGATAACTTAACCCAAGTAAACATCCTCCCAAATCCATCTATAGAATGCTGAGATTCATCACTTGCTGATGGATTATCAGACCCTGTAATTAGTACTGCATTGTTTATTACATTAGCCTTTACCTTATTATCATACTCTCTTATATCTTCTTCATTTCTAATTTCTACTGCTGAAAACTTTAAAAATTCTTGATATTTTTTTATTGCATTTATAGTACTTTTTCCTAACCCCTTATTTGATGCAAAATGAGCTGGAATGACAAAAATTTTGTTTTCAAGTTCTATACAAAGATCTTTTAATCTATCTTCAGATACATTAATTTCTGTATCTGCCCAATCACTTCTTTTCAACTTAAGGTTGCTAATAACAGCATCTTCAATTTCAGTAACCGTCATCTTATCATCAAATATAATCAAAAAATGAGTGAAATCTGCCGAAACACATAGTTCTATTCCATAGAACACCTTAAAATTATTATCTTCATATTGTTTTTTTACGTTTTCGATTCTACTAATATATCCTACAGAGTTATGATCACTTACAACTACAGCATTAATTCCTGATTCTTTAGCTTTCTTCAGCCACATATCTGGAGTAACTCTCTTATCCGGAAAGCATCTACTTTCAGGAGTATGTGTATGAAAATCAACTTTATACCACCTAGCTAACGCCATGTCAATACCCCATTTCTTTCGTAATTATTAATTTACTATCTATTTTCGTCAGTAATATCAAACATTAGAATAATTTGTTTGATTTATTAATTAAAAAAGATATAATATCAATTATAAATTTACCTGCCCTTATGTTTCTCTTTCCTTTTCTGCCGTTTCAATTCAAATTGCCACTGTTTCTCTACTTCCCGCTGTTCTCGGCTCACAATCTTACGTTCAGTTTTCAACTGCTCCTGTTGTAATTTCAAAGCCTGTTGTGATTTTGTTCCTATCCCAGTATTCTGTATCTGTTTCCGCACTTCACGCTGTACCCGTTTAGGATTGCGACCAACTTCTTTTACCTCAGTTGCCACAGCCGGACTAAATCGTAACCGATAGTAATTTTTCAGAACGAAGTCATATACCTCATAGTCTTTTGGTTCTGCGCCAAACGTAACCTTACACACAGATAGCCTTCCGTCTGATACACGTTCAAACACTCCCACCCAAAAGGGTTCTTCAAAAAATACTGTCAACTTTCCCAATACTTTGTCCATGACAATTCCTCCTTAAAATAATTGTAATGAACAAAGAACGGACGACCCTAAGGAGGGAGGGCTACTTACACCAAATCGGTGCGACTGGACTCCCGGCCGTGTGAGTAAACAAGAAAAATAAAACGGCATTTCCAGCATTTATATTTTATCCGATCTCTTCGCCCGTGGTTTTATCAATAAAGCTAATCTTTAATTCACATCCCAGGGCTTCCGCGATCGCGCGAAGTTCTGATTCCCGGAAATCTCCCTTTTTTAGCTTATTAGAAAAGTTCTGGCGCGTCTGGCCCGTGGCTTCTGCGACGCTATACATTGTTTGCCCGGATCTGGTAACGGCGATTCTGATTTTTTCAGCTGTATTCAAATTTGACATAATAAAGCACCTACTTTCTTTTTTATGCGTTTATTTTAAAATATACACTTTAAAATGTCAATAGGAAAAATTATATTTATTTTTTATTATTTTTCTTTACATTTTCTCTTGACAAAATACATTTTATAATGTATTTTGTAAACATAAGATGAAGCAAGGAAAGAGAGGAAATAAAAATGAAAAAATTTGAGATTGGAACATATAGAACATACGCCGGAACATCAGAAGTAAGATATTGGATCGAAAAGGTAACAGAAAAAACCGTAACCGTAACAATACACAAGGGCAGCCGGTACGAAAAAACAAAACGCTGTAAAATAGTTGATTGTGGAAAAAATCAGTATTGCGAAGCGTTCGGTTTATTCTTGGAATCCGACGACGACAGAATTCAGTAAATAAATTTGTTAAGCTGGCGGCGGATCCGCTGCCAGCCAGGAAGGGGAATGTATTATGTACGAATGGCACAATAAAGAGGAAAACCGGGCGTTTTCTGCTATATATAGCGCATGTTGTAAGTACAAATGGACGGTTGAAGAATGGAAAAACAACGGATCCGGATGGAAAAAAACCGGCTTTTATATCCGCTTTGACACATTCGACGAAGCGCGGAATTATGCCAGGGAAAAGTTATCCCAGGAATAGGGCTGAATAGCCCTTTTTTATTGTTCATTTTATAATGTATTCTGTAAATGTTTTCTTGAAAATATTTTGATTTTCTTTACATTTTCTCTTGACAAAATACATTCTATAATGTATAATGTAAACATAAGATGAAACAAAGAAAGAGAGGAAAACAAAATGTTAGATAAAAACGGAATCGAAATCAAAACTGGTGATGTGGTAGAAATTACAGGCGCATATTTCAAGAATGACAACGGACTTTATTTCGTTGAACATTCCGCCGGGGATCCGGGCTGGTGTGGGAAAGATCATTCTTTACGGAAAATCTCTAAAACCGGAAAGATCAGCACCGCGAAATATAATATTTGTTTCTGGCCTATCATGATAACTACAAATAGCTGGATGAAACGGGCTGAAGCCAAAAAATGGAACGCTGAACATGCTGAAATAGCAATCCGGACGGACATTGACAGAAGCAAGATCGTGGAACATTTCAAGGAAAAAGCGGAAGGCATGGATCCGGAAATTGAAAGATTGTCATGGAATTTCGGTCATGATTGCCAGTGCGTGAAAGATCAGATTGAAAGAAAAACTTTTCTTGAAAACGTCGCAAAAGAATTAACGGCATAATCCCCAGCGGTTCCGGCGGCCAGGCGCCGCCGGGCCGGAATATTATTCATTATAAAATGTATTCTGTAAAACTTTTCTTGAAAATATTTTAATTTTCTTTACATTTTCTCTTGACAAAATACATTTTATAATGTATAATGTAAACATAAGATGAAACAAAGAAAGAGAGGATATAAAAATGAATAAATCTGAATTGGTTGTTAGTGGGGAATATAACAAGGAAATGAAAACAATGTACTATCACACGGAACCCGTCGGAATCCGTCGTCTTACTTCATCCGTTGAAGAACTCAACGAAGCGATCCTGGCTGACTTTTATGCAGCCGTTGAATGGCTTTTAAAGCGCGGATATGATGAATACCACGAAGAATATAGCAATACTATAAATCCAGCACAACAAAACGTATTTACCGCGCTTCGCTCTTATAGAGTACGCCGCAACGGTCATTACAAATCTGTAAAAATATTTCAGTGTGGATTCGGCGGTTGTGCAATAACTGAATGTAACTTGATGAACGAATAGCAATTATAAACGTTCCCAGGACATTTAATAAAACCGGCGTCAATATAGAATTTGCGCCGGTTTTATTGTTCATTTTATAGTGTATTCTGTAAAACTTTTCTTGAAAATATTTTAAAATTCTTTACATTTTCTCTTGACAAAATACATTTTATAATGTATAATGTAAATATAAGATGAAGCAAGGAAAGAGAGGATATAAAAAATGAGAAAATATAACAAGGAACAAAAAGAGTACATGAACGCAAAAGCTATTCTTTCAGCATTAGAGGATCAGGAAGATAAAATGGAAGCCGATTTTGTAAAATCTTTAGGCGTTGTTAATCCGGACGGCTCCATTCCTACCAAAACATGGGCGATCGACGACGACGAAATAGCGGATAAAGCTATAACGGATTTTGGGAAAATTGAAGAAGAATCTGGATTGTGGGCCGAAATCCTGAAGGCAAGGGAAAAATTCAGGGCGGCGGAAGAAGCGCTTGTACAATATGCACTTTCAATCATACCATTCAAGAAAGAACGGGAAATTTTAACACAAGCCGCAAAAAACAATATAAAGTGCCGGGAAGAAATTATTTCAACCGTTTTAAAGCTGGATGTTTCGACCGTAAAATAAATACATCATACCGGCGGCCAAGCGCCGCCGGGGGAAGGGATGATAAAATGGCATTGACAAAAACAGAAAATAATTTGTTTAAAGAGTATTACACCGGAACTAATGGAACGCGCCGCGTCGTCTGTATACTTGATGATTACTGCGTTCGGTATATGGTTTTTGTAAAAGACAAGCTAAAAAGCTGCCGTGAATTTTCAAATGATAAAAAAGAATTGTGTTTCCGTAATGCTGAAAAAGCATTGAATAAATAAGGGCTGCGGCCCTTATTTTATTTTGTCCGAAAATCAGAGTAAATCAGAGTTTGTCAGAGTTTATCAGAATATATCAGAGTAAATCAAAACATATAAAAGTTAAATCCGGGCCGCCTGGCGCGCTCCTGAATATATACCAGGAACGGCGCAAAGCCGGAACCGGCAAAACGCGCCCGGCAAGGCTCATATTCGCCCCATACAGCCATTTTGCGGCCGTATGTGTGGAATTTACCGCCTGAACCTAAAAAACGGCTTTACGGGCCGCCTGGCGCGTCGTGAAATACCATCCAGGAAGCAAGCGCCAGACAGAAACCATAAAAACAAGCCCGGCAAGGCTCATATTCGCCCCGTGGCGGGCTTTTATAGACGTATGCGGGGATTTATATCATTCAGGACACAAAAACGGCTTTACGGGCCGCCTGGCGCGCTCCTGGTGTCAGCATTTCCCGCGCCCCCTTTAAAACCCCCTCTTGCGGCCCATTGTATCACACATTTTATAAACTGTCAAATGTATTTTGCAAAAATTATTATTCCATTTTACAAAAGTTTGTTTACACATTTCTGAACCGCTGCATAATCATAGCCAGCGGCGGCCAGGCGGTTTTTACGATCGTCGCCGTTGCCCCATTTGCCAGCAATAACTTCTTTCGCGATTTCCTCATTTGACTTTTTAGATCCAGATTTTCCGGAAAGAATTTCATTGACACGGGACTGAACCGTTGCATAATCATAGCCAGCGGCAGCCAGGCGGTTTTTACGATCGTCGCCTGTTCCCCATTTTCCGTTAATAACTTCGCGCGCGATTTCATCCACGCTTTTTTTACCGGATGTGGATCCGCTTACTGAATTTCCGCCAGAAATACCGGCCGCGGAAAGTGTCTGGCTTGCCTTTGAACCATTATCCAGGCCACAAACGGTATGTGAACTTGCTTTCACGTAGATAGCACCGCGGACACAATACGCGGAATCTTTTAAATACGTGCTGGATGTAATGATCTTGTAGCCCAGGGCCTGCAGCGCGGCTTTCATTGTGCTTGTCGTCCATCCGTTACTTCCGTATGTGGCGCCGGAACCAGAAGCCACCGCTGCCACGTTCTGAAGGCTGCTGCAATCGCAATTACATTTTCCAACTTTGGAAAGATCGTAATTTACCGCTTTCGCCAGTGTGTTTAAAGTGTTCCGGTTGTCGGCTCCGTACTGGCTATAACCGATATTATCATTCTTGCAAGCTGCTTCAACCGCGGCGGCGTGTTTTTCGCGAACTTTCGCGTCCGGATGAATTGCCATATAATCCCATGGCTTACTATACCATTCGCGAATACAAACTTCTTTTCCTGTGGAATCGCCTTTTACGCCGTTTACTGTACCATTTTCTGAAATGCTGGCGTGTCCGATCCTGATAGACATATTATTTCCCCCTTTGCTGCCGGTTTTTGAAAACCGGTTATAAAATTCCTGGCCGTTTGCGGCCCGCTTGTTCTGGACGGATTCAGATTGATCCGCCGGGATTTCAAATTTTTTCAACACAATATCAGACGCCGCCTTTATGCTGGCGGCGTCCTTAATGGCATTGTATACGGTTTTATAACTTGTTTTCAGTTCGATCATAAGGAATTCAAGCTGTGTTTCCAGATCCCCGATCGACGTTCCTTTTGACTTTGCCAGATCGTAAAGGCCAGCTTTGCGCCCGGCGGAAGTCAACTGTGTCAAACCATAGCCGTATTGTTTACCGGGAAGCGGATGTAAAAATTCTTCCCGGCTGATCTCCCCGCTGTCAACCGCGGCCGTGTATGTTTCATCTGTGCAATAGGGCTTTCCAGCTTCTTTCAGCCGCTTTTCACACAAATTTTCAAGGTTTTTCGGATTCATGCCGCTTTCCGCCTGGATGTTTCCCATCAGGCCCGCGGTTCCGTATTCGTTAATTCCCGCGTCGGTCAGGAAGTTCCAAACCTTTTCCGCAATGTCTTTTCCTCTTAATGCCACGAAATCACCCCTTTTTAAACTGTGAAATCGCCTGGATCACTTTGTCATATCCAACCATAGCGGCCAGCCACGACAAAAGAATTAAAGCGATCAGATACACCGCCATTTTTGCATTAAAGGCCGTTTCAGTCAGGATCAAATATCCGGACGATACCAGAACCGACAAACCGGCCGCCACATAACCGGCCAGCGCGTTAGAATAATATTTCTTTCCACGCTCCTGAAGCCACGCTTTGATCGCTTCCGTGAAAAGCCCGGTCAATGTCGAAACAATCAGCAATCCCAGCAAAAAAATTTCAAAATTCATTTTCTTTTTCCTCTCTTTCTTTTTCGTCTTGCGCTCTGTCCTCTATCTGCCATTTTCGATCTGTCAGTTTGTCTTTTGTGGTTTTAATCCATCCCATAACGCCACATTCGCCGCCCAGCGCGGCAAAAACGCACGTACACAATGTATCAGGAATGGCGCCCGTCCGTTCAAACACGACGATCATTTTCAAAGTAAAGGCAACCAAAAGAACGGCCATAACGACAAGAATAATATCCATTGTCTTTAATTTCTTTCTGGCGGCGCTCTTTCTTTTGCGTCTTTTTCTGCGTACATTTTCCATAACGTCCCTTCTTTCAGATCCCGGCGCCCGTCCGGATCAGCACGAACACAACGCCGACAATGGATGTTATAATAGCCGCCGCCAGCGTCCGGGCCAGCCACTTGTTAGAATCTTCCAACTGGCCGATCCGCTCTTTCAGTCCGTCAACGTCCCCATTCAGCCGGATAATATCATTTTCATTGTCATATGTCTTTTTCTTTGCGGCGTCGAAACTATCCAGCTTTGCTTCGATTTTTGTCAAACGATCAAGAACTTCGCGTTCAAAAGTTGTTTCCGACATAGGAAAACCCCCTTTCCTGTTTATTAAACAAAAATAACCCGGTTCCCCAGGTTATAAATTGTCGTCGCTATGAAACACGCGGAAGGAAAATTCATCAATAATTTTCCTTAACAGATTCCCGGCCGTAAAGTGTGCCATCAGGCCGAAATAGCTTTGCATAGTATTGTTTAATTTTTCAAAAGTAATTTCCCCAGCTTCAAACAGTTTCCGGATGAACTTGATCCGACGGAACATTCTTTTTCTTGTGCTTTTCCTCATGCGGATCTTGTTTGGCGTAATCTGTGCCCCGACAAACGAAACCGGAAGCCAGGCTGGACGAATACACGTCTTTTTATTTAATTCAAGGTGTAATTCTTCATCCAGGAAACGGGAAATTTCATCCAGAATCATTTTCAGTTCGTGTTTGTCCGGCCATAGAATAATAATGTCGTCTACAAGGCGGATATAATACCGGATATGTAACTTGTGTTTGCAAAACTGATCTAATTCATTCAAGTAAATGTTAGCGAACATTTGACTTGTCAGATTTCCGATCGGCATACCGCGACTGTATAACCATTCTTCTTGATCGCACAATTCCGGCTGTACTCCGGATGGAAGGCCGAATGGCGTTTCCTCGCAATTTATCAGGTTATACAGATCCCGAAGAATCAGTTCGTCCTTTATATGCTTTGAAAGAATTTTCATCAGGATTTCATGATCCACGCGGTAAAAGTATTTTGCTATATCCAGTTTGAGAACATACCACTTTTTAGAACTCCTGGAAACTTTGCGAAGCCATTTTTGAAGTTGTTCCCTGGCCGCCGTGGTTCCTTTGCCTTTTCTACATCCGTAACTATGCTCTATGTACTGTTTATCAAAAAGCGGATTTAATTTCTGGTAATACGCCCATTGCACAACCCGATCCCGGTACTGCAGCGCCATAATGATCCGCGGTTTCGGTTCGTAAATCTGTTTACGGCGATACGGCCCGACATGGTATGAAGATTCCAGCGGATTTCCGGGAATCCCGTCTTTCGGAAAATAGGATAATTCAAAATGCAATTTGTCTATTTCCTCTTCCCTGTGTGCGGTAAATACCAGGTTTTCTTCGCGGTAACGTTTCCCGATAGAAGCGTTTTTAGCCGCTGTCAATAAATTTGACGGATCAATAATTTCTCCGTGTGTGATTTTAAAGGTTTTCAATGTTTCACCCTTTCAAAAAGATTTCCCCGCCATAGCGCAAATGTTACCATCTGGCGGGGATCGCTCCTCTAGCTTTCGGCATAAAGGCGCTGTGCTGATCGTTACACCCTTCAGGCCCTTACATTTGGCCGGTAACGCGGGCCGCCTGTTCGGTACTAACTGCATTATCAGCAACTTTAATTTTTCCGGCGCATACATGCCGCTAGAACGGGGATAGATCCCTTTCCTTTTCCTTGCACTGTGAAAATGTCCGTGAACATTTCCCTTCTGGCTCAAAAGGTAAGCGGAAAACAAGCCAATGTTCGCGTTCGCGTTCGTCCGGGGATTGTTCAAATTCAGCGCGGAAGGCCCGGAATTCGAAGTGTTGTTCCAGTTCGCACCCACGATCGGCAAGCGTTAAATGACCTATTCCCACCGGCCAGGAATCCGGCCGGATTTTTTAGCTGGTTTCCGTTTATGATTTTTCTTTTTGCGATTTTATCCAGCCGCCAAGAAGCCTTCCAATTTCGCACAAACGATCAGAAATCAGCAAATAACGCTTTTCATCAATAAATTTCAAGTCATATGAAAGATCATTGAATAGCCGCAACAATTCCAGCTGAATATCCGCGTCCTGAAGCGTCGTTTTCTTGTAATACTTTTTCTGTGCCGTGATTATGTATTTCAGGAATTCAAGAAGGATTTTCTTATAATCCGCCACAAATCCGGGCTTTTCGCTCTTTGGATATTTCACCCATGACGTATACAGATATTGCATTAAATCTTTCGTTTTCTGCAAAATAATAAGCCCGTTCCGCTGATCCACGCCTTCATCCGTTTCAGGATTGCCACGCGGCCGGTTGTCATATCTCTTTTGATAACCCATTTAATCACCTTTCACGCTCAAAATATAGGGCCGCTCCCGCGGCCCCAAACAGATTACAGCAATCAGGAAACAGATCACAACTCCATAAAAGCGGAAAACAAGCCAACGCTCGCGCCCGCGCTCGTCCGGGGATCGGTCAAATACAGCGCGGAAGGCCCGGAAATCGAAGTGCTGTTCCAGGTCGCACCCACGAACGGCAAGCGTTCGCCTTCGTTGTTAATCCAAAATGCCCCCTGGTGCGTTACGCCTGATTTTGGCATAAGGTGTAATTCATAGAGGATTTCCGGAATGGTTACGCCGGAATTCGCCGTAAGATTTCCGAAATTCGCCGTGTATGTTGAACCTTTTTCGCCCGTTGCGGTTGCAAGTTTGAAATCCTTTGTATATTTCAGCGTTCCAACGGTTCCAGGCTCTACCAGGGCGCCGGAAGGCATGATCGCTTTCCAGTATGTACTAGCGGCGCCCGCGTTCGCCTGTTTCGCTGCTGCATTTCCGACAAAAATCTGAATTTCACCGTCCACAATTCTCATTCCAGAAGCCCATTTCCAGACATTTCCAACCCAATCAGCGATCCCGTTTCGTGTCCCATCATGAAACCATGTAGCCGGGCCGGATCCGGTTGCTGTGCGCGTCGTTCTGCGTCCGCCGCTGCCGTCGCTTTCATCCGCCGTCTGTTCTCCGGCTTCGTATGAATAACCGGAAACGTGGCTTTTCCCATAGTTCGTATTACCGCGCGGAATAAAGCCAGATTTATAAATCAAATGATCTATAACTGCGCGTTCCGGCATACTCAACAAATGGAACCCGGTTCCCTTCGCGTTACATGCCTGCATTGCCTGATCGTAATTGATATTTACCGCCGGATCCATGCCGGGCCAGGAATAGGCGCGGCCGCCCACAATACAGTTAATAAACTTGCTGGCAAAAAACCGCTTGTATTCCACATCATCCACAATAAACGCGGAATGTGTCTTTTGCGATCCACCGTCAAACAACTGCGCGTTCGTGCGCTTGTTAAACGGGATCATAAAAGACGGAAGGTTTACATCATCCTGGATAACAGTACATCCGAAACCGGTAAGCCCTTCCGTTGCAAATTTTAAGCTGTCGAAATTATAACTTTTCATTTTAGAATACACCTTCTTTCAATGCGTATAATGTCAGTGTTACATTTTCCATAGAAAACGGAACCGGATCCCTCTTGACGATCTTTTTATTGTTGCCAGTGCCGCCAGATTCCCCGTTTTTGTCGGCGTCCGGATCATAGTCCGGATTGTCAACTTCGGTTTCTGTATACTGGCGGGCCGGAACGTCAATTTGTGCCACATAGTAAAGCCCTTCGCCCGTTTGCAGATTCCCGAACGCGTCCGCGGTTATGTCCCTGTGTTCCGGCCGGTCAGATTCGATTTTTTCAATATTCAACATAATCTGATCGCCGATATTCAGCCAGTTTCCCATAACTGTATAAGGGATCTTCGGGCCTTCATTCGCTGAAATAATTTTCATATCCTTATACCTACCTCTCTTTTAACTTCGTTCATCCGTGCATTGATTTCCTCTGCATACTCCCGATTTTCCCGTTCGGAATTACGCGGGGAACCGCCGCCGAAATGCCGTAACATTGCCGCTTCCTGTGCGCGGCGTTCATCTGTTTTTATAATCACATTTGCCGCCATTAGTGAAGCCCCCCTGTTACATGTAATTTCAAAGTGACATTGCGGGCGCTGCCGGAATAATTTACTTTAAAGGCGTTCAGGGCCTTTCCGTAAACCTCCACGCACTCCACCGGCCCATCCGCTTCGACGATTTCCGCGGTTATGTCGTAATCAACATTATTTACCGTTTTCGGAAGTGTTACCGTCTTTTCCGCGTTCGTGGCCGGGAATTTTTGTGTATTGTTCAGCGTGACGGTCAAAACCTGGCCTTGTATATCGTCAATGGAATCCTGAACCAAACGAAGGTTCATGGCCGTAAATGCTGCCATCAACGCATTTTCCAGAACGCCGAAATCCATATTTCCGAAGTGTGTTGCGCTTTGCTGTGTTCCTCTTTCGATTATTTCCCCCGGCGCTGGCGTCCATTCCTGAATACCGTTTCCCAGGTTTGTAATCGAAACGCGCCGTGGAAATTGCACGACGCGATCTTTCCAAAATACCGGAATATACATCCTTTTTCACTCCTTTCTAGCTTTTGCCCGACGCCTGGACAATTTTTAAAGTGTAGCGGTAAAGGACGCCTTCTTCAAACTCCTGTTTATTCAGGTTTTCATCACCGCCAGCCCATATAAAGCCGTTTTTGTGGTAGAATCGGATCCCTGTGATCTGATCCGCCGCGTCATGATCGAATAAAACAAAAATAGCAACGCGCCCATCCGGTAACGTTTCTACTTTGTAAATCGGAATTTTCGTCCATACATTATCCCCGGAACGATATTCCGCATGTGAAACACAACGCTTGATATATTCCTTCAGATCGTCAAGCGCTTCATTCGTCAATGGAATATAGCTTGCTTCCATGCTGTTTTTCTCCTTTCTATTCATCCGCCGCGTATTTGTCCGCGTCAGTGCTATAATATAAGTCATGGCCCGCGCCATCCGTCAAAACAGAAACGCCGCTTTCCGTTTCAACAAAACCGACCGCCGGATCCGGTGTGGTTCCGCTTTCGGTTTCTCCGTCCGAAGGATAATCAATTTGATTTCCCCCGGAACCTATTTCAAACGCGGCCTGAACTTCGTTAAATTGTGCAGCAACGGAAATATCCGGATATGTGCCGGTTTCCTCGTATGCCGTGCGGCCCGTGTCGGCGTCGGCGTCAATGCTGATCCCGCCTTCGCTTCCCTGGAATCCGCTTGAAATATCCGGATATGTGCCGCTTTCTTCGTATGCTGTGCGGCCAGAATCAGCGGCGGGATCAATATTGATTTCTGATCCGCTTCCCTGGAATCCTGTTGAAATATCCGGCGTGGTTCCGCTTTCGGTTTCCCCGTCCGCGGAATAAACAATATTGTTTTCCTGGCTTTCCGGCTCTATTTCAATCTGTGCTTCCGCTTTTTCAAATGCAACGGAAATATCCGGCGTGGTTCCGCTTTCGGTTTCCCCGTCCGCGGAATAAACAATATTGTTTTCCTGGCTTTCCGGCTGAATGTCGATCCGGTTTTCCATGACGGCGCCGCCAACGGAAATATCCGGCGTGGTTCCTGATTCCGTGTAATCCGTCCGGCCGTCTATGCTGTCCCCTTCCAGGGTAAGCGTGACTTCGACCGGCTGAAATGCAACGGAAATTCCCGGATATGTACCACATTCAAAATCGCCGCAAAATGTATATACAAATTTTTCATATTCCGAACGTTGATAAATCGTTAATGAAATACCGTTCTGGAATACCAGATAATCAAATCTTGACCGGGCATTTTTTACCCGGTTCAGGTATGAAAGAAATTCTTTGATTGATGTTTGTGTGACTGTCGTTCCGACTACAACGCGGAAATGGAACGCTTCGCCCGCGTATGTATACCATTCTTCAATGTTTGTATTCTCATTTCCGAAAACAATATCAATCATTTCTTCCATTGCCTGGCGCGTCCCTAATTTCATATACCAGTAAATAGAATTCTGGATCAGCTTTCTTTTTACATCCGGTGAAAGACTGGAATTGTAAAACAATACCCGACATTCCACCGCCAGGAAATCCAGCTTGTTTTCATCCACATTATCCAGATCGGCCCATATGTAAACGCGTTTCATGCGTTCCAGGAATAGCTTCTTTTGTCTATCGTAGGCATACGCAAGGGCCATTCTTTCAACGGTTTTCATTTCTGCCGGGAACGCCGTTTCTGTCCTGTAATCAGATAGTTTAATCATCTTCAACGCCCCCATATACAAATTCAACCGTTTTTTCCCGTGCTATGGATGTTTCCGGAATCGGTGTAAAAACAGGTGATTCTATCGCAACCCTTTTTCCGCCTGCTGCCCTCACAAACTCGATCAGCGCGTCGGGATTTATGTCACGGCCGATTTTCGTTTTCTGCCAGTTCAAATATGTGTTTTTCGCCGCTTCTATGCTTTCCTGAATAGAATTGATATTGCGAACGTCCGACCGGTTAATATAATATTTTGCTTTCAGATCGTATTCGACCACATCCGGCGCCGATACAATGTCATTATCTGTTAGCGGAATAATCGGATTTTCTTTCAAATACTGCAAACAACCGTCACAAAATGCTTGACTAGGAAGATCGCCACCCAAAAGCAAGATCCGAATATCAACCACCGCTTCCACCGGCTCATAAATTTTTACATCCTCGATCGCCGCGGAATTATACTGTTTTACCCAATATTCGTAAGCGTCAGAAGGCCCGGCTACTGAATAAGTTGACGGCGCCAGGAAAATTCTTTCACGGAAACTATCTTCGGATTCCTCACCGGATCCGCCGTCGGTTTTTGTTATGTTTGCGGCGCTCTCCACATATGGAACCGGATCAACGATAATTTCCAGCTGGCCCGGCTCGTATTCGTTGCCGACCGTCCCGGCCGTTTCACACGTGCAATCTATATCAACATAAGAAGCGCCAGCGGAAACTTCCGCGTAATCATCCGTTGCAAAATATATCCCGTCACCGGCTGTTATCCGTGTTCCCTTTGGGATATATATAACTTCTTTTCTGATTTCTGATAGAGTAAAACGGGCCGTACATACGGCCGGGCGTGGTTCCTGAATAAATGTCTTTTTAAGCGCTCCAATGTGCTTCAGGAAATCCCCGGTTGAATATTTCAAAAGATTCATTTTAGCCGCATAATCCAGCTGATTATACATCTGGAAATATTGTCCGGCGTTTATCCTCAAATGAATGTGTTCTTTGTCACCTGGACGCAAAACGACCTTCCGGCCGGTCTTTTCTTCATAGTATTTTTCATAGTCCGCGATCATCTGATTCAGGATCCCTTCGTATGTAATCCCCTCTATGAAAGAAATTTCCGGCAAATTATAAAGTTTTTGAATTTCATTCTCCATTATACGTTAGCACCACCTTCGGAATCATATTTCCGGCGCCGCCGGACATTTCAAATAACACTTCTTCTACAACCGCGCGCGGCTCAAATTCGTCTATCAACTCCATAGCGCTAATTGTATATTTTTGCTGTGCAATATAGGCCAGTTGTGAAATTATATCAGGATCCAGGCCGATTTCGCGGTTCATAGGGATTGTTCCCTTTATCAGTGTCAAAAGAAACATGCACTTGTCAAGAATTTCGTTCCGAAGTTCTTTTTCGTAGGCGCCATTTAAAACTATTTTTACTCCATCAATCACCAGCACGGAAACAACCCCCTTTCATTTGTATTCTGTGGCTGATACTGAAATTTCGACCGAAACAAGTTCGCCATTGTTCCACACTTGCCGGTAATCTTCATCTATGCTGTCAATCGTCCATTTCCCGCTTCCTACCTTATGGCCGCCAATGACAAACGGACAAATCTTCCCCTGTTCGCAGTAAAGTGTAATATCATGAACCATTTTCCAGGGCTTTACACCATGACCGGCGACAAATTTCATCTTGAAAGAAACGGTTTGATTCTTCGGCCCCTCAAATTCCCGCTCTGATTTCTTTTTATATCGTTTATGTTCAGAATAAGAAGCGGAAATCGCCCGTTTCATGCTGTTAAATGTGCAAATGCGGCTATCGCTCGTTTCAAATATCACGTCCCCGAAATAACCGATCATGTGTCACCCCGCCTTTCTATCCCGGATAACTCCCGTCAACGGTCAAATTCCCGCCGATATGGACGTTTCCTGTTGTATTTATCGTCTTTGCATTTATCCCCCCGTCAACGGTCAGATCGCCGCCTATTTCAAGCGTTTCAACGTGTAGGGAATGTGTGATAATATCCATATGCTGGCTGTCATAGTCATAACGGATATAGGATCCGTCGCCAAAATCTTTCCGCCAGATTCCTTTTTTCCCTTCCGCGGGCCGGTTGTCGTCTGTGTACGGCGGGACTAATATCATTCCCCTTGTTCCGCCGTTCTGAAGATGTATCACATAAACAAGTGTATCAACGTCAGGCATGTTATACTCATTCGACCATACCGGCATAAACGGGGAAAGTGAATTATCCCTGTCTTTATAGACGACTTGCGCCGTCCCATCCTGATAGTTTACGGCCGATATATAACCGGCCCTTATTACGTCGGCCATCCTCTTTCCCCCCTTTTTTATGGAATATTTAACACGGTTCCAGGATAGATCCAGTGTCCGTTACTGGACGACGATCGACCGTGTGATTTTGCTACTGATTCAATAGTTGCGGAATTCGCGTTGTATATCTGCATGTATTTAGATCCGGAACCTAATTCTTTTGTACTGATTTTCCACAACGTATCACCGGAAACAATGGTATATGTTTTTTTGCCCCCGGATGCCGAAGCCTTTTTGACCGTGTTTCCGGAATCCACCTTCGCAACGGTAACGCCCTTTATAATTACGCACAAGTGCATTTCAAGCGAACAATAATAACCACTTCCCGGATCTTTATCATGCGTGACGGAATCAATATAATATTTCCCGTCCAGCTTTCCGAAACCTTCCAAATTACAGCACTTACTAGCGACAAATTTTGTATCGCCTTTCATCTTGATTCTTACAGTCTGGCAAGCCCTGTTATTTTCTAAAAGTTTCGCTTTTGCTTTTATTTCCGCGTCCTGAAGGCTTTCTGCTGATTCATTCAGTTTCAGGATTCGTTTTCCGGCTCCGATCAGATATTTATATTTCAATGTCTTATTCTTTTTAGAATCTGTATAGCTGATCTGTACCCCGTCATAAGCCCGCGTCATTTTCTTTTTTATATTCCAGTTATCAACCTGATTTTTCTTGATTGTCAGGCTGGCTTTTTTTGCTTCATATTCCGTCTGATCGAATACAACGATTTTCCGGTTATAAAGTTTCATAGCCAAATTGTACGACGAACACACTTCAAACGCGAAGGATTGATTCGTTTTGTCTGATTGTTCCAGTTCGTCAATCGGATAATCCTGGCCGGAAAAATACAGATCCACCCCGGCGGCCTTTGCAATCTCTTTCAAGATTCCTTTTACCGTCGTCTTTTTCCATGTTTTGGATTTTTTCGTTACATTAAAATCTTCCTGGATCGGCGTTGCGATTCCGCCAACCGAAGCGACCGACGGCGGGCCGGAAAATTCCAGATCGTCAATCAGGAAAAAACCGCAATTATATTTCCGGTTGTCCCCGTCAGAACTCCAATTCGTTAGCCGGATCGTTGTCTGGACGTTATCGCCCTGGACGGGGATCCAGCTTCCCGACCATTTCCCGCTTCGGTCATTCAGCTTTAATTTTACTGTGTCGGCTTTTCCGGAAGCGTTGTCTACATACTGGAAAGATTCTATGTAATCCGTTATTGTTTTTGTAATATCTTTATCGTTGTATTTAACTACAACATAGGATTGTCTTGCTTTCATGGTTTATAATCTCCATTCCGGAATATCTTCGTCGTAATCCTCCGGAAGTTCAGGAATATAAACTTTCGTCCCGGCTGAAAATACGTGAATATCTAAAAGCGTGGGATTTCCAGAAAACAAAAAACTGATATATTTTACATCCCCGTAAAACCGCCAGGCGATATGATCCCACATATCGCCTTGTACCGTTGTATACATCCTGTTTTCATCCATGTTTCAGCCCCCTTTACGCCATAGCTGTACGGCCATTCTGCCAGTTATATTCATCCATCATACGCGCAAAATCGGCCTGTGACATTTGAAGCGCTTGCTGTACGTCCTCTTTGCTTGCGTTGCCCTGGATCGTAATTTGCGGCGAAAACATGATTTTCTGTGAATTGTCAGAAGAACTATTGTCATTTGACCGGTTCACGGTATTGTTATTTGTTATATCGCTGTATATTTCTTTTGCCCTGGAATCCACGCCAGAAGCCGCCGATTGCTGCATTCTTTCCAGCCCGGCCGCGTCCTGTGTCGCCCTGTCAAGCTGTGCGGAACCACTGGCGCCGTGCTGCTGTACGGCCGCGGCAACTGCACTATCCAAGTGATTCCAGAACGGATCCAGCGGGATAATGCCTTCAGGCCCCGCTTCCCCGCCAACCATCCCGAAAAGCGTCGGATCTGTCATGATCGCGCCGTCGGCATAGTATGAAACGGAAAAATTCGGAACTTTAACTTGTGCGTCGCCGGATCCCTGTGTGCTATATGATACTGATACATGCGGCAAGCGTGGGCGCGGAACCGTGATTGTCATATTCTCAAAAGCTGCTTTTATTTGGTTTGCCGTATTCCTTGCCGCGTTTACTGCGTATGAGTGAACCCCGCTCCACGCGCTGGCGAATGATCCGCGGTATGAAGCCCATGTTGCCGTTATTGTAGACTGTGCCGTTCTCCATAAAGCAATAAACTGCGTCGTCGTCGCCGTTGTGCTTGATATAACAACCGCCTGGACGCCTGAAAACGTCGTCTGTGCATTTGCCCGAAATGCGGACATAGGCGCGGAAACAACCGTGAAGGACGCGGCGAATTTTGCCATTGCTGCCGTTGCCATTGCCGCGGATGTTCCCATTGTTGCGGCCCCAGCACGAAACGCCGCGATTGCTGCCACTGCAGCCAAAAGCGCCGCGCCAGCCCCGGCCGCGCCGGTTGTTACTAAAAGCAAGCCCGCGCCGGTTGCCATAAGCGCCACGGATAACGACGCCCCAGCCGCGGCCCCAGCCGCCACCGCCACCGCGAACGGCGCGATCGCCGCCGTCACTGGTGCAAATGCAAGCGCAAGTTTTCCCATGCTTGTAATCATCCCGGACGACGATTCCCGAAGGGAATTGATACCATCCGCGCCGGTTGCCGCGCTTGCTGCTATAATTGCGATTGCTGCCGCCACCGCTCCCATTTCCAGGGCCAACGGCGCAAATGCAAGATCCGCCGCCGCTGCCGCCAATGCCAACGCCCCGAAACCAACCGCGGCCGCCGCTGCCCCGGTTCCGGCCGCCACCGCTCCCGCGGTAAATGCGATCATAGCTGCCGAAAATGCCAAAATTGCAGCCGTTCCAGCGATTAAAGGCGGGGAAACGGCCAAAAGTGCCGCCGCAAGTGCTGTCATTGCCGCCGCTGTCAGGTTTCCGGATGTTCCGGCCGCCATAAGTGCCGCGGACATAACCATTATTGCAGCCCCAGCCGCGGCGGAACCGGCGGCAATTATCAGTAAAACGGCCCCCGTTGCCGTAAGTGCAACCGCCAGGACGCCAGACGCCGCCGCTGCTGCCACCATAGGCGGGGACAATACCAGGAACGCGGCCGCCGCTGGCGCGGCTCCCGCTGCCGTCTGTAATAGTGCCTGTGTAATCATTCCGGCGGATGTTCCCATTGTTGCAGCCGCCGCGCGGAACGCGATCAATGTAACCGTTATTAGCTGTAAACCAGCGCCAACGGCCAGCGCCCCGGCGCCGACCAAAAGCAAGGCAGCCCCAGCCGCCGCAAGTGCCGCCGCAAGTGCCGCCGCTGCCGCCGCGCCAGCCGTCGCGCCAGCCGCAAACGGAACGATCGCTGCCGTTACCGGTGCAAATGCAAGCGCAAGTTTTCCCATGCTTGTAATCATCCCGGACGACGATTCCCGAAGGGAATTGATACCATCCGCGCCAGCGCCAGCACTCGCCGCGATCACTTCCACCGCCCCGGCAACGGCGACCATTTCAATAGCCAGCGGCGCAAATGCAAGATCTGCCGCCGCTGCTGCAAGTGCCAACGCCCCGAAGCCCAGCGCGGCCGCGCCAGCCCCGGCGCCAGCCAACGCCGCGCCGCCCGCAAATACGGTCATTGCGCCGCCCAATTCCAGGATAGCAAGCGCCCCGGAAGCCCCGTATTCCGACAACGCCGGAAGTGCCGCGGAAATAATCAGTAATGCCGTTGAACCTAATACCGCCGCCGCGCTCACAACCGCCAGGGCCGCCCCAAATGCCGCCAATGCCGCCGCGCCAGCCAGTAATAAAGGCGCCAACGCGCCAGCCGCCGCCCCAAATGCCAGAATACCAACCGCCAGGGCCGCCATTGCTATTTGAGCGGGCGCCCCGGCCGCGCCTAGCTGGATCGCCGCTTGTGCCATAATATAAATACCGGCCGCGGCCAGTGTGATTCCGGCGCCGAATGCAATTAAACCGACGGAAGCCGCCGTAAGCTGTGGCCCCATAGCCGCCGCAATCGCCATAAATCCAGCAAGCCCGGCCACCATGATTCCCAGCGCGACAACGGCCCCAGGCCCGGCGGATCCTAATTGTGCCGCCGCAATCGCCATTAAAGACATTCCGCCAGCCGCCAAAAGAATAGCGGCCCCGAACGCCAGAAGCCCCGGCGCTGCGTTCGTCAATTTCTTTCCGAATGTGTCCGCAATAACCATTAACGCGATCATTCCGCCTTCCATCATTGCAAGCCCCACAAGCGCCATAGGCCCGGCGGCCGCTAATTGTGTGGCCGCATATGCCATTAAAGACATTCCCGCGGAAATCATCAGGACGGCCGCCCCGAACGCGATCAGGCCGTTTTTCGCTGCCGTTAATTCCGGCCCCATTTTGGACGCGATCACCATAAGCGCGCCGACACCGGCCGCCATTGCAACAAGGCCAATTTGTGCCGCCGGGCCAGCTGAAGAAATGCGGATCGCGGCGTCCGCTAATAACCACACGCCAGCCGCCGCCATTGCAAGCCCAGCGCCGACCGCTGCAATATTCTTTGCCGCCGCGGACATTTCACTGCTGGCCTGTGTAAATCCTGGCGCCGTTTTTCCGGCTTTTTTAATGCTGCTAATAAATCCAGATATTTTTTTTGAAATCTTGCTGATTCCACCGAACGCCGCAAATCCAGCCGCCACCGCCGGGATCAGCGCTATAAATTTTTCAAATGGCGCTATGCTATCATCCCCCAGGAAATCCACATAATCCCCCAGCGCGTCCTTCGCCGCGTTCATCAGGTAAGCAATAGCTTCTTTTGCCGCTGTGCCAAGTTCCGGCAAATTCTGTATAATTCCGCGGCCAATTTCTAATACAACATGTGCGCCGGTTGTTACAAGGCGCGGCGCAAGGCGGATTACTGCAGACGCCAGAACGATAATCAGGCGGCCCATAGACGCCCCTATTTTATCCGCGTTATTGTCTATTCCATCTATAAAGCCGTCGATCAGTGTTGCGGCCATATCTATAAATTCCGGTGCATGATCCGCTATTTGCGTTAGTGCGTCCGCTGCTATATCTCCGATCGCTTTTGCCATTCCAGAAAAACCGCCTTCCTGAAATGCCGCGTTCATCTGTGCAACGTACCCCGAAGCCGCTTGTGCCGCTTCCCGCATAGGCGCGTTCATGCCCTGGTAAATTTCAATTCCAAGCCCTTCCAGCGCACTTTTCAAAAGTGTTATATCACCTTCCAGGTTATCCAAACGGACGGCGGCCATCCGTTCCGCGGCTCCGGCGGATCCGTCGATTGCTGCCGTTAATTTGTCAAAATCTGATTCGCTGGCGTTTATAATCGCCAACATTCCGGACATTGCTTCTTTTCCGAAAATTGTACTTGCCGCCGCTGCCTGTTCTGATTCACTCATTCCGGCGAAACTCGTTCGCAAATCTCCCATGACATCCCGAAGCGATTTCATATTTCCTTCGCCATCTGTCAGGGAAATTCCAAGTTTTTTCATTGCCGCGGCCTGTTTTGCCGTCGGCGCGGACATTCTGGCAAGTGCTGTTTTTAATGATGTTCCGGCCTGGCTCCCCTTAATTCCCGCGTTCGCCATCAGGCCAAGTGCTATTGATGTATCTTCCGCCGTATAACCAAGCGTTCCGGCAAGCGGCGCAACGTATTTAAACGATTCGCCCAACATTGAAACATTTGTATTTGCATTAGATGAAGCGGCGGCCAGTACATCCGCGAATTTTCCGCTTTCTGAAGCCGTCATTCCGAACGCCGTTAATGCGTCCGTTACAATGTCGGACGTTGACGCCAGATCTTCCCCGCTGGCTGCTGCCAGGTTCATAATGCCTTCGATACCGTCAACCATGTCCGCGGATTTCCAGCCAGCCATAGCCATATATTCCATTGCCTGGCCCGCTTCCGTTGCTGAAAATTGTGTTGTGGCGCCCATCTGTTTAGCTTTCGCTTCCATTGCAGCGAATTCTTCAGCCGTTGCGCCTGATATGGCGGCGACGGTTGACATTTGGCTTTCAAACGCTTTTCCAACTTCAACGGAAGCCGCGGCAACGCCAGCAATGGCGGTTCCGGCCGCAACCATCCCCGCCATTGTAAGTTTTGCCGCTCCACCCGCGATTTTTCCAAGCGTGGCCATCTGTTTATTGACAGTTCCCATAGCGCCGCCGAATGAACTTGCCACTTTACCAGCGATTTCCACGGTTATTTCGTGTTGACTTTTGTTCCCTGCCAATTTCGACCACCTCCTGTGCGATTTCTAAAAATTCAAATATCGGTAAACCCGTGTAAAACTCTATACTTGTGTTTGTGGAAATAGAAAGACGGACGGCGCTTTTTTGCACTGTCCGCCCGTCGTCATATCTTAATCTTCTTCGTAGAAAAAACGTGTTACGGCTGATTTAATTTTCCGGACTTCCTTTCCCGGTAAATCCTCGAAAAATTCAGCCGGAAGCCCCGTTGCCGCTGTCGCTGCGATCTTTGCATATGTGGACGTTGTTTCCGGCATACTGGAAACAATACCGGTTTTTCCGAACGCCTTTTCAATCGCCGTAAGCTGGCGCCCTTTTATATCCTCCAGGCCGGAAAGATCAACACCCTTGAAAACTTCACCCTCAAAATTGTACGGTTTTGAAAAAGTGATTTTCAGGTAATTTTCTTCATCCTCGACGGCCTCCACCGGGATAAGCCCATTCGCCACTTCGTCGCCCACCTGTGAAACCGGGATTTCGTCGGTTCCAGGTACAAAATCCTCTCTGTTTGTTTCTGTGTAATTGTTGTTATCCATTTTTTAATCCTCTCTTTCTTATATTTGTGATCTAACTTTCTGAAGGCGATCAACGCCGTACAGTTTCCATACCATGTTGAATTTATCCAGTTCCAGTACATTCTGGCCGCCTATGGTAATCTTTGCATAGGTTAATTCCCGGACGATCTTTGGCTCACCTTTGCCGCCCCTTTTCAGCGTTCCTAAATCAAATGATTTCACTCTACCCTTTGTCGTTACGACAATTCCTTCAAAATCATTTGTCTGTGTCGCTGTATTCAGAACTTGCATAGATCCGCGGTATGTTACAATCCCGGTCTGTGTCAGGAAATGGAAATATTCTTCGCCTATGTTCTGGAATGATGTTTCAGATTCCAGGGAACCGAAACACCCTTCCACGGCTTCTTCAATATCTCCGGCGATTCCGGCGCCTTCCAGCGTTTCCGTTAAATACTCAAAATTCGGAAGCGTTGTTTCGGATGAAACGCCCACATATTTATGACCGGAAGCATATGTGTTAAAATTGTTTAACAGTGTAGGAATTTTATAACCCGCCATTATTCAGCACCCCCTTCTAATGCCGCCTGTGTAATCGTTGGATCGAATTCAAACACATTTTCAATATCTTCCGCCGGTGCAAAACCGCCGATCCTGGTATGAAATTTAATGTGTCCGTTCAGAATTTCCGCAATCGGATTTTCGTCATGATCGAAAACAATTTCGCCACCGGCTATATCGTTGGAACCCTGTAAACCATTCAACTGCATGTTGTACCCGGAAACAACCTCATCAATCAAACGATAACTCGTCAGATCGTCCACATTCTGGAAAAATGTTAATTTGAAATTGTTTTCGATATAGTCAAAAATGGTTACAATGTTGATCCACCTGTCGATCGGATCCGTAGACGCCGGATAAATCGCCGTATTGTTTCCCCAGCATTTCCAGCTGTTGACATTGATCGCCGTAACGACGCCGCAAGCGTTCAAATAATCGTTTGCTTCGTCCATGTCCGGTAATACCTCTGTCCCATCCTCTGTATAAAGGCCGGTAATCTTAATGTCTTTATTTGACGGGGAAAGAGAAGGAACGCCGCCATTATTTCCGGCCATATATTCCATGTGGGCCGCAAGCTGCGCGGAATAATAATATTTATAATCCCCAACACCCACAAGCGGCCAGGCCGGGATCATGTTCCGATCTGAATAGGCGTTTTTGTCTTTGTATTCCTTGACATTCTCCATAGAATCCGCTTTCCCGTCGGACGTGTCAAGATCGACAACAACCTTCGCCGTGAAAAGGCTTGAAATAAGCTGCGCTTTTGCCACAAGCGCAAGCGCAACGGCCGGATTATGCGACCATCCAGGCGCCAGAAGCAACGACGGAACGACGCCATATTTCGGATATACGCGGCCGATCAGTTCCATTCCGGTTTTCTTTTTGGTTTGCACATCATACGCCCCGATTACATCCTGATACGTTACAAGCGAAGGATCCAGCTGTGCATAGGTTACTTTTAATTCCGCTGCACTGGCCGCCGCTCCGCTGCTTACAATGGCAATAGAAACGCTTCCATCCGAATTAAACGCGGCAATATAATCTTTTTCCGGCTCATATTTCGTCGGTTCGTCCTCTGTGGATGTAACGGAAAGTTTATCCAGAAGGATCCCCTTGTCCGGAATCGTGATTTTTCCAGCCGTCACGGAATAGGTTTTTGACAATTCCGCTTTTACATGCTTTTCCGGATCCAGAACGTTAATCATGACGATCGGCGCAACTCCGAAAACGTCAAATGTGGCATACATTGACTGGCATAATGTGTAATTTTTGAAATCCTCACTATATCCCAGCCCCGCGATCGCTGCTGCCTTATTGTGGAATACAAAAGGCTTGTTTACGGTATCATAAGGATCCGCCGCCAGGTTTACCGGCGCCGTGCCGATCACACACTGTAAACACCCGTCGGAAGTGATAGGTATTGATAACTGTGTGGCCTGTCTGCTCGTCCTGATACCATGTTTGTAATTAGACATACTTTTTACACTCCTTCCATGATTTTCTTGATTTCCGTTTCGGTCAGTTCCGAAATTCGGTCATATGCAACCGCAACGGCCGTTCCCTCTTCGTTGGAACGCTTGATCGCGTCCGCCAGATCCGAAACGGGAACGATTAAATTATTGATAATCGGTTTTGCGTCCGCCAGCTTTTGAACCCTGGCCGGAAGCCCGCCGCTGAACGCGGCGCCGTGTTTTACAACGCCCCTAATGGAAGGGCCGATATACATTGTATTAGTCAAATTCTGTTTCCTCCAATTCTGGCGCTTCCACCGTCCAGACAGTAGACATTCCGCCCAGGAATTTGGGCCAGGTATCTTCCCGCTGGAATACCTTTGTCACTGGAAAATTTATCCGGTATCTGTCGGCGAAAAGCCTTTCTTTCAAAAAGCGCATTGACAACCGATTCATAACTTCGGCAACGTCAAAATGTCCCTGATTGTTTGTATTCCGGTCAATAATTCCGATCAGAAAATAAACCGCAACGGCGCAATCATCATCTTCACCGTTGATTTCCTCTTCATCCAGACATACCAAAACATACGGAAAATGGCTGTCGTCGCTTTTTGGCGCCCGTTTTTGTGGCGCGTCTTTTTCCGGCGCCGGGATAGATCGCGCCGTTTTTGCCGGAAGGTTTTGTGGATATACGTTAAAATGTAAATACACGCCCTCATTATTGATAGACGTATAATTTTTTAATTCATCCTTTACAACCTCAACCAGCTTTCTTTGTAAATGAACGTCGGTTTGCATGTTTAGCCCCTTTGCAAAATATTATTTATTTCGGCGTCAATGCGCTTTTCCAGCGTTTCTGTCGCTTCTTTTTGGATTCTCTCGATCACTTCCTCATTCTTTACCATAGACGGAACCGCCGGGCCGTAAAGCTGTTTTAGCGGAAGCCGACGGCTGGAAACTCTTTCCATCACGCCTTCATGCCCGGAACCCATAGCGGAAAAAAAGGCTTTCGGATTGCCTGATAATGGCTTTAATCCGCCCGCCTTTTCTACTCCCGCTTTATATACCGCCGGACTTGCTTTCCCTCTCTTTGTCCGGGAAACTTGCCGCCGTGGTGATACTCTGAACTTTGACAACGCGATCGGGCCGCCTTTTGACGTTAATTCCGCGGATAGTTTCGCCGTTGAAGCCTTTGTCAAGCGGATAGTTTTTAACACGTCCCCTTGTGAAATAAAGTATTTCGCCGAAACTTCACGCTTTGTTTCTGTCTTTGCCTTTTGCGCGGCCCTGTTTATGGCCCGATATAAAACCGTGGGCGCCTTATTTTTCAGGTTCCCCAGCTTTTTTTCTATTTCATCAACGCCCGTTACCCTGATTTCCTGATAGATCACCCTTCATTCCCCCTTAAAATCACGGTATAACCGCCAGTATCGGAAAGAACGTTGTCAATCGGATATGTAACGCCGTCAAAATCTATCACCTGGCCGATCACCGGTTCATAATCCAGATACTTCCTTTGCACAAAAATAATAATATTGTCTGTGAAAATTCCGTCTGTTTCAACCGTTTTCCCCATGTTCAGGCGAAGAAGCGTTTCATTATCCACAACAACGGGGATTTCGTTTCCGTCTATTGTGTGTAACTCCGCGAATTCATCCAGGTTGAAAAAAGTGTTGTCAAAATCCTTTTCCAGCTGCTCTTTAAACGATTTCATGCGCGGTTATTCCTCTCCGGTTTCGTCGCCGTCGTTCTCCATTCGTTCTTCCTGGAAATTGATAACAATTTCCTGAAGCTCTTTCAGGCTCTTTTCGTCGCTATCCTCTCCAAACTCAAGCCCAATAGAAGCCGCATAAGCGCGGATCTCTTTCTTTGATCTGATTTTACGGATTTCCGCTTCGTTTTTCAGCTTTCCGGGCTGCATTTCGTTGAATCCGGTGAAATCTCCCTCGTTTCCGTCGTCGCCGTCCGTTTCTTCCTCGACCGGCTCCGTAACTACCGCAGCCGCGTCCACCGGAACGACAAAATTTTTCGCTTTCATAAATGCCAGATCGTGCGCGGAAATGTCGTCCGGAAGGATAGATCCCGGTTCATATGTCTTTCCTTTCGTTGTAAACTCAACTTTTGTCCTGTATTTCATTACGCGTTCGCTCCTTTCACATAGATAATTGTCCAGGAATCCACATCATACGGGCGCGGAAGCGGCCTGGATGTAAGACGGACTTTTTTAACCTCGTCTTTTTCGTCGGCCCATACTTTGGGAACCAGTTTCCCTTCGTATGAACGGAATTTTTTATCTTCCATCTGTGTAACAAGGCCGTATTCAATAGCGCCCTCGCCGCTGGAATGTGCCAGAAGGACGGTTCCAGGCGGAACCATTGCTTCATCCTCTCCTTCGTCATTCAGGAACCATTCATCATATGTATAAATGTCAAGATCCAGTTCCGCGATACGTCCGTAAAATGTCAGGGCCGGATCCACGATCCGCGGCTCAATTACAACATTTTTCATATTCAGAACGTCCATAGCCTTAACGATTGCCGGATTAGATATAAAATCCTCTATTACATCCGACGAAAAGATCGCAATGTCCGGCGCTCTTCCTGTGTCTTTGATTGTCTTTTTCCGTCTGGCACGAAGAATTTTCAGCGGATCCACCGTCGCAAGCGACCATTGTTCATCCGCTCCCAGGACGACGATATTTATAAATCCGAAATCAACCTGAACGTCAACCCCTTCTTCTTCGTCCACAACATCCAGTTTGCCCTCGTAAAGAACCTGGCGGCACATCCACTCTTTTCTTCTTGCAATGGACTCTTCCAGATCGGTCATATCTTTTGCAAGAAGTTCATCCTCTCTTTCCTCTGGTGTGCGCTGTGAATAAATATTTTCCCCGATCATCCTCTGTGAAATGTCGTCCACTGTTACCGCTCTTTCGGGCGCCAGCTTTGGCGTTGTAAACTGATTCGTTTTGAAGCCCTGGCGTGTGATAACCTTTCCGCCGATTCGTGGACTAACAAACGGCGCCATAATGCGCTTCCCTTTTCTCACATCAAATTCGACTTTTTCCGTTACATGCGTGTTGTCTGTCGGAAAAAACGTTTTCTGAAAAAAGGTTCTAACAGGCGGCGTCTGATCTATTGCTTCCATCATTTCTCTTGTTGTGTAATCAGGCATTTTTCGATCCCCCTTTTTAATAATTCTGGACGGCACGAAGGAAAATTGAAATTTTCTTCATTTCGTCCTTAAACTCTCCAACCGTGGCGCCGCTTGCTACTTGTACGGCTTCCGGATTGAATTCCCCGGTCTGATATACCACGGCCGGGATGTTATCAGTTGCGTTTTTGTCGGTTCCTGTGTCTGTATCATCTGTCAGGATTCCGAAAACGGACGTTTCCACGCCTTCAGTTCCAGCCATATAACCGGATCCGTCGGCTGCTTTTGCGATTAAAGAACCGCGTTTCAGTACGCCATAACCAGGCTTCAGGCCGATCCCTGATTTCAGGATCGGGAAGTCAGGCGATACAATCAGGGAATCCGGCGTAAACTCTCCGATCTGTTCATACATTTTCATGCTTATTTCCCCCTTCTTTTATCTTTTCCCAGCTTTGCAGCAAAACCGCTTACATTCTGTGCGCGTTCCGCGCTTTTCTGGCTCTCCGGATCATATCCAGCGTTCGGATCTGTGCCAACACTACCGGCGCCAGAATCTTTCATATCATCTACCATATGATTAAAGAACTGCTGCCCGGCCTGATTGTTGGCCTTTAACTGTGCATACGCAAGATCGGCGGCCGAAATCGGTTCGCTGTACTTTGCTTTTTGCAGTAAATCTTCCGGAATACCGGCGGCGATTTCGTCAATCGCTTTCAGTCTTTCCCGCTCCGCGTCAACGGCTTCCGTCGCAACCTTCGCGCACAATTCCGGATATGTCGCTTTCAGTGTTTCAACGTCTGTAATAACCGGCGCTGTCTTGTTTGTTTCTTCACCCATGCTATTATTTCCTTTCTGTGATTTTGTTTTTATATCAAAAAAAGTTCCGGTTTCTTTCTGCGGCGTTTTGGAAAGATCCTGAACTTTTTTTCTCACTTTTTCCGGAACGAATTTATCAATATAGTTTTTGAAACTATACGAAACACCGTCCACCATGAATTTATTAGAAAATGCGTTATCCTGAAAACCAGCGTCGATCAGTTCATCACAAAAACCGGCGTCTATGGCTTCCTGGCCCACATACCAGGTTTCTTCATCCATAATCTGGCTGATTTCATCTTCGGTTTTATCCAGTCTTTCCATGTAGGCCGTTACAATGCTTTTTTTCACCTGGTTTGTAACGTCCGCCAGCTTGATTAAATCTTCCGCCTGGTATGATCCCCATAATGAAATAGACGGATTATGCGCCATCAGAATAGCATTTTTCGCTATTTTCCGGCTGTCACACGCCATTAAAACAATCGTCGCGGCGCTTGCACATATCCCGATAATGGTTCCCGTGATCGTGGCTTTATTCATCAGAAGCGCCGTATAGATTGCATTTGCGGCGAACACATCACCGCCCACGGAATGGATCATAACATTTATTGTCTTTTTGTCCCCCAGGCCGTTTAATTCATCAATGAAATTCCGATATGTCACACAATCATCATTCCACCAGCTTTCTTCAGATTCGATTGTTCCGAAAAGCTGTAAATCCGCATTTTCACCGTTATCAATGAAATTCCAGAATTTACTTGTTTTTGGTTCCGGATTCCTCGCCGTCGCTGGCTGATTCCTCACCGTCGGCATTTTCCCCGCCGTCGGCCCCATCTTCATTTTTTTCATAGGTTTTATCCTCACCTTCCTTTTTGTTTTCCTGTCCGGTTTCCCCGCCAGATAATAAACCAGCGTCTTTCATTAGCTTATTTTCCCGCGCAAGCTGTGCAATATTGCTGTCAAAATCGCCGCCGGTCATTTCAATAGTTTCTTTTTGCCTGGTAGATAGGCCGATTGCGATCCGCTTTTCGGCGGCGTCTACTTCTTTCCCAGGATCCAACATACCAGGCGCCGGGCCGTTCCACTGTGCGCCACAATAGGCCATCCGGATAACTGGATCCAGAAAAAAGCCAGGCGCCTTCAGGCGCCCTTTTGCAATCGCTTCATTCAGGAAAATTTCATATATCGGCTGGCACAAATCAGACGCCAGCCATTCCCGCTTCATTCTGAACGCTTTCCATGCTTCCAAAAGTGCGGCGCGGGACGCGGAATAACTGGCGTTGAAACTTTTTATTAACAGTTCAACGGGGATTTCCAGCGCGGCGCCCACGTATTTAGCAAGGGACGTTACAAACGCGTCAAAATTCGTCGAAGGCCGCTTCGCGTCCGCAATATCAATCTTTTCCCCAGGCGCCAGCATGTTTACCATTCCCGGCCCCAACTCATAATTAACATCATCATCCGAAACGCGTTCATCATCATCAACGACGCCAGAAAATCCGAATTCCGAAGTTCCTTTTTCGGATGTAACAAACACCGTGAAAAAACCATTTATGACTGCTGCCATCATTTCCGCTTCGCTGTATCTGGTAAGCTGCTTTAATGATTCAATGACCGGCGCCAGATACGGAACGCCCCTGTATTGTTCCGGCCGTTCTGTTTCATAAATCATTAAAACATTCGGAATCCCTGTCCTTTCCCCGAACGCCTTAACCCTTTTCCACTCTTTCCGCGCGTAAAGGTTGCTATTTGGGTATGTATTGCATATATGGTAAGCGATAATCCGGTTATTTTTATCAACCTCAACACCATTAAAGATCCGGTTTCCGTTGTCTGGATTCGTTGCGTACAAATAGACATTATTTCCGGTACTATTCGGCGTGGAAACCCTGTCCGATTCGATCAAGTGAATTCGTAGGCCATACGGGAAATTTTTTGTCGCCTTTTCATACTCTATCAGAACACAAGCGTCACCGTTCATTAGCCAGGCAATACAGGCCGTTTGCTGGATTTCATAGAAATTATTAACCCGTGTGGAATCGCAAAACTTTGACTTTGCCCACAATTCAAATTCCCTTTCCGCGTTGTGCTGCCATTCAACGGCCGCTTCCGGCGTCATTCCTAAAAATTCCGCGTCGATCGTGCTTTTCAGTTTCAGGCCCACCCCGACGACGTTTGTTCGGTTTGTCTTAATCGCCGATACCGCCAGCGGCGCGGACATATACAGGCTTCGCGATCTCTGCCGCAATAGCGGAATATTTTTGTCTATGTCCTCTTGTGGCGTCTTGCTGTTTGCCAGCCATCCGCGGAAAGAATTTTTACTCCTGGAAGCGCCTGATTCATCATATCCGCTATTTCTGATAGATTGTATAGCGCCCAGCTTCCAGCGGGCCGATTCCCGTTTTAACGCGGCCTGTGGGCTGATTGCTTCAACAATTTTGTCAAATATATTCATCATTCACCGCCCCTTTATATATCCCGCGGAATAAAGCGCCCGGCCTTATTTTTGCCGCCGTTCGCTTCCAGCGTTTCAATCTGGTTTTCCAGATCCTTTATTGCTGCCCGGATTGTCGATAAATCCGCCCGTTTCAATGACTTTGTTCCGATCGTGTATTCCTGATTTAAAAGAACCGCTTCTTCGGCTTCATAGTACATTTCCAGGCGCTTTTTATAGCGTTCCAGGCGCTTTTTCTGTAATTCTGTCAACATGATACCGCCTTTCTATAACTGTACTCCGCGGCTCACGTTTCCAGTTCTTTTCCTTTTATTTTTATTTGTCCCTTTCGGAACCCTCTTCATGTAATTGATTCCGGCTTTTACCTTGCTTTCCAGTACATCAAAATTCGGCCGCAAAATCTCCACCGCTGCAGTATTGTACACCCTTAGATCCAGCGGTTCATTTCTGGTTCCGGCTTTCTTTTTCCACTTAACGACCGCGCGGCCGTCTTTCATTTCTGTTACGCGCTGTTCGCTGTTTAGCCCTTTTATGTATGTTTCATCATATCCCAACTCTTTATTGATCGGGAAATGACAATAGCCGGGGCCTTCGTCAACGGTATTCAGCCGCGTTACAATGATTTCTTTCCCGCTATCAACGCCCAGGATATAAACCTTTACGCCGTATTCGTTATTCGTTGATAACTTATGGATCAGCGGGATTCCTTGCGATTCTTTCCCGAAGCCCTTAATCCCGTAAATCCGTTTACCCTTTTTTTCCATCCTGGAAAGAAACTGATAACATTTTGTTGTGTAGTGTCCGCCGGTATCAATGCACGTAAGCGCTATTAAAAGGGATGAACCAGACGCGAAATATAATTCCTGATCCAGATATGCGGCCAGTTTATCCCAGGTTTCATCTTTTTCAAGATCTCCATACAGCTTTTCAAAACGGATCCCCCAGCTTTCACACCCGCGGCCCCAGCCGACGATCTCAACCTCAAAACGATCGTCCTGAACGTCAACCGCGGCCGTAAGCAAAAGAACGCCGTCCGGAATTTCGGCCGTGTATCTTTCCCGCCTGGAAAGAAGGGAATCATCATCCGCGCTTTTTCCGCGTTCTTCCCACGGTTCCCCCAGCACGGTATTTATAAAGGTTTTCAGCTTGTTTATATCGCCGTAATTCTTATATTCATAGTTCGCTTCCTTCCATTCCGCAATGATTTTTTCCCACCGTACCCACGGCGACGCCAGTTCGTTTATGTGAAACGACCGCTTTTTAAATCTTTCCGGATGTTCAGCAATATATTTCGCTTCGCTCTGTTTCCAGTCAAATTCCGGAATATGTTCTTTGCAGAATTTACATTCCATAGTCACATCAGAAAAACGGATCCGCGTCCATTCGTAGGGCTGAAATTTCCCGCAACACGGACATTTTACGTTCCATTCTTCCATTGTCCCGGACAAATATTCCTTGTAAATCTGGCTTGAAGCCTTATTAACAGGCGTCGAAACCTTGATTTTCTTTTTATTCCAGAAGGCCGTTGTTCTCTTTTCTGCTAATTTGATCGGATTTCCTTCAGTTCCAGCGCTGGCCGGATAACGGTCAACCTCATCCATCAGGACGATCCGCACCGGGCGGGAAGCCAGGCTTGACGGGGAATTTGCCCCGGCTATTGTGACATGTCCGCCGGGGAACGTTTTATGTAAAATCGTATTCCCGGAAGATCTGGATTTCACGTCCCGGACTTTTCCGGTCAAAACCGGCGTGTCCCGGATCATGGTTGCAAGCCTATCTTTTGAGAAATCCTGCGCCATAGGCGTAACTGTCGGCTGTACGACAAGGATCGGCGCTGGATCGTAGTCAATATAAAACCCGATTATATTTAAAATGATTTCTGTTTTTCCTACCTGTGCGGAACTCATGATAACAATATCTTCAACCATAGGATCGTTGACAGAATCCATTATATCCCGCTGATATGGCGCCCTGTCTGTGTTCCATTGCCCCGGTTCCGCGGCACTTTCAGACGATAGTTTCCGGTAACGATCCGCCCATTCACTAACCGTCAGAACCGGCGGCGGCGAAACGGCCCGCGCCATGTGTCGGAATAGCTTCAGCGTTTTATATTCTATTGTCTGATCCCTTTTTCGCGTTTTTATAACGGCCGTGTCTGGCGCTATAACCGGGGATTCCTGAACGCTAATCTTCTTCGCCATCATAATCACCTTCCACGTATTCATCCGAATAGAAATCCTTTGGATTATAGTCTTTCAATTCGTTCAGGGCTTCCATAACCTCACTTGTTAGGCGCTCTTTGATAAATGCCGCGTCGCGGTTTTCCAGGATCGGCGCCGTCTTTGTGGGAATCGCCAGCACCCTTGTTTTAAAGGCAACCAACATATCCATCATAACGCTTTCAACGTCGGCGGCCTTGTGTAACTCCCCTTTCATGGTTTGAAGTTTCAACTCGGATATATGACGTTTCACACGCTCATGCAGCGCTTTTTCTTCGTCAATGTTTATTTCGCCGTCCGGATCATCCGTTGTCAGGCCGTCCGCCTGAAGCCGTAATGCCAGGACATAATTTTTCAGGGATTCCACCAGCTTATAGCGCCCCTTTGACGCCCGGACTATGATCCCTTCCTCCGCCTTTAGCCTTATACTTCTTTCTGTCAGGCCGAATATATTAGCCAGGACGCCGACGGAAACGGTCAGATTGTCAATGTCCGTAACCTTCGCGGATTCCGTGCCACCCTTCGCCATGCGGCATACCCCCTTTCTGGCCCCAAAATCGGAAACGGCAACCGTAAAATTTTTTTATTTTCAGCTAGTCAGATTTTGGGCTTCAGCGACCCGCAACGTTTTTGACACGTTGAAAGAACCTACTTTTGTTTCACAAAAATTTTTTCCGGGCCGATTGCTTGTTTTCCTTGCCTGGCAAGGCTTTATAACCTTTGTTCATCTCTTGTTTATGTGCTGGCCGGGATTGTCGGCGCCCCGCGCTCACTTCGCTTGACATATCTTTATATTTTGTCAAATCATTCACACGAATTTTCTTTCAATTAAATGCGAACAAAAAGTGATATAGTCATTTGTCATTCGCTCAATGTGTCAAGTGGCGGGCGCAATGAATGTATTACTTCCCATTATGCCAGCGTTATTCAGGCATGATAAAAGGCTACCTCCGGCCCCTCTTGTGATAGGATAAGCCTTTAATAGCCTTGTCTTTATTGTCTTGATTGATACCGATATACCGCAGTGTTATAGATATATCAGCATGGTTGAATATCTCCATCAATGTAATGGCGTCATGCGTCTGCTGGTACATGTGATAACCAAACGTTTTCCGCAGCGTGTGTGTTCCTATGGCACTAATACCAAAAGCCTTCCCCGCGTCGGTCAGTATATTATATGCTTGCTGGCGGCTTATAGGTTTGTTTGGAAAATTTGGCGACTTGAATATATATTCATAGTCTTTTTTGCCCTGGATATATCCAGAAATAACGGGCTTTAATTCCGCGTTGATCGGGAAGCGTTTTTCTTTCCCTGTTTTATTTTCGCGTATATAAACCGCGTCTTTTTCTTTCACATCCCGGATCCTGAATTTTAAAATATCTGAAATTCTCAGGCCCGTATAAATTCCGAACATGAATAAAACATAGTCCCTTTCATTTTTGGCCCTTAAATAATCCGCCACATCTAAAACAAGATCCATATCTCGGATCGGTTCAACCGTATTCACGGAAAACACCCCCCTTTTTTTCTGGCGCAAAAAAGCGGCTCCGTATTTTTCGCATTTAATCATTTCCGGCCCCCTTGTTTTCTTCCTGATCGTCTGATAAATTCCCCATCAATCCAGGAAAACGGCTTGCGACTTTTTCAAGAAATAATACGCTCAAAATCACAAGCGGAATTCCAGGCCATAAAACTGCAGAAACGCAAGCCGTAAAAAGGACGAATAAAAAGGCCGTCGCCAGCCCCGCCGGGCCTCCGGCGTCGTCCGCATAAAAATATTCATCCGGATAAAGATCGCGCTGCTGCCATTCTTTCCGAAAAATCCACAATGCAAAGAAAGAAATGATTGCAAATGTGATCGCGGCTCCGGTTGCATATATGAAAATCAGTATGCGCCAATTTGCAAAAATAAAATTCGTAATTCCCCCGATCACGTCCGCGGCCCCCTTTCCGGCATAGAAAAAGCGCCACCACATCCGGCGGCGCCTTTATCGGCTTTTTGATACACTTTTGACTATACCCATTATATCACGCTTAACACGACAAAAACACGACATATTTCACGACATAAAACACGACATTTGTGAACGCGGGGAATCCGCATAAAATCAGGCGAAAACGGGATTTTGTTCACAAAAAATTCACAAAAAATTCACATTAAAAAAATTGACAAAATCAGATCAGCCCTTGATCCCTCATTCCGGCTTCTATCCGCTGAAAATGCCGGACGGAAAAACCGATTTCATCCGCGGCGGCTTCCTGTGTCAGCTTGCGGATCACGCGCCAATAATACACCTTTGCTTCCGCTCCCGCCAGGCTTTTATATATTTTCTCTATCCGTTTTTTGCTTTTCCGAAGTTCCGATCGCTCTTTTTTCAGTTTTTCGATCCTCTCCTGATCCAGCTGTATCATGTGAAGGACTTCATCAAACGACAAATGAACGCCTTTTGTTGATTCCCTTGAATAGTCTATGCCAGAAATACCGGCCGGGCCATTCAATCCAGCCATTTTCATAGCCTTTTCGATTGATCTTTGATGATTTTTTATCTGTTCACCGATCAGCATAATTTTCAGATCAATTTCGTCAAAAAGATTCCTTTCTGTCTTTTTTATAGGTTTTGCCATATTTCCAGCTTCCCCTTGCAATCATACCGCGAATGTGATATGATTATTAAAGGTTGAAAGTTCGGGCCGCTGGAAATGCGGTTCGTTCTTTTTATTTTATCATGAAACTTTTGTCAAATCAACCGGGCTTCAGAAGCAATCATCATAATATTTTAAGAAATCCGCGGCACTTTCCCGGATTTCCTGAAATACATCTTCCAGCGCGTGGCCCCAGCGTGTATCATTTCCATTTTCTGGCGATTCATCCCGCAACATTTCCACGATCGCTTCCGCAAATTCTTTATTTTTTCCACGTATCACGCGGCAAAATTCGTGTTCGCCGTCGTCCGCCACATTATCCGGCGAATTCCTGAACAACCACGCCAGATCCGATAATTTGATTTCCATTTTCAATTTATCATTTGTGATTTTAAATTTCATTAACTGATCGTTGTATTCTTTCATGAATTATTTTCCCCCATTTCTTCCATTTCGTTTATTTTATCGAATAGATCCATTTCGGGATATTTCTTTTTCGGATATTGCTGATATATTGCTTCGCACCGGCGGCCATTCACATAATCTATAAAATATTTGACTGCCAGCCTATACGGAATATCTTTATGTTTCCCTGTCAGCGTTAGTTTGCTTTTATCGTCATATGTGATTCTTATTTTCCACATTTCACTATTCCTCTTTTCGATTCAGCTTTTCCGGAAATTCCTGAATCAGCGGAACCGGATAAATCCCGGCCAGGCTCGACTTCATGAATAACGGTATATCATAATGCGCGCACTGGAAACGAATTTTTTCAATCCATTCCGGCGCCGGAACCACTTTCCCGGCCCGGCGGCCCGTTTCCGCTCCAACAATGATCCATTCCGGCTTCTGTGCGTCCGGATCCATTTTCCCCAAATCGTCAAGAATCGGCTCGACAGACAAAAACCAGTGATAATCTTTTGAAAACCATGTGTAAATATCTTTCGGGCCGGTTACGCTGGATCCATACCAGAAATTATCATCCGAAGGCAATAGTCCTTTTTTCGCAAGTTCTATATATCTTTCCGGATTTTTTGTCAGGAATAAATAATTGTGCTGTGGCGCTGCCAGACATTCATCAAACACTTCTTTGATCCAGCCATCAGGAACCCACGCACCGAAAAGATCCGCCATAGAACACACAAAAATATTTCTTCCTTTGGTTTCTCTATATTCTTTCAATCTGTATCTGTGAAATGTTGGTTTAAATCCGTATGGATAAGCGGCCCTTTTTCCGTCGATAATCACCGGATCATTCAAAACCGCCCTTGCGCCGTATTTAAGCGCCCCGCCGCCCGAAAATCGTCTTGCTATGTTCCTAGCGTAACAATACGGGCAATCATGATTACAACCCGTTACCGGATTCCAGGTACTTTCCGCCCAGTCAATTTTAGTTTCTTTCATTTTTCCCCTTTCTTTGTCTAATTCGGCGCCCAGCTCCACAATATTTCTATTCCCATGAAAAGACATGGTTTCGACTTGCTTTTTCATTACAGCACCGTATTTCTGATAATATTTTTTTGTAGTAAGAAAATAACGCCTGTGCGTGTCTATATGGCGTAATCTAATCAATTTTTTTAACAGATCATCCGTAACGCCGGAATCAATAACCGATATTTCGATTTTTGCGGCGGGCCTGTTAAATTCCCGGCATATTACAACATATTCCGGATTATTTTTCTTTTTTCCCATTTTCAACGCCTTTCCTTTCGTGGTATATTACAACCATAGACGGAAACGGCGCCCCGGATTTACTTTCCCCGAATTTCAGGCGGCCGCGGACGAAGCGCACTTCCGCGCGGTTGTATATAAAATCATGAAACCATTTTGTATCTGTCCTGGCCGGAAGCAACATTACAATAAGATTCCCATATTCCGCATTTGTCCGGAACGCTTTTTCAACCCATTTCCCAATTTCCCGGCCATATGGCGGATTGCAGAAAACCCTATAACCCCCCCCAGGACTGCAGAAGGCCGTTTTCTTTTACCGTAAAATATGTATCACATTTATGATTGCTTTCATCTGCTGCCGGATCCAGATTAAAATGAAATTCCGCGTCAAGTTCTCTGAAAAAATCTATCGGCGTGGCCCATTGATCGGATTTACTGGAAAACATTACATCAGTATTCATTTTTCACATCCTTTCTTTATCCGCGTTTCGGATCGTAATCTTCAAAACGCTTTATCGTTTTAAATATTTTCCGGTTATTTACCCACCTTTGTAGAAGCCTAACCGGATCACTCCCGTTTGTATGCTCTTTATCGTATACCATCACATAGGGATCATAGTCCATTTCCCGAAGTGTATAGATTCTTTCTAAATCCTGTTCGATTGTGGTATTAAAATTTGTCAGCACATACACACTTGTTTTTCTGGCTCCCCATCCCGTTATTTCTTTAAATGCTTTGAATTTCGGTATAATTTTTTCTTTATCCTCATACCGATCCCAGGCAAAATGTACACTGTCAACGCGGATTTTTTTAATCATTTCGGCCTTTTCATCCGTCATAATCCGAATATCAATCCCCTGATTTATGTTTATTTTTGCTTTACTGTCAATAAGCTGCTGCAATAGTTCTTTCCAATCAGGGCAAGCAATGACGTTAGGATCGCACAAAACAATATTCTTTTGACCGTGCCAGAATTCCGATAAATCCGCCACTTTGTAAGAACACTTTCCTTCTTTTGCTGCCACGTGGCAAAACTCACACCCGCGCGGGCAACCCCTAGACAAAAATCCATATGCTGTATCTGTTATTCCGTAAAGGGAATAATCCGGATAAATATGTTCTATTTCATCCGGAAGGCAGTTGTCCTTTTCTTTGTTGTATACCTCTTTCCCGTCAATAAGTGATATACAGTAACCGCTTCCGCCTTTTATAACCTCTTTCGCATTTACAAAATCCTGATAATCCGGCGTAAAGCTGAATACTTTTGATAAATACACTTTATCCATAGGCGGAAGCGGGAACCCATGAATAGCCGGTATATACCATTCCACGCTATCCCCGTTTTGCTTGTGCCAGGCGGATAATTTCATTAGCGGCAAATTTGGGTAATTATGCCCGTCAACATCAATCAACCCGATTTTCATTGTTCTATACCAGAACGATCAAACACCGTCGCGGATGTTCGGCCGTTCTCTGTGACAATTTCGGTTCCGATCGTTATTTCAACTTCGACTGGCTCATTTATTGTTGTATCAAATAAAACCAGATTCCGGCCAGATTCAACCGCGACCGTGATCCCCGTCTTTTTAAGCGCTTCTTGCATAAGACGCATAAATTCTGTTATTCTCTGTTCTTGATTCATAGCGCGTTCCCCTTTCATTCAGATTTACATTTCGTTTAAACACAACTACCCCCCCAGGAAATCAAAAATTGTCATTTGTGCCATTTCATCCCGAAGGCGTTTGTCTGCTGCCGTGTAATAGGTTTCATCCAATTCAAAACCTAAAAATTTATGCTGTGTCTTGTGCGCCGCTATCAGGCAGCTTCCCGATCCGGCGTGTGTATCAATAATTTTATCCCCAGGCGCCGCGAATTTATTTATAATCCATTGATACAAGGCGACTGGCTTTTGATTCGGATGTATTCGGATTTCTTTATTTTTCATATCGCCTTGTAACATCCCGGCCCAGCGGAACCGAAAAATCCGGACGGCGCTTTTAAAACTCGTCCAGGCTAATTCACAATCGGCGAAATCATTATTTCCGTTTTCTTTATCCCATACAATCCAGCAACTAGAATCATACGGAATTTTACTGATAAAGTGATTCGCGCCGAAAATGATCTGATTCTTTGAAATCCTGAATAATTCCCGGAAATATTCTTCTGGCGGCGCCGTGCTATCATTTCCCGCATAGCTTTTATAATCTTTCGATTCCGCCAGCTTGCTTCTTGTATGGTTTTTGGTTCCGTTTTCGCCTATCCCATACGGCGGATCAACAATAGCCAATTCAAAATATTTATCCGGGATCCGTTTTATTTCTTTTTCGCTATCCAGATTATAAAGCCGGTTTAATTCAAAAGGGATTTCTTGCAACTCCATACGCCAGCCCCCTTTATTTATAAATTATCTTTGTCTTTTTATCCTGAAATGCGATCCGGCCGTCTATATCGTACCCATAGGCCGCGGAAATTTTCTTGATAACGTCAACCAGTTCAGATATTTCATGCGGCGTATGATCCGCGGCCCTGATCGCGCGTTCCGCCACTTTATCCCGATAACCAGAAGCGTTATATTTCAGACTGTTTTTGTTTTCCATTCCGCCCCCCTACCTGAACGGCAATTCTTGATCCACGCCATCCGGAATATCAATAAATTCATAATTCGGCGGCGCCTGTTCTGGCGGCTCCTGATTTTTGCTTTCCTGGCGTTCTTTTTCTTCTGCCTTTGTTTCCGCGAATTGCAATTCCTCAACAAGTACAGTTTTTGTATAAACTTTCTGGCCGTCCTTTGTCGTATAATGTCCGGACTGCAGCGGGCCTATGATTTCAACCTTTTTATCCTTGTAAAGATAATCACGGGCCAGACGCGCAATGTTCCCGAAACAAATACAATCTATAAAATCCACCGGCTGATCGCCTTCCCGGATCCGTTTGTTGCGTTTACACATAACCGTAAATGTAACAAACGAAACTTTATCGGCGTTGTAGCGGATCACCGGATTTTCCGTCAGGCGGCCGCTGCCTATCCATTTATTCACGCTTTTTTCTCCCCTTTCATTTCCGCCGCATAGGTAAACCGTGCATTTTCAACCAGTTATTTGATTTTCTTTCCTGGCATTTATAACAATCATTCAGTGCATTTCCTAAACTAACAAGCGCTTCCGCCGCGGCTTTCGCTGAATGTCCGGCGCGTTCTCCGGCGTCTTTCATAGCATAAACCGCGGCCGCGGCTTCCTCATACGTTACGCCAGCCGCCGCAACACTTTGTAATAGCGTTTTTTCAGCGTCTTTTAATTCGATTAGATCCGATATGTATTTTTCGGGCGAACACATCAAACCGGCGGCGCGTTCGGAAATCAATTCAAGAATATCATCCGGAATATAAAAGATAACCGTCCCGCAATTATCGGAAAGTGCTATAACATACATACGGCCGTTTTCAATGCCTGTTTCGTAGACAAGTATCAAACCGGCTTCTTTTACCGTGTATATCTCATCCCCGAATTTGAATTCTATTGTTTCCATGCAGCGCCATATTTCCGCGTCGGCGATCTGGCTATCCGCTGTTTCGCTCTTTGGATTTAAAGACGAAAATCTTTTTTCCTTTGCTGTACTTTGCAAGTTTTTTTCTTTTTCTTTCGGCGGCTTCCGCAGTATCGCGAATAATCGCCCTTTCATCCCCTTCAACCAGGACAAAATATTTTTCTTTACAGTTGTCAAAATTCATTCACTCACCTTCCATTTTGTTAATTTTCCAGCCTGGCCGCGTCGCCCGCGTTCTGGAATGTTTTTCCGTCAACAAATCCCGTCCGCTGTAATAATGCCGCTTCGCGGCTCCTGGCGTCATTCATCTTTATAGGCTGAACTTCAAGCCCAGGCAGCGCCGCTATAAAATCATCAACCGCCTTCGGCGTAACAAGCGCCAGCGCGAAGGACTTGCTTTGTTCCCTTTGCTCTTTGAAATTCTTTTCCAGACCACAACAAAATCCGGTAACATAATTTGTTTTTTCGTTTTTCCCGAACTCCCTTTTTGCTTCCGCATATATGGCCCGTAATGTTATAAATTTTTTCCGGATAACCTGAATTGCATAGTTAAAAATGTTTATGCAAATTTCGGCGTCCTCTTCATAGCCATAAAACCGGATCCGGAAAGATCCGCCGGAATTATTCTTGACAATGGAAATACTGCGACAACGGAAATTTTCAGCAATTACGGAACTAACCATGTGGATCCATTCTTCCCGGTACGGGCTGGATGTAAAACCGATAACCGGCCGTTCCTTTTCCTCGCCTTTTATCTGTTCGCGGTCAATTTCATACTTTGCCATTAGTTCCTGTGCCTTTAGCATTGCGGCCCTGGCTTCGTTTTCGTTGCTGGATCCGGAAAGAGAAATCAGCTTTTCGATTTTTTCAATAATTTTGCTATTATCATCCATCTATTTTCCCATTTATGAATACGTGTTTACATGCTTTGTCGTCGATATAAAGATCCGCGGTTACTTTCCGGCTATCTTCCCCGAATTGCTCCAGGATTTCCGGGACATTTTCATTCACGGAATCAAATTCCAGGCCGTTATATCTGCAAAATTCAACCGCGGCTTCCAGGGCTTTTCCTGTGCGGTTCGTCCATAAAATCACTTTCCCGCCCATTTCCCGGAACATTATCAACCAGTCAATCATTTTTGTGTTTGGTTCTCCTGTATTCGGCCAATGGCCGTTTGGCGTTAAAACGCCGTCAAAATCTACTGCAATAGTCATATTCCTAGCAAACGATCCATCAGATCGTCATTTTCCTTTCTTGATATTGCCGCCCGTACTGATTCCGCCGGGAATTCAATGGGCAGCGTCATTTTATCTATGCGGCTAACAATCCGATCGTCAAGCTGCAATTCCTCAATCCGGTAATTGCTTGTAAAGATTGTGATCCGCTTTTCTATCATGCGGCCATTCAGGATATTATAAAATCTTTCGTTTATCCAGTCTTTGGGCTGTTCAACCCCTATATCATCCACGATCAGCACCGGAACCGAAACAATGTCGCGGATCAGGCTTTCTTCCGTCCTGGCCTGGTTTATTTCGTCTCGGCCGCGCGCGCGTTCTCCCCAGGTATTTTTTATCTGATCCAGAATTTGTATTGTGGTTGAAAATTTCGCCGGAATCCCTTTCAGGGAAATTAAATCATTCGCGATTGACACCGCAAGCCGCGTTTTCCCGCTGCCCTTTACGCCAGAATGGAAATATAGCCCTTTCGCGTTTGTTTCCTGGATTTCGTCGAATATTTCAACATACCGCTTCGCGATCGTCTTTGCCATTTCCGCCAGTTCCCGGCCTTCGGCCGTGGAATAACAATCCGTCCGGAAATTATCAACCGTCTGGCCCTCAAATTCTTTCGGAATCGACGCAAACGCCAGCTTGCTTTTTATCCGCTCCCGCTGAATTTTTCCACATTCGCACTCACGCATATATGTATAGCCGTCTTTTTCAAGTTCGTAATATCCAGTATCACGGCATTTCTGGCATTTATAGGCTGGCGCCGGTTCCGCCGTTCCTCCGGAATCTTTCAAGTGCTGCGCGCGTTGTGCTTTCAAGCGCTCTATTGCTTGTATCGCTATTTCTTGCAGCGCTTCCGGCGTCCGTTCCGCCGTTCCCGTCATGATTTCCGCCCCCTTTGTTTGTATAATTTCCTTCGACGATTTTTAAAGCGTTTGTTTTGTTAATAATCCAGTCAAAAGAACAACCGCGCCATTTCTGGTTACGCCCAGAAAGAAAATCGCTGTCCTGTGCCATTGCAAAAAGTCTGTGAAGCCTGTCATAAATCGTTACATCCGGCCATATTTTCAGCTTGTCGAATTCGTTTAACAGTGTCCGGATTTTCTTTTTCCGCGCTTCAGACATTGCGCGGATCGTCGGAAAATCTATACACGTATCATGAAAATCTGTCATGATATGCTGATAATCAATCCGTAATCGCCCAGGATCCGGCCCGGCGTCCCCGGCGGCGGATGTTCCGCCGACAATATCTATATTCTCGTTAGAGGATATAGATATATTATTATTCTCTTTCTCTTCTTCTTTCTCTCTCTGTTGCGTGACTTCACGTGAAATGTCACGTGACAAATTTGTGACTTCTGTATTTTGGGCCGGGCCGTTATCAGGAAGGGCCGGAACGCTGGAACCCGATTCTTCAAGTAAAAGCGCCTTTTTGCGTTCCCGCTCCCGCTGTTTCCGGATCCGGTTTTGTTCCCTGATTCTGTCCAGGCCCTCTATGTTTTGATGTTTGTCAAAATTCGTGATATAGATTCCCTTTTCTGTGTTCTCAATCATCCGAAATTTTTCAAACGTCGCAAGCGCCAGTTTTACGGTTGAAAGAGGTTTCCCAAATATTACGGACAACATTTCATCCGTGTACGGGAATTCATCTTCGACCAATACAAGCCCGTTAGAATTGCATTTCCCGGCCAGGGAAATAATCCGGATCCAGATAACAAGAATAGCGTCACCTTCCGGCATGGATTGAATGATCTTTATTTTTTCGTCGTCGAACATATCAATCCGAAGTTTGATCCAGCGTATTTCAGCCATATTTTCACCACCTACAATTTACAAATATTTGCTCATAATATCCCGCTTTGATTGCGGTTTTTTCTCCGCCGTTTTTTTCTTTGGCGGCTCCATATCGTCAAGAAAATTGACGCCTTTTTTCAGGCCGGTTTCCCGTGTGGCTGCCAGATTCTTTTTTATCAGTTCTTTGTTTACGTCAACCTTTTCATAAACGGTTTCCAGGCGTGAAAGAGGATATGTCAGGCCGGAAATGCAGCAAATTGTTTCTGTGTCGTTAAACGTCTGGAATGTGTCGATCGGCGTCCCGAACGCTTTTTCAAGATCCGCCATGCGGACATTTCCAGCCAGTGACGCCGTAATGTATTTAACGGCCCTGTCCGGCTCCATAGGCGCGGAAGCGCTGTCTTTTATTGCCTGGATAACGTCGGCGCTGTCCTGGCCCTTGCAGCGGGCTACCAGGGCCATTCCGTGGGAATTCAACGTTTCCATGATTTCCGCTTTGTCAATGTTCCCCTTTACGCTTTTATGCTTTTCGGGGATTTCAAGAAATGCGGCCAGGGAATCAACAAATACTTTGTTTAACTCCATCTTTTCACCGGTTCCGTTGTCAATGATAAAACAAGCCCCTGAAGCCTGAATTTCTGTCAATTCTGTAAAACATTCGTAGGAATTTATATGTGATTTCACACTTTCATCAGGCGCCGGAATAATGGTAATCGCTCCAACATTTTTCCCTTCGTCGATCAGAAGATCAACCAGCATAGGCCCGGCCCCGGATCCGGTTCCGCCGCCACTCGCGAAAATGACAAAAATCATATCAGATTTTACCTTTGATTCGATTTCACCGGCGATATTGTCAAAATCGTCGATCACAAGCTGTTTCGCCTTGTGTCTGTCTTTGTTGCAGCCCTCACCGCGCGGAATATGATATTTGAATTTTGCATTTTCCAGCGTGTCAAGATCTTCCTGTGACGTGTTAATATAAATCACGGAATAGCCCTTTTCTTCCAGTAAACGGCCAACATTCCCGGCGGCCTGGCCGACGGCCACAAATGATACTTTTTTATTCATGATTTACCCCTTTCTTTTTCCAGGCATTTACACCCTTCCGGCGTGATAAAAAAAGTGTCGGCGCGGCCTTCTTTCAGGCCCCGGCCGATATAGCCGGAATTTTCAAAATCTTTTATTTTTTTAAAAATTGTGTTTTCTTTCAAACCGAATTCTTCCGCCGTCGCAATTTCCCGGACGGTCATTGATGATAACCGGCTTGTCGCGTCGGACTTTCGCAAGATTGAAAGAATAATAAAACCTAATCTATTCAATTTTTCACCATCTTTCCCGCTTGCGAACTCTGATTTATCCTGATAAACTCTGATTTACTCTGATTTATTTGGATAAACTCTGATAAACTCTGATTTACTCTGATTTTGGCTTTATCGGTTCGCCGCGTTCAGCAATAATTTGTTCATATGGCACTTTTCCAAGTTCCCGTTTTAGATCCTGATTCCCGCATTTCGGACAATCTACCGTACACATACACGACCAGAACGAATGTCCGCATTTTTTACAATAATTCATCCAAAACGGATCGGAAATTCTGGTTATTCCATCCCCGCCAGGATATAAATTCTGTCTTGACATTTCACCCGCCAGCACGTACAATTATTAAAGGCTGGCGGATTCCGTCAGTTTTGGAATCAGGCGTAACGGGAAGGCTCCAATCTTGACCGTTACGCCATTCTTTTTATGTACTATCTACAACCGGCGATTCCGTCATAATGCCGATCGTCAGGCCGTCCAGGGCCTTGTATAAGGCTTCGTCAAGTTCCTTTTGTGTCCGGATCCCTAGCCCCTTTAAAATCTCTTTCAGATTTTCAGCTTTCGGATTCTGGCGCTTGATTTCTTTTTCATCTGCCATCTTTAGGCCCCCTTTTTAGTAATACTCTAATTCCTCGGAAACGTGGAACCAGATATTTTCCCCGTTCATGCGCCAATCAACGCGAAGGAATTCTTTTTCGGTTGTCGCGCTTTTATCAATGTCCGCTTCCGTTTTATCATCATCCATATATTTCTTGAATTTCTTTGTCCGGCCGTTTGCCTTCAGGATGATACATTCACGGCCGATCACCCAGCGGACATTTTTCTTTTCCTCTTCGTCCCATTCCGGCGCCGTGCAATAGGTATATTCCCGGACGAAATGAACGGATTTCGGCCACATAGTTATTTTTGTATTCATTCCAACGCTATTCATGTGGCGTAATACATAGGCTTCAAAAATCCGCTTGTTTTCCTCTGTCAGATCTTCATAACCTGTCGTTTCGGTCACGTCGAAATTATGAATGTTCTTTACATCCTCGATCGTGCGAAGCATATAATCATTGATTCCGTAATGCTCATATAACGCCGTTACTTCTCTGTATGAAGTGCGGTTTGTCGGTTTTCTTCTCATAGTTCCACCTTTCCGGCCCTCTGTGGGCCTATTAGCCGCGCTATCGCGCGGGAAAACAGATTGCAGTTATCGGATTACAGGATCCCCCAATAAAGCGGAAAACAAGCCAATGCCCGCGTTCGCGTGCGCCCGGGGAGCGTCCAAATTCAGCGCGGAAGGCCCGGAACTCGAAGTGTCGTACCAGCCCGCACCCACGAAACAAATTGCTTCGTCAAGTTCAGCGTCAGCGGCGAAAATTTCCGTTTCGGATTCTGTATCATCTGTAATGATTCCAATATCTTTCAAAATATCCGGAACGGTTTTCAGATCAATACACACGTCGCCGCGTTCCACGCAATCATAGCCTTCCACTTCTCCGGTTGTTATCATCATCCCATTTTCACCAGGGCCGATCTTTACCGGGCTGCCATCCGCCAGGACTTCCAGAAATTCCGTGCTTTCCTCTGATAAATCGGCGTCAGGCGCTGCCGCGTCATTGTTTGCCATATATTCCAGCTTTCCGCGCTTCAGGCGGATTCCGGAAACGATTTTCCAGACATTCCCGATCGTGTCCGCTATGCCCGTTTCTTTATCCCCGTTATGATACCAGGACGCCGGGCCGGATCCCGTTTCTGTGCGCCCGTATTCGCTCAATACGCCGCGTTCCGCGTCGTCCCCGTGATATTTTCCATATGCTGTGTTTCCGTGCGTTCCTGGCCGTGTAGTGTCCTTTATGTACTGCCATTCGCAATTAGTAAGCAAGTGCCAGCCTTCCCCCTTCTGGCGGATTTTCTGGATCGCGTCGTCCATGTTGATACTTGCCAGCGGATCCCGGAACGGAAGGGAAACGACCTGATCGCCCACGGCGCTATTTAAGAACCGGGAAAGATAAACGGAATCATATTCCACGCCCTTAACAATGAAAATCGGATCCGCCTGTTCTTTCGTCGGCGCCGTATTTTCAACTTTTAACATCATATTCGGAAGCCCGTTTTTGTCGTAAATGACAACCGGCGTTTCCTTTACAAACTTTCTTTCTTTCATTTGCGTATTTCCTCTCTACTGAATTTTTACATTGAAGCCGCGCTGCCGCAATTCGGCAACAAGTTCTTTTGTTGCGCTCTGTGAAACCGCCTGTTTTCTTGATATATATTCCGGCGGGATCCGCTGCGGCGCAATCCGTCCGCGTTTATCCCCAGGCGCCAGATCAAACAATTCAAATGCAGCAACCCTTTTCGCTTCAAACTTGTTGATAATCACCCACCACATATTATTCAAATCATGATAGACGCGTCCGCGGTATAAATAGCCGTTACGCCCGCGGAAATATTTAATTTCCCCGTTCCGGATTGTTTTTTATCCCTGTCAAGCCCGTTGTATGGCTCCTGTGTCTGTCCGTCCAGACTTCGAAGGTCAAAATCCGTGTTTTTCTGTTCATGATGACACGATTCTACATATCTGCACTTGATCCATTCTTCCGCCAGCTTTGGGGAAAGTGTGGAATCGTCGTAAATATCAGGAACCAGCGATCCCAAAAGGCACAATATTTTATTCTTGAACTTTGTATATCGAAGCCGTGTCATATGCGGCATTTTTGACAATTTATCAAAATCGTGTCTGCCGCCGTTTGGATTCTCATACACCACATTTTGAAAGAATCCGATTTCAAATCCGTTTGGATATTTTTTAGCTTCAAATTCCAGTTCGTGAAATTTCCCTATGTAGTGATCTTTCCGGATAATTTTATCAACATTCGGATCCGCCTGAACGTCGAAACCATCCGCCGCCAGCATGTTTAAAATCTGATAAAAATATCCATAATGCCGGAATTTATGTTTTAACCAATCATCTTCAAAATCTTTTTCAGTGTTATTCCGGAAAAAGATTTTTGTATCATGAATATAAAATTTATCTGTTACCGTTGGGATCACGTCCTTTCATGTTATTAAAAAGCCTTTTCGCGGCTTTATTTCGTGCATGTGCTTGTAAATGCACTATGACAATACAGCGATATTTTCAACACCTTTTAATTCCTCTTTCAGATATTCCGCGATACTGTGAACCGCTCTAAATTTCCAGGCGCCGCCGTCAGCTTCAAAAAGGGCGCAAGAAATACCGTTTGATCCGTTCCTCATGCGGAAAACAAATTCTATTTCCGGCTGTTCTATTTCGTGGAATGTCCGGAACGGCCGCAATTTTACCGGATTCGGAACGATCACATCCTCAACATTTGCAAGGCCGGTTTTGATTGTGGCCTTCTGTGAAATACCATTATCCCCGTAATTTGCAACGGTTTTATCCTCTACATTTCCGGCAACCTGAAGCACAAGGGATTTATCCTCATTGTCGATAAATGTTGATTGCATTTGAATAATAAATTGTTCCTGGTCAACAAATTTATTCAATGCGATCTGTGGGATTCTTGCCTTTACGGTTGCAATCTTCCATCTATCCATATCACCATTAAAGGCAGATACCAGGCTTACTTCCGTTTCAGATTCCACATGAATAATCATTTTCGGAACAATGCCAGCCCCGTCGAAATCATCCGATATACTTTCTTTGATGTAATCCACCAGGGAAGTAAGCGTTGAAATTTCCAGCGGTTCACAATTCCGGCACCCGTCAACCAACAACGGGATCCCGTTACTGTTGAAAAAATATTTTTGTCCGTTGATTTCCTCAACGCGCGGCTGCTGAAGCCCTATGATGTACTGTAATGCTTCTTTAATCATCTATTTAACCTCTCTTTCTTTTTATCCGTTAGCCCTTAAAGCCCGCGGCATTGCTGCAATTTTCGGTTTATCTCCGTCCTTTTCCGCCGGTTCCGTCATATCAGAAAAGGACATTTGCCCCGGAATCTGTTTCCCGTATTCATTAACAATCACTTTTCCGGATTGCAGATCTTTACCCATAGCAAAATTAGTTTTCGCTGATATAACCCCGGCAAGTTTTGACTTCACGGAAATTTCAACTTTTGCGTCGTCCCTCATTTCGTTTTGATGAAACGAAATATTGATCGTAATTCCGCGCTTTTCGCCGAATGGCGTATTTGGATCTTGCATGTTTTCTATGACGCGCGTAATTTCCCGATCAAACTTTTCCTGTAATGTGCCGCCCGCTAACTGCGTTAAATCGACATGTAACATTTTGCGGATCCCCTTTCTTTAGATTTTAAAATTTAATTGTCCTGGCTGATTGTAATTCATCCAGATAGTTTCCACCCGTTTTATACCGGCTTCCGCCTGTGTCGTCTTGTGAATTTTTTTCCATCCGGAAAGTTCCTGATTATAAAGATCGCTTTCATATCCTGAAATCATCACTTTTCCGGGATGTTCTTTCAATGCTTGCAAAAGTTCCATGTGTTCCCCGTCTGTCATTTCATGACGGTAAAGGTAACTTTTCCGCAAATCCCGAAGATACGGCGGATCCGCATAAATGAAAACATCCGCGGAATTGTAACGCCGGATCAGTTCAACGGCCGGAAGTTTTTCTATTTGTGCCATTTTTAACCGCATAGCGGCGGCCCGTAATCGCTCCGGAAATTCGTTCCATTCTTTGGTTGTGCGCGGGCTTGTGCTTTGCTGGCTGCTCCTGAACCCATTTTTATATAGATTGCTACACCCGAAGCCCATCCAGCATTTAATAACAAATTTCCGCGCCCGTTCAACGTCGGAATCCTTTTCCGATTTAACAAACGCGCGGTTATATTCTTCCCTTGCGTATGGCGTCATTTCCAGCGCCGCGATCAGTTCATCGCTTTTATCCCGAATAACTTCAAAATAATTCACAACATCATCATCCAGATCGTTAATGGTTTCTATTTTGGCCGGTTCCTTATTGAAGAACACGGCGCCGGATCCGAAAAACGGTTCCAAATAGACGCCATGCGGCGGAATGTATTCACATATCCATTTCGCGATCCGATTTTTGGCGCCCGGATATTTTAAAACCGTTCGCATTTATTCACATTTCACCCCCCTTCTTTTTATGGAAAAGCCGTCCCCGGCTTTATTTCCTAGTTTCTTTTTCGTATTCAGTTGTCAATGTGCGCGTATTTCCAGCATATAACCGCCGCTTGCAGACGGTTTTTCCGGTTATATGTTTACAACCGTTATCAGGTTGTTTGTGCCGCCTGTTCGGGCTGTTTTTCCTGAAGCTGCAGCCCTATCACAATACCTTTAATTAAAGCCATCTTGTCAGGCGCAAGCCCGGTTACAATGCGGATAAACTCTTTGTCCTCTTTACGGACGTTCGTAATATTCACTTCGCCGCTCATGCCGTCAACCCCTTTCTATAACATTTGTCAACAAGTTTTTACTAACTTGTAAGTACACAATATCACATAAGTACATACATGTCAATAACTTTGTTTTAAAAAATTTGATGTATATATTGACAAGTAAGTATTTTGAGGTTATTATTGATTCAGAAGGGAGGTAAACAGATGAACGGAAGAATCCGGGAACTTCGTAAAATGTTAGGAATAAGTCAATCAGAATTTGCGGATACATTAAATCTAAAACAAAATTCTATTTCTTTAATAGAGATAGGAAAAAGGAATCCGTCGGATAGGACTATTTCGGATATATGTCAGAAATTTAACGTATCTGAAGAATGGCTCCGAAACGGAACCGGCAACGTATTTATAAAAACACCGTCGTCAACAATAGAGAAATTACGGGAAGAATTTCATCTTGACGATTTTACTTGTAGTTTTGTATATGAATATTTAAAGCTGGATGAAGAAAAGCGGAACGCGGTTCAGGAATTCTTTTACAATGTACTAAACGGAATGGACGCCGTTGACCGCCAGGAACCGGAATCATCAGGCCACGAAACAGAGGTTGACCGCGCCGAAGCGGAATATATAAAAAAGATCTCCAATTCTGCGGGGAACACGGGATCTACTGCTTTGAATTCTACCGGCGGCGACATAGAAAAGGCGTCAAGCGAATAAGGCGTCAGAAGGGAAGTGAATAATGGGATCTCTGTCAAAATCACTCTTTAAAATGAGTGAAAAGTTGATGAAATCAGCGGTAAAAGATATTAAATCTGCAAGTACATACAAACCGGTATCAGATAAAAAATCTCATGACAGTAACATTCCGGATCCTGATTCTGCCTATGATGAATTTGAATCGAAATACTATAAAACTTGTGAAAGAATGGAACATAAAGTTTATAGTGTGGACACGGACAATATTGATCCCGACAAGAATGTTGCTGGATTTAAAAAAATGCTTGCATTATCCCATGAATTAGAGGATTTCTGCATTTCTCACGGGCAAGGCGGTATTGAGTATTTTAGGGAAAATTATTCTGATATATACCAGACAATACAAGCGGATTTAGATTCTTACCTTGAAAATGAATATCAGGAAGCAAAAGAATATTTTGAGGAAGAAAAAGCGCGCAAAAAGGCTATAAATAGTTTGTCCGGAAAAATATTAAAAGAAATCCAGGCTTCAGGCGGATCCATGCCAAGAAAAGATATAAGAAAAATTTATTCTGAACCAGACCGGAAATTATATGATACCGCTATAAAATCATTGATTGAATCCGGGAAAATAAAACAGGTACAAGGGAAACAGTACATAGAATTTACAATTAAATAAAAAAGAAGGCCGCGTCTGCAAACGTGACCTTCTCTAATACCAGACTAACCGAAGTTTAACGGCTCATGCTGGAAATACGCATATATATTATAGCATGTGAAGCCGTTCAAATCAATAGGGCTTCTTTTTTGTACCCTTTTTTCGGCGTTTGGGGAAGGGGGAACTATGGCAAGAAAGAAAACAGGCCCGGCGCCGTTCATTCCAAACGGGCGCCGCGGCGCGTTATATGTGCGCGTGTCTACAAAATATCAGATTGATAAAGACAGCCTTCCGCTTCAGCGGAAAAAATTAAAAGAATATTGTAAACTGATTGACATTCCGGATTTTGAAATTTTTGAGGATGACGGATATTCGGCAAAAAATACAGATCGGCCAATGTTTCAAGAAATGATGAACCGTATTCGGGCCGGTGAATTTACGCATTTGATTGTATGGAAAGTTGACCGCATTTCCCGGAATCTGCTGGACTTTGCCAGCATGTACCAGGAATTAAAGGATCGCAAGGTTATATTCATTTCATTAAATGAACAATTTGACACATCAACGCCGATCGGCGGCGCCATGCTGAAAATCATTCTGATTTTTGCAGAATTAGAAAGAGAAATGACTTCCGAACGCGTAACCGCGACCATGCTTGACCGCGCGGAAAATGGCCTGTGGAACGGATCCAGGCCGCCGATCGGATTTACTGTGGATCCAGAAACAAAAACCCTGGTTCCGGTTCCTGAAGAAAAAGAAACGGTAAACTTGATTTTTGAACTATACGCAAAAATGCGATCATGCCGAAAAGTTGCGCGATTCTTGCAGCAAAACGGCCCGACGCCGAAATATTATCATGAATGGCTTCCTGAATCCGTGCGCCGGACGATCCGAAATCAGATATACATAGGCACATATATTTATAACCGGCGGGAGAATCACAAGCTAGACCGGCCGGAAGCGGACTGGATTATAAAAGAAAATAATCACCCGGCGATCGTCAAAAAAGATTTGTTTGATTTGTGTAATGATATTATGGATAAGAATTCACGAACGCGCGACGTTTCCGAAGTCAGGCAAACAAAACACATTCATATTTTCGGGGGAAAAATTATTTGTAATATGTGCGGCGGCGGAATGAACGCCAGTAAAGATAAAGCGCGGGAAAATGGGCTTCGTCCGTCCGTGTTCCGGTGTGGGCGCCGTGCGCGTATGCTGGATTGTGGCAATAAGCGCACAATAAGCGATCTTTATTTAGGCCCGTTTATTTTTAATTACATTGCAAACCTGGCAAGAATCCAGAAGGATTTTACAAAAATAAATTCTATGGAAAAAATGGAAGCTGCGCTTTTGGCCGGGGAAATTTTCGACGGCGTAAAGCTGGCACCAGAATGTATGAAAAAAACTTTTTCCTTGCTGGCACACAAGGATATTAAAAAGGGCGCCTATATTCCAGATATAAATGATTCAGGCGACGAAGAAAACGCGATAGGCGAACGGATTATGATCCTGGAAAAAGAAAAAGATAAATGTAAAAATGCAATTTCCAGATTGACAGAATTATATATGTTTGATCCGGACGCAATCACAAAAGAAGAATTTTCAGAAAAGCGCCGTGAATTAAACCAGCGGATCCGGGAACTTTCAAGCCAGATTTTGGAATTAGAAAAAAACGGCGGGACAACCGCGGCTGATCTGTCATTTATCAAAAAGGCGTCCGCTTTTCTTGTGGCCCGTCGGATTTCATCAAAAGAATATATTGATTATTTGCAAATGTCCGCCGATCTGGACGCGGAAATTCTGAAGGACTTTGTGGATCAGGTAATAGATAAAATATATGTGCAGGACGGAAAGATTGTTAAAATACGCTTTGCAAGTGGTTTAGAACATGAATTCATATACAAATAATAAAGGCCGCCAGCTGGCGGCCTGTTTTCGTTCCTGGTTATAGCCCGGCGCGGCGGATGATAGAAGCGGCGTAAACGTCGGCTATATCATTTATAGTTTCGCATTTTGAATAATCAGCCCCGGCCAGAAGTTCTTCGATCGTGGTTTCCAGGAACGCGATCCGGCGTTCTATGTCGTCAGATTCATTTTCTATAATCTGGATCAGTTTTTCCGCGTCCGGCGTTATCGTCCTGATTGATGTTTTCAGTTCGTCATATTTGACGGCATTTTTTGAAGCCATGATGTATAATTGATTCAACAATTCAGACAGCATTGTAATTCCCCCGTTTCCGGGAAATGCCTATTTTACAAGGTTTTTCGTTCTTGTTTACTCACACGGTACGGCTACCTACCAGTTCTGCAAGATTGTCTTGCGTTGTGTTTTTATCTTTGCCCCTATATATTATCACATAAACGCCCATTTTTCCACAAAAATATGGCAATCCGCCTATAAC
>Ga0137307_100440_pt1 | contig 56236 bp, 42 predicted proteins | sample NAcewD2O_March_2_FD_97180 | JGI IMG/M metagenome (GOLD analysis project Ga0137307, IMG submission 97180) | Mouse cecal microbial communities from Vienna, Austria - N-Acetylglucosamine amended D2O_March | ecosystem: Host-associated > Mammals > Digestive system > Large intestine > Cecum | place... | reverse complement strand
TTGGTACAATTTCTGCATTTCTTGTCATATCTTATTCTCCTGACCTTTCATTAAGAGCGTGCTCTTCTTACGCCGCTAAAGCATTTGCATTTATCTGTTCAATTACTTTCCTAATTCCCGTCCATACTGTAATGTCAGTAAATATATCCACTACACTTCCCTAATCTGTAAATGGCAATTCCTGTAGTACAGAAAAATCTTTCATCATGTTCAAAACCAATATAAGATATTGGGCAATCATACTCAAAGTTTTTTTTAATTTCCACAAAGCATATAAATCCGGAGGAGAATCGAATCCGATTGACAACATATGAATATGCTCTAATTTCAAAATTTTGTTTCGGATTATATTAAGGCAGTCTCCTATTTCTGATGCATAAGCATAAAAGTATTTACACACATAATACTCCACCATATACGGACAATTATAATCCTGACATTCATCCATCCCTCTAGATAAGTGTACTTGATCTATATTTCCTAGACAACCTGTACAATAATTACAATCAGAACACACATCCTTAACCGCATGCCTCCTTAAATCTTTATCACAATAATCAACTATCTTGTCGATTTTCATTTCATTCCTCTATCGTAATCAAACAATTATATATTATTACAAAAATGTTAGATATTCAAATCATCCCAAAATATTCCAACGTCTCCCTTATCGCCTTTTCTTTCTCTGGCGGACACTTTGGCTGCTTGGCATTCTCAGGTTTTGGCAAATTATAATTCTCCCTCTCCACAATCCCACACTTACGCTTTACCTGCGCAATATAAAGATTACTTACCTTTAATCCGCTATGTACCTTCACATATTCCTTAATTTCCTCATAAGTCGCCTAACTTTCTGCACTCGTCGAATCCATTTCATCCATCTGAATCTCGACCTCAATATGATGCTCGACATTCAGTTTGGACAAAAGGCACACCGTCTCAACATGCACCGTATGCCCAAACAAATCCACTGCCCGCGCGCGCCGCAGTTCATAACCATTTGCACACAGATACTTCAGGTCCCTTGCGAGGGTTGCGCTGTCGCAGCTTACATAGACAATGCGGTCAGGCATCATTTTGCGTATTGTTTCCAGGCAGGCGCTGTCACACCCCTTGCGCGGCGGGTCAATGCAGATTACATCAGCATGCATGCCTTCCTTTTCATATAGATGCGGCAGAACCTCCTCTGCCTTTCCCACATAAAAGCTGGCATTGTTGATGCCGTTTCGCACTGCATTCCTGCGAGCGTCATGGATTGCCTGTTCCACGATTTCAACACCGTATACCTGTTTTGCCCTTTTCGCCATGAACAGGCTGATGGTACCGATGCCGCAGTATAAATCCCAGACAGTCTCCGTCCCGGTCAGCCTCGCGTAATCCAGGGCAATACCATAGAGCCTTTCTGTCTGGATAGGATTCACCTGGTAAAAGGACAGTGGCGAGATGGCAAATGTGATTCCTTCTCCGTCCCGCATATGAATCACGTCACTGATTGTATCGCTTCCCCAGATGGTGCGGCATCTGCCTCCCATAATTACATTTGTTTTTTGTGTATTGATGTTGATGGATATGCTCGCCATTCCCTCAATTTTCCTGAGTGCTTCAACAAGCCTGTCCTCCTGCGGAAGGTGTTCGCCGTTGATGACAGCGCATACCATGATTTCGCCTGTTGTAAATCCTTTTCGAATCAGGACATGCCTGACCAGTCCTGTCCCGGTGGCTTCGTCATACGGTTTCACGTTGCAGCGTTTCATGTAATTGATAAGTGTCTCCAAAATAGACTGGTTCTCGGAAATGCCGAGCGCACAGTCCGTATTCGGTATGATGGTATGGGTTCTTCCCGCATAAAATCCTGTCACAATTTCACCGTTTTTGTCGGTTCCAATCGGAAACTGCGCCTTATTCCTGTAGTGGTACGGATGCTCCATCCCGACAATCGGCTCCATTACGCTGTCAAGCAGTTTTTCTGAAAATCCGCCGATTCGCATCAGATTGTTTCTGACCTTCTTTTCCTTATATAAAAGCTGCGCGCTGTAATCAAGCGCCTGAATCTGACACCCGCCGCACTGTTTATGATAGGGGCACCGGGGCTCTGTGCGGTTCGGGGAGGGGGACACGATACGCATCAGCCGGGCATACGCATAGCCCTTTTTGACTTTCATGACTTTTGCTTCCACCTTGTCACCGATTAGCGCATCCTTCACAAAAAAGGTAAAACCGTCTATTTTCCCAATGCCCTCGCCGTCTGCCCCCATATCCTCGACAACCAGCGTAACACTGTCATCCTTTTCGTATTTCATTCCAATCCTCCGCCATCCTAATATTACAGCATGAATACCCGCCTGTTTTTTATACGGTTCGTCTCAGATTGGATTCGAACAGCCTGTTGTATCCAAGCCATCCTGTCTCCTGTGACGACTGTAAAATTTCCGTAAAGGTTTCCATCTTGGCATCCGTGTCGTCTGCATGGCTTAACGCCACTGCCTCAATAAGCGCCGGTTTTTTCGGTGAACCGTACTCAAATTCCCCATGGTGCGCAAGGATGCAGTGCTTCAGCTGCATTTCCAGCATCTCCGGAAATCCCGGGATTTCTGCCGCCTTTTTGCCGACCATCTCAGAGCCCACCACAATATGTCCCAGAAACTGCCCTGCATCCGTATAATCATTTGTCGGAAACGGGCTGATTTCATGTACCTTTCCTATGTCATGGCAGATTGCCGCCGTCAGCAGGAGGTCGCGGTTCAGTATCGGGTACGCCGTACAATAATAATCGCAAAGCTTCGCCACACTGAGTGTATGCTCAAGCAGTCCGCCGATAAATCCATGATGGATGGACTTTGCCGCGGATGCCTTTCTGAATCTTGCCGCAAACGCCTCGTCCTCGACAAAAAATTTATCGAGCAGCGCTTTCAGGTATGTATTCCTGATACTCCCTATGATTTTGAGAAGCTCCGCATACATTTCATCAAGGTTTTTGCTGCTCACAGGCATATATTCACCCTCATCATACTCGCCCTCCCCGCATTTGCGCACACGTTTCACGTTGACCTGCAATGCGCCGTTAAAGCTTGTGACATCGCCGTACACCTCAATATAGTCCATCGCGTCAAAATCGGCAATTCCTGCGTTGTTTGGATCCCAGATTTTCGCGTCGAGCGTCCCTGTCTTGTCCTGTATAATGACATTGTCATAATTTTTTCCATTCTTGGTGACTGCGGAACTCTTAAACTTGCAGAAATAAATGTCAAAAATCCTGTCTCCATCCTTGTAATCCTTAATATACTTCATTGTCCTGTCTTATCCTTTCCTATTGTCTTATTGCAGGCTGTATGGTAAACTGCATTTCCTCATACGCATTCATGCTTGCCCTCTGTACTACTATAATTATGCTCCTGTCCGTCGGGACATTCCTGAGTGCATTCATATAGTCGGCAGCGCTCCTTATCTCCTGCACGCCAACCCTGACCACAATGTCCCCCTTCTGTATGCCTTTGAGCATCGCCGGCGAATCCATGTCAATATCAAAAATATACGCGCCCTGCGGAAGCCCTTGTTCATTCCGAATCCTTGCATCAATATCCTGCGCATAAATGCCAAGATATGGAATCGGTTCTCCGTTGGACAGCTTCGCAATCGTCTCTTTCAGTTCCGTAATTCCGATTGCAGACAAAAGGTTCCGCGTGTCATCGTGGTTGTGGCTGTTATCGATGATTCCGATTACCTCCCTGTCCATGTTTACCAGGATGCCGCTCGGGCTTGTCCCGGCATAGATATCTGTCGTAATCAGTTTATATTCATTGTCTGCCATTGATACCACATTTCCATTCGATGTGACTATTCCATAACATACCGTGTCTTTGTACCCAAACAGGTTTCCTACCGCGATGACCGGCGTACCCGTAATTCCTGATGTTCCGTGGGAAACCGAGCTTCCCAGCGTCGCTACCACAATCTGCTGCAGCGTATTGCCACCAATATACTTTAAATCCACTGCCAGAACCGCCAAGTCCGTATTTTTGTCATACTGCTTCATCACCGCGTCCGCACTCACATTATTGTAAAAACGAATCCGGATTGTCTCCGCGCCATCCAGCGGGGACTTCCTGCTTAATATCAGCAGCTCCCTGTTATTGTTTGCAATGATAACGCCTGCCGTACTGCCCTCGCTCTGATAGGGGTTGTTAAACCAGTCCACGTTTGAGCGCACCCCCGTGACCGTAACCATGCTAGGCTCCACTTCCTGGTAAATACTGTAGAGCTCCTCATACTGTGTCTGATACGGCTTGAGCGGCTCTGTCACCTCCGTCTCCGGAATGTCTGACGCGGCTTCCACACTGGGGTTTTCCACACTGCCATGCACTTCCTGTGAGTTCTCTTCACCGGAGGACTCCTCTTTTGACTGGCTTCCTTCAACAGTTTCCGTGCTCGTAACTGCCGTACTTTCTGTCTCCGGAACGTCTGTCGGCAGTGTCCCGGTTTCCGAAGCGTCTGTTCCGGTTTCCGTCCGGCTTTCGCTTTCGTCTGCCTCCCCGCTCTCCTCCTGGCCAGTTGTCGAGCCTTCTGTAAGCATATCCTCCGGAAGCATTTCATTCTTTTCCTGCGGGAACGTGACCACCCCGGGCTCCTCCTCGGGGTACAGCCAGTTATTGAGAACCGGCTCCAGGAGCAGGAACGACAGACAGGCAAGCACGCCAAAAAGTACTGCCAGCGAGGCTGTCGTGATGGTTCTGCGCAAAAGCTTTTTCTTGTCTACCGGGCGCTCCTTAATCTTTTCCTGCAAAAATTCAAAATCACTTACTGCATCCGAAAAATCTTCCGTTTTCGGCTCCGAAGCCTGTCCTTTATCTTCTTTTTCCTCATTTCTTTTCTCGTCCTTCATGACCGTCCTTGCCTTTCTGTTGCAGCCTTGGTGTAGTTATACTCACGACCTGAGCGGTCAGTCTTTCCGACCGCCAGTATATTTCTACTTCCATAAGTATAGCGGATAGATTTTCGGCGGTCAATGATTTTTGACAGACACGCTCTTTTTCTTTGATTAAAACAGATTAGTATGATATAATGGGCGTTAATGGGGAGGACACTGTGAAAAATAAATTTTTCACAGGGCAAATTTGTGCTTACGCCCAAATTCGCAGGCTTTGGCTAGAATGGAGGAGTATAATGAACAACAGAGTATTACGAATTCTTGAATACCATAAAATAATCGACATGTTAGTTGACAAGGCAAGCTCTGCACCTGGAAAAGAGCTGTGCCAGAAACTGACACCGATGACAGATATTGGCAAAATTGAGGAAGCGCAGCAGCAGACAGCCGATGCATTCACAAGGCTTGTAAAAGGCGGGCGCATCCACTTTAGCGGAAACAAGGACATCAGCTTCAGCATCAAGTCGCTGGAAATCGGAAGCGCGCTTTCCGCCGGCGAGCTGCTCAAAATTGCCGCCTCGCTCTCCTGTGCCGCAAGGGCAAAAGCGTTTGCACGCTCAGAGCGCGGCGAGGAAATCACGGACAGCCTTCAGGCCTGTTTCGAAAATCTTGAGCCGCTGACCCCGCTGCAAAACGAAATCACCCGCTGTATCATTTCCGAGGAGGAAATCGCTGACGATGCCAGCTCCACATTAAAACACATCCGGCGCAGCATCAACCTCACAAATGAAAAGATACACAGCCAGCTTACCGGCATGGTGAACGGCAGCTACCGCACTTACCTGCAGGATGCCGTCATCACCATGCGCAACAACCGCTACTGCATTCCTGTCAAATCCGAGCACAAGGGAAATGTGCCCGGCATGATTCACGACCAGTCTTCCACCGGTTCCACTCTTTTTATCGAGCCGGCAGTCATCGTCAACCTCAACAACCAGCTCAAGGAACTGGCAATGCAGGAACAGGAAGAAATTGAGCGGATCCTTGCCACCCTGAGCGCAGGCGCCGGCGAGCACACGGAGGCGCTTGCAAACAACCTGCGCCTGCTGACAAAGCTGGACTTCATCTTTGCAAGGGCGGGGCTTGCCGTTGACATGAATGCGTCACGACCGCTTTTTAACATGGAACATTCCATCAATATCCGGAAAGGACGCCACCCGCTGCTGGACAGGAAAAAGGTGGTTCCCATCGACATCTGCCTTGGAAAGGACTTTGACCTTCTGGTTGTGACAGGTCCCAACACCGGCGGTAAAACGGTTTCCCTCAAGACGGTGGGACTGTTCACCCTGATGGGTCAGTCCGGGCTTCACATTCCTGCGCTTGACCGTTCGGAGCTTAGTGTTTTTACGGAGGTTTATGCAGATATCGGGGATGAGCAGAGCATTGAGCAGAATCTCTCCACGTTCTCTGCCCATATGACAAACACCATCTCCATTTTAAAACACGCCGACGAGAATGCGCTCTGCCTTTTTGACGAGCTGGGCGCCGGAACAGACCCCACGGAGGGTGCCGCGCTTGCCATTGCCATTCTAAAGCACCTGCACGACAAGGGTATCCGCACCATGGCTACCACACACTACAGCGAGCTCAAGGTTTTTGCGCTCACGACATCGTATGTGGAAAACGCCTGCTGTGAGTTTGATGTGGAAACGCTGCGTCCGACCTACCGCCTGCTGATTGGCATTCCCGGCAAGAGCAACGCTTTTGCCATCTCATCAAAGCTTGGACTGCCTGACGAGATTATCGCATCCGCAAAGGAACATATCAGCGAGGAGGACGAAAGCTTCGAGGATTTATTATCCGACCTTGAGACAAGCCGGCGCACCATCGAAAACGAACAGAACGAAATCCAGCGCTACAAGGCAGAAGTCGAGTCGTTAAAGAAAAAACTGGAACAGAAGCAGGAACGGCTCGAGGCACAGAAAGACAAGATACTGCGCGAGGCAAACGAGGAAGCGCGCAAAATATTGCAGGAGGCAAAGGATGTCGCTGACGAGACCATCCGCGATTTCCAGAAAGTCAATCTCAACAACGCCTCCATCAAGGATTTGGAAAAAGCACGCACAAAGGTGCGCGACAAAATTTCCGAGAAAAATACAAAACTGGCGGCTCCCGCCGAAAAGCCCACGCACAAGGTGCTCAAACCAAATCAGATTAAACCAGGCGATATGGTCAAAGTCGTTTCCATGGGGCTCAAGGGCACTGTCTCCTCAAAACCGGATGCTAGGGGCGACCTTTTCGTCCAGTGCGGCATTATCCGTTCAAAGGTCAATATCAAGGACCTTGTGCTGATAAACGAGGATGCCATGCCCGGTGTTTCCGGCTATAAAAAAGGCTTCGGCGGCAGCGCCAAAAGCTCTGGCGGCGGACGAATCGGCATGTCCAAGACGGCAACGATTTCGACGGAGATTAACCTGCTTGGCAAAACCGTGGACGAAGCGCTGGCGGAGCTTGACAAATACCTTGATGATGCCTATCTGTCACACGCGCCGAGTGTCCGCATCGTGCACGGCAAGGGAACCGGCGCCCTCAGACAGGCCGTGCAGCAGTACCTGAAACGCATTTCCTACGTGAAATCCTACCACCTCGGTGAATTCGGAGAAGGCGACGCCGGCGTGACAATTGCGGAATTTAAGTAAGAAATACTATGTTTCGTTTGGAAGAACGCCAAAAGCGGGCGTTCTTCGGGTTACATAAAACTATTTAAAATAGAAAGGATACCCATAATGGCAAACAAACAGAAAATATTAATTGTGGATGACGACGAAAATATTGCGGAACTGATTTCCCTCTACATGACAAAGGAGTGTTTTGAGACGAAAATCGTGTATGACGGGGAATCCGCCCTGCTGGAGGCAAACAGCTTTGCGCCGGATTTAATCCTGCTGGATCTGATGCTTCCGGGTATCGACGGCTATCAGGTGTGCCGGGAAGTCCGCCAGAAATCACAGACCCCGATTATCATGCTCTCCGCAAAGGGGGAAGTCTTTGACAAGGTGCTCGGCCTCGAGCTCGGGGCTGACGATTACCTTGAGAAACCGTTTGACACCAAGGAGCTTGTGGCGCGCGTCAAAGCAGTCCTGCGCCGCTACAAGGCTGCTGCCCCCGCGGAGCCTGCCTCGGACGCCAAACAGGTCACTTATCCGAACCTGACGATTAACCTGACAAACTACTCGGTCATCTATAATGGGAAAACAATCGAAATGCCCCCCAAGGAGCTTGAACTGCTGTATTTTCTCGCCGCATCCCCAAACCATGTGTACACAAGGGAGCAGCTGCTTGACCAGATTTGGGGCTACGAATACGTCGGGGACACACGCACCGTCGATGTCCACATCAAGCGGCTGCGCGAAAAAATCAAGGACCATGAGTCCTGGCGCATCTCGACCATCTGGGGCGTCGGCTACAAGTTCGAGGTCAAATCATGAAAAAGACACTGTATCTGAAATTTGTGCTGGCATACTTTATTTTTGCCTTTTTTGGCTTTATCGTGGTCGCGACGTTTACCTCAAGCATGACACTGGAACACATGAAGCGCGAGCGCGCCGATTCCCTGTACAAGGAAGCGCTGCTGATAGCCGACTCCTACGCCGCCGACCTCTACAACAGCGAAATTACGCTGGAATCCGTATGGCGTCAGATTGAAGCCATCGGAACCTTTCTTGATGCCTCGATATGGATTGTCAATCCGTCGGGGCTTATTGTGCTGGATTCCAGCTCGCCGCCTGACATCGAAAATCCTGTCACCATCCCGAACTTCAGCCCCACCATCACCGGAAATTCCTTTTACACCGTCGGAAACTTTTTCGGCATGTTTGACACGGAAATGATATCGGCATTTGCCCCGATTTCCTCCCAGTACAAGGTAAAGGGCTATGTCGTCATCCACGGCTCTGTCGATGACCTGCAGTACTCGTGCAACTCCCTTTTGAATATTTCGTACATCACGCTGGTCATCCTTTTTCTGCTGTCGCTTATCATCCTGCTCTTTTTCACGGAAATGGTCTATCTGCCGCTGCGCAAGATTACACACGCAACCGAGCAGTACGCCATCGGCAATTTCCGGTATGAATTCCAGGTGGACAGCGAGGATGAAATCGGTTACCTGGCGGCATCCCTCGCCTATATGGCAAGCGAGGTCGCAAAAAGCGAGGATAACCAGAAACGGCTTGTCGCAAACATCTCCCACGATTTCCGCTCCCCGCTCACCTCCATGCGCGGCTATCTCGAGGCAATGCTTGACGGCACGATTCCTCCCGAAATGCACGAAAAATATATCGGCGTGGTGTTAAACGAGACAGACCGACTCACAAAGCTGACCAACTCCCTGCTCACGCTCAACAACCTGACGACCAAGGGCATGATTCTCGACAGGAGCAATTTTGACATCAACCAGGTCATCAAAAACACGGCAATGTCCTTTGAGGGAACCTGCCGCCAGCGGCTGATTTCCATTGAGCTTGTCCTCACCGGAGACGAGATGTACGTCAACGCGGACATGGTCAAAATCCAGCAGGTACTCTACAATCTCGTGGATAACGCCATCAAGTTCAGCCACCGCAACTCCGCGATAAAAATCGAGACGGTGGAAAAATCCAGCAAGCTGATGGTCTCTGTAAAGGACAACGGCATCGGCATTCCCAAGGACAGCATCCGCCTTATCTGGGACCGTTTCTACAAGACAGACCTCTCGCGCGGGAAAGACAAAAAAGGAACCGGATTAGGGCTTTCCATCACAAAGGAAATTATCCAGTCCCACAATGAAAACATCAATGTCGTCAGTACCGAGGGGGTTGGCACGGAGTTTATCTTTACGCTTGAGAAAGCGAGTGCGGAATCAAATAGATGATCCCCGCCTCATTTTGGTATGCAACCGGTAATGAATCCAGATACTGTTCAAGCGCCTCATCCAGACAGGGGCTTTCCGGATTCTGGTTCGTTCCCTCCCTGTATACGAGGCAGATATAGTCCGCGTCCGCCTGTGCCCATTCAATAAAGCTCTCTCCATCCTGATAATTGTGATTCCGTATCACGTCCTCCCACTGGTAAGCCAGTGCAAAATAGTTAAATTCTTCCCATATATTATAAGGTCCTATGTATGGAACCGCCCTGTTCGGATCACCGTTTAATTCCGCTACTTTCTGAAACAGTTCAATACTCTCAGGGCTAACATGCATGTTTCCGGTCTTTCCCCGCTCGATATTCCATTCATATATCCGGAATACATCTGAAACATTCCCATTGCCATTCACACTGTAGCCTGTCTGCTCCTTGCTCCGGTTTTCCAGACGCTCATTGAATCCGCCAAAAACAAAGGCAAACAGTGACAGCACGGATACGCCATATACGGCTATCAGCTCCCTCTTTTCTTTATCGCATTCCGCAACATCTATGACCAGCATCCAGAACGGCACAATCCAGAATAAATAATATATTTTGAAAAAGTAATAGGTAGACACCTGTCCAATGCAGACCGCATACAGAAAAGAGACAATATACGCGCCAAGAAAAAGACAGATTGCAACATCAAACGGCATTTCCTTTCTTTTCAGGCCCTTGTATACGCGGTACAGGAGAAACGGCAGCAAAAACAAAAAGTCCCCCAGAAGGTTCCGATACATAAATCCCTCCGCCTTTATCGGTGCGATTGCGTCAAAAGACTGTTGGAAAATTGTGCATACCGATACCAGACAGACCGCGCAGAAAAACAGCAGCGAACACATGGCAGTCCCTTTTCCCAGAATATTTTTTTCGCGCAAATATGTCAATGCATGGTACACGCCAATACACACGGCAACGATGGGAAAAAATATCGTATACGCCGTCAGCAACCCGACCAGCGCTGCCATCAGTGACAGAATAAAATACTTTTCTTTCAAGCCATAATTATCTATCAATATAAAAATCAGAACCGAAACCGTTATGCCAGCACCCAGATAGGACGTTCCGCAGACCATGTTGTTTAACGGATAACCCATCATATAAAATAAGCTGACCACAATCCCGACCAGAAACAAAAACCGGTCATTCAGATATTTTCGGATAAGTCCCCAGAACATCACTCCGGCAAGAAACAGCATAAATACGTCTGTGATGATAAAAATCCGGTAATCCATACAGGGCTCCGTAAATGGCTTAAGCGCCTCAATCAAAAGCCCGGAGTTCACTGCCATAAAGCATCTGTTCGTCGTCACTTCATGATTGACGGCAACTGCCCTTGCTATCTCGATATGTCTTGCATAATCCACCGTTTCATAATTTGGCAGCATGAGTCCGCTGCCAAACTGATGGATGCCTGCCTTTACAGCCGCTGCCGCAAAAATGCCGGAAACAATAAAATCCGGTATGGAAAAATAATATTTCTGTATTGCCTTTTTCCTGACGACTCCTGCCAGACACACTGCCGCAAGTACATAATTTGCAATACTGACACTAATGTCAGAAACATCCAGACCGCACAGGTCCAGAAACAAACCCACGCAGGACTGATAACACATAAACGTGACAGCTGATATAAAAATATAGCACACACCGTTCAGCGGACCCGCTTTTTTCTTCGCCAAAAATATACCGCTTACTGCCAAAATCATACTGAGCAGATATCCAAAACTGCTTATTAACTGCATCCCTCAATTCTCCTTTCGATTATCACTCCGCTGCTTTTTCATCGTCATCCGCCGTAAGCTGTTCCAGTATATCAATCCTTTCGTTGAGCTTCCTTATTTCATCCTCAAGCTTTCTAATGGTTTCCTCCTGCGGAATCATTCTGGTCAGTTGATCCATTCTTTGGTCTGTCCGTTTCCACAGCTCATCAATCCTTGCGTCCGTCAGGTCAAAGGTTGAAAACGGCTTCTTTTGTTTCTTTCCCGCCTCTATCGCATTGCACAGCCATTGAATGGACTTGTGTCTTTCAGCCGTCAGGATATTGTCCACCTGCCGGTAATCAATGCTGCCCAAATCATTTAGCTTTTCCTCTAATTCAGATGCACTGTATACCATCCTGTGCTCCAGGCCCAGCAGCTTCAGAATTGAGACAAACCTTGTCTCGCCGCGCAGTTTATTGACAATAACGATAAACTGCCTATGGTTTATGATGGCAACGCACATGCCATGGAAGGAATCCGTGATTACAAATTCGCTTTTTGCGATGTGCGCCAGCCAGCTTTCCATGCTCAAGTATGTACATGTGTCTATATTCCATGCATTTTTTATCTGCTCTGGTTCCGAAAAATATCTATAATGATCCGTAAGCGCCTTAATAGCCAGATTATTTTTATCTGCATAATTTCTTAAAATCGCTTCCTTATCCCTGTCAGGATCCAGTATATATGCAAATAAATAAGGCTTTTTCGGAACATCCCTGGCACATCTTGCGATAAACGCTTCATACCAGCGGTCAGGACATAAAAATACCGGGTCAAGCACCTGTACCGCCTCCACGCCAAATTCCCTCCGGAACACCTCCACGCCGGAATCCTCACGCGTCGAAATATAATCAAACTTTTTTAAAAAATACGACTCCGACGCCCTGTCGCTCTCACTCCCCCAGATTCTGTCATGCCCAAACGAAGCGGCATATGCTATCTTACAATGATTGTCCTTGACAAAATCCTGCACCATGTAATGCTTTAGCTCCCGATACAGGTTATTGTTAAACATCTGGTCAGAGCCTGTCACAAATACCCTGCACTGCAAATTCAAAAATTTCATCTCGGCAGTATTGGCAAAATATCTGCTCTTATCCCAGCTGGCATAAGGTTCTGACTCAAATAAATGCGCTCCCCTGGGACAGGGTGGCTCGGACGAATTTTCAGGCTGTGCAATCATCAATACGGAATATCCCAAATCTGTCAATGTCCTGTATAATGCATACTGGGTCAGCTCTCCCCCATAATTTCCGGTAGTATAGTGTCCAATCAGCCCGATGTCATACAGTGAATGCCTGCACTGTAAAACGGCTTCGGCAAAATTATGCCCCCCAGTATATAAAATTTTAAATCTTTCCTTAAGCGGATGCGGCGCAAACTTCTCCTGAAATCTGTTATATCTTGCTGCCTCTATCGGCGTTTTCCGGATGTCATATAGTTTCCTGGCAACCTGATGCAGCAAGTCCTCTCCCCGCCGATTATTGACCAGGACAACACTTGTGCCCTTACCGTCATTGAGCGCGGGGTCGTATTCCTCCACGCGCCAGAAATCCCCAAGCGTGATGTCCCCCTGCCGTTGTTTTCCACAAAATTCGCAGTCCTCGCATTCATCCATCAATATAATATTTCTCTGAAATCCTTCCTCGTATGCACTTTCTTCCCACGGAATACATTCGGAAGTCCCATCCCTGAAAAATACCCTGAGCTGGTCAGCGCGCCATCCGTTTAGCTTGCTCCTGAACGAAAGACCGCTTATTTTATCCATCCGAAAGCTTTCCCTGATATAATCTTGCAGCATTTTATTGGATGGCACGCCATGGCAGAGCACGTCGACATACAGGATTCCGTCATCATTTCCAAAATAATTCCGGATGCCTGCAACCTGGCAGGGACAGCCGGAAAACAAAACGGTTCTCCGTTTATCCCGGTGTTCCTTTATCTCCCTGTAGACATGTCTCATATCGCTCTGGACATATTTTGACTGCCTGAGACGCGCTAAACCCTCTTCATTTTCCACACATATATGGCGCACCGTGTACGTCTCATCCATTGCCGCGCCGCATACGATGCCTCCCTGTGACAGCACATAACGCGCAAGCACGGTAAAGATGCCGCCGGAAGAACTTTCCATTCGTATTTTATCCTCTGCCCGTGCCGCATAGCAGTCCGGCATTTCAGAATTTCCATGGTATGCATTTAATTTCGGACACACGCGCCCGCACCGGCGGCAGTCCGTGCACCGTTCTTCATCCACAACAGGATAGAAAAAGCCAAGCGAATCCTCCTCCATATGGATTGCATGAACCGGACAGCTGTCGTGGCATGCGCTGCATCCGGTGCACAGCTTATTCTGTGCATGAAGCGTCTTTTGTATATCCATCCAAATCCTCCATTCCCTCACATGGTTTCTGTTCCTTTATGCCAAGATACTTTTCCCAGAACTCAGTGCATGTAATTTCGCGCACCCTGTCAATATAGCTTTGTTTTGCCCGGTCATACCTTGCCAGTATGGCGACAATTGTTCCCAGCACCTGAAAACCCTGCGCGATAAATTTCCGGATGCTTCTGTGTGTCACGAAGCCCTTATTTTCGACAATATCATAAAATAATATGGTCTTTGCCCGCCACACAAACTCCGGTCTTGGCTGCGCCATCGGGACTGTCCTGATATGCTTTGCCGGAAGCAGATACCCATTCAGTGAGAACTTTCGCACAATCTCATGCAGACGGGGATGTTCCTCTGTCCTTCCCCGTTCATACTCGCTGTCCATAAACGGTACTTCCAGCTGCTCTGAAGGAAGCGCCTTGTAGCCTGACGCCATAATGTCCTTGTGCAGCTGTTCCGGGTCTGTATGCTCCAAAAAGTCGATTCCTTTGAGAAAGTCACGGATTCCCCTTATGTACAATTCCACATTCCTATACCGGTAAAGATACCCTTCCCTCCTGTATTCCCCCATCAGGCACTTAATCAGCTGCTTTTTTCCCCACCACGGAAAATGATACGCATTGTCAATCAGCCTGTTGCGGATAACGTAATACTCCAGAAATGACGAATACTTATTTTCAAACGGTTCATGCCACACGCAGATTCCGTTCATCAGTATCAGTGTCTTCATGTTGCGAAGCCCATATTCCAGATCATCGCCCCTTATGAATATCGGGAGCGGCAGATTGTCCTTTCTGACAAGTTCCATCGGGAAGCAGCAGTACCACCACGCATTAAACTCCCTGTACTCCTCCTGCTCGTTCTTAAGGCAGTTCTGCCATAACCGCAAGTCAAGCCCCGCTTTCAGCGAGATTAAGTTTCCGGCATTCCATGACGCGCCTGACTCCACCTGTATGTTTCTCTGGTCAGCGCGCAGCATCGCACCACCGACAAAGGCGTCCTTGTATGCTTCTTTTAACAGGGACAGCAAGGCAGCCGTCTTTACAATCGATGCTGTGTCAATAACAACATCATCGTCCATCAGCAGTGCATGCGTTATCCCATTCCTGTCCGGTCTTTTTATGATTTCCATCAGCCCGCGGGTAAATCCGCCCGCCCCTCCGGCGTTTTTGTTATTGACAACATGCACCTTATCACTCGAGAGCCGGTATTCCCCAAGGCTCTGCCCATTGTCGGATATAAATACTTCAAGCCTGCCAAAAAGCGGACTGTTTTCATTCTCTATGATTTCTTCATTTAAAAGCCTGATATTGTCCCTGACATATTTTTCACGCCGGAATGTGCAGATGACAATGCCTAATTTTATGGGTCTGCATTTGTCCGGTTCCGTATTTGTACTGTAATATCCGCCATAAAATTTTCCATCCTTTTTCAGCGCCTCTATCCTGAAAAAGAACATTCCCTTTGTCTCGTCCGGAAAATCCAGTGTCACCTCGCTCCTTTCAGGTGCTTCAATGACAGTGTTTTTCAGCTCCCGTTCAATATATGTACCATTTATTTTCTGTTTCCAGCAAAGGCTGACAAGAAAGCTTCCCTGCACCGTCAGGGTGAGCGAAACATCCTGAATCTCTGTGTATTTTTTCCATTTCTCTACGGACAGGCTGTTAAAATATGTATCCGTCGTGACGACACCGCCCCTTCGAAACAGAATGCAGGTACCTTCCCTTTTGTCCTCCTTTTTAATCAGGTTTATCTTATAATTGGAATGGAAATACATCTCCATATCCGTGCAGATTCCATCCTTTGGCCATAATATATCCTGTAAATTCATGCTTCTTCCCTCGTTTATCCTCTTTCATTTTTCATCTCGTCAAGGTACGCCCCTGCCGTCTGCCTTGTATCCCCTTCCATCCGTATCAGCCCATTATCAATCCATATCAGCCGGTCGCAAATCTCATACAGCTGCTCCATGGAATGTGACACGATGACAATGGTCGTGCCGGATGCCTTGATTTCTTTTAATTTATCAAAACATTTCTTTCGGAAATTGACATCCCCCACCGCAAGGATTTCATCCACGAGCAGGATGTCCGCATCCACATTAATCGCAACAGAAAATGCAAGCCGCATGTACATGCCGGACGAGTAGGTTCGGACAGGATTGTCTATAAATTCCCCAAGCTCCGAAAACCGGATGATGTCGTCCAGACGCGCGTTGATTTCCTTTTTCTTTAAGCCAAAGATGGCGGCATTGATATAGATGTTTTCCCTGCCTGTCATGTCCATATGAAAACCCGCACCAAGCTCTATCAGGCTTGATACCCTGCCATTCACGGTAATCGTTCCCTCATTGGGACGCAGGATTCTGGACAGGAGTTTTAGTATGGTGCTCTTGCCGCAGCCGTTTTTCCCGATTAGTCCGACCGCCTCCCCCTTCTGGCACACAAAGCTGATGCCGCGCAAGACTTCCCGCCGCTCATAACGGTTCCGGTTCGGGAAAAGGATTCTTTCCTTGAGCATGTTTCCTTTGTCAAAATACACCTTGAAGCTTTTTTTGACTTCACACACGGATATCGTTTCCATCACAGTTCCTCCGCAAAATTCTCTTCAAGTTTTCCAAACACAAGGCTTCCCAGTACCAGAAAGGCAATGGCGGACAGGGCAGCCTGTGCAAGTGCCGCCGTTTCAGGCGGCTTTGCATAGTAAATAATGCTGTGGTACATCTCTATCACGGGCGTCATCGGGTTCCAGCAAAATATCGGAAGCAGATAGTCGGGTATCGTCTCCATCGAATAAAATATCGGTGTCAGGTAAACCCATGCCATCAGCAGGACGCTTGTGATATGCTCCAAGTCACGGAAATAAACGGTACATGCCGATATGAGCAGTGCAAGCCCCAGGGCAAGCAGATACTCCGTCAGCATCACCAGCGGAAGATATCCCCATGCCACGGGATTAAAGCGCCCTTTTTCCACAATGACCACCGCTATGATGAAGATAAAGCTCAGCAGCATATTGATAAACTGAAATGTCGTCACGACAACCGGCAGCACTTCCCGCGGAAAATATATTTTCTTCACCATGTTTGCGTGCGCCCTGATGCAGCCTGCCCCCTGCAAAACGGTGCCGCTGAAAAAGAACCATGGTATCATTCCCGAAATCATATATATATTAAAATTTTCCAGGCCGCTTCGCATAATCATCGAAAATACAACCGTATAAATGACAATCTGGCACAGCGGGTTGATAAACGTCCACAAAAAGCCGAGAATCGAACCCTTATATTTCCCGCGGAGTTCCCGCCTCACAAGACTTGCAGTCATCTCCCTGTATTCGACCAGTTCCCTTATTCGCCCCATTCCGCAATCTCCTCCGGTTTTCTTTTAAAGTCGTTTTCCCACATGTCTCTTTCATTCTCTTTATATGGCAAAAAATAACACTATTATTGCGATTTCTATAGCAGTTTAACACTAATACTGTCAAAAATCAATAGTATTAGTGCGAATTTCCGAAAGAAAACGCAGTAATAGTGTCTGTCACTATATTATCAACTTAATAGAAAATAATAATAGTTTTACTTTATGGAGAAAATAACGAAGATGGAGAATCAGTATGGCTTTAGATTATAAAACTTTGGGAAAACGAATTAAATTTTACAGAAAACAGATGCATATCACCCAGGAACAGATGGCAGAGCAGCTTGACCTGTCCCTGAGCTTTATCAGCCAGATTGAACGCGGCGTTACAAAAATGAGCCTGGATACGTTTGTGGACATCTGCGATTTCATCGGCTGCTCCCCCGCCGATTTGATAGAGCAGTCCGCAATTCCGAGTGAAGATAACTCTTTAGATTTTTATGACTTGTACCAGCAGCTGCCAAGACGCGACCAGAAGCTCTTTTACCATATGCTAAAGGCATATCAGGAGCATCTGGAACGCTGATGCGCAGCTTTTCTTTGTCAGCGGCTTCTTGACGGCAGAATGACGGAGACCTGTACCGTCCCGGCATCAGGCGCCGTCGCGGTAATCCTGCCCTTATGCGCCTCGACAATTGATTTTGCTATGGACAGTCCCAGCCCGTATCCGCCGCTTACGGAGCTCCTTGACTGCTCCGTCCTGTAAAAGCGGTCAAAGAAACGCCCCAGCTGCTCATTGCTCACGGGATCCGAGCTGTTCCTTACAGCCAGACAGATCGTATGGTTCTTCTTTTCCAGCGTCACCCGGATGGCATCACAGCTGCCGTCCGCTGCGGTCGGTGTGTACTTGATTGCATTGTCCAGAAGAATGCCAACAAGCTGCCGGAAACAATTTTCATCGCCGTAATATGACAGCATTGGCGCTATCTCTGCCCTGATGGTTTTCCCCCTGCTCCGCGCAAGGGTCTGAAAGGACCTGACCATCTCCCCGACGACATCCGACACCGGAAAATCAATCATGGTATACTGCTGCCTGTTCTCATCCATGCGTGACAGCGCAAGCAGGTCGTTCGTAAGCGCCGCCATCCGCTTTGTCTGCTTGCGGATATCCAAAAGCCACTCATTGTCCTCGCCGATTTCCATGGCAAGAACCTCCGCGTCCGCATCGATAACCGTAATCGGTGTCTTAATCTCATGCCCTGCCACGGAAATAAACTGTTTTTGTTTGTCGTAGCTCTCCGACACTGGTCTGACAATTTTCGCTGAGAAAATGACGATAATGACAAAAATCGCCAGCAGCCCGGCAAACGATATCAGACAGTTGATGAGAAGGGCATTCTTAAAGGTAAAAAGATTCCTGCCGCAGTCGAGAAAAATGACACAAATGTCATTTCCATCAATATATTTTATATACCGGAAATCGTTGATAAATCCCCTGTCACTCTTTTTACCGTATGCCCGTTTTGCATAGTTTTGCGCCTCGGCATCATCCACCATGGCAATGCTCTGCGTATCGACGGATATCATCTGTCCGTCCCCCGATACAGTCGCAGTGAAAAATCTCGCCTCATACATGACTTCAGGTGACAAAAGCTTTTTTCCGAAGAATCTGCCGCGCTCGCCGGACATGCCTTCCCGCGGAATTTCCTTTTTTTCAGGCGGAAGCAAATGCATAGGGCGCCCACCGTTTTCCACAATCATGTCCAGCACAATATCCGCCTTATCCACAAGTTCCCTGTAAGTCAGAAAATTGCTGGATACCACAATAATACCCAGCAGCAATAACAATGATATTGTCGATAAAATGACGAACTTTTTCCGCAGTTTCCTTATCATATAACCCTCCAAACGCTGCATGTTCCAACACCGGCGCCATGCCTTCCGGGAAACTTTTTTCAGTCAGCTGATGTTTCCGGCTTCAGATGCTCGATGGAATATCCTGCCCCGCGCCTTGCCCTGATTTCCACGTCTGCCTTGAGCGCCGTGAGCTTCTTGCGCAGATAAGAAATATATGTCCACACGACATTGCTCTCCGCATTTGCCTCAAAGCCCCATATTTTGTCCATAAACTGCTCTGCGGAAATAATCTGTCTCGGGTTCCGCATCAGAAATTCCAGCATCTGAAATTCCTTGTTCGCAAGGACAAACGTCCCGAACGGCGAGGACAGTTCAAACGTTGCACAGTCCAGCGAGAGATTGCCAAACCGCAGCTTCGTATCGGGCTGTACTGCCGACGCAGCGCTTCTTGTCATGGCGCGGATGCGCGCCAGAAGCTCCTTTGACGCAAACGGCTTGGTGAGATAGTCATTTGCGCCGCTGTCAAGTCCCAGTACCTTGTCGTCCACCTCCGCCTTTGCCGTGAGCAGGATCACCGGCACCTGGTTTCCCGCTTTGCGAATCTCCTGCAGGACGCTGATTCCGTCCATGCGCGGCATCATCACGTCCAGAATGACACCGTCATACGAATTCATTTCCAGAAATTCCAGCGCCTCCACGCCATCACATGCCGCATCCACTGTGTAATTGCTGCGTCTGAGGATTGTCACAATCGCTTTTGACAGCGATGTCTCGTCCTCTGCAAGTAAGAGTCTCATGGTAAGCTTCCTCCTCAAACTTCGGGACAGCCCATCCGGCTTATTCCGTCCGGTTCATCTTCTCTCCGTTCGGCATATCGGGCGGTTCCGGCATTTCTCCCGGCCTCTCCCCATTCGGGAAGTCCGGCATTCCTTCCGGTTTCTCCCCATCCGGAAAATCCGGCATCCCTTCCGGTCGTTCTCCCGGTCTCTCCCCGCTGCCAAATCCGCGTTTTCCTCCGCCAAAGGAAAATCCTTGTCCATATATGAGTCCGTCCATAGCCACATCCACTGTGTTTTCACCCATTTTTACAGTATACGAACCGTCGGACTTAATTTCCGGGCAGCTGATTGTAACTGAATTATAACTTTTTTTCATTGTCCATGCAAGAATTTCACCGCCATCCGCATCCAAAAGAATAATGTCGCTTCCTGCCGCATTCTGCTCCTGCGTGCTTACCAGAATACTGCCCTGTGTCGAATCCTCGCCGAAATTCTGCGCCATACTGCCCTGTCCTGCTGCCACCACGATTCCGCCCATTATCGTGGCATCAATCCCATAGTCAAGCGCGGCATCACCGCCATGCGAAGGTCCCGTCACATAAACTTCCCCGCCGCTTACCAAGATATAACCGTTTGAGTCAAGACCGTCGCCCTCGGCGTCCACGCGCAGAACGCCTCCCGAAATATTGATGGATGCTTCCGGGTCATTGTCATTCACTCCGCCACGACCGCCTTTTTTATCCGCCGCCTTCTGGACATCGGCTGTCTCTTCCTTTGCGGACTGGCGTTTGTCCGTGGCATTTAATCCGTCGTCAGAGGACGTGATGTCAATTTCCCCGCCGGAGATATTGATAATCCGCGCCTCAATCCCCTCACCGGACTGCTCCACGACGATTTTACCACCGGAAATGTTGATTTCATTCAGGGCATTCATCCCATCGCTCCCACCTGAGAGCCTGTAAGTTCCGCCCAGGATATGCACACTGCCCATCGTGTCATCATCGTTATTGTCTGATTTAATGGCATCCTCTCCTGCCTGAATCCGAAAATCACCGTCCGCGACAGCCACACTGTCCTTTCCTGTCATCCCATGAGCTGCAGCGGTAATGTCATATGTCCCGCCTGCGATGACAAGGTCATTTTTTGACACGATTCCATGCCCTGCCGGGGAATTGACTGTAAGTTTTCCTGTTCCGTTGAGTGTCAAATCATCTTTTGAAAAGATTACCGCATCAATGTTATTGTCATCCACTGCCACAAAGGAACCGCCGTTTGTAAGTGTGTTTTCTGTTGCATCGGGAAGCGTGACAAACACCTTGTCTGCGCTTTTTACATAGATGACAGCCGACGTCGCACAGCTGATATCCACACCATCCAGCACCAGTTGGACCTTTTCGGTCTTGTCGACATCCACGGTAATCATTCCGTCACTGAGCGAACCACTTACCAGATAGTCCCCTTCTCCTGTTATCGTGACCCTGCTTCCCTCTATCGCCACATTCCTGGAATCCGTCGTGCAGCCCGCATCGGAAAGCGTGATATGTTCACATTTTGATACGTCATATTCCCCGCCCAGGTCACGTTTCGAGAAAAGTCCCGACTCATCTGCCACCTCGTCCAAAATGACACTTGTGTCACTTTTGTCATTTTCACTGGCAGTATTTACATTCACCGCCCCATCATTCGCACATGCCGTTACAGACACAGCCGCCAGAAGGCATACTGCCATCATCCAATACCGCTTTTTATTCCATCGCTCCATTATTGTACTCCTTATTTTTATAACAGATTTTGCACACAAAATGCTAAAGGGCAAGCATTTTGGCGCACGATTCCCACTACTTTGACGTGGGTGTGAAAAGTAACCATTTATGCTACACTGTACCCTACATCATGTCCGTTATGCTGCTCTCCTGGTTTGACAGTGCAATTTCCAGATTCCCATTCCGGCAGCGCACGGCATCAATAAAAGCCTTCTCCGTGCCTGATTCCTGAAATGTTATATGATAGGTCAGCTTAAACAGGCTTCCCATATTGGTCGTTTTCACGTTGACAAGCTCGCTCTTTTTCGTATACCGGGCAAACAAGTCATCAAATACTTCCACATAATCCAAATCCTCCGGTATTGTGACATGCAGTGTCCGGTCCAGATTCGCGCGCTTTTTTGCCCCGAAATCTATCCGTGCATAGAGCATGTCGACAAGCCCCATAATGACAGCAAACAGAAACGCATACGCAATGTATCCCATTCCGGTGATAATTCCTGCCCCCATCGCCATGAACAACACGCCGATTTCCTTTGCCGTCCCCGGTGCGGAGCGGAACCTTACCAGACTGAAAGCCCCTGCAACTGCCACGCCCGCGCCCACATTTCCGTTCACCATCATAATCACGGCACACACAATCGCAGGAATGGTGGCAATCGTCACGATAAAGCTTTTAGAGTATGTATTCCTGTACATGTACATCACTGATATTATCAATCCTATAACAAGCGAGCTGACAATGCAAATCATAAAATCGGCAACCGATATGATGCTTGCCGTCTCCGCGTCAAACAATCCCCTGAAAATATTTTCCATTTTTCCTCTCCTCCTCAGGCTATAAATATCCTGCCAGTGTACTGGCTATTCATCTGTCTGCCCATTACCTTATACTGAGCGGTCAGTCTTTTCGACCGCCAGTATATATTTTCGTATGCTGTCCCATATTTTGAAAAAGATGTCTTGTAAATTTTTTCACGCGTCAGCGCCTCCGCCATCCAGAGCGGTATGCCGCCCGAAGTCTTGATTTCCATCAGCACGTCGTCCTCGTCCATCAGCCGCTCTCCCCACACCTCCCGCGAAAGGGAAAGCTCCTCCTGGCGGGCAAGGATATTTTCATCAAACGTCACGCGGAAGTCGCTGCCGTCCAGCGCATAAAATGCTTCGCGCTCATAGGACAGAAACACCTTTGGTTTCAGCGTCTGGTAAAATGAAAAAAAATAATCAATTTCATTTCCTATCTGTGTCGCTTTTGGAAACGGCGTTCCCTTCACCAGCCATTCAAGGGTTTCAATCTGGGAAAGTGACTCGCGCCGCTTATAGACCACATCATCATATTTTTTCTTAAGCTCGATAAAAACCTTATCCTGCGCCGATACCTGTCTGTAACTCCTGATGCGCAGCTTTTCTTTATAAACCGGCTTCTCTATGGAACGCCGCACCAGCCGGTATGTATCCGTATCGAAATAGATATTCCGAATCGTCGTATGCCCGAAATCGTCGAGCCGCATATGCGGAAGCATCGCTTCTAATACCGCAGCCCGCTGCTTCCTTGTCATCTTATATTTCATCTCATAACGTTTAAAAACTGCCTGATATGCCATTATACTCCTCCATTTTTCAAAACGCGTATTTGCCCGGACACAATCCTTGCAATGCCAGCTCCATTGAGTGTGTCCCAATTAGGAATTGTTTTGTTCTGAAAAAAGTATACGGCAGAAAACTTAAGCGAGCCTTAAATTGAATGTGTCTATTTTGTGAAAAACCATCAAGCCTGAATCGCGTTGACAAGATTGCTGTCCATGGGTATGTTTTCATATTTGGGTGGACGAATGTATTATATTTTGATATAATTTCACATGAATAAAATTGAAGAATTTCAGATTGAGGAAGGGTGTCATGCACAGTTTGGATGCCATGGCACACTGAAAGGCGGCGAAACACCCGGAATCAGCGGCAGATTACGATACAGTTTATCACGGATTGGATAGCAAACACTGCTGTCGCATCCGTGAAGAAATTTTTATCCGCTGTATGCAAAAACTTTCTGTCAGGGCTGACGAATGCCTGTATATCGGCGACGGCGGAAGCCACGAACTGGAAGCAGCAAGTGCGCTGGGCATGACCGCACTACAGGCAGTGTGGTATTTGCAGGAAGGAACGCGCTCACCCATGAGTCGCAAGCCCGGATTCCATCAGCTGGAACAGCCGCTTGCGGTTTTGTCATATTTATAGGTTTATGCCTCCACCAGCTGCAGGTCATACAGCTTCTTATACATCCCATCCAGCTGCAGCAGTTCCTGATGCGAGCCGCTTTCCTTGATTTCCCCTTTGTGCATGACAATAATCTTGTCAGCATGCTGGATTGTGGAAAGCCTGTGTGCCACCATGATGGTCGTCCTGCCCTCCATCAGTTTTTCGAGCGCCTGTGTAATCAGGCTCTCCGTCTCCGTGTCAATATTGGCAGTCGCCTCGTCCAGCACCAGAATTGTCGGCTGGTATGCAAGTGTCCGCGCGAAGGAAAGCAGCTGCCTCTGCCCTGCCGACAATGTGCTCCCGCGCTCTGTGACCGGCTCGTCAAAGCCCCCCGGCATCTTTCTGATAAAAGAATCCGCGTTCACGATATGCGCGGCACGCTCTATCTCCGCCCTTGATATTTCCTCATTGTCCAGCGAAATGTTGCCCTTGATATCCCCTGTAAAGATAAACACATCCTGCTGCACCTGACCGATGGCATGACGCAGGGCATCCTTGTCGATCTCCCTGATATTGACACCGTCTATCAGAATCTCACCCCTCTGCACATCATAATAACGCCCTATCAGGTTCAGTATGGATGATTTTCCGGCGCCCGTGGCACCCACAAAGGCAACCTTCTCGCCCGGCGCAATTGTAAAGCTTACATCCTTCAGTATGTAATCATCCTTCTCGTAGGCAAACCATACATGGCGAAACTCAATTTTCCCTGTAATCTGCACATGCCTTGGATTTTCGGGGTTTACGATTTCCGGCTCCACATCCAGTATCGAAAAAATTTTCTCAGCGGACGCAAGCGAGGACTGCAATGTCCCAAACTGCTCTGCCAGCTCCTGAATCGGCTCAAAAAACGAGCTGATATAATTGATAAACACAAACAATGTTCCCAAGGAAACAGTGCCTGCCAGCACAGACGCGCTCCCCTGCCCAATTACGATAACCATCGCAATGACAGACAGCATGTAAATGGACGGGCGGAAAATGGCAAACGTCATAACCTCACGCCAGTTTGCCTTGAAAAGCTGCCCGCTCTTCCACTCAAATTCCTTATACTTTTCTTTTTCCCTTGCAAATATCTGAATCAGCTTCATGCCGGAAATATGCTCCGACAAAAAGGTATTCAGCTCCGTGATGCGCGTTCTCGTAATCCGGTACGCCTTTCTGGACATATAACGGAAAAAGAAAGTCAGCGCTGTCACGAACGGAATCAGAATAAATGAGTACAGCGCCATTTTCACGTCAATCGAGAGCATGACAACAGCAAACCCGATAATCTTTACCGTATTCTTGAAAAGCTTTGCAAGAATCTGCGAAAACAGTTCATTCACCGCCTCCGTATCATTTGAGACGCGCGTCACCAGTTTTCCCACAGGCTGCGTATTAAAAAAATTTACGGACAGGCTGTGAATATGTGCAAATACCTCCTCACGCATCTTATAGATAATCGACTGTCCTACATTCTGCAAAATCCATGTGTTGGAAGCATTAAAAACAAAGCCAAGCAGAAGCATCAGCGCATACAGCGCTGCCGCGCGTAAAATTCCCTGAAACGCTTCGCCCACCTCAAGCGCCGCCCTCGTCTGCCCATAACCGCCAATATAATCATCAATCGCATTCCCGATAATAATCGGCTTATACAATTCCACGCCAATCAGCGACACAACAAGAAGCGACGAAAGCAGCATCATCCATTTATGCGGTTTTAAATAAGCCAACAATCTTTTCATACGAATAACCATGCCCTTTCCACAGCCTGCAAACTTTGAGCCGCAGACACAAATTTGCCAGTTGAAAAATCAATGATTTTTCAACCGAATCCTCCTGCCGCCCTTTTTTCACCGATTGCCGCCTCAAGCTGCTGTTTTTCAAACATGTCCCTGTAAATACCGCCAAGCTCCATCAGCTCCTTGTGGCTGCCGCATTCCTTTGCCTCCCCGTCCTCCAGGACAAGAATCACATCCGCATTCTGTATCGTGGAGATACGGTGTGCAATTAAAATGGTTGTCTTTCCCTGCCTGTTTTCCTTCAGGTTGCGCAGGATTTTTTCCTCGGTATCCGTGTCCACTGCCGAAAGCGCATCATCCAGAATCAGGATTGGCGCATCCTTTTTGAGTGCCCTTGCGATGGAGCTCCTCTGCTTCTGCCCGCCTGACAGCGTAACGCCGCGTTCGCCTACAATTGTCTCATATCCGTCAGGGAAAGCAATGATATTATCGTGAATGCACGCTATTTTTGTTGCCCTTACGATTTCATCCATCTCGTCATTGTTTGTCCCAAATGCAATGTTTGACTTCAAGGTATCCGAAAACAGGAAATTGTCCTGCGGCACATAGGCGATATTTTCGCGCAGCGTTTTTAAGGGAATCGTGTTGATATCCCTCCCATCAATGAAAATCATACCTGGTTTTGTATTGTATAAATGCAGCAGCAGATTGACAAGCGTCGATTTTCCATTGCCCGTCCTTCCGATTACTGCAAGCGTGGTTCCTGCCTTAACATCCAGACTGATATCCCTTAATGTCGGTTCGCTGTGTCCCCTGTGGATAAATGTGAGATGATGAAGACGGATGTCGCCCCTGATGCAATTTACCGGCGACACGTCATCCCTGTCCGCTATCTCGGACTCCTGGGCAAATACCTCCTGTATTCTCTTAATGCCGGCTCCGCCCTGCGAGAACATGTTAATCGCCTCCCCGCAGGCAAGCATCGGCCATACAAGCATCGTAATATACTGGTTAAAGGCAACGAAACGGCCAATGGTAATTTCACCGTTTAATGCAAGCCATCCGCCATATAGAAGCGTCAGAAGGCTGCTGATGCCGATGACCACGTCGAGAAGAGGAATGACAACCGCCTCCATTTTCGCAATCCTTAGGTTTTTTTCCTTCGCATTGGCATTTGCCCTTGCAAAGGCGCGTATCTGCGAGCGTTCACGCACAAACGATTTTACAACGCGCACCCCGGAAAAGCTTTCCTGCACAAAATCCGTAAGGTCTGACACCGCCTCCTGCCGCTCCAGAAAGCGTTTTTGCATTATCTTTCCAAAGTACAGCTCGCCAAACGCAATGAATATCATGGGAATAACTGCGACAAGGGTCAGCCTGATATTGACATAGACCATCATCTGCACAATTACCATCACGGTCATGACAACCGCGTCAAATGCCGCAATCACCGCAGGCCCGATTGCCATACGCACAGCGTTTAAATCACTTGTAAAGCGCGTCATCAAATCGCCCGTCTTATGTTCATTATAATACTCCACATCCAGCGTTTCCAGATGCGCAAACATATCATCCCGGATTTCACGCTCCACCCCGCGCGCCGCGCCAAAAATAAAGTAGCGCCACAAAAAACGTCCTACCGCAAGTGTCAGCCCAATCATCAGGATGATAACGATATTTTGAAAGACTCCGCCCATATCGAGGGTACGCGCTGCAAGTCCGTCCGTAATGATTCCTGTTACCTTGGGGATGTACAGATTGGCAAAATCCAATATGAATAAAGTGACAATCCCGCCGATATACTGTACCTTGTGCCGCCTGATATACTGCCAGATAAACCGAAGCTGCTCCATTTTTGACCATGCCCTCCCATAATATTGTCAGACTCTCTTTTTAATCGGGTGCCGCACAAATAACAAACAAAACATGACAACATTGCGTCATGTTTTGTCTACAACATCATTCCAGAGTTACTTTCTATTCCTTTACAACATCGAAGCCCGCAACTCCTCCGCGCTTTTTGCACTCAGATACGCCGGCGCAATGTCAAACACGGTCCTGCAGCCACTCTGCCCTTCACTGGCAAGGCGGTGTGCCGCCCGGGCATATGCGACAAGCACGCTCGCGGTAAATTCCGGATTGGAGTCAAGCTTCAGGCTGTATTCGATAATGTGCTTGTTCTCCTTCTCCCAGCCGGTCACACCGCTTCTCAGCACGAAGCCGCCGTGCGGAATCCCGCTGTGGTTTGCGAGCAGCTCCTCCTCGCTGATAAAATGCACCGTCGTATCATAGTCCGCAAAATAGTTGGGCATTGTCTTGATTGCCTCCTCAACCTTTGCGGCATCCGCGCCTTCCTCCAAAACGACAAAGCATTCCCTTGTATGCTTCTGTCTTGTCGTAAGCTCCGGATTGCTGCCGGAACGTGCCGCCTCAAGCGCTGACTCGACAGGAATCGTGTACTGCTTTGCATTTTTGACGCCCTCGATACGGCGGATGGCATCCGAATGTCCCTGGCTCACGCCCTTGCCCCAGAACGTGTAATCCTTTCCCTCCGGCAGGATTGCATTTGCGAAAAGACGGTTTAGCGAGAACATTCCCGGATCCCACCCCACGGAAATAATGCCAATGTGTGCGCCCGCCTTTGCCGCGGCATCCACGTTTGCAAAGTGCTCCGGAATCTTTGCGTGAGTGTCAAAGCTGTCAACCACATTAAAATGCTTTACATATTCCGGTGTCTGCTTTGGTAAATCTGTCGCGCTGCCGCCGCAGATAATCATCACGTCAATCTTGTCCTTCCACTGTTCTACATCTGCGATATTGCAGACCTTTGCCGTCTCTGTCAGAATGGAGACCGACTCCGGACTCCTGCGCGTAAATACGGCAGCAAGCTCCATGTCATCATTCTGCCGGACTGCGCACTCGACACCGCGCCCCAGGTTGCCATATCCCAAAATTCCAATACGTGTACTCATTACTATTTTCCTCCCATATTTTTATCGCTTTTATTTCGTCACAGCTACCAATGTTTATCAGGCACTATCCCTGCAATGCACCGCGCACTCCTTACCGCAGAATGCAATGCCATAGCAGCTTACATATTTATATCCGTCATTTCTCAGCTCGACGTCATACTGTTTTTCTTCAATCTGCTTTAACGCCTCGTCTGCCATGGCATCCATGTCATCAATGTCCTTTGCAACCTTGAACTCTATGACAAAGGCTTCCCGGCTTCTGCGGACAGGCCTGACAAAAAGGTCGCTTCTCCCTTTGCCGCCCTCCCTGTTTGAGCGCAGCCCGAAGCCCTTGATGCCTGTCAGCAGCCCGGCAACCATTCCATGATAGTAGTATTCGTTCTGATCCATGTAGCTGATGGTTTCCTCAAATATATCGTTTATCAGTTCTTCCAATGCGGCGCAGTCCTTGTTGACAAACGCCGTATAGAGCTGTGTCATGTCGCGTCCTTTCATCCGCTCGCGGAACCAGTTCTGCACTTTCTGTTCAAAAATATAGTGTACCTCTTTATTAGGAATGACAAGCTCGGCATAAATGGACGAGCCCTCCATCCACTCACTTATTTTGCGGAAATATCCTGTAAAATACATAAAATTCCACAGATTATCACTGCTGTCATAAATCTCACCATACGTAATGTCCTCGTGTATCTGTACCCTGATACTGCCCCCTGCCAGCAGCTCCTCTATCTGCATTTTCCCATCATCATCAGAATGGTCAATCAGCGTCCTGACAATACTGTTGGAAGAAGTATTTGCCCAGTAAGCCATCGGAAGCCAGTTCGGATTCGCCCGTGCGTCATCTACATACTGTATCACGCTCCATGGATTATAGATGTCCGTCTGCCCGAAAGTATACCCATCATACCACTCCCGGACAACCCGGTACGCATCTTCCATGTTGTAATAATGGCACAGCTGCTGCACTTCGTCTGCTTTGAAGCCAAAGTATTCATCAAATTTTGCATTGCGGATTGAGATAATGTTCAGATTGTTCATACCTGTAAAGATGCTCTCCTTTGAAACGCGCAGACAGCCTGTAAGGACGGCAAAAGCAAGGCTGCCGTTATCCTTTAGCCCGCTCTCAAACAATGACCGGATAAAGTCAATCATTTTATTATAAAAGCCTTTTGTAAAAGCATTTTCCAAAGATACATCATACTCATCAATCAATACGACTGGCTTCCTGCCATAATATGCTTCAAGGCGCTGAGAGAGAAAACGGACTGCGTTTTGATATTCGACCTGCGTCGCCCTTCTCGATGCAATAGCCATATATTGCTCTCTGTCCTGTTCATCCGCTATATCTTCAAGGAGAAAATCATGCCTTTTGTATTCCTCGGCAATCAACATCTGAAACTGCTGATATGACTCCTCAAAACTTTCCTTCTTTGTATCCTTAAACGTCAGATAGATAACCGGATACTGCCCCATGTGTGCAAGGTATTTGTCCCCTGCCTCCATGATTTTTAATCCTGCAAAGACATGAGACCAGTCCTTTTTATTTCCATGGGAATCCCTGTCGTCCTCAAAAAAGTATCTGAGCATACTCATGTTAAGCGTCTTGCCAAACCGGCGCGGGCGCGTGAAAAGTATAACCTTTGCTTTGCTATCCAGCAGCTCCTTAATCATGAGGGTCTTGTCAACGTAGTAAAATTCCTTCTCAATCATTTCAGCGAAATCACTGATTCCTATCGGTAATGGTCTGTATGCCATATTAATAACCATGCCCTTTCCACAGCCTGCAAACTTTGGACCGCAGGCACAAAGCTGCCGTGTGAAATCTTTGATTTCACACTAACCTCCATGATTCCGCTCTGCGGAATCTCAAATCCGGATGAAAAACGCCCGTTTTTGGCGTTTTTCCTGTGTGAGACATAGAACTTCTCCACGAAACAGCCTTTGCTGTGAGTGGCTAGAAGTTCTTCTCACGCTAACTCCCAGGCATATACCTACGCTCAAATTATAAGGATCCAATCTTCTCCATAAGCTCTGGAAGTCTGGAGAACTCCTCCAGCACATAGTCCGGCGCTTTCGCCTCGCCAAATCCGTATTTCGCAAAAACAAACGGAATACCCGCGATTCTCGCAGACTCCTCATCGCCTGCGGTATCGCCCACATAGACTGCCCTTGTCACGCCGTTTCGCTTCATGATGAGTTTATTGTTCTCGCCCTTTGAGAACAGATTATTCCCCCAGCACTCGATATCATCAAAGTATGCTGCAAGCTTGTGCGCCTTGATAAAGCTCTCGATATATCCCTGCTGGCAGTTGCTCACCACAAAAAGCTTATACTTCTTTTTCAGTTCTGCAAGCGTCTCCTCAAGCTTCGGGTAAAGAATCCCGCCATGCTCACTCAGATAGGCATTCTCGACCTCACAGCACTCATCCATCAGTGCCTGCTGCTGTTCTGTCGTGGTATCCGGAAACAGCTTGCCGGCAATATCTGTCATCGGAAGCCCAAGGCAGCCTTCCAGCTCCTCGGAAGTAATCGGCTCTTTCCTGTACTCCGGATGACTTGCCACAACCTGATTCCATGTCTTGCCAATGCCCTCGAGCGCGTCCCACATGGTTCCATCCAAATCAAATATAATCGCTTCTATATTATTATTCATCAAAGTCTCCTATTGCTTCCAGAGCATTTATCATACACGCTCCAAAACCCCAAATATTTATATATTGTGCAACCGTTCCGTTACATTATTTCCGCCCCGGAAGGCATTGTCTTCTCCGGCGTCATCAGCGCGAGGTTTCCGTCGGCGTCCTCCGCACACAGAAGCATTCCTTCTGACACAACGCCCGCAAGCTTTGCCGGTTTCAGATTGACCAGTACCATTACTTTCTTGCCAACCATCTCTTCCGGAGTATAATACGCCTTGATTCCGGACACAATCTGTTTCACCTGTGATCCGATTTTTACCTGACTGCACAGAAGCTTCTTTGATTTCGGCACCGCCTCGCAGGAAATAATCTCTCCCACCTGAAACTGCATTTTAGCAAAGTCATCATAGGTAATCTGCGCTTTTGGCTCTATATTTATAACATCTGTGTCACTTTCTTCCGTCTGCCCTGACGCTTCCATCTGTCTTTCGGCAAGTTCAGCCACCTTTGCATCTACTTCCTTCGGATCGAGACGCGCAAAGAGGATTTCCGGAGCCTCCGTCACCTTTGTGCCGGACACATACCCGCCAAATGTTTTTGCCGACTCAAAATCGCGCACCGGGCTGTTTAACTGCGCCATGATTCTCTGTGCGGTCTCCGGCATAAACGGCTCAAGCAGACCCGCGCCAATCGAGATTCCCTCTACCAGATTGTACAGAACCGTTGCAAGCCTGTCCTTCTTCGCCTCATCCTTTGCAAGTACCCATGGTTCCGTCTCGTCAATATATTTGTTGCATCGCCTGAATACATTAAAAATCTCCGTCAGCGCATCCGCAACCCGCAAATCATCCATCTTGGCTTCCACCTTATCATAAGCGCCTGTGGCAACGGCCTTCAAGTCCTCATCCACTGCGTCTGCCGCGCCTTTGTCCTCCACAATGCCGCCAAAGTATTTATTGCTCATGGAAACCGTTCTGTTCACAAGATTTCCAAGTGTGTTTGCAAGGTCAGCGTTCAGCCGCTCTACCATCAAGTCCCACGTGATGGAACCATCGTTCTCATACGGCATTTCATGCAGCACAAAATAACGCACCGCATCCACGCCAAACAGTTGTGCAAGGTCATCCGCATACATGATATTGCCCTTAGACTTGCTCATCTTGTCATTGTTCTGCAAAAGCCATGGATGCCCGAAAATCTGATGCGGAAGCTCCTCCCCAAGCGCCATCAGGAAAATAGGCCAGTAAATTGTGTGGAAACGGATGATATCCTTTCCAATCAGGTGCAGATCCGCCGGCCACATTTTTTTGTACTGTTCTGTGCTGCCGCCGTCCGCATCATATCCGATGCCTGTAATATAGTTCGTGAGCGCATCCAGCCAGACATAAACGACGTGCCTGTCATCAAAATCCACCGGAATTCCCCATTTGAATGAAGTACGTGACACGCACAAATCCTGTAACCCCGGAAGGAGGAAATTGTTCATCATCTCATTTTTTCTGGAAACAGGCTGGATAAATTCAGGGTGATTGTTGATATGGTCTATCAGCCTGTCGGCATATTTGCTCATCTTGAAGAAATATGCCTCCTCCTTTGCCGGTTTGACCTCACGCCCGCAGTCAGGGCATTTCCCGTCCTTTAACTGCGACTCTGTCCAGAAAGACTCACACGGCGTGCAGTACATTCCCTCATATGCGCCCTTGTAAATATCCCCCTGATTGTACAGACGCCTAAAAATCTTCTGCACCTGTTTCTCATGATAATCGTCCGTGGTGCGGATAAACTTATCATACGAAATATTGAGCATGTCACAAAGCCCTCTGATAACGCCTGCGACATCATCCACAAACGCTTTCGGCGTAACGCCCGCTTCCGCCGCTTTCAGCTCAATTTTCTGTCCGTGTTCGTCCGTTCCTGTCTGGAAAAAGACGTCATATCCGTCCTTTCTCTTATAGCGGGCGATACTGTCCGCCAGCACGATTTCATAATTATTCCCGATATGCGGCTTGCCTGATGTATACGCAATAGCCGTGGTAATGTAATACTTTCCCTTATTCTGCATTGATTGCCATCGCCTTTCTTTATTTCATATTTTGTGCATAATATAGTAATAATAAACTCAATTATCTATAATTTACCATAATCAAAGAAATTTGTAAATGAAAATACGTTTCAAAAAAGCGATGTGAAGCAGGGATATTGCCGTATTTATCTGCGAATATCCACGTACCCTGTTTTTAGTGCAGATTCATCAAACTCATAGGTTCCGCCAGACGAATCCAAATTTAAATAAAGATACTTTAGCTCCTCCTCAGGAACAATCCACGCCATGTGCACAACTGCCGTCTCTCCGGCTTTCAGATGATTCATGTAGTTATTTTTCCGCTCGCCGCCATGGACATCGTAATACCACATTTCAGTAAATCCCGCTGCGCCTTCCACTACGGCATAATCCCACGTTGTGGATGTTTCCGATTGGTTTCCCCTGTACATTTCCATTTGGTTTCCATTCTCCGCTATCTTCACCAGGCTTCCCCAAAACAGATACGAATTGATTTCACTGCTGCCCGTATTGGTGTACTCCACAGTTGCATATACAAGTTTCTGCGGCACTTCGCGGCTCTCTGTCACTTCGTCGACAGAATGGATGCCGTCACCGCTGCGGATGTAGTTGATTTTTGCGGGGAGCAGCGCTCCGGACGCATCCGTTACTTTTTTGATTTCTTCCTTACTGTCCGCATCCATGACAGACAAATCCAGCAGACTGATGTCATCACATACCTGAATCTGCGCGACCTTAATCGCCACTTCTTCTTCCGCGTCTGCCATCATAAAGGTCTCGCCGACCGCATGTGTACGGCTCATCGCCGACTTGGGCACCATACTGCTGCCCTCGCCGTCATATGTTTCATTCCGGGCAGCAAGATAATCACTCCAGCTATATGCATTTACAATATCCTGTGCGGAACCATCTGTAACAGGCTCTATCTGGATTCCCTCCGCAATTTTTATCGCATCTTCCTTGGATACATCCGATGCCGCATACAGTTCCATCACATAATGCAGGTCTGTAAACGCCACATAAATGCGCTGGTTAAACCAAATTTCTCCGCCGGCCGCGCCTGTGTCATGCAGTTCGATGTATACGCCGTCATGCACGCCGACCTTGATTTGCTCACTGCCTGCGACACCTGTCGTCAGCATGTCAAACTGCGCATCGCCCCTGTCCATTTTATAAAAGACAATTGACACCCCGCCTTTATATAGATTGTCTGTATAGCTGTACTTGCCAGTCTCCGTCTCCGTCATCCCTTCCGGAAGATAGGTAACTTCCATTTTAATATTCTTGATTTCCGGAATATTCTGTTCCTTGGAAAACTGCGTCTGCATCGTCCCCGCTTCTTCCCCTTCTTCTATGAATGTATGCACCGCAAACGTTCCCTCCTGTTTCAGACGCATTTTATATACAGCACCCGCAAATACGGTCGTCCCCAGCAGCATTGCGGCTGCAAACGCAGTGACAAAATACTTTTTCCCAAAATGCTTTCTCCTTTTTGTGGTATTTGTATTTATCTGTCTATATACTTCCTGCTCCACCATCACTCTGATTTCATCCGGCATCTCCGGAAAATCCTGTCTTAAATTTTCTAATTTCATACCGAAACCTCCATTCTTTTTCCAAAGCTGCTACACGGAGTATCCCGTCAACTCTGTTTTTATCTTTGCCCTCGCCCGCATAAGGCGGTTTTTCACTGCACTTTCCGTCGTATTCATCAATGACGCAATCTCCTTTATGCTGTAATCTTCCATATAATAAAGCGTCACAGTCAGCCTGGTTTCATCCGTAAGATGGCTGATTGCCTCATATAAATCGGAATAGTCATTCCGTTCCCCTGCTTCCTCCTCAGGGACATTTTCAAGCGGTACCAGCCGCTTTTGTCTCCGCATAATAGCATAACATTCGTTGATTACAATGCGTACCAGCCAAGTCTTCGCATACGAATCCCTGCGCAGCGTATGTATGCTGCCAAATGCCTTTACAATTGCCTCCTGTATCGCATCCGCACAGTCCGCATCACTGCTCAGCAAGGTTTTCGCCACATGGTACATCGTGTCCTCCGATGCAAGAATTATATTCCCTAATTGTTCTTTTGTCATAATATCCTTTCTGCCGGCTATCATTTACATGCGCATTTTATTCATTGTACATCTATTAGATGTATCATAACCGTCTCTGGTCTCGCTCATCAAAAAAAATTTTCACACATTTTAATGGTATGGCGATTGCAGTTGCTAATTGAAATATGGTATACTAAAAAATAGTATTTCATTCACTATTGCCTGCAAACTGCGGTCGTGTTTCTTCCGACAGACCGCATCAGGGCACTGCGTGAACGAACTTTTATACAACAAAGAAAACATGAAAAAGGAGAGATCAAAACGTGAGCGGAAGCAACACAAACTTCCCTAGCCGGAAGATTCGACGAAGTCTCAATGGAAGAATATTGAGAAGCACAACCATTAATATCCTGATACTGGTAGTGGTATGCTGCGTAATTATGGCACTTTCCCTGCAGTATCTGGCCACCAGTATTCTATTGGACAGCCTGCAGCCTATGGCGCGGCAGTCCGCCAAGACAGTGGAAGCCAACATCCATATGCTGGCGGATCGCATGATGACACTTGCCGGAGATTCCCGCATGCAGCGTGTCACTCTCGAAAACGGCGCTCCAGATGATTCTGCAACCCGCAAAAACCGTGCCGAAATCCTGGCGGAAGCTGCCGAAATTTATGAACTGCATACCATTGCCTTGTATGACTTAAACGGTCATCTCACGCAGGGCATCGACGGAGCGCCGGAACGTCTGGACGAAAAATTCTTTGCGCTTCTTCAGGAGACAGACAATCTGACCACGAGCTCTTCCACCATTTTTGAGGAAAAGCTTGGCATCACTTTAGGAATGCCTGTGAAAGAAAACGGGGAAACCGCACTGTATCTGGTGGGCGTCTATAAATACGACACCCTGAATGATGTCATAAGCAGCATCAATCTTGGTGCGCACAGCACAGCATATATGGTCGACCGCGACGGCATCATCGCCGGACACCCCGATCAGTCCCTTGTCCTGTCAGGAAGCACGTTGAGCCAGCTTGGCGGCGAAAATGAAGAAACGCTTGTCCGCATCACTGCCGGAGAGACAGGCGCCACAGAATTTCCTGTTAACGGGGAGCACATACTGGTTGCCTTTTCTCCCATCCGCGGCACGCAGTGGTCACTGGTGCTGCACATTCCCGAAGCGGATTACAGCCACACAATCAACGGAGCCATGTATTTGGCAATATCCTGCACAACCGCAGTACTGGTTCTCTCCATCCTGCTGGTTCTGCATCTGGCACGTTCGATTTCACGACCGGTCAAAAGCGTGACAGCCCGCATGGTATCGCTCTCCAATGGCGACCTGCACACCGCGGTAAAGCCTGTGCGTTCCCGCGACGAGCTTGAGGTACTGACATTGACTTTGGGCACGACAGTAGAGAGTGTCAACAACTACATATCCGATATCCAGCAGGTACTGACACAGATTGCTGACGGCAATCTGAATGTCAGTCCGCAGACAGACTATAAAGGCGATTTCACATTGATCCGAAACAGCCTGCGCACCATCATCCAGTCCATGAACGAGACAATTTCCGGATTCAACAATGCCGCCTCCCAGCTTGCCCACATGTCCGAGGAGCTCAACGGTCAGTCCAGCCAGCTGCATCAGGCTTCGATGGAGCAGAATCAGTCTACGGAAGCCCTTGTCTGCGAGGTATCCCATATGAAAGAGCAGCTTTCCAGCGTCACCGAGAATACCAGCCAGACGCGCAGCAAGACTACGGAAATCGCCGGGTGCATTCAGGAGGCCAACACGCATATGTCCTCTCTCACAAACGCCATGGACAACATCAGTTCCAACGCCGAGGAAATCACAAAAATTGCCAAGGCAATTGAGGATATTGCTTTCCAGACCAGCATACTTGCACTGAACGCCTCCATCGAGGCCAGCCGCGCCGGAACCGCCGGCAGGGGGTTTGCGGTTGTCGCCGCCCAGGTCAAAGACCTTGCAGCCAAGAGCGCCGAGGCCGCGCAGAATGCTACCGAGATGGTATCGCACACAAGCACCATTATTCAGACCGGAGTGAAACTGACTGCCAGCACTGCCGATTCTCTCCGCACCATTTCCTCCGTCTCCGATGAAATCAGTGAAATTTCCGATCAGCTAGTCATGGCTGTTCAGGGACAGGAAAATGCATTGATGATTATGGATGAGCGCATTGAAGTCATTTCCGGCATCGCAGACCAGAACCTTCAGAATGCAGGCGAAATAGAACAGTCCAGCGGTTTACTTGCGCGGGAAGCCGAGGTTCTTCAGTCTCATGTGAAAAAATTTGTTTTGAAGGAGGAACATCACAAATGAAACGAATATTGTGTCTATTGATGCTTTTGCTGCCCATGGCACTGTTTACAGCCTGCGGTGATACGACTGCGGAAACAGAACTGCAGGATGGTTATTATACGGCACAAGCTTCCGCGTTCAGTCATGGCTGGAAGGAATATATTACGATATTGGTCAAAAGCGGAAATATTGTCTCCGTGGAGTACAATGCGGAGAACGCCAGCGGCTTTATCAAAAGCTGGGACAATACCTACATGCAGAACATGCTTCACTCCAATGGCACCTATCCCAATGAATATACACGCTATTACGCAGGTCAGATGCAGGAAGGACAGGGCGAAGGCACGATTGACGCCCTGACAGGGGCAACCTCCTCGTACAACTCTTTCCAGAAGTTGTCCGCCGCAGTCCTCGAACAGGCGCGAAAAGGCGACTCCAGCATTGTCCTCGTCAATACGGATTAAACATCCTGTTAATCGAGCAGGGAAAGCCACCTTCCCCGCTCGCGCGCCGGGCACCCGTGCGCATAAAAAAGCTTTCTGTTAATGTGGATAACAGAAAGCTTTTTTCATTAACTGATCGACTTTTTGATTGCCGCCATCAGCTCGTCATATGTCTCATATGCAGCAAGCTGCGGATTGTCGGTCTTGATTTTATCCGTACTCTTAAACAGGAATCCTTCCTTGCTCGCCTTTATCATGCCAAGGTCATTGTAGCTGTCGCCGGCTGCGATGGTCTCATACCCAATGGACTGCAATGCTTTTACCGTGGTAAGCTTCGACTGTTCACAGCGCATCTTAAAACCGATTATCTCCCCATTTTCAGCAACTTCAAGCGAATTACAGAAGATGGTCGGCCAGCCGAGCTTTTTCATCAGCGGCGTGGCAAACTGCGAAAACGTATCGCTGATAATGATGACCTGTGTCATGGAACGGAGCTCATCCAAAAATTCCTTCGCCCCGGGAATCGGGTCTATCTTCGCAATCGTCTCCTGTATCTCCTTAAGCCCAAGCCCATGCTCCTTGAGTACGCCAAGTCTCCACGTCATAAGCTTGTCGTAATCCGGCTCGTCACGCGTCGTCTTCTTTAATTCAGGAATACCACTCGCCTCAGCAAATGCAATCCAAATTTCCGGAACCAGAACACCCTCCAAATCCAAACATACTATGTACATACCAATACCTAAACCCTTTCTCCTGACACCCTGTGCCCTCCACACGTCCATGGTTCTGTCACCGTTTTCCCGCGAAAGAAACCATCTCACTATTTTGCGCACCGGGAACTGTAATTTCATAAGTCCCAAAGACAGACTACGGTATTGATTATAGCACAAGTTCCGCTTCGGATAAAGTACAAATTTACAAAATTGCAGCAAGTGCAAAGTCCTGACTGAACTGTTACCATCCATCCTCCTGAGTCGGAAAACGCATCAGCGTATCGAGAATTTCCATCGCGACAGCCTCTTTGCTCATAAGTTCCAGCTGCCGCGAACCGTCTTTGGTTATCAGTGTAACGACATTCGTGTCAGTTCCAAATCCGGCGCCTGCAACCTTCAGATTATTCGCCGCTATCAAATCAAGGTTCTTCTTCTCAAGCTTTCTTCTGGCATTTTCCTCCATGTCCATCGTTTCCATGGCAAAACCGCAAAGCAGCTGCCCCTGTCTCTTGTGTGCGCCCAGATGCTGCAAAATATCCTCCGTCCGCTCCAATGCGATATTCAGCTCGTCATCACTTTTTTTCATCTTCTCCGTGGCGACCGATGACGGTCTGTAATCAGCAACCGCCGCAGCCTTTATGATGATATCCTGCGCATCACTTCTCGCCGTCACGGCATCAAACATATCCCTTGCACTCTTTACCGGGACAAGCTCCACAAACACAGGCGGTGTCAGCGCGCTCTGACCTGACACAAGTGTCACTTCTGCCCCCCGCAGCATTGCCATGCGGGCAAGCGCATACCCCATTTTTCCTGTGGAATGGTTTGTGATATACCTGACTGGGTCGATTGCCTCCTGCGTCGCTCCCGCCGTGACGAGAACTTTTTTCCCTTTCATATCCTTTTTCATTGCAGCCGCACGGATGACATGCTCTGCCAGAAGACTTTCATCCGGAAATTTTCCGCGCCCCACATCCTTGCATGCAAGCATGCCGACAGCGGGTTCCACAACCTCAAATCCGTACTTTTCCAGCGTTTTGATATTATCCTGCGTAATCGGATTCTCGTACATCGCGGTGTTCATGGCAGGCGCGACAATCTTCGGGCACGTGCAGGCAAGCACCGTTGTCGTCAGCATGTCATCGGCAAGCCCATGCGCAAATTTTGCCATCACATTTGCCGTTGCAGGCGCGACAAGGACAACATCCGCCTCCTTTGCCAGCGCGATATGCTCCACCTCATATTGAAAATTCCGGTCAAACGTGTCGACCAGGCACTTTCTGCCGGTCAATGTCTCAAACGTGATGGGATTGATAAAGTTCGTGGTATTCCCGGTCATCACGACCTGCACCGCCGCGTGCTGTTTTACCAGAAGGCTCGCGAGGTTCGCCGCCTTATATGCCGCAATGCTGCTGCACACGCCCAGCAATACTGTTTTTCCTTTTAACATAGTTGTTCTCCCATTATTTTGTTATCCTGATGTTTCCGCTCGTTGTCCAGATACTGATATCGCGGTTTTCGCGGTTTTCCCCATAAGTTCCGTGCGCTTCATTTCCCTTCTTGGAGAAGCTCAGGCTGTCGTCAAAAAATGTGTCAATGTCACCGCTGCTTGTCGATGCCTTAAAGTCAAATGCATTGTCCGGCGACATCCTGATTTCCGCATAACCGCTGCTGCTCTGAATATCCAGATTTCCGGTAATATCCCCGATTTCCAGACGGATATCTCCGCTTGTCGTCGCAATTCTGCCGCTGCCCTTTGCAGCGTCCAGCTCCACGCCCCCGCTGGATGTTTCAAGGTCCCACACGCCCTCCACACCATTGAGCGTGACATCGCCTGAGGTCGTCCTCACCGTCCGTCCACCGTTTCCGTCGTATACCGCGACATCGCCGCTGCTCGTCCGCAGCGCGGCAGTCCCATCAATCTGCCCGATTTTGATATTTCCGCTTGTCGTTGCGATCTGTGCCTCTCCTGAAATTACCTCGGCTTCAACATACCCACTGCTGCTTTCAATATCCGTATCTCCTGCAAACTGATTTACTTCAATATCCCCGCTCGTGCTTTCCAGACACACATTACCGGAAAACTGCCTTCCGTCAATATCGCCGCTTGACGTCACGATATGGACTTCCCCTACAGCACTGCCGTCTCCCGCACAGATGGTTTCAATCTTGACATCACCGCTGGTGCATTCCACTGTCACATTTTCCGCCGTGATAAGCGGCACGTCCACATCACCGCTGCTCGTTGATGCCATAAAATCCTTTTCCAGAACAATATCCATCTGGGAGGTAATATCCCCGCTCACCGTGGAAAGCGCAAGCTTTCCCTTGTAAGAAGATGGCAGACCGATTTCCGTGTAGCCAACTGCCGTCCTCACGCCAAACATGCCAACCTGAATCTGGTAACTCCTGCCAGTCCGCCTTTTTCCCCGCACTTCAATGCTGCTGCCTTTCACCGTCACGGTGGAAAGCATATCCTCCGCAAGGTCAAGCTCACTGTATTCCCTGATTGTCAGTTTTTCATTTTCACTCTCATAGAGATAAATATCGTTGTTGTTCATATTATATTGTATAGAAATACTGTCAATCCCGTCAAGCGGAACTTCTTTTTCCAGTACCAGCTGCGGGCTACCATATGCATCCGCAAAACCATCATCATTCCATCCGCCGCCATAGCCAATCCCATAAATATCATGCCCTGCCATGCCGTATGCAAATATCCCGCACAGCCCCGCCGTGACAATGCAGAGCAGCACAAGCGCCGTAATTTTTAGTTTTCTCATACTCGTCATCCCTTTCCATTTCCTAGGCTTATCCGCTATTTCTTCACCGTGTCAATAAATGTCATTTCATCCGCGCGCAGTTCAAAGACAAGCTTCACAATTGCCTGCAGGCAAAAGGCAATCAGAAAGATAATCCACGTCACTTGCCACCGGTAGCTTATAAAGCTGATGACAAAATACAGTACCAGTGTCACACTCCATATAATGGAGTTGATGCTTTTGCGGACAGCCCGGGCTTTATTGGAGCTGTACTTCGCCGCCTTGTACAGCTCCACCATGTCCGGCTCCTCCTTCTGGTGGTAATCCGGGTACATATTGGAGGCATACACAAGCATCACCGTCGGAACAATGCAGAGCAGGATTGTAAGAACCATCCCAAATTCCGGATTACCGCCATCCCCTCCAAAGTAAAAAAATACTGCGCCTGCAAAAATATAGATTCCCACTGCAATGGATGTCAGAAGCGCCTTTTTCTTTCTATCCTTTTCCGATAATACAAGCAGATTTTTCTCCTCCACTGCCGGAAAAAGCTGCGTCACGTCACCAATGGAATGAATGACATTCTCATACGCGTCCTCCTCGGAATAGCCGTCCGCCACCATGTCATCAAACTTATCCATTGCGCTCTGTGTCATTTCCTCCTTTAAGTCAATCGCCCTCCTTGTCTTGGGCGCATCGGCAAATATCATATTAAAATGCTGCCTGATTTTCTCTTTCATCATTCTCTCCTCCTCAAAATACCATGTAATATTCATTTCAACAGCCGGTCAATGATTTCCTTTGCTTCCTGCCATTCCTGCTTATACCCCTGATAGGCTTTTCTGCCCTCATCCGTTATGGCATAATACCTGCGTCTGGCGCCGACTGTCTCATCACCCCAGTAAGTCCGGATACTCCCCGCCTGCTCAAGCCGCCGGAAAGCGGAGTAAAGCGTCGCTTCCTTCAGCTCATAGGTATTGTTTGTCTTTCTCATAATGTCCTTGTTAATCTGGTAGCCATAGCTGTCCTGCTCCAGAAGACTCGATAGAATGATTGCCTCTGTGTGCCCCCTGAGAATGTCTGATGTAATGGACATCGTTCCCCCTCCTTTCTGTCAATATTATAGTATTTGTCATATAGTATTTATTTTTCTAATATACAATATATATAAATATACCTCATCTGTCAAGGTATATTTTTGAATAAAGTATATTCTATGTTGTTTCTTTCAAACACGCTCCAATAAATAGTCCCGCCATCAGTGAATCATGAATGAAAAAATCCAGAAAATACCATACCGCATTTTCCGGATTTTTACTATTATCTATTGAATGCTGCCCTTGCGACATACACGCCGCTCGCGGAGGCATGGGACAGCGAATGTGTCACCCCGCTTCCGTCGCCAATCACATACAGCCCTTTATACTTTGTCTCAAGATTCTCGTCAATGGCAACCTCCATGTTGTAAAACTTGACCTCCACCCCATACAGCAGTGTATCATCATTCGCCGTTCCCGGGGCAATCTTGTCCAGCGCGTAAATCATCTCAATAATACCATCAAGAATACGCTTTGGCAGCACAAGGCTCAAGTCACCAGGCGTCGCCGCAAGCGTCGGTGTCACGAGTCCTTCCTCGATGCGCTTTGCATTGCTGCGTCTGCCGCGCACCAGGTCACCAAAGCGCTGCACGATGACGCCTCCGCCCAGCATGTTCGAAAGTCTGGCGATACTTTCGCCGTATCCGTTGCTGTCCTTAAACGGCTCGGAAAAATGCTTCGCCACCAGCAGCGCAAAGTTCGTATTTTCCGTCTGTTTGTCTGCCCCCTCATAGCTGTGCCCATTGACCGTGACAATGCCATTTGTGTTTTCGTTTACCACAATCCCCCTCGGGTTCATGCAGAACGTCCGCACCCTGTCCTCAAATTTTTCCGTGCGGTACACAATCTTGCTCTCATACAGTTCATCTGTAAGATGTGAAAAAATGACCGCCGGAAGCTCCACCCGCACGCCAATGTCCACGCGGTTTGACTTTGTCGGAATCCCAAGCTTCCCGCAGATGCGCTCCATCCACTTGCTGCCGCTCCTGCCAACAGAAATGACACACTTGTCACATTCATAACTGCCGTCCTTACAGTTCACACGATACCCGCCGTCAATCACCTCGATGTCCGTTACCGGCGTGTCAAAGTAAAAATCGACCTTGTCTTTCATCTCTGCATACAGGTTTTCGAGCACGATGTAATTGATATCCGTTCCGAGATGCCGGACGGACGCATCAAGGAGGTTGAGTTTATTTTGCAGACAGAGCTTTTTTAAATGCGTCCCTGCTGTCGTGTACATTTTTGTCCCCTCACCGCCATATTGCATATTAATCGCGTCCACATACTCCATCAGCTCGATTGCCTTCGCCTTGCCGATATACTCAAACAAAGTCCCGCCAAAATCGTTTGTAATATTGTACTTTCCGTCCGAAAAGGCACCCGCGCCGCCAAAACCGCTCATAATCGAACAGCTCCTGCACTTGATACAGCTTTTTACCTTATCCCCGTCAATCGGGCAGTGCCGCTTATCCAGCGCATGGCCGGACTCAAAGACTGCCATCTTCAAATCCTCCCTGATACGAACCATCTCATATGCGGAAAAAATCCCGCCTGGTCCCGCTCCTATTATAATCACATCATACCGCATTGCAAAACCTCACTTTTCATATGTTACTGTTATCTTAGCACAATTCATACCATGTGTACACATTTAAAACGGTCGAGCAGGGGAAAACCTTTCGGTGTCCGTCAGCCTGCTGACATATTTCATTTGGATGCCCATGTGCAATCGAGCAGGGGAATGACCTACTCGCCGCGCGCCCCATGCGCCGCTTCCGCGGCACTTTTCCTCTGCATGGGGCTGCGCATAAAAAGGACGGCAGTCCCATCCCTGTCTGACTGCCGTCCTTGTGCACGTACATCAATTATTTTTTACGCTTCTTAAAAAAGATTCCCAGTGCTGCCGCCACTGCCGCTGCGGCAGCCACAACACCGACAACTACCGGTGCCTTGGAAGAAGTCTTCCCTGTCTGCTGGCTGTCCGCGCTGGCTTCCGTGACACCTGTCTCCGTTTCACGTTCCGCCGGAGCTTGCGCTTTCACGATTGTGTCATCTCCCTGCACAAGCACCATCGCCGATATGCCTGCCACGGTAACCGTACCCTCTGCCGTGCCCACGGACGCCGTGCCTGCCGTCGTGTCATTGACACAGATTTCCCATGCGCCTGCCGGCAGCTTCACATCGACCGGATTCTCGTTTGCGTTGAAAATCACGGTAATCTTCGCAGCCGTATCGCCATTGGCATTGTTTGAAATGGTATACCCGATGACATTTGCATCCAGTCCGCTCATAAACATCAGGTTGTTCTGGATATCCGCCGCTGTTGTCATGCGGAGCGCGCTATGTGCCTTGCGGAATGCAATCAGTCCCTTATAATACTCATAGGTATCCATCACATTCGCCTTGTTTGCCCACTTGATGCTGTTGGTGGAATCCGGAGAGGTGTAGCTGTTCTCGTCAAAACCGCCTTCCACCGTTGCGGATGGCTTGCTTCTGAGCATTTCCTCACCCGCCTGGAAGAACGGAACGCCCTGTGAAGTCAGGATAATTGTGCTTCCAAGCTTGTTCATCTTAATCCTGGTTTCTTCGCTGTCATCTGCATTTGATATAGCAAGCTTATCCCAGAACGTCAGATTGTCGTGGCATGAAACATAGTTAATGCTCTGCCCCGGCTGTGCTGCCCAGCTCTTGCTGCCCTTGTCATTCTTGAAGGTCATGACCTGCGGGTGCGGTGTCGCTCCGACAATACCGAACTTGACACTCTCCTCCATTCCATCCTTGCCGCTTATAAATCCTTTATCCTCCGAGTCAAACACGCTTCCCTTAATGCCATCCCTGATATCATCACTGAACGCGCCAACCCGGTCTATCTTTGCCATGTTTGCCTTTAAAGCCTGCTGTGCGGAGGGTATCGCACAGTCACCACCTGTCCATCCCTCACCATAGACCATGATTGACGGGTCTATCTCGTCGAGTGCTGCACGAACCGCGTTCATCGTCTCAATGTCATGCACTGCCATCAGGTCAAAGCGGAATCCGTCAATATGGTACTCTTTCGCCCAGTATGTTACCGAATCGACAATATACTTGCGTACCATCGCCCGGTCGGAAGCCGTCTCATTTCCGCATCCGGACGCATTCGAATATTTTTCCCCGACTTTCCTGTAAAAATAGTCAGGCACGGTCTTCTGGAACCATGAGCCTTCTATGTTGAATGTATGGTTGTATACGACATCCATATTGACACGAAGCCCGTTTGCATGCAGTGCCTGCACCATCTGTTTCATCTCGTTGATGCGAACCTCACCGTGGTATGGGTCCGTACTGTAGGAGCCCTCGGGCACATTATAATTTTTCGGGTCGTAGCCCCAGTTAAACTGCGGTGTGTCGAGCTTTGTCTCATCCACTGTCGCATAGTCGTAACTCGGCAGTATCTGTACATGCGTCACACCCAGCTCCTTGATGTGGTCAATCCCTGTCGCAAGCCCGTCCGCATTTTTCGTGCCAGTCTCCGTCAGCCCAAGGAACTTGCCCGTATTGCTGATGCCGGATGAAGCGTCTGATGACAAATCCCTGACATGAAGCTCATAAATCACTGCATCCGTCGGATTTTCAAATGCCGGTCTCACATCGTTCTCAAAGCCTTCCGGATTGGTAGCGCTCAAATCCACGACCATTCCCCTGTCGCCGTTTACGCCTGTCGCCCTTGCGTAAAGGTCTGCTGCCTCATTTGTCTTGCTGCCAATTTTAATGGAATACGTGTAGTAAACACCGTTTAAATCGCCCTGTTTTTCGCAGAACCATACACCTTTGTCTCCCTGTGTCATGGGAACCGTCTCCGTGAGATTATCCCCGTCTCCCTGCTCATACAGGTTCAGCGAAACCTCCGACGCTGTCGGCGCCCAGACCTTAAACCCTGTCTTTTCCTTTGTGTACGTGGCTCCAAGGTCATTTCCGTCATATGCCATCGCATCATCAAAAAATTCGGAACCGAGAATCTTGTTCATGGATACTGTTGCTCCCTCATATCCCTCCATGGAAAGATTATACGTTTTTGACAATTCCAATTCCTCCTCTACCGTCACTAAAATGTTCCTGCCATCCTCGCTGTCTGCCGAGACGACAGTGTACGCTGTGCCATCACTGTCTGTCAGCTGCATTTTTGATGCCAGATTGTCTGACGGACGTGATAATGTCGCATATATCTCCTTGCTTGATGTCTCTGAAAAATATGCCTCTGCTATCACAGGATTATAAACAACCTCATCCACATTATACCATAAAGTGGGATTTCCTTCCACTATGTATACATCAATTATTTCACTTGATGCCTTTGTCAGGTCAACCTCATATTCCAGTGCAGTGTCGGCGTTTTCTCCCTGTATCACCTTCACGCCTGCCGTCCTGACACCTTCCTTTGGCAGCAGGCCGACCTGAAACAGCGCCCCGAAGTCATCCGTTTCAGTGAGCGGATAGCTTCCGCCGACTTCACTGCCTGCCCACGCATATGCCTCTACCGTGTCGGCGCTGTATTTCCTGTCAAAATTATAATAGTGCACATTCAGCTTTGTCGCGCCATCCTCATTGTAAACATTCAGGCGCGCTTCCTCGAGCGCGGCAATGTCATATGCTTGTGCCCCCTCCGGCGCCTCCGTGGAGAACGCTGCCTCCCCGCTTGTCACCCAGATCTCTACCGTGTCCCCGTCCATTGTGACAAAGCGGTCGTCGCCCATATCCTTGTCCTCCCACTGGTTCAGCCGCACAATAAACCCGATACTGCCGGGTTTTCTGTTTGTCTGGTACACGGCAACCTTGCCAAAACTGTCCTCATCTGTAAAATCCACCTGCTGGCCTTCCCTGCCTTCTTCCCATATCCACAGGTTCCACCCGTCATAGCTGTTATCCGCGCGGCCGCCGTAATGGACAATCAGCGTCCTGCCTGCCGCCTCCGCTGTCAGGCCAGGCATCAATACTGACACCATTGTCATAAACAGCATTAAAGCCGCCATCAGGAATGCCATCGGCGTTTTGGTAAATCTGTTCCTTCTCATTCGATTCCCTCCATGCAATTTTATTGATGTCTTCATTATATCCTGTTCAGGCAAAAAATTCCATTGGAAATTTCGTAAAATTTCGTTACTGGTTTTTAGCCAAAATAACAAAAAAGGAATATGTGTAATACATATTCCCTTTTTGTTTCCTATTTATTTCATTACCACATCGCCCCATGTGTCCGACGGAACAAGTGCAACGTATGTTTTTCCAGTGTTCATTTCTATCTGCTCGCCTGTCTGCTTGTTGAGATAGATTGTGGGGTCGCTCTCATTGGGCTTAATCCATGTTACCTCGATTGCCTTACCATTCGTGATATAATATGCGTCACGCTGCGAATCAATGGCATTGTAGATTAGGTATCCGTTCGGGTCAAGCTGCGAAAATGTCGTGTTCTGTATCAGCAGATTTTTAAAAGTAAGCTGCGCATCTCCATGCTGCGGGTCGGTATGCGCCTTTCCGTACTCATAATAGTCATAGGTGCCTGTGGACTCATTGTACTGCAGCCTGGAGCCATTATGCGGGAACGGAAGCTCTATCTCCGTACAGTCCATTGTATCGCCGACGGAAGACAAGTCTATCTCTGTATCAGAGAACACATAATGCTGTCCCGGATAATATTCATTGTACTCTGTGGAATATTTGGATGCGCTGAATTTTTTGTCAAGGTCTCCCGCACAGACATACTCTGTAAACTCATATGCTTTTCCATTTTTGACACGCGTAAAACCGCCGCTGAAATTTGCAGAATATTTTTTTGCAATCCACTCATCAATATAGAACGGCCCGCCGTCATGGCAGAGCACTGCATTCCACTCAGCCGCAAGCATGATGTTCGTGGGTCTGGTGCTCCGGACACTGCCAAACTGCTGGATTTTCCCCCAGTCCTTTACAATCGCCATAAGACGTGTAATCCTGCCGTTTGCCGTGCTGTTCATAATCTCATAGACCACATCGGCTTCTGTCAGCCCATAGTGCGGAAGCGCCGTTTTCTCATTGTCGACCATAATCGCAACCGGGCGCTGGTTCTTCAGGCTTTCGTCTATCCATTCGTTCGTTATCTCACTGCGGTACATGCCTTCCCGCGTCTCCTCCACAGGCTCCTGTTCTACAGATGACTCCACCGCCCCGGAATTTTCCTCCTGCGGATTATCTGCGTTATCCCCGGAATTTCCGGTAATATCGTTAAAGTTAATCTCTGGCGCCGGCTCCGTTTTTTTCTCACCGCAGCCCGACATGGAAGCGGCAGCCAGCGTAATGACCAGAAGCAGGGCAATCCCTTTATTCTTCACATTGTTTCTTTTCATATTTTCTCCCCTTGCGCACACTATAATATATTACGACATGATGTGTCAGTATGCCTCTTTCTTATTTCTCATTCCAAAGAATATTTTTATATCGTGCAAACGGCTTCGAATCCTATGCCCATGTACGTTACCTCTACAGTTAACTCCGCCAGGCACCCTCACGGCACATACGAAATCCGCCTTAGTGCTGCTACATTCCTGTCCTGACACGGTTCAACGGCACATATTGCGTGAGACCCAAACTTCAACGCCACTTATAAAGGGCAGCTGCACAAACGCAGACCCTCCGCCGTTTATCACCCCCACTATAGCGGATTGTGGGTACAAGGCACCGCTAGCGCCCCGGCTGCACGACGTTATTATTATAACCTCTTATCTACCGATAAGTCAATGAAATTCATACTTTTTTTATCAAATCTGATAATGTCCGTTTCCACCTATGCCATTGTACCACTGCCTGTTTTTCTTCCTGCGCCGCGTCAAAATCTCGTAGTACATGAGGACGGTCACAAGCTCCCTTATCCATGGCTCCTTCTCGTTCCATGGGGCGTTTTCTGTCAACGTTTTATCCGTGACATTGCTGCCCATGACATCTGCCTCCATCACCGGCAGCATTGGGTTTTCCGCCATTGTTCCGGTCACTGGCGCTGTATTGTGGTTAGACGCATTTTGCTCATTCGTCCTTATGACTGCCATGACGCTCGCGATCATGCGCTGTAATGTCAGTTTGTCGGGATACTGGTCATAGATAAAGCTTCCGTCATAGTCCATCTTATCAACGACGCTGCTTATCACACCCTGATATTTCCTCGCGTATGTAGGATACATCTGCTGCAGATACTCAAGGTCCTCAAGTATTCTGTCCTCGGGCACGACTCCGGGCTGTCCCCACTGACCATAGCCCTGATAGCCCATATAAAAAGGAAATGCACTATAATAATCCATTTTTCGATTTCCTCGCTTTTTATGATATCATATGCATTTTTACAGTTTTTGCGAATATATTTTATGTCCCGCGTCTTTCAGGCATTCCTTAAGGAACTTCAATCCGACCCAAATCACCAAGATTGCGTTCCACAATCTCAAAAAGCACATAATCGCATTCCGTCTGCCCCACAAGGCTGAGGTTGTAGGGCGTGGAACGGTTAAATACTGCCTTGTCAAACGATGCTGCCATATATGGTATCATCGCCCTTCCAAAGCTGTCACGGTATACAAGAACTGCCTTTCCGCTGCCATCGCCTGACGATGTCCGTATCGTCATATCGTCCAGGCTGTGCAGTCTGCCTACATATTTATAGGTTCTCCCATCATCATAGATGCGCTGCTGCTCATAATGCTGCGTCGCCGGGAACAACATTTTGTACAGATCCGGTTCATGACTTTCCTCTAACGTATATCCTGAAAGGTCATATCTTTCAGGAATGCTGTATGCCGCATAAATCCCATTGAGGATAAGCCTTGCCCCTGTATTGTTCCAATGCGTATCCTCATGCAGATAGAGCGCGCCCTTCTCTTTGTTTGCCAACAGAATCCGGTACGCATCCACGTAAGGTATGTTCCGGGCATCCATGCGCTCCTGCAGCAGTGTCAGATTCCGAACCTGGGCGACGCTGCCAAAACGCTTCGGCATATACTCCCCATAAATACTGTTTTTATTGGGGACAATGACAAAAAGCGGTTCTTTTCCCTGACTACGGACATAATCGCGCACCTCGGCAAGCTTCTGCGCAATACCATCCAGCTCTGCCCCTGTCAGGGTGACACCCGCATAGTCTGCAAGCGTCTCCCCGAAAAAAAGCCAGCCATCCTTTCCTATCACAACCTGATTGTCACAAGGCGTATGGAACAGCTCATATTTTATCCTGCTGTCTGCCTCGACAAGCTCTCCGCGAAATGCAAAGTGCTCCGAAATATAAGTCTGCAGCTCATCAAAATACCGCGCATTCAAAGTCCCTGTTTCTGTAAAGAACCGGGGCTTTTCTGACAAAGACCTGTTCTCTGAAAGCTCCGCACTATAAAACAGCATTCCCACAGAGGGTATCATACATAATATGAAAAATGCGGATACGTAAATCCATGTCAGATATTTCATGGTTCCTTCCGGTATTTCATTTGTCATTCCATGTCCGTTTTTCAAGTTTGACTGCACCCCTTTTGTCGTTTCATAAAGCGTCTTCGTCATCGGATGACAATATTGGCAAACGAATCCGAGGGCACAAGCGCAATATATGTTTTTCCGGTGTTGATTTCAATTGGCTTTCCTGTCATGACATCATAATAGACAGTCGGCGTATTTTCCCCTGTCTTTGCCCATGTCACGGCAACCGCCTTGCCGTTTGTGATGTAATATCCGGCGCGTCCAGTGTCAATCGCATTGTAAATCATATATCCGTTCTTGTCGAGCTGTGTGAAGGTCGTGTCCTGTATCAGCAGATTTTTAAACGTAAGCTGCGCATTGTTATGCTGCGGGTCTGTGTGCGCCTTTCCGTATTCATAGTAATCATATGTCTTTGTCACCGCATTGTACACAAGCTTCGACTGGTTATGCGGGAACGGCAAGTCTATCTGCGTACAGTTTACTGCCCCTGCCCTTCCTGTCAGGTCTATTTCCACCTCCGAAAATGTAAAGTGCTTTCCGGGATAAAACGCATTGTACTCCCTGGAATACCCGGCGCCCTGCATTCTCCGGCTCAGCTCGCCTGTACAGATGTACTCTGTAAACTCGCGCGGCTTTCCATTTTTAATGCGCGAAAAACCGCCGCTTAAATTGGCAGAGTAGTCTTTTGCAATCCAGTCATTGATATAGAATGGCCCCCCGTCATGGCACAGGACGGCATTCCATTCTGCCGCAAGCATGACATTGGTCGGCCTGGTGCTGCGGATACTGCCAAACCGGGTAATTTTATCCCAGTCCTTGACAATCGCCATCAGGCGGGTAATCCTCCCGTTTGCCGTACTGTTCATCATCTCATACACCACGTCCGCCTCTGTAAGCCCATAGTGCGGAAGCGCTTTTGACTCGTTGTCCACCATAATCGCAACCGGACGCTGCATTGCAAGACTGGCATCAATCCACTCGTTTGTCAGCTCACTGCGGTACATATTTGCAACCGGGGTCGTCAGCTGCGCGGATGGCTGCAGCCGCTCCTCCCCCGCCGTCAGCTCAAGCATCGTCACCGGAACAATATTTTCCACCGCCGCATAATCCATCCGGACTTCCGTCACCGTCCCCGGGGTGCTCCTTCCGGACGCTGCACGCATGGACATCACTGCCATTGCTGCCAGAACTGCCGTACATACCACCACGAATTTCTTGTTCTTAATTTTTCTCATACATTCCTTCCTTTTACATTTATACGCACGACAGCCGCAGCCGCGAAGCGGCATATTTCCTTATGCGGCTGTGTGCATCACATTATACTGAGCGGTCAGTCTTTTCGACCGCCGGTATAACATTGACCATATTCAAAACCGAAAATAAATAAACGGATTATAGCTGCTCGACGCAAGGTTCAGTATGCATAATGCCAGCAATGCCAGCGATACCGCATACCGGACTGCCGGATGCCTTACGCGCCCTTTGACCCATTCGGAAACTGGCGCACAAAAAACAACCGCAGCCACCAGACAGACGATATTGTATGGTGTCAGAAGCCTTGCCGCCAGCATACGCTCTATTGCGTCTACATGCACCCCCGTAAACATCGATGCAAGTATATGCACCGCCTGCCCGATGGTATCCGCGCGGAAAATCACAAAGCCGCAGACAACCACAAGCATCGTATAGACATGTGCAAACACCTTGTTTTTCAGCGGAATCAGATTCCTGTACTCAAGTGTTATGAACAGTCCGTGAAACAACCCCCATACCAGAAACGTCCAGCTTGCACCATGCCATATCCCTGTCGCCATAAACACAATCAGCTTGTTTCCCATCGTCCTCACTTCACCCTTACGGTTTCCGCCAAGCGGGATATAAAGGTACTCCTTAAACCATGTGGACAGTGAAATGTGCCATCTGCGCCAGAATTCCTGTATGCTTCCAGAAATATACGGATAACGGAAATTTTCCTGAAAGGCAAATCCGAACATCCGCCCAAGCCCGATTGCCATATCAGAATAACCACTGAAATCATAATAAATCTGGAACACATAGCAGACTGCCGCCATCCATGCCGTGAGCATAAAGTCAAGCTGTGTCGTGTACAAGGTGTCCACCATATAAGCCATGGTGTTTGCAAGCAACAGCTTTTTGGCAAGACCGGTAATGAAACGCTGGATGCCCCGGGCAGTGTCTTCTATTGTAACACATCTGGCAGAAAGCTGCACGGAAATATCATGATATTTTACAATTGGTCCTGCAATCAGCTGCGGGAAAAAGGAAATGTACAGCATCAGCTTCCATACGTTTTTCTGCACCAAAGCTTTGTCCCTATAAACGTCAATGCAGTAGGAAAGCGCCTGGAACGTATAAAACGAAATCCCTATGGGAAGTGCAAGCTGCGGAATCGTGACAGTCCGGCGGAGCATGCCTGCAGCCGTCCCGATTAGCAGTGCACTGTATTTGAATACCACAAGCATCCCAATATTGAATACTACCGTCACACAAAGCGCTGCCTTTGACCATTTTTCCGATGCTGCAATCAGCCTTGCCAGACAGTAGTTTGCCAGTATCGAGCCAATCATCAAAAAAATATATACAGGCTCGCCAAACGCATAAAAAAACAGGCTTGCCGTAATCAGCAGCGCATTTTTCACCCTTAAATTCGGACAAATGCAATAGGCAAGGTAAACAACTGGCAAAAAGAAAAACAAAAAGATACAGGAACTGAATACCATTTTTCCCTCTCCTTACTGCCCGAATAGTTCCATGAAGGATACTTTGTTGTCCGTCATCTGCAAGCCGATTGTCTTACCCCCCATCTCATAAAGCAATTCTGTCCCTTCTTCTATGTATGCGCTTCCGTATGCCGCAATGACTTCTTCCTTCGTGCTGCCAATATGGATTCCTGAGGAAAGATAGTCACCACCTGTAATCTCAATCAGTGAAATGATATCCGCGCCGTTTGTAATATATGTGTATATTGTCGTCCCGCCATAAGTATAGACCTTGTCATCCCCATCCTCTGTGCAGCTCCTTGCCGCGCTGTACGCATCCGGTTCGCCAAGAAGCCCGGCATAATTTCTCATATCATCCCCTATCGGAATCATCAGGCCGCCGATTGTGACCGCATAATCCCCCGCGGACACAGCGCCTTCCGCCACTGGCTCTGCCTGTTCGGAAGACTCACGCTCTTCCTTCGTTTCTACCTCCGTCTCTTTTGTTGTCTGTGTATTCGTTTCTATTTCTGTTTTTATTTCTGTTTCTGTCTCCGTTATGGTTTCCGGCGCTGTTTCTGTCTCCGTTTCGGTTTCCGTCCCAGGTGCGGACTCTGGTGCAGACTCCTCTGGCGCAGCTGCCAAAGTCTGCATTGCCGGTTGTGATTCGGCAACGGACACCGGCTCCTTTGATGCGCCGCACCCTGACACAGCCACCATACTTGCCGCCATGACTGCCGCCATGATTAACAGTCCCTTTTTGTTTAATTTTCTCATAATTATCCTCCGTTTTCCAAAGCTATCCTTTTATTCACCAATATCCGCCGTCAGTCCTGTTTCCAGTATATAATAAACGCCTCCCCCAAGGCTAATCTGGTAAAATCCATTACCCGTCCTGCCAGTTACCAGTATCGGAATCCCTTTCTCACAGGCAGGGAGAATAATGGTGCTCTCCAGTGACGGCTCCGAATAAATGACACATGTGTCATTTGTATAAAGTATCTCCTGCATCTGTGTGATGGTATCCTGTGATACCCTCCTCTGTCCTATTTGCAGAATGACATCCGTGAGCAGGTCAATGTAAGTCGCATCATCCCAGTGAATCGTGTCAACCAGCCTGTCCGGATTTCTTTCCTCATAAAAATCCGTATAGTCCAAAAACGCGTCCGGAAATGCTGCCGCCAGTGTATCGTTGTACACCTTCTTGTCCGGAATACGCCTGTAAAATTTTATCATGGTAGCCACGGACAAAAAGTAACAATCCGCCTCCGGAAATTCATACGCCACCCAGTTCTTGTATGACGACGCACAGCTGTCCGCAGCCGCCTTTCCCTTTCCTGCCGCCGACGCACCATGCATGGATATGATATTCCAGTGCGCGATATTGGTATTTTTATCAATAATTTCATGAATTTTCTGCACTGCACGCCCCTGTTTTCCTTTTCCGTCACTGTAAATGTAATCGGTGCTGCTTTGCATTGCCCCATCTGTTCCCCACGCAATTCCCTCAAATACAAAAAACAGATTTCCTTTCATCGTAAAGGTGTTGGCACCGCCCTCCGGCGTCACCGCCACGCTGTCATCCCAGCGCAACTCATATGTAAGAGTTTCCCCATTTCCCAGCAAAAGACTGTTTCCTAATACCGATGCCTTATCTCCAAACGCAATCGCCGACTTGACAGCATGGCTCTCACCGACAAAGATATACCCCTCATCGTGATAAATACCGTCACTCTCATACACTGTCATTGCGTTGACAGGCAGCGCCTGTGCAAATAGTAAAGCCATCATTATGACACAGCAAATCACATTTCGTCTCATACCAGTCCTCCTCGTATCATTTATTCTCCTGCTGTCAGTCCGCCTGCCGGCACAAAGCCGACAAGCTCTCCCAGTCCGACGCGGAAATATCCGTTATCCGTGACACCCGTCACCAGAATCGGAAATCCTGCCTCAACTGTCGGAAAGAGCGCCGTTGCGCTTATATCCGGCTGTTCGAATATAACGGTGGCTTCATTTGTAAAGCATACCGCCTGTACTTCCGCAACTACATAATCCGGCACCACATCCGGCATTGCCCCCATCCCTTGTTTTCTCTCTCTCACTTTCCGGATTACATCCGATATCAGGTCAAAATAAGTCTCCTCATCCCAGTGAATCGTATCAATCATCCGTTGCGGGCTTCTCGACGCATAAAATTCCGTATAGTCCAGAAACCTGTCCGGAAATGCCGCCGCAATCGTATTGTTGAAAATCTTTTTATCCTTTGTGCCCCTGTAATATTTGGTCATTGTG
>Ga0137307_100438_pt1 | contig 56388 bp, 41 predicted proteins | sample NAcewD2O_March_2_FD_97180 | JGI IMG/M metagenome (GOLD analysis project Ga0137307, IMG submission 97180) | Mouse cecal microbial communities from Vienna, Austria - N-Acetylglucosamine amended D2O_March | ecosystem: Host-associated > Mammals > Digestive system > Large intestine > Cecum | place... | reverse complement strand
AAGTAAAATCTGTCATAGCCAACATTACTTGTTGTACTCCATAACATTATTTGTTATGTTCCATTACATTATTTGTTATGTTCCATTACATTATTTGTTATACCTCATTACATTATTTGTTATGCTCCACGACATTACTTGTTATGGGCTTTATCAATAAAATGATTACCTTTGCATCGGATAAAATACCCATCCAGCCTTATGAAGACAATCGCAATCACCGACCCCGCGGAAATTGAAGACATCATCCGCAAATGCCCTTACTGCATGGTGGGCATCACCGACTTGCAGGGCAATCCCTACGTCATCCCTATGAATTTCGCCTATCGGGATGGAGTAATCTATCTGCACTCCGGACCCGACGGCAGTAAACTGGAAATGGTAAAGCAACATCCACAAGTCTGCATCACCTTCTGCGAAGGACACGAACTGGTGTATATGCATCGGCAGGTGGCATGCAGCTACAGCATGAAGTCGCGCAGCGTGATGTGCCGGGGCAACGTACGCTTCATCGAAGAGATGGATGAAAAGCGAAACATACTCGACCTCGTGATGCGCCACTACGTCGACTACGAGTTCAAGTACAGCGAACCTGCCGTACGCAACGTAAAGATATGGGAAGTCAAGGTGGAAAAGATGACTTGCAAATCCTTCGGCCTGCGGCCAAGCGAGCTATAACCCTCTATTCGCCTCCTCAAAGTGGATATTCATCGAAGGCATACAGCAGCGTCGAAAGATAGCGTTCGCCTGTGTCGGGCAATAGCGCCACTATGATTTTCCCCTCATTTTCGGGAAGAAGTGCCAGACGGGTAGCTGCGCAGACAGCCGCACCGGAAGAGATACCTGCCAGCAGTCCCTCCTGACGTGCCAGTTCGCGACTGGTGCGGATAGCGTCGTCATTCGTCACTTGCATGATTTCGTCCACTACTGCCGAATTGTAATTCTGGGGAATGAACCCTGCGCCGATGCCCTGTATCTTATGTACTCCCGGCTCACCTCCTGAAAGCACCGGAGAGTCCGCAGGTTCCACTGCCACAATCTTCACACCCAAGTTGCGTTTCTTCAGCGCCGCACCCACACCGCTCACCGTACCGCCTGTGCCCACGCCGGCAACAAAGATTTCGACTTCCCCTTCCGTAGCGTGCCAGATCTCGGCACCGGTTGTGCGTTCGTGTATAGCGGGGTTGGCGGGATTGTCAAACTGTCCCAGAATCAGTGCGCCGGGCGTAGCCGTTTTCAACTCTTCGGCACGCGCCATAGCCCCCTTCATGCCTTTCGCGCCGGGAGTAAGAACCAGTTCGGCACCAAGAGCTTTCAATAGGTTGCGGCGCTCCATGCTCATGGTATCGGGCATGGTGAGAATCAGTTTATAACCTTTCACGGCAGCTACGAAGGCAAGTCCTATGCCCGTGTTGCCACTAGTAGGCTCTATAATCGTGGCTCCGGGTTTCAACCGTCCCGACGCTTCGGCCTCTTCAATCATGGCAAGCGCCACACGGTCTTTCACGCTTCCGGCAGGATTGAACGACTCCAGTTTCACCACCAGACGGGCTTTCAAGCCCTTCAATCGGTTGTAGTTACTCAACTCCAGCAAGGGAGTGTTGCCCACAAGTTCAGTGAGCTGTTTGGCTATTTTTTTCATTCTATTACTTATTGGTTCTATGTTTATAGGGAAGGAGGAGACTTCTTTCCGGTAGGAGTTATTGGGAGAGTTAACTCCTGTCAGAAAGAGAATTCAGAAAGTTCCTCCTATTCTAAGGACAAAGATAGCAGTCCAAAAGTTCACGGAAAATACCATATTTGTGGGATTTTCGTACTATAAATGAGGGATTTTCGCTGAGAATAATTAACTTTGCCCCACCTTATATAAACAAGGATATCCCAATGAGTCCATTGAACTTTACTCACATTTTGACACAGGCAGTCGATGAACTATCGGAAAGTTCATCTTACAAAGGACTGTTTCATCAGCACACAGACGGCACTCCGCTGCCTTCGGCAAGGGCGCTGCAAGATATTGTGGAGCTGTCGCGTGCTATTCTCTTCCCCGGATATTTCGGAAACTCTACCGTCAACAGCCGGACCATCAAGTACCACATCGGCGTGAACATAGAGCGCCTGTTCGACCTGCTGACCGGACAAATCCTGGCGGGACTTTGCTTTACGGGAGACGATGAATGCGCGCATTGCACCGAACAACAACGCGAAGAGGCCGCACGTCTTGCCGCCCAGTTCATCAGTCACCTGCCGGAAATGCGCCGCATACTGGCTACGGACGTGGTGGCTGCCTACAACGGCGACCCGGCGGCACATAGCTTCGGCGAGGTCATCAGCTGCTATCCTGCCATACGTGCCATCAGCAACTACCGCATCGCCCATGAACTGTTGACTCTTGGTGTGCCACTGATACCGCGCATCATCACCGAAATGGCGCACAGCGAAACGGGCATTGACATTCATCCGGGCGCGGCAATCGGTAGCTACTTCACCATAGACCACGGCACAGGCGTGGTAATCGGCGAAACGTGCATCATCGGCAACAACGTGAAGCTGTATCAAGGCGTCACATTAGGTGCCAAGAGCTTCCCGCTGGACGAGGATGGAAAGCCCATCAAAGGTATCCCCCGCCACCCGATACTGGAAGACAACGTCATCGTCTACTCCAACGCCACCATCTTGGGACGTATCACCATCGGACAGGGAGCCACAGTAGGAGGCAATATCTGGGTGACGGAAGACGTACCGGCAGGTGCCCGAATCGTACAGCCCAAAGCCAAAAAGTGACCGTCTTCAATCGGCTGTTTCAAGCATACCCGAACCCAATATGCGGACCCACTACATTAGATACGCAAATGCAGGAATCCGCCTGAGAATAATAGAAATCAATATAAAAAAAGAATAGTCAAACGATATAAGATGAACGAACAATTTCAAATGATTGCCAAAACCTTCCAAGGCCTGGAAGAAATACTGGCACAAGAACTGACTGCATTAGGAGCCAATGACATAGAGATAGGCCGACGCATGGTCTCCTTCAGCGGCGACAAAGAGATGATGTACAAGGCAAACTTCTGTCTGCGCACAGCTATCCGCATCCTGAAACCCATCAAGAACTTCACCGCCAAAAACGCCGATGAGGTTTACGAACAAATCAAAGCCATCCGCTGGGAAGACATTCTGGACGTCAATAAGACATTTGCCATAGACGCCGTCGTGTTCAGCGAAGAGTTCCGCCACTCCAAATTCGTCTCTTATAAAGTGAAAGATGCCATTGTGGACTATTTCCGCGAGAACTTTGGCAAGCGCCCGTCCGTACGCATCAACAAGCCGGACGTGTTGCTGAACATACATATCTCACAAACTACATGCACGCTGTCGCTCGATTCGTCCGGCGAATCCCTCCATCGCCGCGGCTACAGACAGGAAGCAGTAGAGGCTCCGTTGAACGAAGTGCTTGCCGCCGGAATGATACTGATGACGGGCTGGAATGGAGAGTGCGACCTGATTGACCCGATGTGCGGTTCTGGAACAATCCCCATTGAAGCGGCACTTATTGCCCGCAACATCGCTCCGGGCGTGTTCCGCAAGGAATTTGCCTTCGAGAAGTGGAACGACTTCGACCAGAAACTGTTCGACAAGATATACAACGATGACAGTCAGGAACGCGACTTCTGCCACAAGATATATGGCTACGACAACAACCCGCAAGCCTACGAAATAGCCAAGCACAACATCAAGGCAGCAGGGGCATCCAAAGACATCACTCTGAAGTTGCAACCTTTCCAACAATTCGAACAGCCGGCAGAAAAAGCCATCATCATCACCAATCCGCCTTATGGCGAGCGTATCTCTACCAACAACCTGTTGGGATTATACCAAATGATAGGCGAACGGCTCAAACACGCCTTCATCGGAAACACGGCTTGGGTGCTCTCCTACCGCGAAGAGTGTTTCGATCAGATAGGACTGAAAGCCACCGAGAAAGTATCGTTATTCAATGGTGCACTGGATTGTGAATTCCGCAAATACGAGATTTTCGACGGGAAGTACAAAGAGTTCAAAAAGAAGGAGAGTGAGAACGAGGCCGAAAACCAAAGTGAAAACGAAGACGAAAACAAAGAAACTGCATTCAAATCAAGAGAAGACAAAGAGTTCAAACCCAGAGAAAACCGAGAGTTCAAACCGAGAGAATCACGCAGACCTGGTGACTCCAAACCTTGGAATAACAGATCGAGAGATCGGAAACCTTACGAATTCCATAAGGATGAAGACAGAGAACGGAAACCGTTCGACAGGGAACGCCGGCAGGGAGGAAACGGAGAGTTCAGACCGAGAAGGGAATTCAAGCCGAGAAACAGGGAAGATAGAGAATAAGAATAAAGAAAAGAAGCGATAAAGACAATGAGCATAATGAGCATGAAGATAATCGGTAAATGGATGGGAATGGCACTGCTGATGCTGCCCACTCTTTTGGTAACAGACATTATGGCACAAGAATTGAAGAAACCTACATTGGAAGACCTGATCCCCGGCGGAGAGACTTACCGGTATGCCGAGAACCTCTATGGCATACAGTGGTGGGGAGACATGTGCATCAAACCGGGAATAGACTCCCTGCTCGCAATCAATGCACAGACCGGAAAAGAGACCTTGCTCGTGACACGCGAGAAAATCAACCATGCACTACAACAAGAGAAATTGGGCGAACTGAGACAACTCTATCAAGTAAGCCTGCCTTGGGCGGACAAGACGCAGATTCTTCTCACCCTGCCCGGAAGCTACGCCGTCTACGACTGGGAAGCAGACCGAATCATCGGTAAACGGGAATTTCCGAAGGAGAGCAGTAACCGTGACTACCACGCTGCAAGCAACAATGTGGCATATACCCTCAAGAACAATCTCTTCGTGAACGACAGAGCCGTGACCGATGAACCCGACGGCATCGTATGCGGACAGAGCGTACACCGCAACGAGTTCGGTATCTCGAAAGGTACCTTCTGGAGTCCGCAAGGCGATCTTCTCGCTTTCTATCGTATGGACGAAAGCATGGTAACGCAATATCCGTTGGTGGACATCACTGCACGGATCGGCGAACTGAACAACGTCCGCTATCCGATGGCGGGAATGACAAGCCACAAGGTAACCGTAGGTATCTACAATCCCGCCACACAGAAGACCATCTACCTGAATGCAGGCGACCCCACAGACCGTTATTTCACTAACATCACATGGGCACCGGATGCCAAGAGCCTCTACCTCATCGAGTTGAACCGCGACCAAAACCACGCCCAGCTCTGCCAGTATGATGTCGAGACAGGCGAGCGGATCACCCGCTTTGAACTGGAGGAGAAGCATCCCAAATATGTAGAGCCGCAACACCCTATCCTTTTCCTGCCTTGGGACGGGAGGAAATTCATCTTCCAAAGCCAACGGGACGGTTACAACCACCTATATCTGGCAGACACCCAAACGCTGACTTATCCCGACACACATTCTGCTGCCGCAGGAGGCAGTTACCGTCAAGGCTGCAAGGTGAAACAACTGACGCAAGGCAACTGGCTTGTGCAAGACGTGCTCGGCTTCAACGAGAAGAAGAAAGAGATCATCTTCACCGCCACCAAAGAGTCTCCCTTGCAAAGCAATCTGTATAAGATGAACATCAACAGCAACAAGATTACCCCGTTGGACAACGGTAAGGGTGTACACTCCGGAAAACTAAGCGCATCGGGCAGTTACCTTATTGATACGTGGTCAAGCCCCGAAATGCCGCGCAGCATCAACCTCACCGGTACTCAGAACAACAAAAGCATCAACCTGCTGACAGCCCGCAATCCATACGAAGGTTTCGACATGCCCAGCATCGAGACAGGTACCATCAAAGCTGCCGACGGTGTGACCGACCTCTACTACCGTCTGGTGAAACCCGCTGACTTCGACCCCACAAAGAAGTATCCTGCCATCGTCTACGTCTACGGCGGTCCGCACGCACAGATGATCACCAACGGATGGATGAACTCCACACGCGGATGGGACCTCTACATGGCAGGGAAGGGCTACATCATGTTCTCCCTCGACAACCGTGGCAGCGACAACCGCGGACTCGAATTTGAGAACGCCACTTTCCGCCAACTCGGCATCGAAGAGGGCAAAGACCAAGTGAAGGGTGCCGAATTTCTGAAAAGCCTCCCTTACGTGGACGGCAACCGCATTGGTGTGCACGGCTGGAGTTTCGGCGGACACATGACTACCGCACTGATGCTCCGCTATCCGGAGATCTTCAAAGTGGGTGTGGCAGGTGGACCGGTCATTGATTGGAGCTACTACGAGGTGATGTACGGCGAACGCTACATGGATACCCCGCAAAGCAACCCCGAAGGATACAAGAACAGCAACCTGAAGAACCTTGCCGGAAACCTGAAAGGACATCTGCTCATCATCCACGATGACCACGACGACACCTGCGTGCCGCAACACACGCTCTCTTTCATGAAGGCCTGCGTGGATGCCCGCACCTATCCTGACCTGTTCATCTACCCCACGCACAAGCATAATGTCATCGGACGCGACCGCGTGCATCTGCATGAGAAGATAACGAGATACTTTGAGGATTATTTGAAAAAATAAAGAGTTAAAAAGTATAAGGAGCTAAGAAGTTAAACACCTTCCTTAACTTCTTAACTCCTAAAGAAACAATCAGAAATTTAAAAACAAACATATATGAAAGTATTATTATTAGGAAGCGGCGGCCGCGAGCACGCCTTGGCATGGAAGATTGCCCAAAGCCCGAAAGTAGAGAAACTTTTTATCGCCCCCGGTAATGCAGGCACAGGTGCGGCAGGTGAGAACGTAGACATCAAAGCAACCGACTTCACCGCCCTGAAAGCATTTGCACTGGAACAGGGCATAGAGATGATTGTGGTAGGTCCTGAAGACCCGTTGGTACACGGCATCTACGACAGTTTCACTGAGGATGCATCTACCCGGCATATCGCCATCATAGGCCCGACGGCCAAAGGCGCGCAACTGGAAGGCAGCAAAGAGTTTGCCAAAGCCTTCATGCAACGCCACAGCATTCCGACTGCACGCTACAAAAGCATCACTGCCAATAACCTGGAAGAAGGACTTGCCTTCCTCGAAAGCCTCGAAGCCCCCTACGTACTGAAAGCCGACGGTCTTTGCGCCGGAAAAGGCGTGCTCATCCTCCCCACCCTCGAAGAGGCAAAGAAAGAACTGAAAGAGATGCTCGGAGGCATGTTCGGACAAGCCAGCGCGACGGTGGTCATCGAAGAGTTCCTTAGTGGCATCGAGTGTTCCGTATTCGTACTGACGGACAGCAAGCACTACAAGGTGTTGCCCGTGGCTAAAGACTACAAACGCATCGGCGAAGGCGATAAAGGCCTGAACACCGGCGGTATGGGAAGTGTGACACCCGTTCCGTTTGCCGACGAGACATTTATGGAGAAAGTGCGCACCCGTATCATCGAACCCACCATCAACGGACTGCAAGAAGAGAACATCCTCTACAAAGGATTTATCTTCCTCGGACTGATCAACGTAAAAGGAGAACCGATGGTGATAGAGTATAACGTCCGCATGGGCGACCCGGAAACCGAAAGCGTCATGCTGCGTATCCAAAGCGACCTCGTCGAACTGTTGGAGGGCGTGCGCGACGTGAATCTCGATACGAAAGAACTCGTAATGGATCCGCGCACGGCAGCCTGTGTCATGCTGGTCAGCGGCGGTTATCCCGAAGCGTACGAGAAAGGCAAAGTCATGACCGGACTGGAAGCCGCAGCCGCTACGGACAGCATCCTCTTCCATGCCGGAACAGCCATGAAAGACGGAAACGTAGTGACAGCCGGCGGCCGCGTGATTGCCGTATGCTCATACGGTGAGAACAAAGAAGAGGCACTTGCCAAAAGCTATAAAGTGGCAGAGATGATCGAATTCGACAAGAAGTATTTCCGCCGCGACATCGGATTCGACTTATAATCCTCTTCACCCACACATCCAAACTTTATCTGCTCCCTGTAAGACTCGAATGTTCTTCGTGTCCTATAACTTGGAGCAGGTATGGAGCGGGAGCGGGTATGGAGACAACCCTTTCGGAAAGTTGACAAGAATACAGAACAATGCGAAATAAACGACTACAGAACCGGATCACAGCCGGACGCTTTACGCTTCCCACCGCCATCATCCTGTCCCTGTTCGGCTGGATGCTGACTTCCGCCCTGTTGCCCGAGATGCCGGCAACGGAGAGCGGTTACTCGCTGTGGCAAACCGTCTGCAGCAGCTATATCCCGACATGGGCAAACACGCCGCTGAGTTTCATCCTCTACAGCATAATTGGCTATTTCCTGATCGAGCTGAACAACACGTTCGCCATCATCCGTATGCGTGCCTCTGTGCAGACATCCATCTATTTCCTGCTGATGTCCGTTTGTCCTGCCCTGCACCGGCTATATGCCGGAGACATTGCTTCGGTTGCCTTCCTCATCTCTCTATTCTTCCTGTTTCAGGGATATCAGCACACGAAACCGGAGGGTCCCCTGTTCTATTCCTTCCTGTTCATCGGAGTGGGCAGCCTGGTTTTTCCACAGCTGACACTGTTCATCCCGCTCTTTTGGATAGGTGCGCATAGTTTTCAGGCACTTACACTGAAAAGTTTCTTCGGTAGTCTGACAGGGTGGTTCCTGCCTTACTGGTTTCTGTTCGGGCATGCTTACTTCCACGATAAGATGGAGCTTTTCTACCAACCTTTCATCGAGTTGGGCACTTTCCATGCGATCACTTTCAGCAACTTCCCGCTGTGGGAGGCTGCCACGCTGGGATATCTGTTTTTACTCTTTGCCGTAAGCTCCGTGCACTGTCTGGTGGCGGGTTATGAGGACAAGATACGCACTCGCAGCTACCTGCAATTTCTCATTTTCCTGAGCCTTTGCATCTTCGGGTATATCTTGCTGCAACCTATGCTGACGGTTCATCTGCTGCCTTTGTTACTGATAGGGGTCAGCATTCTGTCGGGACATTTTGTGGTACTGACGAACAGTCGGGCGTCTAATGTGTTTTTCATTTGTGCCCTTGCGGGACTTGTTCTTTTATTCGGATTTAATTTATGGACGCTTTTATAGATTCACTGGTTCAACTCATGATAGACTGGGGTTATCTCGGTCTCTTCGTCTCCGCAGTGCTGGCGGGCAGTGTCATTCCTTTCAGCTCGGAGTTGGTGATGATAGCCCTCGTGAAGGTGGGACTCAACCCTGCGATGTGTGTCCTGTCCGCTACATTGGGCAATACCATCGGCGGCATGACGTGCTACTACATGGGGCATTTGGGTAACGTGGTCTGGATAGAGAAATACTTCAAGGTGAAGAAAGAGAAGATAGACAAGATGCAGCAATTCCTGCAAGGGAAAGGAGCACTGATGGGGTTCTTTGCCTTCCTGCCTTTTGTGGGTTCCGCAGTTGCCATAGCACTGGGGTTCATGCGGAGCAATGTGTGGTTGACCACCTTGTCTATGTTAACCGGAAAACTGGTGCGCTATGCAGTGATGCTGCTGGCGCTGAGAGAGGCGATGTCGGTGCTCTCTTAAGAAATGGAAAATGGAAAGGGGAGAATGAGAAGTGGAGAATGGAAAAATGGAAAATGAAAGGATGAAACGAATTATCGAACATACGGAAGACGGAAGCGCAACATTGTTTGTGCCGGAGCTGAACGAGCACTATCATTCGGTGAAAGGGGCACGCACGGAGTCGCAACACATCTTCATCAATATGGGATTGAAAACCTCAACCGCACCGCAACCACGCATTCTGGAGATCGGTTTCGGTACCGGGTTGAATGCCTTGCTCACGCTCGAAGTTGCCGGGCAGGAAAAACGGCGTGTTCACTACACCGGTATCGAGTTTTATCCGCTCTCTTGGGAGGAAGTAGATGCATTGAAATACAGCGACAACCCTCTCTTTCAAAGGCTACATACTGCGCCTTGGGAAGAAGATGTGGAGGTCTCTTCGTTCTTCACCCTGCGGAAGAGAAAAGGGGATGCCAACATCATCGCCGAGAGCGAACGCGCACTGGACCTTGTCTATTTCGACGCTTTCGCACCCGAAAAGCAACCGGAGATGTGGAGCGAACAATTATTCCGCACCCTCTACGTTAATATGAATACAGGAGGCATACTGACAACGTACTGTGCCAAAGGAGTCGTACGCCGCCTGTTGCAGGCTGTGGGCTTTCGCGTAGAACGTCTGCCGGGACCTCCGGGAGGAAAACGGGAAATACTGAGAGCCACGAAAACAGAACACAAAGATTTAGAGATAAGTAGTTAAAGGTATTCATTTAATTACTATAATGTGCAGAACTTTAATAAATGTAACAGAACAATGAAACAAGCATTCCTATATATACTCATCGCCATCCTTGCCGTAGGTTGCAAGAACAGCAGTATGCAGCATGACAAAGAGAACGACAGCAAACCCATCATCACTGTCACCATCGAACCGCTGCGCTACTTCACCGAAGCCATCGCAGGCGACCACTTCAGCATCGTCAGCATGGTTCCCAAGGGTAGCAGCCCTGAAACCTACGACCCTACTCCCCAACAACTTGTGGAACTGGCCAAGAGCAAGGCTTATTTCCGTATCGGCCACATCGGCTTCGAACAAGTCTGGATGGACAAACTGACGGACAACGCTCCGCACCTGCAGTTCTTCGATACGTCACGCGGCATCAGCCTGATCTACGACTCCGCCCATGCCCACCACCATCACAACGACTACGATGAACCGTACATCAATGATTCCCTCCGCAACGGCGAACATCCGCACGACATGGGCATCGAGCCTCATGTATGGAGCTCGGCCTACAATGCCCAAATCATTGTCGGCAACATTGTCAATGCCTTGTGCAGTATCGACAAAGCAAACGAAAACGTCTACATGGAGCGTTACAAAGAACTTTGCAAGCGGATAGAGCGTACCGACAGCATTATCTGCCACAAACTCTCTACCCCCAACGCCGACCGTGCCTTCATGATCTATCATCCGGCACTGTCCTACTTCGCACGCGACTACGGGTTGCACCAGATCTCCATCGAAGAGGATGGCAAAGAGCCTTCTCCCGCCCACCTCAAGAACCTGATAGATGCTTGCCGGAGAGAAAAAGTACGTGTCATCTTCGTGCAGCCGGAGTTTGACCGTTGCAATGCGGAAATCATTGCCCGTCAGACCGGTACGAAGGTAGTTCCTATCAATCCGTTATCTTACGACTGGGAACAGGAGATGTTGAGTATCGCCGAAGAATTGGTCATCAAGAACTGAAACGCATGAGTACTCCCCTGATTGAAATAAAGAACCTCAGTGCCGGCTACGACGGTCGCACCGTGCTGCACGACGTGAATCTCACCGTTTACGACCGTGACTTTCTGGGCATCATCGGTCCCAACGGCGGTGGTAAGACCACACTCATCAAGTGCATCCTCGGTCTGCTGAAACCCACAGCGGGAGAAATCTTATACGCCCCCGCCACCAACTCTTCACTCTCCACTCTCCATTCTCCCCTCTCTATGGGTTACCTGCCTCAATACAACAGTATCGACCGCAAGTTTCCCATCACTGTGGAAGAGGTCGTCCTGTCCGGTCTCAGTTCGCAGAAGCCGCTCTATTCCCGCTTCACCGCCGCGCATCGTGCCAAGGCGCAGGAGGTCATCGCCCGCATGGGACTGGAAGGACTGGAGAAGCGTTCCATCGGTGCACTGAGCGGTGGGCAGTTGCAACGCGCCTTGCTGGGTCGTGCCGTCATCTCCGATCCCAAATTAGTGGTCCTTGACGAACCCAGCACTTACATTGACAAACGTTTTGAAGCCCGCCTCTACGAGCTTCTGACGGAAATCAACCGCAATTGCGCCATCATCCTTGTCAGCCACGACATTGGTACCGTGCTGCAACAAGTGAAGTCCATCGCCTGCGTGAACGAGACACTGGACTATCATCCCGACACAGGGATCAGTGAAGAGTGGTTGGAACGTAACTTCAATTGCCCGATTGAGTTACTGGGACACGGAGCGATTCCGCACCGTATACTGGCGGAGCACAAGCATTCCCACGGGCATGAATAAGGAACTCAGTATCAACAAAAAAGACCCGAAAACAGTCAGGAAAAGAAACTATATCCATCAGGAGGAGAAGTCGTATCTGTCAGGGAAGATATAGTTTTCTCCTAACTAAGAACACTCTTTGCAAACTGACTGTAACGGTTTTGATGGCTGAAAGTAACGATCTCGACAACCAGCAGTAACGGTTTCGCAAATCGATAGTGATGGTTTCGGAAACTACACATGACCTCCATATCCTTTAAGCAATCCTAATAATCAACATTATTGCATTTATTTAAAGCTGAAATCATTATCTTTGTGCCCGTATATGCCAAAACACCATGCAAAATGGCGGCATAACAATTTGTAGAAAACAAAACTGAATAAATAACGAATTTCATCCGAATGAAACAGTACAGAACCGTAAACAACCTCATGGGTTGGATTACTTTCATCATTGCAGCAACGGTCTACTGCATGACCATAGAGCCGACTGCAAGTTTTTGGGACTGCCCGGAGTTCATCACTACCGGCTATAAACTGGAAGTAGGACACCCGCCCGGAGCACCTTTCTTCATGTTAGTGGCCAACCTATTCTCACAATTCGCCTCCGACGCCAGCACGGTAGCCAAGATGGTGAACTATATGAGCGCCTTCATGAGCGGCGCCTGCATCCTGTTCCTCTTCTGGAGCATCACGCACTTGGTGCGCAAACTCGTCATCACCGACGAAAACCATATCACGTACAAGCAACTGGTCACCGTCATGGGTAGCGGTCTGGTAGGGGCATTGGCCTATACGTTCAGTGATACATTCTGGTTCAGTGCCGTAGAAGGCGAGGTATATGCCTTCTCCTCTCTGTTTACTGCCGTTGTGTTCTGGCTGATACTGAAGTGGGAAGACGTGGCGGACGAGCCGCACAGCGACCGCTGGCTTATCCTCATCGCCTACCTGACGGGGCTTAGCATCGGTGTCCATCTGCTGAACTTGCTCTGCCTGCCTGCCATCGTACTGGTCTACTATTATAAGAAAGTGCCCAATGCCGACGTGAAAGGTTCACTATTGGCTCTGATAGCTTCCGGTGTATTGGTGGCTGTGGTGCTTTATGGCATGGTACCGGGCATCGTGAAGGTGGGCGGCTGGTTTGAATTGCTCTTCGTGAATACGTTGGGCATGCCCTTCAACAGCGGCGTGATGGTCTACATCGTCGTACTGGCAGTTTCCATCATCTGGGGCGTATACGAAAGCTATGTAGAGCGGAACAAACTGTTCATGGCCATTTCCTTTGTCGTGACTATCGCCTTGCTGGGCATTCCGTTCTACGGACATGGCACAAGTGCCGTGGTTATCGGTGTACTGGTCATCTCTTTCCTCTTCCTCTACCTCAGCCCGAACATACAGGCCAAGTTGAAAGAGAGATACCGCATTTCGGCACGCACGCTCAACACCGCACTCTTGTGCACCATGATGATCGTCATCGGCTATTCTTCATACGCCATCATCGTTATCCGTTCCACCGCCAACACGCCGATGGATCAGAACTCTCCTGAGGACATCTTCACCTTGGGCGAATATCTGGGACGCGAGCAGTACGGTACCCGCCCGCTCTTCTACGGACAGGCGTTCTCCTCCAAAGTCGCCCTCGATGTGAAGGACGGCTATTGCTCGCCGCGCATCTCCTATAACGGAACCAAATTCATCCGCAAAGAGAAAGCTACTCCCGACGAGAAAGACAGCTACATTGAAATTCCCGGACGCATCGAGTACGAATATGCACAGAATATGCTCTTCCCCCGCATGTACAGTTCGCAACACGCCAACGAATACCATGCTTGGGTAGATATCAAAGGCTATGACGTTCCCTACGACCAATGCGGGCAGATGATCATGGTGAACATGCCCACGCAGTGGGAGAACATCAAGTTCTTCTTCTCCTACCAGCTTAACTGGATGTACTGGCGCTACTTCCTGTGGAACTTCGCCGGACGCCAAAACGACCTGCAAGGCAGCGGAGAGATAGAGCATGGCAACTGGATCACCGGTATCCCATTCATCGACAACTGGCTGGTGGGCGACCAAAGCCTGTTGCCGCAGGAACTGCAAAACAACAAGGGGCACAACGTCTTCTACTGTCTGCCCCTGCTCTTGGGCATCATTGGCTTGTTGTGGCAGGCCTACCGCGGACAGAAAGGCATCCAGCAGTTCTGGGTAGTCTTCTTCCTCTTCTTCATGACGGGTATCGCCATCGTGCTCTACCTGAACCAAACGCCTACACAACCGCGCGAACGCGACTATGCTTATGCCGGTTCGTTCTATGCCTTTGCCATCTGGATAGGTATGGGTGTGGCAGGACTGATACAATTGATCATTGACAATGGACAATGGACAATTAAGAAGCTGTTCTGCCAAGGAAAAGAGGATGAAGCCGCCCGCAAGAAATTATCAATTGTCAATTGCCAATTGTCCATTGCCATCGTCTTGCTTTGTCTACTCGTCCCCATACAGATGGCAAGCCAGACGTGGGACGACCACGACCGCAGCGACCGTTATCTGGCACGCGACTTTGGACAGAACTACCTGATGTCTCTGCAAGAGAGCGGTAACCCGATCATCTATACCAACGGAGATAACGATACCTTCCCCCTTTGGTACAACCAGGAGACGGAAGAATTCCGTACCGATGCCCGTACCTGCAACCTCAGCTATCTGCAGACGGACTGGTACATCGACCAAATGAAACGTCCTGCCTACGACTCCCCGTCGCTGCCCATCACCTGGGATCGCATGGAGTATGTAGAAGGAACCAACGAGTACATCCCCGTGCAGGCGGACTACAAGAAGAGCATCGACGCCCTCTATGCCGAAGCCGAAAAGCAGGCGCTGAATGGCAATCCGGAAGCTTTGGTCAACGTGAAGAAAGAGTTTGGCGAGAACCCTTACGAGTTACAGAACATCCTGAAATACTGGGTACGTAGCAAGAACGAAGACCTCAAGTTGATCCCAACGGACAGTATCGTGATGAAAGTGGATAAGGAAGCCGTGCGCCGTAGCGGCATGATGTTGCCTGGTGACAGCATTCCCGACTATATGCACATCTCGCTGAAAGGTAAACGTGCCCTCTACAAGAGTGAACTCATGATGCTCGAGATGCTGGCGGAATCCAACTGGGAACGCCCCATCTACATGGCTGTCAGCGTAGGCACGGAGAACCACCTCAACATGGGCAATCACTTCATACAGGAAGGTCTTGCCTATCGCTTCACGCCGTTCGACACCGAGAAGACGGGCGTCAAGATAGACAGCGAAAAGATGTACGACAACCTGATGAACAAGTTCAAGTTCGGAGGCATCGACAAGGAGGGCATCTACATTGACGAGAACGCCATGCGTATGTGTTACTCTCACCGCCGCATCTTCTCGCAACTCGTCGGCCAACTGATACGCGAAGGCAAGAAGGATAAGGCAAAAGCCGCACTGGATTATGCCGAGAAGATGATTCCTGCTTATAACGTGCCCTACGATTTCCAGAACGGCGCCATACAAATGGCGGAAGCTTACTACCAGATAGGTGAAACGGAAAAGGCGGACAACATCATGAAAGCCCTTGCCGACAAGGCCGTGGAATACCTCACTTGGTATCTGAGCCTTTCCGACAGACATTTCGCCATCTCCGCCCGTGAAATCACCGAATATCATCTGCCTATCCTCAACTCGGAAGTCAAACTGATGCAGAAGTATAACTCTGAGTTGGCGCCGGTGTATGATAAGAAGCTGGACGAATTGTATCAGATGTGCGTCGACCGCTTGCAATAACCCATGTCAAATAAGGAGGGTTTCAACACTGATTACGCAGATCAGCACAGATTGGCACAAATTGATACAGATTGCACAAATAAGATTGGCACAGATCATTTTATGATAATCTGTGCCGGTCTGTGTAACCTGTGATGACGCTCCCCTTTCTTCATTCTTCATAACCATAGTGCAATGTTTATAGAACAGCCTCCCGAGTTTGTCCGAAAGCTATATCCCGGCGCCATTTGGCGCATGAACCCGAATGAGAAAGCCGTCTACCTGACGTTTGACGACGGTCCCATCCCAGAAGTTACTCCGTGGGTACTCGACTTGCTGGACAAGCATAACATCAAAGCCACCTTCTTCATGGTGGGAGATAATATACGCAAGCATCCCGATGTGTTCCAAATGGTAGTGGAGCGCGGGCACCGCATCGGCAACCACACGTTCAATCATATCCGCGGATTCGAATATCTGTCCAACAACTACCTTGCCAATACGGACAAGGCAAACGAGTTGATGAAGACAGACCTCTTCCGTCCGCCGCACGGGCACATGCGTTGGGGACAATATTTCACCCTGAAACGGCACTATAAGATCATCATGTGGGATTTGGTGACCCGTGACTACAGTAAGAAGCTACGGGGGCCTCAGGTGCTTGCCAACGTGATGCGCTATGCGCGGAATGGCTCCATCATCACCTTCCACGATTCCCTGAAGTCCTGGAACAACGGCAACCTGCAATATGCACTGCCGCGGGCACTGGATTTCCTGAAGGAGGAGGGATATGAGTTTAAGCTGCTATAAGAAAAAAGGCTTGCGCATTTGTCATTTTGCACAAGCCTTTCTTCAATAATCCTACACCCGATTATATTCTGTTTGAAGCCATACGTTTTTAACTCACAGAGCGGATATTTTCGTCCCGTGAGACAAAATTATTCGTCCCACGAGACAGATTTATTCGCCTCACGGGACGGATTTATTCGCCTCACGGGACAAAAAAATCCGTCCCACGGGATGAATTCATTCACCTCGTGAGACGGATTTCAGAATCGATAAGAGTTATCGGGAGTTACTTCACTGTCACTGTCAGCGGGTTACGTACCTTCTGAGCGAAGTTTGCCATATAGGCATTCCATGCTTCGGCACTCTTGATGTCAGCCTTGTCCCAAGCTGCACCCCAGTAGTAAACATATTCCGCACCCGGCTCGTAGTCGCTGATAGCTAATACATGACCGTCTGCACCACCGCGCAACTCGTTCTTTTCCTGTTCAGAGAAGAGCAGTGATTTAGCTTCCTTCACTGTAGCAGGGAAAGCTGCACCTACGAAGATCTTGCCATTGTTGTTGTTCACATTGTCCGTCGGGTCTACGTAAGTGATGTAACCGTTGGCAGCATCAGCAACGACAGCACCGTCCGGCTCATGCAATACGATACCGGTAACCACCGGAGTAACCTCCTTCAGATTATCATAAGCAACAACTGTCTTGTTCAGGTGAGAACCTGCATCCAACGAGATGACACGCGTTTCAATTACCGTAGAATCCCCTTTGATAGTCAACGGATTGTACGTCAGTTTCACAGTGAAACGCAACGGGCCGTTATCCAGAATATCCTGTGTTGCATAGCAATACGGATATACAATCTCACCGTCGGGCATCAGCGCAGCCGTACCGCCACCCAACGTAGGACCTACTTTATAACAGTCCAGACCGTTTCCGTGGTCTACGTGATAGGAAACAGAACGATACAACTCTTTTGCTGCTTCCGGATCAGTCTTCTTCAGTTCAGCGATCTTTGCTTTAGTATCAGGATTCAATTCGCTCGCATAGCGTGCTTCAACTACCGGTTCGGTAGTGTTATACTTTGTCCATACATCATATCCGAAAGCACGCTCACCACTCATCTGCAAGGCAGGACCATACGTGCGGAAAGCAACCAGATCATTCTCCCAAGCTACATCATCCACACGCTCAGGATAATATCTTCCGCATGCTTTTGCAGCAAACGCCTCAGGCGTGCCTACCTGAATAGTATAAGTAGCCGTACCGTTGGCAGCCACACTTGCCGGGAAGATAACCTTCTCGTCATACGTAATCTGATAGGGAACTTGTTGTCCGTCTGCATTCAGCACTACGATCTGTGCCGTGTCAGCCAGTTTCAGTTGGTCGGCAATGTCGCTCATGGCCACTTCAACCATTTCGTCAGAACGCTCCATTGCCAAAGGATTGCTTACCGTTACAGTAACTGCATCCTTTGTGTTAGTACAGGCAAAACAGCACAATACTGTTGCCACTAAAAGGAATAACTTTTTCATATTGCTTAATTTATTTACTTTGATTTAGCCAACACTTCCCTGACTCAAGCCACATCTTCCCGGCAAACGAGTCCCCAAAGAAACAGGATACGACAGATGAAAAAAAGATTTCAGAGCAGAAGTCGGCAAGAATATTAAAATACTGGTATAAGAAACCGCAGAGTGATTTTCTTTAAAAAACTTCCCTCGGAAAGAAGCTGAAATAAAATCAGAACAGTTTCCGGAACAGGCAAGGTTTCAACCTAAAGAGGGTGTGCCTAAACTATACTGTTCTGGCACCCCCTCCTTGTCTATCAAAAAAAAACTTATCTGTTCAGCTTATGATTAGGGTTGTTTACCGATGTAAGCCAAGATACCACCGTCTACGTAGAGCACATGGCCGTTTACGAAGTTAGAAGCATCGGAAGCCAAGAATACGGCAGGACCCATCAAATCTTCAGGCGTACCCCAACGTGCAGCCGGAGTTTTGGCAACGATGAATGCATCAAACGGATGACGTGAACCGTCAGCTTGCGGCTCGCGAAGCGGTGCAGTCTGCGGAGTAGCGATGTAACCCGGGCCGATACCATTACACTGGATGTTGAATTCACCGTACTCAGAAGCGATGTTACGAGTCAGCATCTTCAGACCACCCTTGGCAGCAGCATAAGCAGAAACTGTTTCACGACCCAACTCACTCATCATAGAGCAGATGTTGATGATCTTTCCGTGACCTTTCTTAATCATAGAAGGAATGACAGCCTTTGATACGATGAACGGAGCGTTCAAATCGACGTCAATCACCTGACGGAATTCAGAAGCTTTCATTTCATGCATCGGGATACGCTTGATGATACCTGCATTGTTCACCAAGATGTCAATCACTCCCACTTCTTTCTCAATCTGGGCAACCATAGCATTCACTTGGTCTTCGTTCGTTACGTCGCATACATAGCCTTTAGCTTCAATGCCTTCAGCCTTGTAAGCAGCCATACCTTTGTCCACCAATTCTTGCTTGATGTCATTGAACACGATTTTCGCACCGGCTTGCGCAAAGGCAGTTGCCAAAGCAAAACCAATACCGTAAGAAGCACCTGTTACGAGTGCTACTTTGCCTTCTAATGAAAAGTTTACCATAATTTATTTACTTAAGTTAGGTTTAAAAATTACCTTTTTCTTTTTATATACGATTCTTATTCTCTGTCTACTCAATCTACTCAATTCAATCTATTCAACATTTTCTCTGTCTATCCGACATTACTTCAGGTCAGTAATCAACGAGAAGTCCTGATCGCCATAGTCGAGGTTCTCGCCGCCCATACCCCAGATGAAAGTATAGTTGTGAGTAGCCGCAGCAGAGTGGATAGACCATTCGGGAGACAATACAGCCTGATCGCCCTTCATCCAGATGTGGCGGGTTTCGTCTACTTCGCCCATGAAGTGACATACTGCATGTTCTTCGGGCACTTCAAAGTAGAAGTATGCCTCCATACGACGGCTGTGAACGTGTGCCGGCATGGTATTCCATACACTACCCGGAGCGAGTTCCGTCATACCCATCTGCAACTGGCAGGTAGGCAACACTTGGTTCACCAACATCTTATTTATATTGCGGTGGTTAGAGCCTTCCAGACTACCCATTTCAGCAATTACGGCATCAGCTTTAGTCACTTTCTTGTCAGGATAGTTACGGTGCGCAGTCAGCGAGTTAAAGTAGAACTTGGCAGGATTCTTTTCGTCCTTGCTCTCGAAAGTCACTTCACGGTCGCCTGAACCCAGATAGAGGGCTTCTTTATAATCCAGTTCGAACACAGCGTCGCCGGCTTTCACTACACCAGGACCACCTACATTGTAAATACCCATTTCACGACGGGTCAAGAAATAAGGAGCTTTCAGAGGATCGATAGCTTCCAATTTCAGCACTTCACCCACAGGCATTGCACCACCTACAACCATACGATCGTACATGGTGTATACCATATTCACTTCGTTAGCAGTGAAAACCTTTTCGATAAGGAAATCGCGACGGATACGTTGGGTATCATAACTCTTGGCATCTTCGGGATGCGCAGCATAGCGAATCTCATAGTTCGTTTTCATAATCCTATTGCGTTTTAAGTTTATAATAATCGGTTATTGGTACACATCGTTTGCGTACACGATGCAAATGTAGTAAAAGAAAACGGAGAATCATTACGATTTTGTCTCAATTATATAACATTATCGTCCAAATAGGGGAAAAAAGATAATTCTTTAACAGAAAATCACACAAATATTCCGCAATAAATCTAAATGTTAAAACCCATTGGCGGAATTAAATTGAAATTACATCATATCTTATGTCTCATAACAAGTAATGTAATGATGCATAACAAATAATGTAACGGAGCATAACAAGTAATGTAACGGGGAATAACAAATAATGTAACAGGGCCTCTCATTACTTCTTAAGTATCGCAAACTGAACTTGAGTTATTTTCACTTCTTTGTATGGCGTGATACATTCCTCCGAACTAAAATATACAATAGAAAATAAACAGGTTCTTCGTCACTTTTGGGGCAGTAAAATATACTAAACACCTTTATCTATAGACTATACCAGCTTATTTAAGGGAATAAAATTAAAGCTATCAAAAGACACATGTTCAATAGGACAAGCATTACCTTGTTAGGCAATAAATTTACTAGCTTTAACACATGAACTGCCCCAAAAGTGACGAAGAACCAATAAACACCACATTCTAACTCTCACATCTTTCACCCGTCCGTTAATCATATAGCATACAGCTATTTGCGGTGAAACATCTTGTTGGAAAGAAGAAGCATAACAAAACTAAATCCAGTACAAGGCAGGGTTAGCATGACAAACCTAAGGGTTAGCATGATAAACCTAAGGATTAGCACGACAAAGCTAAGGGTTAGCGGCATAAACGTGAACTTTAGCCACCCCAAAAGTTAGGAACAATCAGCTATCGGCCAGTAACGTTTCTCCCTAACATCTTCCTAATAATTATTAAATAAAATTAAGCAGAATCGATATATTAAAATACAATTAATACTTTAGTACAAAATTTTGGAATCGCTTTATGGAAAGCAGGTCTTTTATAAGCTATAGACATCAAGCAAAAGATGATAAACTGTATGTTTATTTAGAAAAAGTTCTTGTTATTCTTTCAGAAATGACATGGAAAGTTTTGTTTATATTAATACCTTTGTCGGCATCATTCGGGTATGTACACGCTTCCACAGTTGTATCAGAGGGTGTTCCAGAATCGGCCGATAGTCTGTTTAGCCGCACAGTCTATTTTCCGAAATCCTCTTCGGCCATTATTCCCGGCTTTTCACATAACAAGTATAGTTTGGATGCCATACGTGAATTTATTGATTCGCTTGCAGATTATCGTGTGATTTCCATTGGCATTCATGGTTCGGCTTCTCCTGAGGGAAATCAGTTTTTTAACGAACGGCTGGCTCTCAAGCGCGCTTGGATATTGGGACAGACAGTACTTAATACCTCATTGTGCGACTCTGTAGACATTCGTTATACATCCGGCATTGCACACAAGCTTGCTGCTTCCCGCTGGAGTTTCGGGCGAAGCGCCCGAATAGATATCAGATATGCTTTGGGACAAGATGCATCTGTCAATACCATTGATACTGACGATGAGAAAATGCTTTTCTCCGATAATTCGTCCGACAGCGGGATAACATCTGATGATGTAGAGAACAATTCCGGTGCAGAGAGCAGTTCGGATACTGAAACGCCCCTTTCTTTACCAATAGAAGAATATGCCGGTTTCGACAAACGTTCTCTCAAGATGTTCGTCGGCACCAATCTGCTTTATGATGCTGCTTTGGTGCCCAATATCGGCGTAGGCATACATTTGGGAAAAGGAATAACTCTCTATACCGGCTGGATGCACGCTTGGTGGAACAATAAGTTGCGCCACCGCTATTGGCGTGTTTACGGTGGAGATCTGGAATTGCGTACCCGCTTAGGAAACACCCCCCGCGCCTCTGTATCTCCTTTTGCCGGACATCACCTGGGGGTATATGCCTCAATGGCAACCTACGATTTCCAGTTTGGAAACCGCACCGGAGTAATCGGTAATAAATATAATTATGCCGCAGGCATCAGTTACGGCTATTCGCTCCCCGTTGCGCATCGGCTTAACTTCGACTTTACGGCAGGTGTGGGCTATGCATGGGGAAAATATAAGAAACATCATCCCATCGACGAACATGATGTATGGCTGTCCACCCACAAGTTGAAACGTTTCGGTCCCACACGTGTGGAAATAGGATTACAATGGCTCATTGGCAAAGGCAACCATAACGCAAGGAAAGGAGGAAGGAAATGAAATTACGTTCACATCTGATAATCCGTATACTGATGGCAGTTGCCATATTCTTGCCGCTCTCTTGCGAGCATCGCGATTTGTGTTACGACCATTCCCATTGGACCGACCTCAAGGTGGAATTTGATTGGAGCATGGCGCCCGATGCCACTCCGCGCACAATGGTGGTTTATCTCTTTCCCCGCGAAGGCGGTATGCCGCGACGTTATGAGATTACCAATGTGAAGAATGGAGCGAAGATACGTGTACCGTCAGGCGAATTTGACGCCGTCACTTTCAACGGCGATACCGAGACGCTTAAGGAAGAGGGAACTACTTATGCCAACTTCGTAGTGACCACCGCCAACGAGTCGTTGCTTGCTCCGATGGAGCGTAACATCACCAATGTGCCGCCACCGCGTCCTGATGGTACTGAAAACGATCCGGTGAAACAGACTCCCGATAAAATGTGGACCGGAAGTGTCGAAAACATATCGATAGTTCCTCTCGAAACACCACAACCGTTAAGGTTTACACCCAAAGAAGCCACAGCGACATACACTATTATCCTGAAAAATGCCAAGAATGCCAATACGGGCATTGGCGTGAGTGTAGCCCTTACCGCTATGGCCGAAAGCTATTCCCCGTCGGCAGACGTGGCTGTGGGGCGTGATGTCACCATACCGATAGGACTTTCTGTAATCGACGATACCACGCTAAAAGGGGAGGTGACGGTTTTCGGTCATTGTCCGGTAATGAAGTCGGAACGGCGACACATCCTGACGGTATATACCTCAAAGATGAAGTATTACGAATACGATGTGACAGACCAGTTGCACGAGACTCCCGATCCGCACTATATCACCATTATCATTGAGGGTATAGAGTTACCTGCTCCTGATGGAACAGGCATGACGCCGTCCGTGCCGGATTGGGACGATGTGGTTAATAACGACTTGGACATGCTCTGATAGGACTAATAGTAAGGAATCACTAAAAAACAAATATTAATACTTAAAAATCTATCAAAAAATGAACGTTAATTACAAAGCATTGGCATTGGGACTTGGTTCGACCCTCTTCGCCGCTTCTTGTTCAAACGATGAGATAGAACAAGTTAACAGAGGAACCGAAATTACTTTTAACACTGCTGTGACTCGCGCAGCGGTAGAAACGACCACAAGCCTTAAAGAATTCAAGGTATGGGCGCAGTCAGTTGGTTATGAAGGAACTATGCTTATTGACGGGCAGGTTGCAAAAAAACAAACGGCCGGCGGACAAAATTATTTTAAGATTGATGACCCCATATATTGGCCGTCGGATATTGCACAGATTGATTTCTGGGCAGTTTCCCCGAAAGACATAAACATCAATATGAATCAAACCACTAAAGTCATAAACTTTACTCCCGACTCAATACCATCTGAACAGAAGGACTTAATTGTGGCCTACGAATCAGCATCACGTTCGAAGGGTACAAATGTCAATTTAACGTTCAATCATGCCCTTTCACAGATTATCGTCAAGGCAAAAAGAGGTGAAGTACATAAAGACAACAATGGTGAGGATGAAACGAAGGCAGTTACCATAAAAGGCGCGTGGATTGTCAATGTACTGCCTACCGGAGCTCTTTCTTTTGTAAAAAAGGAAGAGCTCGAAGCGCAACATTATATGCAGTGGGAACAGAAAGGAACCAAATGTTATTATGGGAGTGTGTTCAATACGCAAGTAAATTTGGAGGGACACAACGCTCATAACGTGTTGGCTGAAACTCAGGCGGAAAAAGATGGCGTACCGGCCAATGGCAATAACCTGATGCTCGTGCCGCAGGAACTCTCCAAATGGGATTTGAATACTGACAAGGAAGAAAACAAAGCTAAAGGTGCCTACATCCTCTTCCTCTGTCGCGTAACAGCAGAACATCAGGGAAGTACACACTCCTCAGGCACAAAAACGACCGGCGGTGTGCTGGAAGGCAATAATACTCATACGCACCAGTTGTTCCCTTATACAGGCAATTATGATAACGAAGAGTACGGCTTCTCCTGTATTCCCATTAATACCACATGGGAACCTGGAAAGAAATATATATATACACTTGAGTTCTGCGGTCCCACAAGTGGTGCCGGTATATATCCTCCACAGACTGATGTTGACAACATTTGGAAGGCATTGGGTGAAAATAAAAAATATATAAAAACGATTCCTACAATACCCGGTGCCGATGGTAAGCAGAAAACAGTTGGCGACCCTGTACTCGACCAGCCTATTCGATTTACTGTAGAAGTTGAGTCGTGGAAAGAATGGACCGATGGTAATATGGGCATGAAATAATTATAACATATCTACTGAGTGTTTCTGCCGTTTCTCCGGCAGAAAAAGGAAATAATACAATAAACCGGAAGACAGACAACAGGCTGATGAGCTTATTGCCGTTTCTTCCGGTTTTATACCTAAAAAAAATCGTGATTATGCGACATTCTCGTATGTTTCGTTCATCCTTTGAACGTATGGTTTTTCTGTTTATGGCCGTTGCAGCTTATACCGCATCGTCCTGCACAGACGACACTTTCGATAAATACGGCCAGCAGGCAACTTCGGGCATACTTACATTCGACGTTGCGGTGCCGGGCAGTTGGACCAATGGCTCGGCAGTCACCAAGGCTACCGATAAAGCCATAAGCATTCGGAAGATAACACAGTGCGACGGAGAAAAACCCTTGTATTTAGTTACCGAAATTGCAGAAGCTGCCGTAGACACGGCCGCCCACCATGTAATGACCCGTGGCACGACAACAACCGGAGAAACATTCAAAAACCATAGTTTCGGACTTTCTGCGATATGCTATACCGGCAACTGGCCCGAAAAAGAAGAGGAAAACAAGTGGACTACCAACTTTGCCCATAACATAGAGGTAAGCCATACGCAAGGAACATGGAAACCAACGAAGACTCTGCACTGGACAGGTTCGGGCAACATCAAGTTCTTCGCCTACTCTCCTTACTCTGCCACTGTTCAGACTTCTACCGAAGACGATGCGGAAAACGATACTCCCTCCATCATCCATTCGGCAGCCAATGCCACAGGTGTTCCCACACTGACTTACACAGTGCCTACGGAAGTAACCAAGCAGACCGACCTGATGTATGCCACCGCAACTTGCAGTGGAAACGGAACTGGAGATGATGTATCGAACGGAACCATAAACTTGAAGTTCAGACACTCACTGACTGCCGTTACCATAAAAACCGGCAAGAAAATGCTTGCCGGAACAGTCACCGACATAACAATATCCGGAGTGCACGGAAGCGGCACTTACCGAATAGGAGCGGAAAACTGGGAAACAACAGACGAAGCCACACGCACATTCAGCATAAACAACTCAACGGCACTGAACAAGAAAGAAGATGAACTCATGACCGATGCCGGCACCGTGCTGAATAAAGACAAAGACGGATTTACATTCATGATGATTCCGCAGGAACTCACAGAAAGTGCCACACTCACAATATCATTCACAGACGAGTTTACAAATATAAAACGTTCGCTTGCTGCCCGATTAAAAGATTTCACAAAAGACGGAAAATGGTCAGTAGGAAAACAATACACCTACTCTATCAATTCCACCGGAATAGTGATATCACCGGTCATTGATTTAAAAGTCAATCGGGAAAACACAATGTATCCCAACGGCGGACAGAAAGGTATAGACGTTATAACCCTTAACGAAAATGCACTATACACACCTATGTCGGCCGAAGAAAAACTGGCATACCTTCCGGTCAGCGGCCTGCTGAACAATGTAAGCATTGCCGCCTACACCCGTGTGGTGCAAGCCGGTGCAGAAACAGAGGAGGCGAAAGAGCAGATTAAGAAACTCGATTTTAAGATTGAGTGGTCGGTTGATGGAGGACAAACCTGGGAATCACCCTCAGCCGGTTCTCAAACGGGATGGCGACCGGAAACCACTCCTCAAAACATGGCAGACAACACCGACCTGACCTCACACGTAAACGGAAGTATACTTCTACCTGCCCAAAAACAATTTACCTATATGCAGGATTTCCTGCGTGGAAAACAACAGTCTATAGAAGGCCAGAAACTGAATGCTACAATTACCGATGAAGGAAAAGGGTCGAAAACTGCCCCATACGACTTGGTTGCCAATAATGAAGTGGCACAAGAAAGCGCCAACTGCTATATTGTGAACGACCACGGCTATTATGAATTTCCGGCTTACTATGGAAATACTTATCCTAACAACAGTACGTCGTCTTACCAATATGACGGCAACATAGACGATATTCCGGAAAGTACTCGCGGTTTCATACTCACAAAATTTGTAGGACACGACAACCTGCCCATCTCACAAGGACTTATTGCAAACGCAGCCGATGCCATACTATTATGGCAAGACAGTCCGGATCTTGTTACAGATGTAACATACAACAGCAGCAATAACAAAATATCTTTCCGCGTACCCAAAGAAACCATCAACCAAGGCAATGCCGTGATTGCCGTACGCAATGACCAAAAAGAAATTTTATGGAGCTGGCATATATGGGTCACCCACCGCAAGTGGGACATCTCGTCTTGCATACAAATGAATAGTCAGAATGAATATGACCGCCCGTTTATCATAGCCCCTTGCAACCTCGGTTATTGCGAGCCACATGGAGAAGATGACGAAAGAGAAATACTCATACGTTTTGTGGTTGATAACAAACTGGCAGGTGAGGATGGAGTCATACTCAACGAACAAATCACGGTTGAAGGAGCAGCAAAGAAAACCTCAGAAGCAAAAAGCAAAGGCATCATTAAGTTCACCCAACCCAAGATTGCAGCATCCGTAGCAGGCGACAATACTTATTATCAATGGGGACGCAAGGACGCGATGTTACCGGGCATTCACAATGAAGATACTTATGAAAATGGTCTACCTGCAAACGGCATGCCCCCCTCGTCAGAACTTGACATGGTGAATAAGATGTTCTATTCGACCGAAGAAATTCGTTTCACTTCGGAAGAAAGCGGCATAAGTATCGGAAAAAGCATCCAGTCACCAGCTTCTTTCTTCATGCATCAGCGGTTAGAGGGAACTGCCAGCGACATCTATAAACGACGTCATTGGCACGATGGAACAAATGCCCCTTATCGGTTAAAAACCATTATGAACTATTGGAACACGCAGTTGACTGAAAGTGGAAATGCCGACTACTTCGACTATAAAAAGAAGAATAACCCGGATTACAAAAAAGCGCCCAATGATAAATATGTTGTCAAGACAATATATGATCCCTCACCAGCAGGATTTAAAATCCCGCCTATCAAAGCCTTTTCAGACTTGTTTGATAGTGTAGAGTTGAGCGAATTTGCAGAGAGTAAAAAAAACAACACAGTAGGCAAACCAAATGCAATAGAAGTATCCCAGCCATTCAAAGGATGGACAGTTAGTATTAACAACCATACTTTCTATTTCCCCGCTACTGGAGTGCGTAATATGGGAATACCTAAAAAAGGAGTAGAGTATGGCACATTCCCAGCCTTCTCCTCAATAACATATATAGCAACATCCGGATTTCATAAAAGCAACGAAGCCTCCTCCAGTTGCTTGATATTCTCGATAGATAAAAGATCGACTGCTTTTTTCCCCAATTGCACTGCCCCTATCGAGGGAACCAACAATGCATACGGTTTCACTGTCCGACCCATCCGCGATGGGCAAACGAGAGAGTGAAACAGGGGGAAGCGAACCGACCCGTGAAACATTCCAGTAGAAAGCTACTACCCAAACACAAAAAGAAAGTCCCTGAAGTGAATTCACTTCAGGGACTTTCTCTTGTTGTTTAATTTAAATATAAAAAAGGTTGGACTACCAAGATTCGAACTTGGACAAACAGAACCAAAACCTGTTGTGCTACCATTACACCATAGTCCAAACATGAGGCTTTCTGTTAAAAAGCGGTGCAAAGATAAAAGTAAGCCCCGAAATATCCAAATATTTCGGGGCTTTTTTTCGTATCTGCCACTAATTAGTGGGTCATTTGGCAATAATCAGTGGTTCATTTAGCAATAATCAGATAATAATTCTTCTTTCCACGCTGCACAAGCAGGTATTTTTCGTCCAAAAGATCGGCAGAGGTGATCATCTGGTCGAAAGCAGACAGCTTCTCTTTGTTAAGAGAAACGCCACCACCCTGCACCAACTTACGCATCTCGCCCTTGGAAGCAAAGATAGCCGCCTGTTCAGTGAACAGGTCTACAGCCTTCACACCGCCGGCAATAGCCTCTTTGGATACTTCAAACTGGGGAACCCCTTCGAATACAGACAACAACGTATCTTCGTCCAACTTCTTCAGAGCATCGGAAGTGGCATTGCCAAACAAGATGTTAGATGCATCCACTGCTGCATTGTAGTCCTCCTCGGAGTGAACCATGATGGTCACTTCCTTGGCCAGACGCTTCTGAAGGATACGCAGGTGCGGCGCAGCCTCATGCTCTGCCGTGAGCGCTTCGATTTCTTCTCTCGACAGTGCGGTGAATATCTTGATGTATCGGGCCGCATCGGCATCGCTCACGTTCAGCCAGAACTGATAGAACTTATATGGAGAGGTATAGCGGGGATCGAGCCAGATATTGCCAGATTCGGTCTTTCCGAATTTGCCACCATCGGCTTTCGTAATCAGCGGACAGGTCAGCGCGAATACTTCGCCGCCATTGGTACGACGAACCAGTTCGGCACCTGTGGTGATGTTTCCCCACTGGTCGGAACCACCCATTTGCAGTTTGCAACCTTTCGTCTCGTACAGGTGCAGGAAGTCGTAGCCTTGCAGCAGCTGATAGGTAAACTCTGTAAACGACAGACCGTCGCGAGCCTCACCATTCAGGCGCTTCTTTACGGAATCCTTCGCCATCATATAGTTCACGGTGATATGCTTGCCTACTTCGCGGGCAAAATCAAGGAAGGTGAAGTTCTTCATCCAGTCGTAGTTGTTCACCAGTTCTGCACGGTTGGGAGCATCGGATTCGAAATCCAGGAACTTGCTCAACTGCTTCTTCATGCCAGCCATGTTGCGTTGCAGAGTCTCTTCCGTAAGCAGATTACGCTCTGCCGACTTGCCAGAAGGGTCGCCAATCATACCCGTAGCACCACCGATCAGTGCCATCGGCTTGTGTCCACAACGTTGGAAATGACGCAGTATCATTACGCTGCAAAGGTGTCCAATGTGCAATGAGTCCGCCGTAGGGTCGAAACCGATGTATGCAGTCACTTGCTCCTTGGCCAGAAGTTCTTCCGTACCGGGCATCATATCGTGGAGCATGCCACGCCATCTCAATTCTTCTACAAAATTCATCGAATGATTATGATTAACTATTTAACTATTTGATATACTTTATCCTTATCCTTGCAAAAGTACAACTCTTTATCTGAACATACAACTCTTATCGCTTAAAAAAGATTTCGCTTACGTTGCGACGGATGGTTTCCTCAAGTTTTTCCGAAGAGACGCCGCGCACTTCCGCTGCCCGTTCATAAAGCAGGCTGATGGGTGTGGTGGCTTCGTCTGTCTCCAAAAATAACCGTTCAGGGGATACCATGCGCAGGGCTGCTTCCTGATAGTGTTCGCCGAAGGAGAGGTGGAACCCATGCCGGAGATACTCTTCTGCCAAAGCTGCTTTCCCGCGAAAACCGTGGATGATCCAAGGTACGGCCGGACGCAAACGGCGTTTCAGTTTCAGAAGTTCGTCCACGGCTTTCACCAGGTGGATGATGAGTGGTTTGCCCGACTCTTCTGCCAGGAGTGCCTGAGACTCAAAAATGGTGACCTGTAATGACAAAGGCGCCGCCGCCAGTTTGTCGAGACCCGCTTCACCTACTGCCAACACGCGCGGATGGTGTAACATTTGTTCAAACTCTGAGAAGGGGAGAGCCGAAGGAAGAGGAGATAGAGAAGAAGAGAAGACGGCTGCGTGCCACGGATGTATCCCCACAGAGTACCAGCCTTCTGCCTGCGGGTCGAACGTCTCGGGAAAACAGTTTACAATGGCTTCGCCGGCTACGTGCGGCTGCCGATGTGTATGTATATCGGTAGGAATCGTCATGGCACGGGGTCATAGCCGGAGCCTCCCCAGGGGTGGCAGCGCAGTAAGCGTCTGACAGCCAGATAGAGTCCTCTGAAGGGTCCGTGTTTCTTTATCGCCTCTACAGCGTATTGCGAACAGGTCGGGGTGAAACGGCATGAGGGCGGAGTGAGGGGCGAGATGCACTTCTGATAGAAATAGATGGGAAACAGCAGCAGGCGGGCAAGTAGTTTTTTCATACGGCAATCCGCTCTTTGATGCGTGCCAAGGCCGTCTTCATCCGTTCTTCTATCTCTTCTGATGCGACCAGCCGGTCGGAAAGGTAGATGAAGGCCACAGCCAGTTGCTGCTCTTTGTCTTGCAGCACTTGCAACAGTTCATGTTTGTTTTTCCGGTATGCCTCACGTATCTGGCGCTTCACGCGGTTGCGCTTCACCGCACGCTTGAAGTGACGCTTCGATACACTGATCAAGACGGACGCAGAAGTCTCCAACCCCTCTACCGGCAGGTACACCACGCGCAGGGGGAAAACGGAAAATGAGCGGGAACCACCGGCAAACATTTTCTCGATGATTTTCTTCTTGTCCAGTCTTTCGGACTTACTCAGTGTGTTCATGAGAAAGTTACGAGTTACGAGTGACGAGTGACAGGCTACGAATTACAAGTTACAAGTTACAAGTTACGAGTGACAAATGACTCGTAACTTGTAACTTGTAACTAAAAAAAATACTACTTTCCTTTATTATTTTCCTTGATAAACATGTCCAGCGCTGCCGTCATAGACGGTGCCTGTGCGGTGGGCGCTTCCAGGTCGAGACGCAATCCGGCATCACGCACAGCCTGTGCGGTGGTGGCTCCGAATGCTCCGATCTGGATATCCTTCTGCTGGAAATCGGGGAAGTTCTTCTTCAGGGAAGTGATTCCTGCCGGGCTAAAGAATATCAGCATGTCGTAGTCGAACTCTTCCTCGGAGGTGAAGTCGTTGCTTACGGTGCGATACATGACAGCTTCCACATGCTGCACCTTGCTCTTGTCCAGAAGGTTCTTGATGTCATCGGTGTGCACGTCGGACATCGGGACCAGATACTTCTCAGTCTTATGCTTGGTGATGGAGGGCAACAGGTCTTCAAACTTCCCGGTGCTTCCAAAGAATATTTTACGCTTACGATATTGCACGTATTTCTGTATATAGAGAGCGATGGCTTCTGTCACACAGAAATATTTCATTGTTTCCGGTATGGTCACACGCAATTCTGTACACAAATGGAAAAAGTGATCGATGGCATGACGCGATGTGAAGATCACTGCGGTATAATCCAAAATAGAAATCTTCTGTTGTCTGAACTCCCTGGCAGATACACTTTCCACCTTAATAAACGGGCGAAAATCAATTTTTACGCCGTACTTCTCTGCGATGTCGTAGTAAGGAGATTTCTCTGATGCCGGTTTCGGCTGCGACACTAGTACTTTTTTTACTTTCAACGTCCTAAAATTTTACTATCAAATAATCATTTAGTTGCAATATCCCTTGGTATAAGAGACAACAAGGCACTATTTCAAGGGCACAAAAGTACATAATTAAAAGCGAAACGCCATATAAATTGCCGCAAAAAAGCTTTACCCACTTATAAAATATCAATATTTTAGTAAAAATCGCCAGAAATAAACCTATTATCACACTTGCCAAGAGACTTAAATCGAAATAAACGAGGAACAAAGCGAACGGAAAGAGCGTAAATCCAAGATAATAAAGCAGCGTGGAGTAGGATTCCATCCAGAGAGCGGTGCGTACGGAGTCAAAAAATATCCAACCCAGAAAGGTATAAACCAGCCATTTCAGGAAGAGATAGGAAAGGCATGCCACCAGGTAGATTCCGAGCAAAATGTAAGGGGAAATACATTCGCCCAGTTCGGGGCGGGTGTCTATGAAATAGTTGAACGCGCAAACGGCCGTCAACACGCATGCCTGCAAGACGAGCAGCAGCATGTAGCGCATATCAGCGGCTGTGGTGGTGTCGAAGATGCTGGTCCGTTCGCGGTTGAGCATGAAGTTTTTGACAAGCTGCGCCAGGAACTTCCGGCTGCGCGCGAGCACGTAGGCGGACACGAAGAAGCAGCACAGCAGGAGCAGGGTGATCCCGTCGTCCTGCCGGGGGGAATAGGGGATGGGGATTCCTTCGAATCCGGCGGTCCATATCATCAGGAGCGTGCTCATATGGCGGCGAATTTACGTACGGAACTGTCCCAAAGGGGGGTGTGGTATATCTGGCGGATGGCTTCCTGCGGGGTCTGCGCCACGGACCAGATGGCGCCGTGTTGCTGCCGCATGAAGTTTTCGTCCATGGCGCGATGCAACATGTCGAGCAGGGGGGTGAAGTATCCGTTCACGTTCAGTATGACGATGGGGTTGAGGTAGAGTCCCAGCTGTTTCCAGGTGATGATTTCCAGCAGTTCCTCCAGTGTGCCGCATCCTCCCGGTAGGGCGATGACGGCATCGCTCAGGCGGGCCATCTTCTGTTTGCGGCTGTGCATGTCGTCCACTTCGATCAGTTCCGTCAGTCCGCCGTGGTGCCAGCCCTGCTCCACCATGAAGCGGGGAATGACGCCGGTCACCTGACCGCCTGCTGCCAGCACGGCGTCGGCGGTGGCACCCATCAGGCCGATGCCTCCTGCTCCATTTATCAGGCGGATATGCCGTTCGGCAAGCAGGGTGCCCAGCTGGCGGGCGGCGTCGAAATAGACGGAGTCGATCTTGGTGCTTGAGGCACAGTATACGCAGACGGAGATTATCTTATTCATGGGGAATGTCATACTTTTACATTCGTAATGGCTACAAAATTATATAGAAAAATCGAGTTTTCTACATTGGCAAGATAAAGAAATGATTTTTTCTTTAGAGGAAAGGCAGGAATATTCTGCATATAAGACAAGAATATTTTTTATATAAAACAGGAATATTCTTCATATTAGGCAGGAATATTCTTATCCGTTGGCGGAATTAAAATATGTATCCGGAAATTTTGGAGTGGCTAAAGTTCACGTTTGTGTCGCTAAACCTTAGCTTTGTCATGCCAAACCTTAGCTTTGTCATGCTAAACCTTAGCTTTAATCAAGTTCTTCTTCTACTACTACAAGATGTTTCACCATAAATATTTGCGTATTATACGATTAACGGATGGGTGAAAGATGTGAGGGATGAAATAGGGTATTTATCGGTTCTTCGTCACTTTTGGGGCAGTTCATGTGTTAAAGCTAGTAAATTTATTGCCTAACAAGGTAATGCTTGTCCTATTGAACATGTGTCTTTTGATAGCTTTAATTTTATTCCCTTAAATAAGCTGGTATAGTCTATAGATAAAGGTGTTTAGTATATTTTACTGCCCCAAAAGTGACGAAGAACCTATTTATCTTTTATTGTTATTTTAGTTCGGAGGAATGCATCATACCACATAAAGAAGTTATGAAAGGCTTCATTACATTACTTGTTATGCGCCATTACATTATTTGTTATGAGGCATTACATTACTTGTTATGAGGCATAAGAAATGATGAAATCTCAATCTAATTCTGCCAACGGGTTTTCACTTAATAGGAGGCAAGAATATGTTGCAGGCTTCCGTTTGCTTCCATATCTCTTTTACGCTTCAGTGCCTCCAGATAATAGTAGTCGGCATAATTCAGAGGAACATCCACTTCCACGTGGTCGGGACAGCTGCCCACCGAATGCTTCAGCAGGAAGTAGTGGTTCTCGCCAATCCCGGCACGATAGGCGGGAGAGGACAAGGACTCCATTATCTTGTCTGCCGTATTCTTATACTCACGATTGTCTGAATAATAACTCAATTCGTAAAGAGCGGAAGCGATGACGGCAGCAGCCGATGCATCCCGCGGTTCATTAGGGATGTTTAAAGCGTCAAAGTCCCAATAAGGAACCAAATCGGTAGGAAGATTCAGATGGGTGAATATAAACTCGTACACCTTGTCTGCCTGTTTCAGATATTCCGGCATACGTGTATATCGGTACGCCATTGTGTATCCATAAATGGCCCATGCCTGTCCGCGAGCCCAAGCCGACTCGTCCGAATAGCCTTGTGCCGTGCAGCGGTTAAGCACTTTTCCGGTCTGAGGGTCGTAGTCCACTACGTGATAGGTACTTCCATCTTCGCGAAAATGATTGTTCAGGGTTTTGTCGATATGAGAAAGGGCTATATTATAATAGGTGGAATCGCCGGACAAACGGGTTGCCTCGAACAGGAGTTCCAGGTTCATCATATTGTCAATGATGACAGGGCATTTCCACCTCATCTGCAAAGGGCGTCCTTTGTCGGCATTCCACGACTGGATGATACCGGCTTCGGGGCGAAAACGCGTAGACAACGACTTGGCCGCCTGCACGATAACCGGCTTGTATTCTTCTTTGCCTCCCATGCGCAGCCCGTTCAGGAAACTGCAACCGACCACAAAGCCGATATCGTGGTGAGTGGTGTTATACTGTTCCTTGATCAGGTATTCCGTATAACTTTCTGCCTTATCTTTCCAGTATGGATCATCAGTGAGATTGTACAGATACCAAAGGCTTCCGGGGAAGAAACCGATGGTCCAGTCCCACTTCCGGCGGGCGTACACCATTTTCCCTTCGGCATCCACCGTACGTGGAATCAGCATCCGCTCACTCTCTCCCAGGGCATCTGTCTGCAAACGGTATTGTGCAGCAGCATGTTCGACATTTGTTTTTATAAAGTCATCGCCTCCCTTCACCTCTCCGCAAGCAACCAAGGAGAAAAGAGAAAGCCACATATACGCGCAAGATAGGATATGTCTTGTCATAGGTAGTCAGATAAATTGTTATTTCAAATTTCCTTTATTTCAAATTTCGTTAGTGCTACAAATATAATGAAGCAGATACAAAGAGGGCTATCACATACATACACGAAAAGAATCAGAATCATACAAAACGGCATGCAGAGCGAGAGATGAACAATTTTAGCACATAAAATGAACGAAATCCAACGTTCTACATACCTGCTGGATTTTACATTTACAGCAAAAAAAAGCTATATTTGCAAATTAATTCTGCTTTCGCAAATTAATTCTGCTTTTGCAAGCTCCGGGTTCATCAGCCACGAAAGTTCAAACCGCAGGACTGAGCGCTCGCGAAGCATTGATGAACGGTCAAGTCTCGGATTCTGTTTCCTGAACTTATGAAAGCGGACGGTAGCATGTATACCATAGGGATATGCCGAAGGAACGAAGTGAAACTGTCCGGCACATGCTTTAAGCACAGAAAGTCAAATTCGAAACTTTAATAAACATGCTTATTATTATATCCAAAATATGAAAAGCCGAATCAGCCTTATCTGCTGCTTTCTATGTCTATACATATGGGGGTGCAGGGCACAGAACATATCTTTCCACCATCTGACTACCGACAACGGGCTGTCACATAATTCAGTCATTTCCATCTATCAGGACGAGCGGGGATTCATGTGGTTTGGTACACGCAACGGGGTCAGCCTCTACAACGGAAAAGACTTCAAGATCTACCAGAAAGAGAAAAACAATCCCAACAGCATACTCTACAACGACATCTATCACATCACGGGAGACAAGAAAGGGCATGTCTACATCATGACCAACCGAGGCATCTCCGCCTACGACATGGAGAAAGGGCTGTTTACCCCTATTATAAAGAAGAACATAAGAGCCGAATTCTTTTCGGAACATCTGTATGCCGCCACATCGAACCAGATATTCAGATATGATGGCGAGAAGTTCGACTTGTATCATCAACTGCCTCACAAGGGATGCTCCATCCAAAGGCTCTATGTGCATAACGACTCCGTACTCATAGGCACCTCCAAGGGATTGTATATCCTCAGCCCCCAGCAGGAACTCACCCACCCCATCGAGGAAGGAAGCATTTCGGACATCATCAGAGACTCTTACGGATGCTACTGGATTACGACCAATTCCGGCCACGGAGTGTACTGCATGCAGGGGGAGCGGAGCACCAACTTCCGGTGCAAGACGGACGATCCCTCCACCATCAGTTCCAACTATACTCACAGATGCTGCGAGGACAAGCAGGGCAACATCTGGATAGGTACCTTCGAGGGACTCAACAAGTATGACCGGCAGACCGGAAAATTCACCCGATACCTGAAAGAAGAGAACAGCCGGAGCCTAAGCAACTCCTCCATATGGGGGCTGTATTGCGACTTGCAAGGCACCGTATGGGTGGGAACCTACTCAGGAGGCATCAACTACTTCAACCCGCAGAAGCAGATATACCGCGAATATCAGGCTTCGCCGAAAGAAAAAGAAGGGCTCAGCTCGCCCATCGTCAAACGCATGACGGAGGACAACGAAGGCAACCTGTGGATATGCACCGAAAAGGGAGGACTCAACAAATATGACCCGAAGACGATGACCTACCAATGGTTTGCCAACAAAAACATGCCCGACAAACTGGCGAAAGGAAACGTGAGGGCAATCTACTACGACTCCATACAAAAGGTGGTGTGGACCGGCGTACACTTGGAAGGGCTCTACAAACTGGACCTGAAGACCGGACACTCCGTCAACTACAAGTATGAGGCAGGGAAGAAGGGCGCCATCCCGTCCAACCAGATAGAAGACATTCTGCCCTATCAAGGACGGCTGATATTGGCTACCGACAACGGAATCGGGCTTTTCGATCCGAAGACAGGCACCTGCGAATCACTGTTTCACGACAAAGACATGTCCTACAATACCTCATCTACTTTAGGACTGACCCTCGACCACAGCGGCGTCTTGTGGATTGTAAACAACAACAAAGGAGCCTGCGCCTACCATCTCGACACCGGCAAGTTGTCCGTCTACAAGAACAAGAGTGCCAACAAGCAGAGCCTCAGCAGCAACAGCATCAACTCCATCTACGAAGACAGCCGGAACAGACTTTGGTTCTGCACCAACGAGAACGGGCTGGACCTGTATCGCAGGGAAACGGACGACTTCGAGAACTTCGACATGAACCGGAACGGACTGGCAAGCAACATCATCTACAACATCTGCGAACTGTCGCCCGACCGGCTGCTTGTGACCACCGACAAGGGATTCTCCATACTGGACCTGCCGCAGAAGCGCTTCAGAAACTACGACAAACTGCCGCTCAGCTGCATCAACGAGAATGCCCTCTTCAAGAACAGCCGGGGAGAGATATTCATCGGGGGCACCACCGGTATCATCTCCTTCTTCGAGAAGGACTTGGAGGAGACACCGCGCTCCTACCGCATCTACCCCTTCAGGCTCGTCGTCAACGGAGAAGAGATCAACATCGGAGACGAAGACGGCATACTGGCCAAGGACATCACCTACGCTCCCCCGATCACCCTCAGAGCCAATCAGAACATTTTCAGCATAGAGTATATCACCACCGACTACATCCCCTTCAACAAAGATAAAATCGTCTACCGCCTGGAGGGCTTCTCCAACACCTGGAGCAATCTGGAACAGAACGTCATCACCTACACCAACCTGAATCCGGGCAAATATACGCTGGTGGTCAAGGCCAAAGATGCGGACGAACGGCTGGTTCCGCCCAGCCGGCTGCAGATCGAAGTTCTGCCGCCCTTCTACCACACGGTGTGGGCCTACGTGCTCTATCTAACGTGCATCGCCGGCATCGCCTGCTACCTGGTGCGCACCTACTACCGCCGCATCCAGTTGCAAGAATCGCTGAAGTACGAGCAAAAGCATGCCGAAGACATCGAAAAGCTGAACCAGGCCAAACTGCGTTTCTTCACCAACATCTCCCACGAGTTCCGCACTCCGCTGACCCTCATCATCGGGCAGATGGAAATGCTGCTGCAGATGCGCTCTTTCGCCCCCAACATCTACAACAAGATACTGAAGGCATACAAGAGCAGCCTGCAACTGCGGGAACTGATCACCGAACTGCTGGATTTCCGCAAGCAGGAGCAGGGCTACATGACCATCAAGGTGAGCGAGCACAACATCGTGGACTTTGTCTACGAGCACTATCTCTTCTTCCAGGAGTATGCGGCGCAGCGGCGCATCACGTTCAACTTCGAGAAGAGCAGCGACTACATCAACGTGTGGTACGATGCCCGACAGATGCAGAAGGTCATCAACAATCTGATCTCAAATGCCTTCAAGCATACCAAGGCGGGAGGAACCATCTCCATCTCCATCCGGAAGCGGAACCGGGAAGTCCTGATCGAGGTGACCGACAACGGTTCCGGAATCTCCGCCAAAGACATCGACAACATCTTCACCCGCTTCTATCAGACGGAGCAGCAGGACACCCGGCTCCCGATAGGCACGGGCATCGGTCTGTCGCTCTCCAAAGGCATCGTCGAGCTGCATCACGGCAGTATCGAAGTGGCAAGCGAACCGGGCGAAGGTGCCACCTTCTGCATCCGCCTGCAAACCGGAAACGAGCATTTCGCCCCCGAACAGATATCGGAAACTCCGGAAACGTTCTCTTCCGACCCGTCGTCGTCCGTGCGGCTTCAACCGCCGCTTTGGTCGGAGAGGGAAGCGCCGCAGAATGATGTCCGCCTGAAAGAGGGGAAATACAAGATACTGATTGTAGAGGACAACAACGCCCTGCAGGAGATGCTGGCCCAGGTGTTCGAGGAGTTCTACACCGTCGTCACCGCCACCAACGGCAAGGAGGGACTGGAGAAAGTGCGGACGGAGAATCCGAACATCGTGCTCAGCGACATCATCATGCCCGAAATGTCCGGCACCGAGCTGTGCCAGGCCATCAAGACCAACTTCGAGACGTGCCACATCCCCGTCGTGCTGCTGACGGCCAAGACCACGGTCGAGCACAATCTGGAGGGGTTACGGCTGGGGGCGGACGACTATATCACCAAACCCTTCAACATCCATGTTCTCCTTGCCCGCTGCAACAATCTGGTCAACAACCGGATCATCCTGCAAGAGAAGTTCAGCAAACTGCCGCAGGAGAGCGCGCAAATGCTGACGGACAACGTGATGGACAAGAAGTTCATGGACCAGGTGATGGAGATCGTCGGGAAGGAGATGGACAACGGGGAGTTCAATGTAGACATGCTGGCCGTGCAGATGAACATCTCACGCACCAAGCTATTCTCCAAGTTGAAGGCTATAACCGGACAGACGCCAGCCGACTTCATCATGACCATCCGCCTGAAACGTGCCGCCTTCCTGCTGAGGAACAACATGGAGCTGAATATTGCCGAGATATCCGACATGGTGGGCTTCAACGTGCCGAAGTACTTCAGCAAGTGCTTCAAGGAGCGGTATCACGTCACCCCGCAGACTTATCGGAAGGGGAAAGAGAACGATCGGGAGAACGAGGAGGCGGAAGCGCCTGCCACGGATGACGCTGATTGACGCGGGGCGAGACGCAGATACTGACGCGGTCGGTCGAAAAGCGGTTCACGGAAACCGGTTAAATAAACTTAATGGATGGGCTGTTTTTTTGCCGTTTTTTTGCCGCTTTTTGGCCGCTTTTTGGCCGTTTTTTGGCCGTTTTCCGCCAGTACGCCGCCAGTACCTTGCCAGTCCTTACGACTGGTGTTAAAATGGGGCTATAGTTTTAACACAATGGCCCGACAACGTTACCGAACGTTAATCGGGCCATTTTTCCCTCCGTTATGCTTGCATTGTTGGACAGGCGTGTACAAGAGGACCACTCCACTTTGCGGTTCCCGCCCCCTACAATGCCATAAGATACTTCTTGAAGTCCGAAAACTTCCTGCTCATCGGCAGACTCTTCTTCTCGCCGCGCATAAAGGCTTGCAGCTTCGCCGGGATCTCCACTTTCTCCCCGATGATGCCCTCCACCGTGTCCAGGAACTTTGCCGGATGCGCCGTCTCCAGGAAAATACCGGTCTCGCCCGGTTCCAGTCCCTCTTTCAGGGCACGGAATCCGCAAGCGCCATGCGGGTCGAGCAGGTAATGGCACTCCCGCCACGTCTCGCGCATGGTCTCGGCAATCTGCCCGTCGGTGTAGGTCGCCCCGCTGACTTCGGCGGCAATGCGCTCATGACTGCCCCCGTAGAGGTCGAGCACGCGGGCAAAATTGCTCGGATCGCCCACGTCCATCGCATTGGCTATCGTGGCAACAGAGGGACGCGGCGTGTAGACACCCGTTTGCAGGTACTGATAGAAGATATCGTTGCGGTTGTTTGCCGCAATGAATCGCTTCACGGGCAGTCCCATCTGCTTGCCGAACAGTCCGGCGGTTATGTTCCCGAAGTTGCCGCTGGGCACGCAGATCACCGGATAAAAGCCCGTGGCCGTCATTTTCTTCAACTGCGCGTAGGCGTAGAAATAGTAGAAAGCCTGCGGCAAGAAGCGCGCCACGTTGATGGAGTTCGCGCTCGTGAGCAGCAGGTGCTCGTTCAGCTCACGGTCCATGAAGGCGGACTTCACCAGCGCCTGACAGTCGTCGAACGTGCCGTCCACCTCGAGCGCCGTGATGTTCCGCCCGAGGGTAGTGAACTGCTTCTCCTGTATCTCGCTGACCTTCCCCTTCGGATAGAGCACGTACACGTGGATGCCCTCCACGCCCAGAAAACCGTTGGCAACGGCACTGCCCGTATCGCCCGAAGTGGCTACAAGCACATCGACCTGCTTCTTCCCCTCCTTCCGGATGAAGTAGCCCAGCAGACGTGCCATGAAGCGCCCGCCCACGTCTTTGAAGGCAAGCGTCGGCCCGTGGAACAGTTCGAGAGAGTAAATCTCCTCCGTCACCCTGACCAGCGGGACATCAAAGTTCAGCGTGTCATATACGATCTGCTTCAATACATCGGCCGGAACGTCCTCGCCGAAGAAGGCATCCGCCACGCGGTAGGCTATCTCCTGAAACGAGAGCGTGTCGATCCGGTCGTAGAACTCCTGCGGCAGGGGCTTGATGGTGTAGGGCATGAACAATCCCTTGTCGGCTGCAAGACCGCGCACCACGGCCTCTTCCAGAGTGACGTCGGGCGCCTGTTTGTTGGTAGAATAATACTTCATGTCAAGTTTATATAAGATTCATAAATTCGTTGATAAATTCATCTTCCTTCATCAGACCGTAGCCTCCCTCGCAAGCCGACACTTCGTCGAATGCCTGCACGCTGTCCGGCTCGATGCCCGGATGCCAGACGAGGAAGGGCACCGGCTCGTTGGTGTGCGTGCGTAGCTCGCAAGGCGTAGGGTGGTCGGGCAGCACGGCGATGGCCACCGGTTCGTCCCACTCCTTCACCGCCTCATAGATGGGGCCTACGGCGCGGCTGTCCAGATTCTCAATCGTGCGGAGCTTGAGCGCCACGTTCCCCTCGTGCCCTGCCTCATCGCTCGCCTCGATATGCAGATAGACGAAGTCGTCCGTCTTCAGGGCTTCCAGTGCGGCGGCCACTTTGTTCTCGTAATTGGTATCATACAGCCCCGTGGCACCTTCCACCTCCAGCCGACGCAGCCCTGCATAGTAACCGATGCCGTTAATCAGGTCCACGGCCGAGATCACCGCCCCACGCTTCACCTGCGGGAACTTGTCCGACAGCCGCTCCATCCTCGGTCGGTAGCCCGGGCTCCAGGGCCAGATGCTGTTGGCAGGGTCTTTCCCTTCGGCCATGCGCTTCAGGTTCAGCGGATGGTTCTTCAGCAGCTCCTGCGAGCGCAAGATAAGGTCGTTGAGCAGGTCGGCAGTCTCCGCGGGACGCTCTCCCTCGGCAGCCGCCTTCACCAGCAACGGACGGAAAGGTTTCAGCGGCACGTCGTGCGGCGGCGTGCAGTCGATGCGCTTGTCCCCTCCCTTGACGACAAGCAGATGGCGATACTGCACACCGGTATGGAACCGGACACGTTCATTGCCCAGGTGTTCCTGCAGGTATTTCACCAGCACGTCCGCCTCTTCCGTCGTGATGTGTCCGGCAGAGTGGTTCTTGATGTGGTCTCCTTCGATGCAGATGATGTTGCAGCGCATGGCCATCTCGTCGGGTTGCAGGTCCACACCGATGCTGGCAGCTTCCAGCGGTCCCCGTCCTTCGTACACTTTCGGCAGATCGTAGCCCAAGACGGACATGTTCGCCACCTCGCTGCCGGGATGAAAGCCGTCGGCGACCGTCGCCAGCCGCCCCGTGCGCCCCATGCTCGCCAGCTTATCCATATACGGGGTCTTGGCGTACTGTAGCAAGGTCTTGCCACCCAGTGACTCTACCGCCCAGTCCGCCATCCCGTCACCCAAGATGATGATATGTTTCATTGGATTCAGGATTTTATGAGTTTATGAGATTCAGAATTCTATGAGTTCATGAGACTCAGAATTCTATGAGTTCATGAGACTCAGAACTCTATGATTTTATGATTCTATGAGATTCAGAATTCTATGATTCTATGATTTTGTGATTTAAGACTTAAACGTTGGCTATACTCATGATATCTGCAAATACGCCTGCCGCCGTCACACCGGCTCCGGCACCGTATCCCTGTATCATCATCGGATACTCCCGATAACGTTCCGTGGTCAGCAGGATGATGTTGTTGCTGCCCTCCAATCCGTAGAAAGGATGGTTCATGCCCACCTCCTGCAAGCCGACGGATGCCTTGCCGTCTTCCAGCTTGGCCACGAAGCGCCAGTGCTTGTTCTCGGCTTCCAGCACCTTGCGGCGTGCCTCAAAGTCGGCATCCAGGCTTGGCACCTTCTTCCAGAAGTCGTCCAGCGTGCCTTCGAAGAAGTCGTCGGGCACAAACAGGTTTTTCTCCACGTCCGACTGCTCTATCCTGTATCCGGCTTCGCGCGCCAGAATCACCATCTTGCGGATCACATCCTTCCCGCTGAGGTCGATACGCGGGTCCGGTTCCGAATAGCGCTCTTCCTGTGCCATGCGTATCGTCTTGCTGAAAGGAACATCGGCACTGATCTTATTGAAGATATAGTTCAGCGTACCGCTCAGCACAGCCTCTATCTTCAGGATCTTGTCGCCGCTGTGGATAAGGTCGTTGATGGTATTGATGATGGGAAGTCCGGCGCCCACGTTCGTCTCGAACAGATACTTCACCCCACGCTGGCGGGCAATCTGCTTCAGCTCATGGTAGTTCTCGTACTCCGAAGAGGCGGCAATCTTGTTGGCTGCCACCACGGAAACATTGTGCATCAACAGGTCTTTGTAAAGAGAGGCCACAGCCGCACTTGCCGTACAGTCCACGAATACGGAATTGAAGATATTCATATTGATAATCTCGTCGCGCAAGGTTTCCAGCGTGCTCGGCTTGCCTTTCTCCGCCAACTCTTTGCGGAAGTCGGTCAGTTCAAAACCGTCACGGCAGAACATGGCATGTACGGCATCGACAATGCCCACGATGTGCAACTTCAACCCGTTCTCCATCATCAGCTTCTGCTGCTGGCAGCGGATTTGTTCTATCAGGCTGCCTCCCACCGTACCGATGCCGCATATAAACAGGTTCAGCACCTGATACTCCGACAGGAAGAATGAATCGTGAATCACATTCAGCGACTTGCGCAGCGACTTGGCATCTACGACAAACGAAATGTTCGTCTCCGAAGCTCCCTGTGCACAGGCAATCACGTTGATACCGTTGCGTCCCAACGTGCCGAACAGCTTTCCGGCAATGCCCGGCGTATGTTTCATGTTCTCGCCTACGATAGCCACCGTAGCCAGGTCCTTCTCCGCCTGTATCGGAGAGATCTCTCCCATCTCTATCTCCTTGGCGAACTCTTCATTCAGCACCTCGCAAGCTAGGTCGGCATCTGCATTGCGCACACCGATAGAAGTAGAGTTTTCGGAAGATGCCTGAGACACGAGGAATACGCTGATACCGTTCTTTGCCAATGCCTTGAAAATGCGGTAGTTCACACCGATCACGCCCACCATACCAAGTCCCTGCACGGTAATCAGGCTCGTATCGTTGATAGAGGAAATACCTTTGATCGCCTTCGTCTGCGGGTCGGAAACTTCCCGTTTGATAATCGTTCCCGTTCCCTCGGGATTGAATGTGTTCTTGATCAGTATGGGAATGTTCTTGTGGCATACCGGATAAATCGTCGGAGGATAAACCACCTTGGCACCGAAGTTACAAAGCTCCGTCGCTTCCACATAACTCAATTCATTGATGGTATAGGCAGTGGAAATCACACGCGGATCAGCCGTCATAAAGCCATCCACATCCGTCCAGATCTCCAGTTGGTCGGCATCCAGTGCTGCTGCAATCACCGCAGCCGTATAGTCGGAGCCGCCGCGTCCCAGATTGGTCACGTCTTCCGTCTGCTTGTCCGTGGAAATGAACCCCGGCACTAACGAACGTTTCGGCAATTCTCGGAAAGTCTCGCGAATCAGTTCGTTCGTCAGGTCTGTATCCAGCACATGTTTGGCGTGCTTCTTCTCTGTCTTGATGAACTTGCGTGAATCGAACCACTTCGCTCCTGTCAGTTCGGCTACAATGATGGAAGAGAGACGCTCACCATAGCTTACAATCGTATCGGAAGTCTTCTGAGAAAGGTCTTTGATCAGATAGATGCCTTGGAAAATGTCTTTCAGTTCATTAAGCAACTCGCCTATCTGGCGTTGCAGCTCCTCCTGCGACGCACCTGCCGGAATCACTTCCTTGACCATCTCTACATGACGGTAGACAATCTCCCGAAACTCATTCTCATAGGCAGCATCACCGGCAGCAGCCATCCTTGATGTGTTAATCAGTTTGTCTGTGATACCACCCAATGCGGACACCACCACGATAACCGATTCTTCCACTGCTTCTACAATTCTCTTGACGCTTAAAATGCTGTTCGCGGAACCTACGGACGTTCCACCGAATTTAAGTACTTTCATTTCCTTCTATAATTATTGATAAGGTTGATACAATGTTGTCGGAAACAGGGTACAAATGCCTGTTTTGACCTGAATTTAAATAAGAAAAACAACTGAAAATAGTGTAACACGTAGAAACACAAATACTATCCATCAACCCCTAAGGGTCATGGTCATGCACATGGATGTGACTGTATGCGGATAGTACTTGTTCATACTTTCTGTTTCTTGTTTTATTGATAAGTGTCGCAAAAGTAATAATAAAAACATTCAATCTATCACTTTTTGCTGTTTTTTTGTTATAAAAACGCAGAAGACTATGACAAGAGGCCTGAATATGCAGGGAAGTGAAGTGACATTTTCACACTACAGCAAGGCAAAAGCTATATTATAAAAGCATAGTTTTCTTACACTTTGCTATACATTTCAAGATATATTAGTATATTTGCACTAAATTACCACAAGAAAATGCGTATGAACCCAGATAAGACTTCCATTTTGCTAATCTACACCGGTGGAACCATCGGAATGATAGAGAATCCTGAAACAGGTGCTTTAGAGAACTTCAATCTTGAGCAACTGAAGAAACATGTACCGGAACTGAAAAATCTCACATTCCATATCGACACTTACCAGTTCGACCCGCCAATGGATTCTTCGGATATGGACCCGGACGCCTGGTGCAGACTGGTACACATCATCAGCGAGCACTATGACCATTATACGGGTTTCGTCATTCTGCATGGCACCGACACAATGGCTTATACCGCATCCGCTCTCAGCTTCATGCTGGAAGGTTTGAGCAAGCCTGTCATTCTCACCGGCTCGCAATTACCCATCGGAGTACTCCGCACGGACGGCAAAGAAAACCTGCTGACCAGCCTTGAGATAGCCGCAGCACACGATGATGAAGGCTATCCGCAGGTTCCCGAAGTATGCATCTTCTTTGAGAACCATCTGATGCGTGGTAACCGTACCGTCAAGATCAATGCCGAGAACTTCAATGCATTCCGTTCATTCAACTATCCCGTACTGGCAGAAGTTGGTATACATATTAAATATAATAATGTGCAAATCCGCTTCGACCGAACCGGACGGAAACTGAAACCACATTATCTGTTGGATACGAACGTTGCCGTACTAAAGCTCTTTCCGGGTATTCAGGAGAATGTCTTATCGAGCATATTGGGTATTGAGGGATTGAAGGCAATAGTGCTCGAAACCTACGGATCAGGCAATGCTCCCCGCAAAGAATGGTTCATACACCGCCTGCAAAAGGCAAGCGAACAGGGAATCGTGATTGTCAATGTCACCCAATGTAGTGCCGGAATTGTAGAAATGGAACGTTATGAAACCGGCTACCAATTGATGCAGGCCGGCGTGGTATGCGGTTACGACAGTACGACGGAATCTGCCGTCACCAAACTCATGTTCCTGCTTGGACATGGATACAGCCCCAGTGAGGTACGAAAACGGATGAGTATGCCGATGGCAGGAGAAATCACAGTCTGAACGGACGCTCTCTTATAGGAGGATGTGTCATAATGAGTTTTTGACACATCCTCAACTTACTTTAGCCTACGCTTATTTATCATACGCCTATTTATCATACACCGCATCGCGGAGTTGCCGCAAAGCCTGCTCTAGGACCAAACGAGGACAACCGACATTCAGACGCATAAACCCTTCACCGGGCTTACCGAACATGGTCCCGTCATTCAGAGCCAAATGTGCCTTCTCGGCAAAGAGACGTGCCAACGCCTCCTGACTCAATCCCAATTTCCTGCAATCCAGAAAAACCAAGAAGGAAGCTTGTGGACGTATCATGCTGATGGTCGGGATATATTCTTTCAGGTAGTTCTCTGTGAAATCTATATTCCCTTTGATGTATGCAAGCATCTGTTCCAGCCATTCCGCACCTTCCTGATAAGCGGCAGCAGCACCAATATAAGCAAGCAGATGCCCCTCACAGAACTCTCCGGCTTCCATGAACGTCTGAAAGCGTTCGCGAATAGCAGGATTGACAGTGATTGCATACGAACTGCCCAATCCCGGCATATTGAAAGCCTTGCTGGGAGCCATGAAGACGAGTGAATTGGCCGCTGCCTCTTCGGACACTGTAGCAAAAGGATGATGCTTATAAGGAGGCAAAGTCAGGTCGGCATGTATTTCGTCGGAGATGACGAAAGTGCCGCTATCCCGGCAAATCGCCGCAATCTCTCTCAGCTCTTCTATCGTCCAGACACGTCCTCCCGGATTGTGGGGATTGCAGAGGATGAGTACTTTACAGCCTTGTATGTCTTTGCGGAAACGGTCGAAATCGATATGGTACTGCCCATCGCGCAAATCCAAAGGAGAATAAACCGCTTCACGTCCCAGACGTTCTGTCACCAGGAAGAAAGGATGATAGACAGGCGTCATCACCATCACCCTGTCGCCGGGTTCAGTGAAACACTGCAAGGCAAAAGCCTGACCACGGACAATGCCAGGCACGAAAGTCAGCATCTCACGGGTTATCTCCCACTGATGGCGGTTGTGTAACCACGCACAAATAGAGGTGTACCACTCTTCGCAAGCAAAAGTATATCCCAGTACTTCATGCTCCAGACGCTTACGCAATGCATTCATCACAAAAGGAGGCGTACGGAAATCCATGTCTGCCACCCACATGGCGAGCAAGTCATCACGTCCCCATACATTCTTGACACCGTCCCACTTCACCGAATCAGTGCCGCGGCGTTCTATGATTTCATCAAAATCGTATTTCATTGTTCTGTCTTAATTTATTATATTGGAAAAACCACAAAAACAGCTGCATCCCATACTGCATGCGACACAATCAGTGCCCCCAGTTTATGCGGATATAACCTATAGGCAAGTCCCCAAATACCGCCAACCACCAAAGCGGCCATCACCAGCATGAAGTTAAACGACCAGATATGCACCAGCGCATAAACCAGTGTCGTCACAATAAAGCCTGCATTCGGATTCCAACGTTTGGACAGTGCATTTTGCACATACCCTCGCCAAAAAATCTCTTCCGCAGGTCCTATCAAGATAAGTAGCAGAATGGAGAGTAGCCAAGGGCTTTCCCCCGCCTTCATTCCGTAGATAAGCTCCACCTGCGGACGGGCAAAAGAGAAGAGCCAGGCAGAAACCTTGTCGCCTACCCAAAAGATTCCCCAAAGCGCTGCTGCCAATGCCACACCGCCTGCCAGATTCCTCCAGTCGAACTTCACATCTTCTGCCCACCACTGCGGACGAAGGGCAAAAGCCATGTTCATCAATACAATGGCCGAAAAGCTCATTGCCGTCCAAAAATTGAATACTTCGCTGGTCCAAGGAGAGAACATAAAGAACCACAAGAAAGCAGCTACCAACAAAGGAATAACTATTTGTCTCATATCATATTAATGATTATTCATTTCCTATTCTTCTGTTCAAAAAGTTACCAAGAGTTAGAAGGAACTATCCTACTCATGTTTTTATCATATCCCTTGATTATATTAGACAATATATCGAATAAGTTTTTAGGACACTGATTCTCAATCACCCTGTTTCTTATTCTGTATAAACTCTATTATATCTTGAATTTTATATTTTGAATTGTATTATATAAGGAACGTCACCGCGAACAATAGGCTGAACAGAAGTTGCAACTTCGCCGTTTTCTCATCCAGATTGGATATCGCGCAGATCCCCTCTTTCGGCAAACGCCACATGGCGCGGGCATTGGCCACAGCTGGCAAAACTCCCAGCATGACCAGCAACGACCAATAAGAGAAATACCCCAGCACCACACAAACAACTACCCACAGCAACGGGAAAACGATCTCGAATATATAAAGATAGACATCTGTCTTCTTACCCAACTTCATCGCAAGGGTACTGATCTCTGCACGCATGTCGGTCTCTATGTCACGGGTATTATTGGCATGGAGTATGGCTACTGTTATCAGTCCCACCGGCACCATAATCAACAAAAGATCGGACACGAACTCTCCCATGACAACGTAAGACACTCCCAAAGCCGGCAATATGGCATACGCCACAAAGATGACAGCGTCTCCGAAAGCACGGTATTTCAACCAAGGATATCCTAACGAACAAACTGCTCCCCCAACTCCTATCCAGAGTAAAGGCAGTCCCGTTCGCAACACCAGCCAAAGTCCAATAGCCACAGCCGGAAGCAATAATCCCAACGCCAGATTGCGAATTTCTACCGGAACAAACTGCCCGCTGGTCAGTGTCTTCACGCCAAAAGTATCTGTCCGATCCACCCCACGCTTGAAATCAAAATAATCACTCCATGCATTGCCTGATGCATGGAAGATAATGATACCCACCAGCGCCAGCACGCCATTTTGCAAATTTGTCACACCATATGCCCAATATAAATATGCCAATGTCACAATCACCGGCATTGCAGATGCCGGAAACGACCAAGGGCGCACGGCAATCAACCAATCTTTCAAAGAATGTTTATCCATTGTTTGTTCATTTATGCGAATCTGTAACCCATTCGGTCACCTTCGCAAATAATCTATTAAAAAATTAAAATCCCACAAACAATAACCTGGTTATTGCCCTATCCACTCAAGCTGAGTGGTCGCATACCCAATTATCATTTATTTGCGCGCAAAAATACGAATTATCCTCGTTTTTCCGTATTTTTGCACACAAGTAAAATCGAAAGAGTATGATTAAAGCCCTGTTTTTTGATATAGACGGCACATTAGTAAGCTTTGCCACCCATAACATTCCTGAAACAACTATCGAGGCCATCGCTGCCGCCAAGGCAAAAGGTATACGGATATTTATTGCCACGGGACGCCCCGCAGTCATCATCAATAACGTCTCAGCCCTACAGGACCGCGGATTGATAGACGGTTACATCACCATGAACGGCGGATATTGCTTCACTGGCAAGACAGTGATTTACAAAAGTGCCATACCCGCCACCGATGTACAGAGGTTGGCACAAATCTCTGCGCGAGAACACTTCCCCTGCATCTTCGTCAGTGAGCATGACATTTGTGTCTGCCAGCCGGACGACAGGGTGAAGAAGATATTCAACGAGTTTCTGAAAGTGGACATCATTCCCGAGAAGACTCCCCAAGAAGCCATTGGACAGGAGATATTCCAAATGACACCGTTCATCACCCAAGAACAGGAACAGGAAATCCTGCCCCAACTATCTGGATGCGAAGCCGGACGATGGTTTCCCGCTTTCACCGACATCACCGCCAAAGGAAATACCAAGCAAAAAGGCATAGATGAGATCATCAACCACTTCGGCATCCGCCTGGAGGAGACAATGGCATTCGGCGACGGAGGCAATGACATAAGCATGTTGCGCCATGCTGCCATCGGCGTAGCTATGGGCAATGCCGCAGACGACGTGAAGATACATGCCGACTATATCACCACCTCAGTGGACGAAGACGGAATAGCCAACGCCCTCCGGCATTTCTCCATCATATAGTCTTTACCATTTTTTAATGATAAATCTTCCATCCTCTTGGCTCAAGCGATAGATACCAACAACAAAGAGTTTCAGGATGCCCTGAACCTCATACAATATACCCGACAGTCCGTCTTCCTAACCGGAAAGGCGGGTACGGGTAAATCTACTTTTCTGAAGTATATCTGTCAGAATACCAAGAAAAAACATGTTGTACTGGCTCCCACCGGCATTGCCGCCATCAATGCCGGAGGCAGTACCTTGCACAGTTTCTTCAAACTGCCTTTCTATCCCTTACTGCCCGACGATCCGAACTTGAGCCTGCAACGAGGACGTATCCATGAGTTCTTCAAATACACCAAGCCGCAACGGAAATTGCTGGAAGAATTGGAGCTTATTATCATAGACGAGATCTCAATGGTGCGTGCCGATCTCATTGATGCCGTAGACCGCATCTTACGTGTCTACTCCCGCAACTTGCGCGAACCTTTCGGCGGAAAACAACTTCTATTGGTAGGTGACGTCTTCCAGCTCGAACCTGTAGTGAAAAGCGACGAACGGGAAATACTGAACCGATTCTATCCCACCGCCTACTTCTTTTCGGCAAAAGTATTCAGCCAGATAGACCTCGTCTCCATCGAGCTCCAGAAGGTCTACCGCCAGACAGACAAAGTCTTTGTCGGCGTTCTGGACCATATCCGCAGCAATACGGCAGGCAGTGCCGACCTGCAACTGCTCAACACCCGCTACGGCACCGACATCGAAGAGCATGAAGAAGATATGTACATCACCCTCGCCACCCGCCGCGACAACGTAGATTACATCAACGATCGGAAACTTGCCGAATTGCCCGGAGTTCCCGTAACCTTTCACGGCGAAGTCACAGGCGACTTTCCGGAAAGCAGCCTGCCCACCTCACGGGAGCTGGTATTGAAACCGGGAGCACAGGTCATCTTCATTAAGAATGACTTCGACCATCACTGGGTGAACGGCACCATAGGCGTAGTCAGCGGCTTCGACGAAGAAGACGAAACCCTCTACATCATCACCGATGACGGGAAAGAGTGCGACGTCAAGCCGGAATCGTGGAAGAACATCCGCTACAAATACAACGAAAAGAAAAAGGAGATAGAAGAGGAAGTACTCGGCACCTTCTCGCAATTCCCCGTACGGCTGGCATGGGCCATCACCATCCACAAAAGCCAGGGACTGACCTTCAGCCGGGTCGTTATCGACTTCACCGGCGGCGTATTTGCCGGTGGACAGGCTTACGTAGCCCTCAGCCGATGCACCTCGCTGGAAGGCATCCAACTAAAAAGACCGGTCAACCGCGCCGACATCTTTGTACGCCCGGAGATAGTCCATTTCTCCGAACGCTTCAACAACCGGCAAGCCATCGACCGGGCACTGAAACAGGCGCAAGCCGACGTAGATTATGCCGCCGCCTCCAAAGCTTTCGACCAAGGAGACTTTGAAGAGTTCCTCAACCATTTTTTCCGAGCCATACACTCCCGGTATGACATCGAAAAGCCCGCTGTCAAACGGCTCATCCGTCGGAAATTAGGTGTTATCAACAAGCTGCGCGACAGCAATGAACAGCTAAAAGCGCAAATGACAGAACAGCAAAAACGCCTGCAAACCTACGCACGGGAATATTACCTGATGGGTAATGAATCCATCACCCTTGCCCATGATGTCCGCTCCGCCCTTGCCAATTATGACAAAGCACTGGAACTCTATCCAGAATACACCGATGCATGGGTACGTAAAGGAGTCACCCTCTTCAACGATGGCAAGTGCCTGGAAGCGGAAGAGTGCCTTACCCGTGCCGTGAAGCTGCGTCCAACGGAATTCAAAGCCGTCTACAACCGTGGAAAAATACGCCTGAAACTACAAAAGACAGAAGCAGCCATTGCCGACCTGGACAAGGCCACCACCCTGAAACCGGAACATGCCGGAGCACACGAGCTTTTCGGCGATGCCCTGATGCAAGCCGGCAAAGAGATGGAAGCCGCCCTACAATGGCGGATTGCCGAGGAACTACGCAAAAGGAAGAAATGAACAATTACTTTGAAAATAAGAAACTTATTTCTTACTTTTGTACGTTCATATATCAATCCCCATCCATTATGCTGCTGAAACTTTACGAAAAGAACAACAATCCCCAACATCTGCAACAAGTGGCAGACATTCTGAACGACGGCGGACTCATCATCTACCCCACCGACACCATGTATGCCATCGGCTGCCACGGACTGAAAGAGCGTGCCATCGAACGCATCTGCCGTATCAAGGATATCGATCTCCGAAAGAATAACCTTTCCATCATCTGCTACGACCTGAGCAGCATTAGCGAGTATGCCAAAGTAGATAACCGCACTTTCAAACTGATGAAGAGAAACCTGCCTGGCGCCTTCACCTTCATATTGAACGGTACCACCCGCCTGCCTAAGATATTCCGCAACCGTAAGGAGGTCGGCATCCGCATGCCCGACAACGCCATTATCCGGGAAATAGCCCGCATACTGGACGCCCCCATCATGACCACCACCCTCCCCTACGACGAACATGAGGAGATAGAGTATTGCACCGATCCTGAGCTGATCAATGAAAAATTCGGCGATCTTGTCGATTTGGTGATCGATGGCGGCATCGGTGGCACGGAGGTTTCTACCATAGTCGACTGTACCCGCGGAGAAGCTGAAATCATACGCCAAGGAGCAGGCTGGTTAGACGAAGAATAAAATTCGGCTTCCGGCATCTATTTCCAAACCATTTGCATCTCTTATCTGTTTCTTTATAGAAGAAATATAGAGACCTTATGAGTACAAAGGAGAAATATTGGAAATATTCGCTGATAGTCATCATAGTCGGGCTGGGAATCATTCTTTTTGAACAAATAGCCCCATTCATCGGCGGTTTGTTGGGAGCTTTGACCATCTACATCCTGGTAAGGAAACAGATGGTGTATCTCTCCGACAGACGAAAAATAAGACGTAGCATAGCTGCCGCCCTCATCACGGCAGAGGCGATTCTCTTCTTTCTGGTTCCTCTTGGACTGGTCGTATGGTTGACCGTCGTCAATCTGCAAAACATCAATCTAGACCCGCAAGCCATCATAGCCCCCTTTGAGGAAACGGCAAACATCATCCAAGCCAAAACCGGATACTATATCTTGGGAAAAGACACGGTCGCATACGTCATCTCCCTCCTTCCCTGCATCGGGCAAGCCATCATGGGAGGCATCAGCAGTTTCACCGTCAACATCTTCGTACTGGTCTTTGTGCTCTATTTCATGCTGATTGGCGGCAAGAAGATGGAACAATACGTCAACGAACTGTTACCGTTCAACGCCACCAATACGCAGAACGTCATCAACGAAATCAACATGATCATCCGCTCCAATGCAATCGGCATCCCGCTGCTTGCCGTCATACAAGGAGGAATAGCTATGATAGGTTATTGGATTTTCGGTGCCCCTAACATCCTGTTTGCCGGCTTCCTGACCTGCTTTGCCAGTATCATCCCGATGGTGGGTACGGCATTGGTCTGGTTTCCGATAGCCGTTTACATGGCATTGATCGGCAACTGGTTCCAAGCTATCGGACTACTCATCTACGGTGGTGCGGTCATTTCGCAACTCGACAACCTGATACGTTTCATCATACAGAAGAAGATGGCAGACATCCATCCACTCATTACCGTTTTCGGAGTGGTAATCGGACTCTCCCTTTTCGGCTTCATGGGCATCATCTTCGGACCGTTGCTCCTTTCCCTGTTCTTTTTGTTCATAGATATGTTCAAGAAGGGATATCTGGAGGAAGGGAAACAATATAGTTCATAGGCGGCACGCTGACATTATTGCCTGATTTCCCACTCATTTTCTATCTTCTCCACCTCGTCTCTCATCTCCTTGATGGCGGTGGAGTAGACCTTTGGCTCCTTCGTCAGCACAATCCGTTTCATCTCCTCGAACCGCTCCCGGTTCCGATACTCCGGTTCCGCATAGAGCTTGGCCAGCAGGTAATAGGGGTAAATCCTACCCGGCAGCAGGTGAACGGCAGACAGATAGTACGCCTCAGCCTGCCAGTAGAACCCCATCGCTTGGCAATTCTTTCCCATCACGTTCCGTATCATGGGGGCGTTGCTACGGTAAGTGGCGGCACGTAATATCCAGTCGGATTCCTCATAATTACCCGACTTATGCAGGCTGTGGCCGTATTCGAACAGGAATGCTCCCCGGTCGTCCAATGCCGGACGGATTTCCTCATAAGCTTTCTGCGCTGCGGCATGGCTTCCCAGCTGATAAAGCATCCGGGCATGTGCCCACTTCCGGCAGGCGTCTTCTTCCTGTTTCCATTTGTCTCCCAAGCCTGCTACCGATACGGCCAGCCAGGCACCCACGATAAGGAATTTACCGATAAGGATTCCCTCACGGCAGGCAATCAACAGGAAGACTCCCGCCATCATAAAGCCCGGTATATGCATTGGGTAGGAAGAAAAGGAGAAAAGGAGCAAGGACAGAAGTGCCCCGCATACCCCGTACTGCCTGTACATCACCCCTATCCGCAAGTACATGACAATCATGCACAGCAGTATGATGGTGAGCGGCAGGCTTATGTTCAACGCGCAGTCCAGATATTCATTGAAGGCATATTCGGGACTTCCCGCCACACGTTCTTCCCATGCGGCATAGTTTCCGCTACTGAAATACTTTTCCTGTGCCTCCCCGTAGGCGTATGCGAATCCCCAAGGGCATCCCCAAGGATGTTCGGCGATGGCACGGCAGGCAATCTTCCACAGGAACAGGCGCCCTAATGCCGAATCGGGTTTCAGAAAGAAAACGCCCGCGCCCGCCAATGCTAACACAAGCACCCCCGCCGTTCCCCAGGCGAGATAACGTCTCCAATATTTCCGCCACAAATATTTCCACTTCCGCTTCTCACGATGCATATATGCCACCCAGGCGCAACCCACCGTAGCGGCAATCCACGCCGAACGGCTCATCGTGGCGGGAAGCACACACAGGACAAGAAGCCCTGAGATACCTGCGATCCCTATCCCCGCTTGCCGGAAGATATGCTTCTTTTTACACTTGGATGCGTGTAAGTAACAATGCAGGCAGACAGGCAACGCCATCGCCAGATATCCTCCGTATGGGCCGGGGTTAAAGAAAGAACCCGTAAGGGCATACAACGAATGCCCGGAAACCGAGAAACCGTATAACTGCCGCAAGCCCCACACCGCCTCAACGCCTCCCAACAGCACGATGCTCCATGCCACAGACTTCGAGAAATACTGGAAGCACAGAATCTCCGCCCAGGAATCTTTCTTGAGATACTGTACCAGGCAGGAAGCGATCACGCATCCTGCCGAAATCCATACACCTTTCCCGAACCACATCCACTGCCCGACGGTCTCTCCCGCCGGAAGTTCGGGAGTGACCGCACATATCATACACAGCAAGGAGAAGACAGCAACGAATTGCAGGACAATGACTGCAATTTCTCCGATA
>Ga0137307_100432_pt1 | contig 56829 bp, 47 predicted proteins | sample NAcewD2O_March_2_FD_97180 | JGI IMG/M metagenome (GOLD analysis project Ga0137307, IMG submission 97180) | Mouse cecal microbial communities from Vienna, Austria - N-Acetylglucosamine amended D2O_March | ecosystem: Host-associated > Mammals > Digestive system > Large intestine > Cecum | place... | reverse complement strand
TTTTGCGGTAACGGTTTAAGTCACGGAACTCTCATATTGTTTTTTCAGGAATGAAGCTTCCATTCAAAAGTCCGGCACGTAGTAAGGTGGAGATCCATTCGGAATCCCGCATATCTGTTTTCTTGCCTGGGACATTCTTCATATGGCGTGCATTTACAACAAGCAAAGTAATGTTTCCGGAAAAGGCCTCTTCCAGTATTTCATAAACAGGCATCCAGTAAATGCCCGTGCTTTCCATAGCGACATGATGGCAGTTTTGTGAAATGATCCAGTCCCGTAAAGCAATCATATCCGGGATTAGGGTGGTAAACTCACGGATTTCGGAATGTGTGGGTTTACCCAAAGGACCAGTAAGGATACAGGCAACAATTTTTTCTTTGTGGACATCCAGACCACAGGAAATTTCCAAAAGGTCTTTCATACAGAGCATCTCCTTTGCAATTGAATTGGCAGGAGATTTGCCCGAGGTGATACGGACTTTGCTACTCGTGCTATCCAAAAAGGCGCAACAATATGCTGTGCTCAAGGGCAAAACATTTACGTTGAAAAACGGGGTGCAGATCCTCCAAGGTGCAATCAAACTTAATCCTGCCTGAATCTATTATAAGGCAGGACATGAAGCTGGAACAGTAGAGGAGCCAGTCCCCTATTTTCATTATAAGCTGTGATATGTCTTCATGATTCGTTGAAAACTGAATAAAGTACACAGAAAATCATGCATCTATGGCTCAAATATAGTATAATGGAAGCTGAGAAAAATTTATTCCGGGGTGAATTGAAATGCCGTATGTTTCAGGTTTTAACAGGGATCAGCTGATGTATTGTTCATGGGATGCATTTGTAGATAAAGAAAGTATTGCAAGGATCATTGATGCGTTTGTAAATCATCTTGATATAGAAAAGTACGGTGTAAAACCTGTAGCAGCAGAAGGCCGTCCATCTTACGATCCTAAAAGCCTTTATAAGGTTTATATTTATGGAAGCAGAAAGGGTATCCGCTCCTCACGAAAACTGGCAGAAAGCTGTAAAGTAAATCTTGAAGTGAAATGGATGACTGGCGGTGTGGAACCTGATTTTCGTACCATTGCAGATTTCAGGAAAAACAACATAGACAGCCTGAAAGAAATTTTTCATGAATTCAACCGGCGGATTTCCAGTGCAGTGGAATGGGGATTTTCTTCTGTCGACGGGACAAAGATTCAGGCGAATAATGCAAAGGATAACAACTTCACCAAAAATAAGCTGGATGACAGGATCAGATGGCTGAATGGCCATACAGATGAATATCTGCGGATTCTGAATGAAATGGATGAGCAGGAAGAAGCAGATGGAATTCCTGGGGAACTGACAAGAGAAAGTCTTGAGGCTAAGTTAAAAGAGGCACGGGAGAGACTTGCCAGATATGAAGGTTATCAGAAACTGATGGAAGAAACGGGGGCATCCCAGCTTTCCATTACAGACGCAGACGCAAGGCTCATGAAAAATAAAAATGGTTTTGCAGTAGCATATAACCCACAGACGGCGGTAGATTCTGAAACGCATCTGATTCGTGACTTTCAGATGACCAATCAGGTAACTGACCATGGATTACTGGGAAGTACCATGCAGGGAATAAAGGATTCCGATCCGGAAAAAATCATAGAAGCAGTGGCTGATAAAGGTTATGAAGCTACGGAAGATATGGCAGAGTGTCTGGAAAAGGGTATTATCCCACATGTCATAACGGATGATGGAAAAGATGGTTACGAAATAGAAATACCTTATGAAGAAGCAGAAGCTGATACTGTCGGCACGGCTCCTGAAGAACTGAAAAAAGCACTGCACGCAGGCAGGATTCCGGAAGCTTATGCAGAAGTGATACAGGATATGAGGGTGGAAACAGTCCGGCGTAAAGTGGTGGATGAAAAACAGGAAAACAGCAGCGTGTATGGAAGCCCTGAAGAAATGCTGGAAAAGGCAAAAGAAGGTTATTTTGTCAGAGATCCTGAGAGAAACATGGTATACTGTCCGGCAGGAGAAATCCTGAGACAGAAAAGTATAAAGAAAAACGGGAACATTCGATATTCTAATAAAAATGCCTGCAGGCACTGTCCAAGGCGTAATAAGTGTTATAAAGGAAAAGGTGAATGGAAAGAGACTGACTTTAGCAAAGACCAGCTGATAAAACCCTGTAAGGACTGGCTAAAGGCAGAAGGAAAGAAGCCAGAAGAAACGAAAGCCAATGAAAAATGGCATTATGAAAAAAGAAGGGTTGTAAAGTTTTTTCTGAAACCAAACAAGGAAAAGATGCGCCAAAGAATGTGTTTATCGGAGCATCCGTTTGGGACAATAAAACGAGCGATGGGAGCCACTTATTTCCTACTGAGGGGGATGCGAAAAGTGGCTGGAGAGTTTGCGCTCTTCTGTCTGGGGTATAATCTTGAACGGGCGAAAAATCTTCTTGGATTTCAAAAAATGATGGAATTGATGAAACAGGCATAAGCCTCTTTCTTCATACTGTGTATTTTATTCAGTTTTCAATGTCACAGAAGAAGGAAAGGGGCTAAATTTATGCCTAAAAATCTAGTTTTCGGACAGGCTAGAGGGGGGGATTCAATGCCTACCTGAAAAAGACTATCAGCATCCGTGATACAAATACCAGAAAAAGTATGAAAGAGAATTTTTACCATGGTATTTTACTCGGTCTTTTTGGAAACATGGATGGGATGTCCAGTCAAATGCGGAATCCGGCGATGGCTACAGCGACATCAGTATTGATATCGAGGAGCAGGAAACAGGCATTGTCATAGATTTAAAATATGCGAAAAATGCATCATTTGACGCCGCATGCAATAAAGCAATGAAGCAGATCAATGGCCGAAATTATGCCGAAAAACTGACGTATGACGGTATGACGACAATCCGCAAATACGGGATCGCATGTTATAAAAGACGCTGTAAAATCATTTCCAGCTAAAAAGAAATAGCCTGTGGGTGAACGTACAAATCAAGGTGTGTGAAATCTCTGATTTCACACTACCGCCTCAACGATCGTCTTATCCCCAATCTGCAGTTCCTTTACCCCGATTTCTTTTTTCTGATTAAAGTTAAAGCTGAGCAGATACCCTCTATCTTTGCGATAGTATTCCAGGTAATCCGCAAGCTGCCTCTCTCCACGCTCATTGTACTCGTTCCCGCGCCAGATCTTGAGCTCAATGATAAACTGCTCGCCAAGATAATCCACAATGACATCCGTGCGCCTCTCATTCCTTGTCTGCGCCTCGATGTAATAGTTTCCTGTACCGTTGATAATAGGTATTAGATAAAGAAGGAAGAACTTGCGCCCATACTCCTCAACGAATCTTATATCCTCCTCTCCATATAGATCTGTAAAGGTTCTGACAAACCTCCGCATCACAGTATCCATGTCAAGCATTCCGTCATGGAAAAAATAATTCCTGTCACGTCTTGCCATGCTGGCGATCTCCCTAGACGATCCCGAACATGGAAGTTCCGCCTCTGACAGAAAATAATTATAGAGACGCGTCTCAAAGATGCGATTTGACACACGGACTTTGCCTGCGTAACTGACTACATAGCCAAACATGGCTGCGAGACTGATCTCCTTCACATCCTGATTGTATGTGTATTCAACGCCCTGGAAGAGCATAGACTGGAACATCTGTTTCATCTCTGGATAGTCGTCGAGATGGCGTATCATGCTCTCAAACAAGGGCATTCTATCCGTTAAGATATGCCTGACAGCCTCCTCGATTCCTGCCTCTGTCCATGCCTTATCTAATTTTTCAAAGTTATCTCTGCCCAAAAGTTTTTCATCAATATATTTGCAAATTGATGAGACAAGAACCGGATAGCCGGATGTATACTGATAAATTTCCTCTGCCATCTCCTGCACACTCATTCCTGTATGATAATCTGCCTCATATTCCTCCAGCATACCTGCAATCTGACTCGTTGAAAAACTCATGTCCATATCAAAATCAGCCGCAATATTCCACGGACTGTTATACTGATGCTCTGAATCTGAGCGCAGTTTTAGTTTCAAATTTTTGATATCATATACGCCTGCAAGGATCACCGAATGAAATGTCGGCATTTCATCACGGTCAAGATAATATGCCCTCAACTGCGCCAGGAAGTCGATAAATACCTGATTGTTGGATGCACTGTCAACTTCGTCAATCATCAGTACGATCGGTTTTTGTGCTTTCGCACATATTCTGCTCAGACGTATAAATAGTTCTTTCTGACTGACATCTTCAGAACTTTTCACAAGTTCTGACAGCGGTTTCATCAGCTCTTCCATACTATTCACATCCATGATCTGAGCTTTCTGTATCACAATCTTTGCAAAAGCGCGCACAAATGTCGGCGCATCCACAAAATCTTCTGTCCCAATCTTCTGAAAATCCAGAGAGAAAACAATGTAATCTGTCATCAGATATTTTGCCAACGCTCGGAGTGTCGTCGTCTTCCCGTACTGACGCCCTTTGTTGATCACAAAATAACTTCCATATGCAACATAATCCTCTGTAATCTTTTCCAATCTGTCATCGAGCCTTACCATATAGTCTCTCTGCGGATTACAGAAACCCGTTGTATTAAATCTGCGCCGCATGATCTCTACCTCCAATTTCTATTCATCACATCCTACACACACTCACTACCCTGTGTACCACGGATAATCCTATAAACTAAGAAACTGTAGGAAAATAAGTGATGCAGATTGCGCAGGATAGTTTCTAAATCCATCGGTATAGAAATTATCCGTCAAAATACAAAAATATCCTCCAGCGTCATAGTGACCGGAAATGCCCACAGCGTGATCTCCTGTTTAAGATTGTAGTGTTCGCTTGTCTCATCATCGTCTAATATATACGATTCCTCAATCTCATATCTGCCGTATTTCAGATAATAGATCTCAACAGCCCTTTCCATAGGAGATACGATCCCGTACTCTTCCACGCCGCTCGCCTCATAGATATCTTTCTTGACGCCTCTGTCCCGCTTTGCTGTTGACGGGCTGAGCGTCTCAGCCACAAATTTGGGCGTACCATAGTAGGAATTTCCCCGGATCTTATTCCTGTCGCAGCAGATAATAATATCTGGTTCGAGATAATCGTCGCTGTCCTTTGCATATTTGTAGTCAATGTTTTCCATAAACATCAGACAGAGACTGTCCTTTAATCCGTTGCTTATCTTTGAAAATATTCATCCATTGACCACACTATGCCGAAAATTAGGCGCCGGAGACAAATCAAATATCTCCCCGTTAATTTTCTCATCCCGGATTCGTTCCTATTTATCTGCCAGCATATACTGTTCTCCCTTCATGATACCTGAAAATACTGTGTTTATGAGAAAATGACATCTTTCATAATATCAGTATACACACTGCTTGCGACTGAGACAACACAAAATCTATATTTCATCTTTAAAATATTTGCCAATCTTTGCGATCAGCGCCAGCGCCTCCTCCTTCAATTCCTTTGGAAATGCTGTTATGACAGGCGCTGTCTCGAAGCTCAGCACCTTGTCAAAACGGATATTGCGCAGCCCCCTGACAAATCCTTCCCAATCGGTTGACGGTTTATTTTCACGTGTTCTGGTAAAGGTAAACGGGATCTGATGCAGATCGCTTCGCCCGTCATTGTCATGGATGTGAAGCACCTTCAGACGGTGTCCCAGCGCCGTGATAAATGACTCAAAGTCAATCCCGACCAGATTCGCATGTCCCGTATCAAAACAAAAGCCCAGTACTTCGGCGTGATATCTGTCATTCATGCGGTCGATCCGCTCCACCGCTCTTCGCACGTCACAGCCGGGTCCCTCCACGATATGTCCTCCAATGCTTTCGTATAGATTCTCTATACACATCGTGATCCCCATCTCCTTTGCCATCGGCGCCAAAGACACCAGAAACCGCTCGGTCTGTTCCCACTCCTGCTCCTCAGAGCCCAGATAATACGCCAGTTTGAAACCATGGACAACAATATAGCGACAGCCAAAAAAAGCACAGATTTCCATGCTCTTTGGCGCCGCCTGATTCCAGAGATAATCATTGATCTCGTACGCTGCCTGAGGCATGTAAACAGGATACGGCATATGCATCTGATTGACTGTGATTCCTGCTCTCTCTGCCCCCTCCTTGTACGGTTTAAAAAAGGCTTCCAGCTCCGATACTGTCTGATCAAAAAAATTCTTTTCCCCCAAAACATAAGTTTTTCCATTCAGCGGATACGCATTCAGGCTGAAATCACAACAGGTAAAACCTGCCTTTTTTAATTTTTCAAAACCCTTCAACAGGTCTTTGTCCTCTATCACATTTTTGGTCTGTACACCAATCTCCAACATTTTTCTGCCTCCTGCCATTATCCTAACCGCCTCATTTTGATTGAATAATCACCCTTCATTATAATCAGCATCCTCGGCATCATCTGTATTCCGTTTCAGTCTGTCTGTGTAAAAGGACGGCATATACTCATCATTAAAATATCCAATATTAACAATCCCCATCTGCTCTAGCTGCGCCCGAATCTCGCGATAAAAAATATTGCAGATAATCACGCCGCTGCCCTCTGGCAGATTTTTTAATTCTTCAGGGTTTTTTACCATCAGACCTTCAAACTCCGTATCCCATAACTTCGGATTATTATCGCAGGTAAAAAGCGGCGGATACTTTCTGCCATAGCATTTCATATAATTGCGGCACATGTTCCCGGCTCCAAAGAGCGCAACCCGGTCAAATTTTTTCAGATCTTTTTCGATATTGATCTGCAGATCAAAATAGTCCAGCATCTCCTTATAGACAGGCATCAGGTATGGCTGTAAAAGCGGAGAAAACGCAACAGTCGTATCAACCGTCTCCAAAATCAAATACCCGTCGAACAGAATATCCCGAAGCCCTCTGATCACACTCAGCCAGTCCATCGTAGATCTGCGTCCATACGCATTCGTAAATGGAAGCTGCCTTGCCATGTTCTGTCCGTCATTCTCTGTCAGGATTACCGCCTGAATCCGGCTGTTCAACTCCGACGCCATGCGCTGCATGTTCTGTCCGCAGATATTGCAGTTTCCCACATCCAGACAGAATCCAAAGCGCTGCATACCACATGCCCTGTTTAACGCATCCACCCATTCTGCTGCCGTCTCCCCGTCAGAACAGACACCGCGGAGCAGATGACCATTGTGGCTGCGGCATTGGTTTGTCAATAAAATTTTTGTATCCTCGTTGCTGCACACCGCCGCAAGATTTAGATAAAATACCTTATTTGCCTCCCACAATTCCTCCTGTTTCAGTCCTGCAGATAACGGCTGTACGATGATGTCATGACAATCCATCTCCTCACATGCCTTTACACAATCTGCATCAATCTGCGTAACCAACCTGTTTAAGTCCACATAGCTATAACCAGTCTTTTCATTCAGATTCAAATTCACATCAACAAACGGCAGGCGGGCAATGGACGGTAGCAATGCATGTTCCTGAAACTGACTAATGACAGCTTTGTAATACTTTCTCGTCTGATTTGGTTTCCATTTCGACTCCTCGCTAACCCGGTCTGCCAGAATCCCTGCAGGCGACACAATCAGACCAAAGTCAAACAGGATTCCTTGGATACCTGCTTCTTTTAGTTCCTTGATACTTTGATTTGGCTTTTCCGGGTTGAAGATAGTTCCAGCCATTGCACAGACTTTTTTCATATATCCTCCATATATAACAATCCATTCAGAATTACAATGCTCATGAATCAGCGTTATTGGCATTCTTTATGAATTATCCGTATCATTATTTTATCAAATGCTGATAAATAGAATCTGTATTGTAACCAGTTCCTTTATATGTAAGCTTCTGAAGAACCCCGCCTTGTATATAACTGTTATACGCCTCCTCTATATAAGGCTCCTGCAGATGTTTCTGAAGCTCTGTAGCATTTTTGTTGTTTACTGGTATTTTTTGAAGCGCATTTTCCACTCCTCCAAGTTCTCTGCAGGCAATGGCAATCAAAAAATCAATCATATAATAATGCGGCACTTTATCATATTCTCTCAAACAATAGAAGAATGTTTCCATAACAAAGTGATACAATTCTGCGCCCTTTCTGCCTCCTAGAAACCAAGTTACCCACGAAGTATTGGTACAGTATATTTTTTCCCCAGTGCTCCGTGTCAGAAGCTCATACGCAAAATATTCTTCTGGAATACAGTCTGTCATATAAACTGTTGCATCCAGCCATATCCCACCATATTTATAAAGCAGACAGCATCTTGTGATATCTGCCAAATGAGCGGGAATCAACCTTCCATATTCCGCCTGCTTTACAATATAATCCGGCAGCTCTATGTATTCTTTATAATTGTCCCATGTGATAAGGACATGCTCGCTACCTTTCGGAATGCTTCTGCGCTGGCTTTCCAGACACTTTCTTACCAGTTCGGGAGCATTTTCCTCCCCCTGCCACCAACAGCTCCATACATATCTGTTTTCCGTTTTGACAGGACAGTTCAGGTTTACAGCCTGCTTCGGATAATCTTTAATAAACGATTCTGCTGATTGGTATATCATCCTATAGGGTATGCGGTCTATCATTGTGTAATCAAGCTCATAAACCTTTCCTGACATGCCATACATAGCCAACAATTCCCGCGCATCATCCACAAAGCAGTCACTCATTGTCAGAAGAATCACATCATCATCATGGAAATCTGCTTTAGAAACCTCCACGACCGGAAGTCCATAAACCTGTTTCGGATTTCCCTTATTGGAAGACACCAGAATACACTCTGCCTGAAACGATATTTTGCACGTTGCCATTACTTCCATAAAGGATGCAAGACGCAATCCAGCCCCATAAAGCTTCACATGCTGTGCACTGCGCAAGATTTCCATCAAACCGGCTAAATTGGCTACCTTCTGTCTATTGTTCACCTTATCCTTTAACTTTGTCGTACTAATTCCTTCCGTGTAAGGAAAAAACACCAAATCCGCCCCATGCCGCTGTAAAAATGCCTTCTTTGCCATCCACTTTGGGTCTCCTGCGTAATCGCTTCCCGAAAACTGTACATCAAAATGATATCTGCGGTACGCCTCATCCGTGTCGCCCTGGTTGAGCGGTATCTCAACCGCTTCGTCCACATAACGGCACGCACGCACGATGGCAATGCGCTCGCCAAACGGTATCTGCGGACTTGATTTTTTGTGCCTGATGACACCCTCGTCCGTCACGACGCCCACAATCAGATGGCTGCACTGTGCCTTTGCCCGCATCAGCAGATTCAGATGCCCAATATGGAACAGGTCAAATACACCTGCAATGTAACCGACATTGTATTTCTTTTGCTCTACCTGTCGAGAAATATCGTTCTCCACTGCCGTCTGCCTGTCATCTATGTATGATGCCCGCGGATCATACACACTGTAATTTGGAATCCCTGCGCGGTGCAGTTGCTTTACGACCGGAAGATAGTTCCTGATGCAGATGATCACTTTGTATTCCGCCGGATTCATTTCCAGCAGTGCCCTAGGTGCGAGCACTGGAAGCCCGTCAATTTCCATCCCCCAGCGGCTCTCATCATTGTCCAGATAACCGCTTATAGGATAGACAGCATCATACTTTTCCCGAAATTGCTTAGCATATTTCCCGGAACCGAAAAGATACAGCCTGCGTCCTTTTGTATGATGAAACACGTCCTTGAAAATCATCTTGTATTCTTCCTCTGAATAGTTCATACGTCTGCGGTTTTCCTGAATGGTGCCATATTCCCTGCGTCCCTCCTTAAAATAATCCGAAAGCCCGTCATCTTCCCTGAGAATATTCAGAAAGTGGCTGATAAACTTTTGATACAATCCCATGTGCTCTAGCATTCCATACCGTTCAAAAAGCGCTCTTCTTGGAAGGATTTCATCCAGCTGGTCATTAAATTTATAGATAAACTCGATTGTCCTGAGCATCACTGCCTTGGCAGGCACATTCTCAAGATATAATTCCTGATCATAAAAAACAAAGGAATGGTCTGCGTAAAAGCAGTTTAGGGAAACCAGATCGAGATACCCCCTCTTTAAAATCACGCCTAATTCTTCCCGCTCCTGCGCTGTGCCAGACGCAATCTGCTTCCATTTATACCGATTGGGATCGTCCTTTTTCCGCTTTTCCCAGCCCGGCTCAAACTCCTCCCAGTTGATTTCGTTGAAGTCCGCAGCCTCTGACGAATGCAAAATGATCTGCCAAAAGGCATCCAACTCCGTCAAAAAAGCATCTTTATCTCTTTGCAGCAACTCTCTAAAATGCTCATTTGCCGGAACGCCTGCCATATATGGCATCACAAAAGCGCCGTCCTTCACGACAGCGTCAATCATCTGGACATGATGCGACATCAGATCCTCATTATGTTCCAAAAGCTGCTGCAGCTTCTTGTTTCCCTCCTGATACAGGGCACGCTTCTCAACAAATCCGTCCTTTCTTATAATTGTTGCCATAGCATTTTGAAGTCCCCGCTCTGCGGAAAGCGTAACCTGCCAAATCCCCGTACATTCTCCCTGACACGGACACTCGACAAAAAAGCCGTTTGCCATCCCGTGAAGCAGACCATTTTCCATCAAGGATGGATAGAGCTCCTCCTCCATAAGAAATACCGTATCTGGATTGTTATACTCTGGAAATACGCGGATATCAAGTGCCTCATTCGGCATGTAATCCTCTGCAAGTAACAACTGCGGATTGGCACAGCGTGGAAACACTGAGAAAAAGCGGTGCTGCAAGAATCCTGCCTGTTCCAGAAGGGCAGTCAGTTCTGACTTGGAATAAGCTCTGCCTTTCATGCTCTCACGCTCCCAGCCAAGCAGATGCCTGTAGTTTTCGATACTGTCATAATTTTTCCCCGTAAAATAGTCCTGATCGCCGCAAAAATACCGGATACCCAGACGATTGTCCGCAGCAAGGAGCAGTTTCCCTTTCGGTTTAAGCAGATCTCTGATGCGGCCAAGCAGCGCAGCGGCATCCGAGGCGTATTCAATAATATCAACGGCAACGATGATATCATATTGGCATTTTCCATACGGGCTGCTACCCATCCTGTCCTCTGCCTGTCCACTTTCCAGCGTAGCGAATGCAAGGCGGCTTACCTGCCTGCCGTCCTCCTCCAATGCTTCTGCGATCAGACTGCTGTTTCCCTCCTCTGCCACAATGCAGGCGACAATGCTATCTTGTTCAATCTTATACCATTTGATAATAGCTTTGGGCAGTTCCCTCTGCCGCTGTTCTGCTGTCATGTCCTATCCTCCTAGTACCTTGTTTTTTAATTCCTACAGTTCCTAATGACGCATAAATAAATTCGTGCAGCCAAAGGCATTGAGTGGAAGTTTATATATGGATATCCTATCTCGTGGAATCTGATAATGTACTAACTGCTGTATAATTTCCTGCTGTACGTTCACTTTTGCAATCAGATAATGCGCTTCTGGATACCTCCTGACTGCCTCCTGCGGGGACAGGACATCATGACCACAAAAGCTGCTACCCCATTTTACCTGATCATTGTCGCAGAGTGCTGCGATATTTTCCAGACGATTCATCCGCAGCAGGCACAGCGCATACTTTGCCGCCTTTCCAGTACAGAATATGACAAGCTGTTTTTTTGCCGCCATTTCCTGCACAAAATTACTATATAGATCATATGCTGCCTTTGCCCTAATCTCAATGTAGGCTTCATACGCCTCTGGCTGCTCTGTAAACAGGCGCAGTTCTATCCAATGTTCCAGAAGCATTTCTTCCTGCCTCAAAAGCCCCTCTGCCCTGTCCTGGCACATAATCTCCCGGAATTGGTCAAGGTCTGACAGAATTTTTTCATTCGGCTGACTGTGCTCTCTAAACGTCCTATACGGTGAGAGTGCCATCATTACAGTTTCCCTCGCCATAAATGCAAGCCGTTCGCGGTCTGTCATGTCGTTTTCCCGCATCCGCTTTCGGATATACCTGCACTCATCAAGATTATATCTGACAAAATTCGGACTATAAGTCGATGCCGCCGCATTGTCTCGTCTATATCTGTAAAACAGCCTGTCGAGAAACATCCCTCTTCTGACATTCATGTCCACCATATAACGAAATCCGCAATCCTGAAATGCAGCGCCTGGGCTTTCATTCAAACGAATATGAAATTCCCGCAGAAACGACAGTCTGTAAATGCCATTCCATATGTACACATCGGGCGAAAGGGCTTTTTCTGTAAAATATTGTGAAGAAAGTATCCGTCCTGTATCGCCCAGCGGATTCTCCAACAGATACTGCTCGCCTTCATACGGAGTGACCAGCGTATAAAAGCCCGCCTTAACATAATCGAGATTCTTCCCGGCAGCAGTCTGATATAAAACCTCATACATATCAGGCTCTATGCAATCATCTGTCTCGACAATCCCGATGTATTCGCCCTTTGCCATGTCCATCCCAAGATTTATCTGATAGCCGTAGCTTCTTTTCTCTAATGGTACAAAGCGGATGCGGCTGTCCCTTGCGGCGTATTCCCTGATAATCTCGCAGGTTCCATCCGTTGAGCCCGCGTCGATACACAGGATTTCGATGTCCTGCAGCGTCTGATTTATTACGCTCTCTATACATTCACGTATGTAGGCTGCCACGTTTAAGGATGGCAGGATGACTGTGATCTTAGGAGAAAATGACGATTCATTTTTCCATTCCCTTTTCGTTTCGCATATCATTTCTTCTAGCCTCCCACTGAATGCTTCCATACTAAAATATTTCTCATATGTTTCTCTTGCTGCCTTCCTCATACTTTGCATTCCATACTGATCGGCAATAATCTGTTCCATTCTTTGTGCCAATGCGTCTGTATCGCCATATTCCACCAGAAACCCATTTCTGCCGTCATCAATGTAATGCGCAATTCCTGTATTATTGGTGGTGATGCATATTTTCTCCGACATCATTCCCTCTATTACAGCTATGGATAACGTCTCCTCCTGCGATGCACAAACTACTGCATCAATTTCCTGAAAAATACAGTCCATTTCTGCCCTTGTCCGTTCACCGAGCAGTTTTACAGCGTCTATTTCCTCTGCTTTTTTTCTTATTTTCCTGCAATACTCATTATCACCGATTCCTCCGATCAGCCAAAATTCCGCGCGCTCTCTATCACCTAATCGCTCCACCGCATTAAAAAAATAATCCTGCCCTTTTCCCGGACAGATTCCGCCAATTAGGGCAAATATTACTTTATGTACATCTCTTCTTTTCGATTTATTCATCTTATCGGGAATTCCGAGCGGCAGTATTTTTCCATTCCACTCAGGATGTACTTTATTAAAATTATACCAGGCTATCTCACTGACAGCACAAATTTTAATGTCTTTAAATTCTTTTCCTTCTACACCTTCTGGATACTGCTGCTTCACAATCGGATAATTACCAGAACTCTCATGCAGCCACCACAATACAGGACAGCTCTCTCTAACGCCAAGAGCACTCTCTATCATGGGATAAGTGTTGACAAGAACCACATCAAACTGCTTCAGCCAATTCTGTTCTCTATCGCCAAGCCACGGCAGTGCTGCACAGACTGCAACCGTAATTCCATCATTCACTGTTTCTCGAATCAATTTTTCATTTCCAAGTGGAACTGCCAATACAACATAATAATGTTCAATTAACGCCTTCGCCGCATAAACTGCAGCAAGTGAAGCCCCATTATAATCCAGATCATTCGAAATAATCAATACTTTTCCACCATTATCTGCACATTTCATCTCAGGCTCATAAATCTCCATTTTGCCCTTCATCCGCTCAGACCAGAAATGCGGCCACGATATAATCCTGTCTCGTTCTACACCAAGCAATACCAGCTGATGATAGATCTCACTCACATAAAGACTCACAATAATTAACTTATCAAAAGATTCCGATAAGATCTCCGCAGGCGAAATCACTCGCCTTTCATCAATATTTTTATCCCATAACTCAGCATTATTATCTGCAAATGCTACGATTTCAATATCAGTAAGGCTCGCTAATTTAGGTCTTTGTATCTGATAATAATTTCCAAGTCCAAATATAATTACTTTCATTCTTCTTTCAATCCTATAGTGCATATAAAACGGTTTCAAATCTTGAATCAGCATACTGACGTAAATACAATTGATAATCTGGATTCAACTTTTTTATCAGAACAGGAATCTCATATAAATCGTCAGACTTATGATAGACACATATTGCCAGTTTAGGGTGAAAATCCTTTATGATTTTCCTGCACCCTTTCAATGCCTCCTGCTCTGAACCCTCTATATCCATCTTGATAAAAGTCGGCTTTTTATCATAGACTGTTTCATCCAGCGACACTGCTTCGATCACATAGTCACTCTCCGATTCTGACACATGCGAACCGTCTGTTTCGAGTGCATCAAAGTATAGTCTGGCGGTTTTGCTCCACACACCGGACTGATACAGCTCATAACGGTATCCTGACATCTTCTGCTCTATGGCAGTTTTCTTATAAAGTTCAGACTCAAAAATAACGATATCTGCATATTTTCCACTGCACTTGTCAATGAATTTTACGGAAGTGTCACCATCAAATCCTCCACAATCAATGAAAACCTCATGATCTGTCAGCACTACTTTTTTATCAAAATACTCATCTGTGCTGGGACTAACGATCTCTGAGATATCACTCATAAGATACACTTTCTTCATTCGCGCAAGAAAAACCTTCCTGGAAAAATCATCCGTCAAAAGCTGATATGCATCGATATATTTGTGCATGTTTTCTTCCAGATAGGCAACGGATAGCCTGTCATAGTAATTCCGCATAATATAAATATTTGTTTTGTCAATGCCCAACGAAATGACCTGTTTTCTAATCGCCTGATATATGTATTCTTCCACTGCACAAACCAAGACTGCTATCTGATCCCTTTTGTCTTTTAGAAAATCCGGGAATACTATTTGAAGTCCTGTTTCTTCATCTGTCCGATCTCCCAAGGCATTGTCGCAGAAACAGTATACATCAATCCCAACATTATGCAGCATATTATATATAACATGTCCGCAATCTCCTGCTCCGAATAAGACGAGCTTCCTGTCTTGTTTCTCAATAATGTCTCTATATTTTTCCAGATCAGCCTGACTCCTGATCTCGTCTACCGTTTTATTAAATTCCCGCATTCTTTATAACTCCTGTTCTGTCTTCTCATGCAGCACCATGTCCACATCCTTAAACTTGTCAAGGCTGTCTGCTCCTGTTCTGTTTTCTCATGCAGCACCACATAATATATTTCCGCAAAAGTCGCTGTACTTTCCAGTTTTAAGCACAATTTACTTCTCCTGCCGTAAAATCAAAAAACTGGTACAAAATATGACAAATTCATACTTTACACCAGATCTCTTGGCTCATTATTCTAATAAAACAGCGAATCTATACCTCAATCCCAAACTCCGAAAACAACTGATTCTGCAGTTCTTTGTCTGATAAAGACTGGATAAACTCATTTACACGTCCTGCCTCGGCCATTCTCGTTCCTAATTCGTTGACCCTTGCCTCTCCCATTGCCTTCCCTCTTGCTTCTCCCCTTGCTTCAATACGATCAAGTACTGCATCCATATACATACCTCCTGACAGATCTTCATCAGAGATATTTTCTATATATTCCACATATCTCTGATCCCTCTTGATTGCACTTATAGCATACCATGTTTCACGATGCATCGCAACTACATTCTTCAATTGCTCCTCGTTATAAGTTTCCTGTATCATCAGCAGAAATGCTTTCAGATCTCCATTGAATCGATTGATTTCTTCCTCTGTCAAATGTCTTGCATCAATCAGGTACATCTGATATTCTGGAATAAACCGTTTTGCCCACTCCTTCTTATCTTCTGGAATATCCAGCATATCATGTATGCTTCTTGGCCCATCCCACGGTTTACTGCCCACGTAAAACACCAATGTCACCGTCGGTACAATCTTCGTTCCTTTCGGAACTCCGTCTGCATATTTTTTCAGTTTTTTATCTTCTATCGCCTTTTCTGCTATTCTCCGGCACTGACCAGAATAGGACAACGCATCCAGCTCCATACAGCGTACTGGCATATAATAATGTACTCCTGTCTGTCCCTCTACTCCCAGAATTATCTGAAATGCCAGCTTATCATCATACAGCATTGTGATCTTCTGCACATCCCTTAACCGCTCCAAATCTTTCAGCGTTGTCTGATTCGCCGTATCGAGTTCCTGCAGTTTATTCGGGTCGATCTTGGCGCTTCCCTTGAATACTCCTTCACTGAACAACTGTGCAAAAACGGTATCGACCTTGATAAAATTCTTGACACGTATGTCAATTTTTCCCATATCCTATTTTCTCCTTTCGTATGTCTGGGGTAATTATAACATATGTTCGACGTTCTTGTAAAGGTGCGTTTATTTGATGTAAAGTATGAAATTGTCAAGGTGCAGAGGAAGCTTTCTTATTATTTCAATTGTTTGTATACTATACTGGCGGTCAAAAAAACTGACCGCTCAGTATAAAGTTATACACACAGCCGCACAAGGAAATATGTCGCTTTGCGACTACGACTGACGCTATACTTACGGCAAATTTCATCTATCGTGGATATAAAAGCGTCAAGAAGAATTTATTAAACTAAATTCCACATTGAATTATGACGAGGATTTTAAACTCTTGTAAACACTAACTCGTTATAATTTGTTGCGGAATTTAAGTTATTAACTCGTACATAACTTTGTATTCCTCAAATTACCCCATCTGGTATAAGATCTATTATTCTATCACATTCAATGCCCATGCTTATTAACTGCCTTCGCACCTGTCCTATTTCCTCCTTCATGGATAATAAAACTATCATGTTTTTATCACTTAACTTCTTCTCAATATCATCCGGAGAAATAATGGGAAATCCAAATTTCTTGCCACCATGAAATGAAACATTATTATCACAGAATGAATCAATACATATATGATTATTGTCGCAAAAAAACATCAACCTTTCCCCGCGCATACCGCATCCCCATATAATAACCTTTTTATCTTTCACTTTACATAGCAGCTCCTGCTTCAAATCTTCACAGTTTTTATTCCTGTTTAATATCAATTCTGCATGGCTTTCCTGCGATTCCAAAAGCAACATCAATTCTTCCCAATACCACTCATTTTGCGGCGAACGAATCAAAATTTTATTATCAATAGCTGTACATAATGTAGTTTTAAACCAATGATACGGAATTTCTAATTTTTCATTCTGATAATCATAATCTAGTTTTATCAGAATTTCATCGTATTTTCCCAAAAAAGCCCAGCCCAAAGTTGTATAATAATTTTGTTTTTGAAATTCATTCATTTTAACTGTCAACTTCAATTCATTGTTGAGCCACATAAATTCATTATAATAATAAATCAGTCCATTTAGGTTATTTGTAGATGCCTCCAATCGATCTCTACGATATCGGTAATAACTTAAATCTAAATACATCGCACGTCTTGCATATGTTTTTACCTGCTGCAGAAACCCCATATCCTGAAATGCTGCCCCATTTGATTCATGTAGCCTTACATTGTTATCTTTTAAAAATTGTTTCTTATAGATACCTTTCCATAACACATAATCAGAAAGTCTTAATAGATCAATCTGTTCCGATTCCAGTACTTGACTATACCATGATCTGTTCTCATTAAACAGACAATTTCGTTTAAATAGACGTTCTCCACTCTGTAATGTATAAAAAGAATCAAAATCAGCAGCTATATAGTCCAAATCGTAGCGAACTGCCTGCATGTATAAAGTTTCATACATCACATAATCAATATAATCATCCGTTTCAAGAATCGCCACATATTCTCCGCCTGCAAAATCCAGTCCAAGATTTACCTGATACCCATAACTCTTCTTATCACTTTTTATCAGCTTTATTCTTGTGTCTTCTTTGGAAAATCCACTGCATATTTCGTATGTGCCATCCACTGAACCCGCATCAACACAGATAATTTCCAACTCTCTCAATGTCTGGCTCACCACACTATTTAAGCATTCTTCTATATACTCTGCCACATTTAAAGAAGGCAATATAACTGACACTTTTACATCCATGAGTTTTCCCTTTATAATTTTATATCTATCTGTTCAAATAAAATGATTAGACACATCTAAAACATTCTTCCATACAAAGCAAGTTAACAAGATTATAATTTAAACAATTCTTTCCGTTTCCGACACTACTGTTCACTATCTCCCAAAATGCTTTCTGACCATTATAACATTCCAACTTCATCAAAAACGGACTGTTTGTATCAAACGGAACAAAGCAGACCCTTCGTGAAAATTGTTTTAAATTTGAAAACCTTTTTGCCGTTTCTCTACTAGATGTATACATTTCTACAAATATATTTTCAAAATTAAATTTCTTGTTTCTGCGTTTCCATTTTGATATTGCTTCTTCTGCACTTACATCATGATTACAATGCACACATATATCATCCAAAAGCAACACTGGATATTCTAAATTTCTTCCTACATCGGTTACATATTTATATAGAATTGGATCACATGAAAGATAATATGACAGCCTTTCTATAAGTTTTAGATAATCATCATCTTCTAAAAACAAATTTTTAAATGGTGATAAACATTCTATACCTAAAGTATAGTAAACAATCCCTCCCCAGCAATTATTAGAAACAATGCTGATGTTGCTGTTTTTTATCTTTATGTATTTGTCAATATCAATATTAGGAAGATCCAGAAATCTATAAGACAAAATTTTTGAAGTTTGAATCCCCATTTCTATTAGTTCGGTTCTGATTTCGTAAAAATATTTACTGCTTAATATGACAATGTAATCATACTCTATCTGTTTAATGTCTTCCGGAAAAACATACCTATATTCATCTACATAAGAAATTCCCGATAAACTTTTGTCTGATACCGCCACTACTTCTATTGCGTTTATTGCTTCATAATATTTTATGCAGTTAAAAAGCCTGTTATATACTGCTCCTAACCCATATAAAACAAATTTATATACCATTTAAACTTCCTTTTTATCTATTATGTTATCTACTATTCGACATAATCTTATTTGAAATTGTTCTTGTGAAAAATTCTGTCTATATACCTCATATGCCTTTTCTCCCATAGAACCTAATTGTTCCTTATGGTCAAGAATCCACTCGATCTGTTGGGAAAGGCTGTCAACATCACCTGCATGACAAACTAACCCATTTTCATAAGGAATTATCATTTCTGCTGTCCCTGTCATATCCGAAGCAACACAGATTTTCTTATTCATCATGGCTTCTGCTAATACTACCGGCATTGGATCGTTTCGAGAAGGACATACTACCACATCAATTTCTGAGTATATTTTTAATAAATCACCATGATCTATACTTCCAAATACCTTCACTTTCCCTGTTGCTTCCATCTCTTTCCTCTGTGCCTCTGTCATAACACCAATAACCCAGAATTCGGCATTATCTTTCCATTTATCCCAGTTTTTTTTGATGGAGGACATAAAAATATCATGCCCTTTACGTTCCGATACACACCCGATTATAGCATATATTATTTTTCTATTATCTGTTTTACAGTTTATCTGACTTTTATATGTTTCGTCTGGAATACCATAAATAAGCAGCTTTGCGTTCATATATCCAGAGTATTTTTCATATGAACTGATTGCCCGTTTACTAACACAATAAACATATAAATTTTCATATTTGGGAATCTCTTTAATTTGGTATTCCTTATATATATTATCCTCTTCATGAAGCCACCACATTACTGGAGCATCTACATTCTCAAGTTTTTTGACCAGCTCACACAATACTGCTGTGTTTACGAAAATCATAGAATACTTTGTAAAATACCAATTTATTTCATAATCGCTAAAATCATAATTTTCAAAAATCCAAACCGATATTCCATTACTCAAATAATCATGTTTTAACGGTCCATCCTCCTTTGAGCACACTGTCACATCATATCCATTTTTTTTCAAAATTTTCGCTGCATAATACAACATGATTGGTGCACCCGTTAAAGAAAAATCATGTGTAATAAGCAATATTTTTTTGTCAGCAGAACTATTTTCTGTAAGTTCATACATTTCCGTTTTACGTATCTGATCCCAATATCCCCTATTTTCTGCATCAATAATTACTTTACTGTCTACACCTAATACATTTAATTGTTCCCGCATTTCTTTATAATGCACACTGGCTATTAATATGTAATCAAATTCATACTTCTTAATATTTTCAGGTGAATCAACAAACTTACCATTTAAATATGTTCCCTGCTTATCTAAATTATTGTCCAAAAACGCAACAATATTTAATTCTGACAATTTTTTCTTGTTTTTAGCATATACCGCTCCTGTTCCAAAAATAATTACCCTCATAATATCTAACTACCTCCGCAACTATAGTATTTGACATTCTGAAATCAATTCCTCCAAAGACATAATGGGTACGTCAAAAAATTGTTTCAAGAACAACCGTATATCCCTATATTCCAAAAATGGTGTTACAATAACTGCATCAATATCAGAATAATTATCATTAATGTATGTCAGCGGCTCATTCATATATAAAAATTCTGTTCTTTTATCCAGACACAGCAAAACATTTATCATGCTGTTTTCAAGTTCCTTAAGCAAATGTTTTCCCAAATCCCCCATCCCATAAATAGCAACATTCCTTATCCCCAATCCTATAAATAATTGTTCTATTTTTCTATTATTTTCTCTATTTATCATCCAATTATTTAATAATTGATAGTACTTTCTTTTCTTCTCATAATCCGAAATTTCTATTTGCGGCATTGAGTTATATGACGATTTTGTATATATTGGATCTAATTGGAGTAACGACACATCAACTTCATTTATATAATCCATAACCTTTTTCACTGTTTCCAGATAGCTATATTTAAAATCCTCATCTGGTTCCAAATAAGCTCCTTCTCCCCATTCATTCCATGCATTTACAAAGATTAATTCACGCTCCTTTATTGCAGCCAGCTCTACGAGCTTTTTGTAATACTTTTCAAAAGCTTCTGGTGATGCATCCTTAATACAAACTCCTTCCCGTCCTCTGCGCGGAGTATCATCACTATCTATAAAACCGCCATAAAAAACATTCTCATCCCCCTCTGTATATGCCCGTTCCAATATATTTTCCCATGCATTCTTATATTCAATCTGCCACGCTTCATCTTTTTTTCTATTCTCGGTTGGCATAAAAGAATAATCAAATTCCTGCATCAACCAATAATCCGCCTGACTCCACTGTTTGCAGTTGCTCCTCACCGTAATCACGCAGAGTCCATTCAACCCACTTTCAACCGCAAGCTCCTTCCAATATTCCATCATATTATCTAAACAGTACATATACTCTGGTTTATGAATTAAAAAAACAGGTTTTCCATCATATCGAATATATCTGTTATCTTTGAAAAAGGGAAATAAATATTCAAAGTGTTCCTTCCATTCCTTCTTTCCGCCATAACTTTGCCTTAAAAGGATTCCATCATTTTTCTCGTTTACATCATTTTTCTCGTAATCAGATCCTGTCCATGTGTTAATGTTTTGAATATTTGTCCATGTACGCGCCCACGTCTGATTTGCCCATGAAAAGCAAAATGGCATATCAATATCCGTCCACTGCAGCAAATTTTCTGCCGGTCTTTCAAGGATTCGTCTTCCTTCCTTAAACCAATAATGATAAAAGCAGAAACCGAATATATGGTACTTCCTTGCCAGTTCTGCCTGCCACTGCATTACATCATGATTTAGCAAATCATAATAATTCTTTCCCAAAGGAACGCGAGGCTGTCTATGATCAATATATAATGGTTTCGCATTCCTTACAGTTACCCAATCTGTAAATCCCTTTCCCCACCATCTATTATTTTCTTCCACTTCATGAAACTGTGGTAAATAAATTGCTATTGTCTTCAATTGTTTTTCTCCTAATATGACATTGTTCTTTCTATCAGACGATTTGTTGGAATAGCATATAATACTACTTCATTCATAAAGCGGTTATACACTCCACTTACATATTTTCTCAGATAAAAATGATAATCTGGCTGTATTTGCCATAAATATTTGATAAAATTAATCGTATCATCAAAATGGTGATATACACAAAATGCTATAACTGGCTTTTGATAAATAATAATATTCTTTGCTGTTTTCAGGACTTCCATTTCTGCTCCTTCAATATCTGCGTTAATTAATGTTACCTTTCTATTTTCAAAAAACTTATCCATGCATAATTGCCCTTTTGAATCTCCAATATATCCATTTATTAATTCAATTCCTTTATTTTCTTTCCCTAATAGATCTATATTTTCTTTTAGCTTTTCAAAATTACTATCATTTCCTTCTATTGCATATATTTTCTCATAATGATAGCCTTTCCCTAAATAATTGAAGATAGTATCACCCATACAGCTCCCACAATTAAGCCATATCTCATTATCAAGATGCTTATATAAATCATCTTTTCCTTCCAAATCACAGCCCCAGTATTTGTCTGTACACATATGTTCTGGAAGAAGCCATGAATCGTTTTTTAAAGAACACCTGATAAACTCTATTAATGCTTCCCTAGATTCCAAATCGGAAAGCAAATTATATACCCATGTAAAATCATCTGCATACAAAATCGGATCTTTAACATAATAACTCTTAAATGTCCTGCTCCAAATATTTTCAAAATAATAATATCGTATTCCTAATCCACATAAAAATGTTTCAACCATATTATGATACTTGTCATAATTATCCCTTGATAAAGAAATAAATGAAATATACTGCTCTGCTTTTGTAATTCGCTTGGCAGCATCGTCTAAGCCAATTATTTCTACCCCCTCAATATAATTTCCTGTTTTTGCAGTATCCACATCTATAACATATTCCACATTCACCCCGTATTTTTTCAGATACTTTACCGTCAGGCATCCTGTCAGACCACCACCATATACAATTGTCTTTTTATTCTTAATTTTAATTAAATTTATAATAATTCCCAATTGGGTACAATCTTCAATTGGACTTACCATAACCTCGTCTACCAAAAGACTTTTCATTTGAACAATGTCCATTTTCATTCCTCTTGCTTTCTATTGCTATTTCCGATTTTAATAATTGGGCATAAATAGCCCCCACTATATATTTTTCTCATAATTTTGAATTATTGATTGAGGTTTTTACCCAAAAACATCTCATTATGCTGTTTTATTTTTTTAATCCGTTCCCCGCACTTTTCTCTGGCAATCCACTCCTCTTCGCTGGCCCACGAAAACTCTACATTATGAAGCGGATGTGCATAATGATGAATAGAATGTGTATATTCCGTTATTCTCCCCACAGCTCCCTCAAAATCTGTTGGCGCAAAAAACTCCATTGGAAAAACTGCAACACGATCTTTTTCCTGAAATTTCCCATTTCTTTTAAACCCAAACTTCTCCATCACCTCCGACTGTATAACCGGACACGTTTTCATATTAAGTGTTCCATTCTCCCGAATAAATGACATATTTTCATATACATCCAGTATGCTTTTCAGAATCGGGTGACCTTTAACTGCACCAACACCAAGTCCCCAAGCTATGTAATTTCCCCTCTCAAATCCACAAAACAAATCCCAGACAAGAAATTCATCAAAAGACGCAACTAACTCCACATCTGTATCAAAATAAATTCCACCCTCATGATATAAAATATCCACCCGTGCATAGTCCGACACAAAAGCCCACATCTTCTGTTCATAAGCTTCTCTGACATATCTGTTTTTATGTACATCATAATTAGTTTCATCCCATCGAATAATTTCATAATCAGGACAATATTTCTCCCATGATTTCATATAATTCTGATATTCGATCGGCATCTCTCTCCCGCCGAACCAACAGTAATGAATCTTTTTTGGAATCATCGGCTTTATTGGTTTATTCTCAATACATATTTCCATATGTTCCGTTTGTAATGAAACCAGAAAGTCAACATAACAGTCCATACCATCGCATTCCTGCATAGAATCCAATTGACTTAATATTTCCTCAACGTATGTACAAGTAATGATAACTGCAGTATTCTTATCACACACTTTTGCAAACTCCATAGGCGAAATCACCGGAACATTTTTCCCATTGACGCAGGCAAACGCTTTGTCCTTATAACAGTTATTATCTATAACCCCTTCCACAGCAATCCCATAATAGTCATCTGCAAATACCTGTAATTTTCTTCCAGCTCCAAAACAATACAATTTTTTGCTTTTTGCCTGATTCGTAAACTCATTTTTACTACAGTCCATTAAATTTACCATCTTTACATCCTTCTCTGAACTCTTGTCTGCTTATATGCAATTCATCAAGTTTCTGTTGTCAAACCGTTTCTATAATTTTCTGTATAGATACGATTGGAATCCTTGTCCTTTCTCGAAGAGCACCTAGTATTTCATCATAGTAGAAAACAGGCGTAATAACAATACAGTCTACATCAGGTATTTCAGAATCAATTCCTATTACCAACTCCTCCTTATCGTATAAGGCCGCCTTATCCATAACAGCTGTAATTTCAATATCTGTATCTGTTAACGCCTGAACAAGCCGATTGCCAATATACCCATTTCCATATATCATAATTTTTCTATATTCATGCATATAGAAATATTGTTCAATGCATCCTCCGGAATATATAAACTCCAGCCAGTCATTATACAACAACATATTAGAAAGATTACGTTCCATTCGTTTCTTATAATCATTTATTAAACCTACCAGAATTTTCCCACCCAAGAAAAATCCGGCTCCAAATGACAACACTCCAAATAAATACATGACAATTTTATTTCTCATTCATCATTGTTCCTTCCTACAGCAAAATACTACTTTAGGTGTATGTTTCATATCCTTGCTATGAGTTATTTCCCGTTCTCTCCAACATTGATATACCAACCCATTCCTTCTTAAAAATTTCTTCATTATCCAAAGTGATACAAAATGCTGCCCAAATTTCTCATCCATATCAATCCCTAGAAATTTAAAATATTTTTCTAGAAATTCAGTTTTTTTTGCATTTAAACAATATATACTATGCTTATCCATCACATCAAAAATGATATATCCCCCCAATTTTGTCATAGATATCATTTTTCTAATTGTGCGATAAAAATCCGGAATATACCAACTTGACCTTACACAATATGTAACATCATAAACTTCTTCAGCTCCCGAATATTCCAGTACATCGCCAGCCCAAATTCCTTTTTGATTATTAAGTTCTTTTTGTGCCAAAACAATTGAATTTTCTGCTACATCACATCCATCAATTTCTATACCTTTATCCTTTAATGCAGTTCCTATCGGCCATCCTGTACCAATACCTACTTCAAAAACTTTCTGAGGATTTGTATTCAAAATCAGTCTAACAAGATTTTGCTCATATACCCCATAACCATATTTCTTTGTTTGATGCACCCAGAATTTGCTATATATATTTCTATAATATTGAACCTCATCCATACTCTTTTTAACTCCATTTTATAAATTCGACACGCTACTTCAAAAGATAGTTTTCTATCTCCTCCACAGAGCATTCTGCTTTATCCCATCCATAATAAATTGGCACACATTTATGATGCTCTGCCACCCAGTAACTGTTTGGAAGTACAAGTCTTATGCCCTCTATCTCGTTTCCAAAATCCGTATAATTAAACACCCTTCCTGTTTCCTCACTCAACTCCTGATCAAATACAATATATTTGTAATATCCTGACTGCATCCCTTCTGGCAACACCACACGATTGTCAAAAATCCTATCAAATTTTTGCGCTAACTTTCTTTTCCATTCCAAGATAACAGGCAGATGCTCCATTTGTATTATACCCAATGCCGCAGTAAACTCATTGATGCGATAATTAAACCCTTCCTTCATCGGATACGTAACAATATTCCCATTAATAACTTCCTTACCATAATTACGGAATTTTTTCATCCACACAATCAAGTCTTTATCTCTACTGACAACCATCCCTCCTTCGCCTAACGGCATGGTTTTAGTCGCATAAAAACTATAGCTGCCTGCCAAACCATAACTACCCGCAGTTTTACCATTCCATTGCGCTCCATGAGCATGTGCACAATCCTCAATAAGCGCTATATGATGTTCCTCACAGAACTTTGCAATTTTCTCAATTTCAAATGCAATGTGACCTCCGATATGCACAACAATTATTGCTTTCGTATCTGACGTAACTTTACTTGCCATATCTTCATAGCTTATACAGAGATCTTCCTTATTACAATCAGTATAGATCACTTTAGCTCCTGCTTTCTTTACCGCCTGTGCAGTAGCCCAAAAAGTGTTTGCTGGTACAATAACCTCTTTTCCCCTGACATCCACATATTCCAAAATAGATAATAATCCCGCTCCGCCGCTTGTTACTGCACATGAATGCAGTCCTGTAAATTCCTCAAATTTTTCCTCAAAGGTTTCTGTCATTTTTCCATCAGACCAGAAATTTGATTCAAAGACCTCATCCAGTAATTGATAATATCTTTCCCGATATTCCTTCTCAAAAGGCAACACCATTTCTTTACCCTCCATTAAATAAAACGTTTTGAATGTACTTTCTCTAACTGCTCAAATATCATATTAAATCCCGTCACCCTGCATGCACTACATCCATTCTGGCATTCTGCATTCAACAATTTTTGACTGATTTGCTCCCGATAAGGAGAAATCCATATATCTTCAAAAGAACTGTCATATACATTACCTAGAATAATGCCATCTGTTCTACGTTTCTCGCACAGCGCTACATCCCCATTTGCATGAATAACAGATGTTAAAGAATGTGCGATACACGGAAGTCCCGCATTTTTATCAACTACCCTGTCCGAAACTGCCAGCATATATTTAATTCTCGTATCTGCTGTCAGTTCCGCCAGCTCTTTCCGCAGATCAAGAAGATTTTCCAAGGAAGGCGTTATATTCCCTGCCTCCTCTACCGGTCTTAAATAAATATAATCGACTCCCATAATATCCAGCCTTTTTACCAGATTTATCAAATCACTTTGGTTTCTGGTCGTCAGCACATATCCTACTCCAACAAATGTATCTGCCGGATTTCTTGCTTTGGATATTTTCTCCAGATTCCTTAGGACATGTTCAAAACAATCTACCCCCTTTTCCCTTTGATACTCACCGCTGCTGCTGGAATCCAGCGATATCCTCACCCATTTTAATCTGTTAATGCAATCAGCTAAATCTGCCGTTCCATTTGTTATAAGCCCCATATCAATATTGAAGTCATTTCCTATTTCCATCACTTCCCTGAAATCAGGATGCAACGTTGGTTCTCCGCCCCCCTCAAGCGTTACGCCTGTTCCATGCTTCCAAAACTCGCGGAACAGTTTCTTTATAATCCGTGTATCCAAAACTGCCCTGTTTTGTCTCAGAATTTTATCCGTGCACCACTCGCAATTCAGGTTGCAGTTATCCGTTAAGTGAAGCTCCACACTGATCGGGAATTGCTCGTCCATTTTTTTTACACCATTTCGCACATCGAGTATAGAATTAACTTTTTCATTATTTAAAAGCAACCTTAATTTGCTGTATTCAAATTCATCCCAGTAGTTTGTTTTCTGCATTTCACATTCTCCCCAATTATTGTATTCAGTCCCACAACACACGCCATTTGGGCGCTAGTACATCCCATGAGGAATGATTCCAGACTAGCTCTGCATTCCCTTTGCATTTTTCTTTATGTATATCCATATTTGAAACAACACCTTCTAAAACTAACGTTACATCCGATATTGTATCGACATCAAGAAAGTAAATCCCCATTTCGTGTAAAAATTTATACGGTAGCCAGCTTCCTGCTATGACAACACTTCCTGCGTACATTTCCTCCAGCATGGAAGAGCTTAACTGGTCAGTTGTCTGAACATGAATCATGATGTCGGAAATAAGGGCATATTCCGCCATTGCGCAGAAATCCATAAATTCTGTCAAAACCACGCTGTTAAACTCCGCTTTCTGCAATATATTACATACTTCCTCTCTGTAAGAATCAAATATGTCTGGATAAGTCATGGGAAAAACACATACTATCTGTCTTCGTATGTTTTCCGGCAGTCTGTTTAATGCCTTTATGATTTCTCTATGCTGGTGTGCGCTATTAGCATTATGTCCGCATGTTACAACAATTTTATTCAAAGGAATATGGTATTTTTCCTTTATCAGTATTTTATCAGCATTTCTATTTTCATTGATATATTCCAGCACTTCTAATCCAAACGGTAATAATCCCATATCTTTTTTGACATCTTCACCATAATATTCCAAAAACTCCCGAACTGTTTCGGGGGTTTCAGCAGTAATTTTGTCTGCACAGGCAATGAGATTTCTTTTGTAATCTCTTTCAGTTTCTGAAGCACGGTAAAAATCGCTTCCGCCAACATTAAGGTTAAGTTTAACAGATTTCTTCCTTATCAATCTCCTCAAATATGCCCAAGGCCACTCAATCCACAATAACTGCATAACATCATATACTGGTATTTTTTCTAAAACTGTCTTTAAATCAGTCAATGTCTGATAGTAATAAATATGTTTTAACTGTTTGGCAGTGATTTTATCCTTATATTCTACCGCATTTGTCAACAAACTAAATTCTATATCCGGATATCTTATTGACATATTTTCAATAAGCTGTTTGACGTAGACTGAATAAAAAACACAAAATACCAGCACATTCTTACTGCCCGTCTTTTCCTCGCTTGTATGGTTCAAATCATAATCGATCAACGGTGTTTCAGCAGACAGTAGCTGTTCCTCTGTTAATGGATATATTTCACATTCATAATTCCCATTTATCAAGTTTAATTGACTGAAATATATTCTGTCTTTATTTATTCCCATATTTAAAAGCTGCTTTTCTATTTCACTTTTATATTTACCTGTTGAAACAACAATATTATAATTACAGTTTCCTAATTCTTTCGGGGATTTTACTTCATAGCCTTCAAATGTATTCCCCCACTTGGCAGAGTTATTATCCACAAAAAATGCAATATGGTTTTCTTTTTCTAAATAAGGCAGCTTTCTCTTTGCCGCCTCACCCGTTCCAAATATAATTATCTCCATCTGCTATATATCTCCATTTTTTTGTTTTGAACAAACCAATACCACATCTTCTTCTATAAAACCATACTTACTTATCAAATCTGAATTTAAAAAACATTTAGGACTAAAAACATCTATATAAAACCCATATTTTTCTATATATTCTTTATAGTCATAACCAAACAATCTAACATGATCTTTTTGACCAAATTGTTTCAACCGCTCTTTTTCAGTTAATGTAATGCTTTCTTCCCTTGTCTTTAAATCAGTGCAAATTGGAAATGATATAATAAGTTTTCCATCACTTTTTAACACACGTTTTATTTCGCCAAATGCCTTATCAATCCTTTTGATATGTTCCAAGACATGATTAGCAATAATGTAATCAAAAAAATTATCCCTGAATTGTATATTCGTCAAATCACATCGATGATGTGATTTTCCAAGTTCTATGTCACCTGTATAATAATCACATTCCGCATTGCTCCTTATTAATCGATACAATGCATCTTCTGGCGCAATATGCAATACATTACATCTTTTATCCAAGATTTCAGTAAAATGTTCTAATACATATTGCTGCCATCTTACCCTGTCCAAAGTATGACATATAGGACAAACAGCACCTTCTCTATATCCTCCTCCTATAACATGCCTCTGTTCAAAAACTTCACTTTTTTTCTCTCCAGCAGGCAGAAATTGCTTAATACGATTTCTACAGCACAGGCAGATATATGATTTGTCTGTCTTATTTTCTTCTGATGCAGCAATTATATTGTCCGAAATAAATGAATTAATTTCAATAATCTGATTTGCCGTGAAATTCATTTCAAATAGTTGTTTTTTTATTTCCACAACAACCTTTCTAGCATAAACTGCAATAATAATTACCAAATTAGATTTAATATTCTCTTCAATTTCATTAAGATTTATCACCTTTAAATCACAAAATCTCTCATCTTCAGCTACATGTGTCTTGCAAAAGAAGAGCACACTATTTTTGTCAATTATACTCGCCAAAAAATCATAAACTCTTTTGCCGCATTTACCTGTACCAAAAATTGCTATATTCTTCAAAATTATCTCCCTCACACTATTATTAATTACCCAAATGGATAAATATAATAATTTTCCACTCCTCTTGAAAGCAAATTATTAACCAATTCTCCTTGTTTTTCTCTTCTTACTGAAACCACTATCGGAATTTTCCTGTCTGCCTTATCTGGTATTTTTAATACTGGTATCCCATTAATTTCTTTTTCTCGTTGATCATAAGTCACCCAAAAACATTTAGGAACTGCTCCAAATTTCTTTAAAATATTATATACTTTTTTACCATAAACCCCTGCACCATATATTATAAAATCTTTCCCAATTATGTTTTCGATAAAATAATTATACCAGCCTGTCATATATTCCTTAATTTTGACACACTGTTTCATCTTTTCTATTTTACCTGTCCCCCATAAAGCTGTGCATACTGTGTCAATCCATTCTAAATTAGCCCCAGCAATGTCGTACCATTCACAATGATATAAATACAAATGCACGATACTTTCAAAGTCAACAAAATTAATATGCTTAATCAAAATCTTTCCCAAAGCATCCGCCAATACCCCGCTATTATTTGTTATACATTCCTTCAACCTGTATACATTTACCAGCGGCTGGTTAACATACGCAATTTTATACTTTTGGCATATACGAATTACCAATTCATAATCCTGCTGGCTTTTCATCGTTTCATCAAACATGCCTACTTTTTCAACAACCTCTTTATGTATTACAAGCGTTTGCGTTGAAATCACATTACCTCTTCGCAATACATCTATTATCTTTTCTTCATACAATTCTTTTTGTTCAGCATATGTAGGCACGATAATTTTTTGTTGTTCTGCAATTAATATATATGGACAATAACAAACCTTTTTTCTTGTTTTTTCCATATACTCTATCTGTATTTCTAATTTCTCTTTGAACCACTCATCATCACTATCCTGAAATGCGATATACTCTCCCTTTGCCGCTCGCAGTCCCGTATTTCTAGCAGTATTGGCACCACAATTTTTAGGCAGACAGATTAAATTTATTCTTTTATCCCGATACGACTTTACAATTTGAACCGTGTTATCTAATGAACAATCATCTACTATTATTAATTCCAGTTCTTTATAGGATTGATCCAAAACACTATCTATGGCTCGTCGTATTGTAAATGCCCTGTTGTATACTGGAATAATCACTGTTACCAACGGATGCATACTTTTTCTCTCCAATCATTAATATCAGCTTTATATATTTTTAAACGCCAATGCAAATGCATATTGTGATAGTCCCATTCTAATTGTTTCATCATCCAGATCCAATAGATGTTTCAGCAAATCGCTTTCTTCCTCAATATTACTGAGAATACCATTTAAACAAAGGTGATATATCAAACCTCCGGTTTGAATAATTATCGGGTTTGAAAATACTTCTTTAATTGCAGGAATAATCGAAGCTGAATCCGCCGCCTCTGATGGATCCTTATCCATAACATCAATGCTTGGTCTTGAAACCAGCCTTTCGTAAATCTCCCCATTATTTTTCTGAAAGATTTTTTCATCCAGAGACATCCTTATTCTATTTACAATTGCCAGTTCCATTTCTGACCATTGAAATTTACTTTTTCCTATAAAATCATTACAGAAAAAAACTCCGCAAGGTTTTAAAATCTCATATGACTTTCTAACTGCCATATATGTATCCATCATATGATGTAAACTATTATCCCAAAAGACCATATCATAGTTTTGCTCTGAATACTTGGACGTAAAAAATCTTCATTTAGAAACTCAATTCTATCCTGTAAACCTTCTCTTTCAGCAATTTCCTTTCCCTTAATAATACGTTCTTCTGCTAAATCAAAACATATAAATTTCTGAACTAAGTTGTTTTTCAACAACAACATTTCCTTAGTTCCCTCGCCGCAACCGATTGACAGAGCGGATTTATACCACTTCCCGTTAATATTCTGAGATTTCTGCTGCAACAGTTTTACCGCACCTGCATTCCAGCCGTCTAAAGGTTCCCCACAGATTGTCTGATTAATATGTCTAATAATCGTAGAATACTCCCACCAACGAGTTCTAAAATTTTTATTGCTTTCAGACTCTACGGCAGTATTCCAATGTTTTTCTACTACTTCTTTAATACGTTCATTCATCACGGATTTCTCCCATTAATTCTACTTTTGAAAATATCATTACATTTTCTTCTAATAAATTCTTTTTATTTTTTAATAATTTCATAATTTCTTCTCGATGTTGATAATTCACTGCAATTATAACTCCATCTTCTTCTTCAAACTCAAGCTTATCTATATTGGAAATCTGAAAATTCATTAAACACTTCCGTTCTTTATCTTCTTGCGTTACAATGAAACCCGATGGTCTTAAATTTATATCGTTAAGCAGTTTTAAACAAGAAATTCCATATTTACCTGCCCCATATATATATACATTCTTTTTACCAATGAAAAAATCACACATACGCTTTTGTTCTAAATGATATTTTTCTATTTCAAATATATAATCTATTCCAAGTTTATCATTCAACAGTTTCATTGATATACTCAGTGCATCCAGCGCATTTTCTATATAATTAGATGCAAAGGCGTCTGTCATAACTATCTTTGTATCATATCCTGCATCCTGGCATACATACGCAAAAATTCTCTCAACCGCATGGCTTAACGTTCCATCATCTGGTAAAGGTTCCTCATCAAAATCCTTGTATTTCCATTCTTTTTCAAATAACTTTTTTAATGCATCCATTTTTGCCCAAAACACGGTTCCTAGTGCAATTGGGGAATTATCTAAATCAATTTCAGCCTTTAAATTCAAAATTTCAGCAAGCTGCACGGTATTATCATAATTTTTCAACCACTGGTTTTTATATGCGTGTGTTATTTTTTTACCTAATGTTGCAGGGGGCACTAACAAACCAAGCTCTTTATTACTTTGTAAAGTATATATAACATTTATTATGTAATTCGTACTTCCGAGCATATTTTCCCATAAATTATATGTCCACTGTTTGATTTCATCTTTAAAAAATGACACTTTTTCTTTTTTATCATGCATAAAACATATAATTTCATATTTCAATATCTCTTTTCTAAAAGAAACTAATAACGAAGAAATATCTCTTCCTCTATTTTCTTTCTGTATAAAGTAAATATTCTTCTTTTTTTTATTTATATATTTTATAATATTATCTTTCATCACATCATCTGAATATGAAAAATAGATATCAATCCAATTAGGAATTTTATTTATATAATCTAAGTAAATTTTTAAAGAGTCCAAATAGTATAAATGAATAAATATTGCTGCCTGACATATTTCTATTTGTCCGATATTGTTTTTAGATGGTAAAATTATACTCAACTTTTTACTAAATTTAATGCATGAACAGTTTTCCATTTTTTCCTCTTATTATTTTTTGCTAATCTGTTAAATTTTGTAAAATATCTTTCTCTTTGTATCTTCTCATATAATCGTAAATTTCTTTAAGTCCCACTCGACAATTTATAATATACAGATAACCCATTTTTGATTTATATAAGGCATAACTTCTCTTTGATTCTTATCATTCATTGCTACAATAATAGATGTTGACTTTTCAATTTCTGAAATAGTTTTAATAGAGTAATTATAAAGAACAGAATTACTGTCTTTCTCATTATCAGATACTATAAAACCTCTAAATTTATTATTTCCTTTTAAATAAAGAAAATATATTTCTTTTCCATACTTTCCACATCCATATATGTAAATATCCTTAGCCCTTTCTATAAAATTTTTTAATTCATCTCTATTTATTTTAAATCCACTTATTGGAGACTCTATTATGGGTAAATATCCCTCTTCTCCTATCACACTTAATTCAATTTCCATGTTATATAATCTCTTACTATTTTTGATAACCATATCAATGTCATAGTTTGTATTATTCTTTATCCAGATAAGTGAATCTGCCATATTCTTTTTATCATTATTATATTTGGAGTTAAAACATTTCTTCTTTAAAAAAGGGAACCCATATTTTCTAATCAAAATATTACCATATTTATACATATCAAGATTGTTGCATTCGATATAACTTGCAAAACTATAACCTTTTTCCACTAAAAACTTCCACAATCCTTTTTCATATGTTGCAATAATTTCATGGATATCCGAACAATTTTCATCAATATAATCATAAAAATAATTGTATAACGTATCACTCTCTAATAAATTTTTCCTAAAAACAAGAAAATATCCTTGCATATGATTTGTTAGTCCATTATCTATATAATTCATCCCCCAAAAATCAACATCTTTTACTGCCATTGTATTCCAAATATCCTCAAAAGAAACAAACGGTCCGTAACATGTATCATTGCATAATACTAACTCATCATACTGATGCAAACTCTCTCGTGTAAGGTAATGCACCAAAATATCCTTATATGCTCCGCCATCAAATCCTATATTATCTCTATATATAACTATATTGGTTATACTTTTTAATTTAATTGCTTCATCATTGCGCAAGTATCCATTTACTACAATTATCAAATCTTGCAGCATCGCTTTAAGTTCATATGCCAGATATTCTATGTACCTGTCTATTATTCCATCTCTGTCATAAACAGACAATATACCCAACCGTTTCAAATATTTAACCACCTTACATATTTCTCTTATTCCAAATCCACTCTACAAATTCACGTACTGCCCCACATCCTCCATAATACTCCGAAATAAAATCCGACTGTTGCTTCACTTCATTTACTGCATCTAAAGGACAGCCTGTTACCCCTGCTAATTTCATGCATTCTAAATCGTTTTTATCATCTCCAATATATGCTGTGTCCTTCCATTCAATATTTAATTCCTCCAATATATGCTTCAAGTCCTCCACCTTATTTATACTCCCTTGTGCAATATGTACTACGCCTATCTCATTACAACGCCTCTCTACAATTAATGAATTTCGTCCCGTAACAATAATTGGAATTATACCCATTTGAGGTAACATATGATGAATTGCATATCCATCTTTTACATGAAAACTTTTAAATAATTCCCCTTTCTCTCCCATATGAATTTTCCCATCTGTTAGTGTTCCATCCACATCCATTGCCAATGCCTTAATAATCAACCTATTACCTCCTCTGCGCTGTAATATACACTTGGCGTCAAAAAATTTATTTTTATTTTTCCTGCTACTCTATTTTTATATTGCACTAATAACTGCTTCACTTCACTGTTAATTCTTGTAAAATCCTCATCACTTATCTTATTCGGAAAAGTTTCATCAACATAATTTTCTCCACTCTCTTTTAAACCATCAAATCCCGCTAAGGTAATTGATTTAACATTTACCTTTTTTAATAGATTCAATAGCATGATTGTACTATTATCACCAAATGCACTGTCTTCAACTATAAGTCCAGAATAATCCACAAGCATAGTGCCTTCTATATCCGAATGTATATTAGATACAAGTATACATTTGCTCCTATCTACGTAAGTATTAATTCTTCCCCAATGAATAGGATTCGCATAAAATAAATAATCAAATTTCAAATTCTGTGGTATAAAACTAACACATATTACAACAACATCTTCCTTATCAATATATTCTTTAATTTCTTTGTTATAATGTTCTATCGTACTCCCTGGAGCCAATACAAGAATTTTTTGATTTTCCAACCGTTTTCTTAATTTCTCTAATGATTTATTATCATTCACTTTACATGCGCAATACTCTTTATATATCAGTCCAATATTATCATAATCATATCTTTGCCTGACATCCTCTTTAATGCCTGAAATAATATATTTAATGTCTTTACTGTTTAATCTATATTTTTCTGTTAGATAAATAATATTATTCGGATGTGCTTTATAGATCCCTGCCATAAAAGCAGGAATAGAATATCCCCATGTGCAAAAACTTTTTAATGGATAAAGATAGCTGTCTATAATATCGAATATAATATCCATATCATAGTCATAATTCTTCTTTCTAACTAAAAAATCCACAATTAATTCTGTATTAAGATTCCCAGCACATTTTCCCATTCCATTCAGAGTTGCGTCCAAAATAATATCTCTCTTTCCGTCTGCAAGTGTAATAATTTGTTGTGCAAATGCAAACGATAGCTGAAAATTATTATGTGAATGAACGTCAATATTTATATTGCTTTTCAAATTATAATCTATTAAACTATATATGTGTCCAATATCTTCTAAGTACATTGCTCCATATGTATCAACAATACCAAAGCTATATGGCTCTATCTCATTAACTACTTCAATTAACTCTAAAAGTTCTTTGTCCGAATATGCCATACTGTTTACTCCTTGTATAAATAAAGCATATCCCAACTCCTTCACTTTCATTAAGTCTCTTATTAATTGATCACGTTGAGTATCAAACTGTGTTTTTGTAAATCCCACTCTAATTCCTGTAATAGAATTCCCACTACATCTTTCCAATGTAAGAAAATCAAACATAGAAAAATCTATAAACGCTACAAATAACGCTCTCCTATCATATTTAGGAATAAAAGATTGTATTTGGTTAGTTGTATTAAAAAAAGTAGAATTACCACAGTACACTGCTGTTTCTTTCGATCTTAAAAATCCCATCTCAATAATATCAACACCTGCGGTATTCAATCCTTTTGCTATTGCTGCAATTGCTACATCTTTAAATTCACAATTGATTATTCTTCCGCCATCCCGCAATGTACAATCTAAAATTCTAACATTTTTCATCTTTCTATGCTTCCTCGTTTTTCCATTTCCTTCAAATAATTTGCTGTAACCTTGGCAAATTCATAATCTTCAGCTGTATCCACATCCACCGATTCAATTCTATCAACTACTTTCATATAAGGATTTTTTCCTATTCTCTGATGATATTCTTCAAAAACTTCCCTTGTAAAAATATAAAATGCTCCCGTTTCCATATATATTGGTTCCAAATTTTGAGTCGTAACAATATCCTGCATGTCATAATTAAACGGCTTTCCCCGATACCAACAATAATCTTGGATAACTGTGGCGCTAAATGCTGAATCATACTTTCCACTTAACACCTTCTGCAATGCTTCCTCGATTGACGAAGTCTTTGTAAACGGCTGCGTTACATGAGTCAACACATAAATATCAGCTTTTACATCACGTAAAAAGTAATCTATAATTTCAAGTCCCTTTACTTGAAATCCATCCAGATAAGTATCCCTTTTCAACAGAGTCAGGTTTCCTTTTATATATTTTCGTATTTTTTCATCACTACAATATACATATTTCTCATCTATTCCTTTTACTTTATCTATTGTATCAAAAATATATTCACACATAGCCTTATCTCCTAAAAGTAATGTATTTTTACCCGGAAGACGTTGATTATTTAGTTTAATTGGAATGCAAGATACTACTTTCATGTTTTACCTTTTTCTTTCTAACTTTTAAAATTTAATAACCACAAATTGCAATACTAATTCCATCACCTATTGGTAGTAAAAAAAGTTCTTTTCTTATTTGCATATACTCGTTAACTGCCTGTTTTACACCTCTAAAATTATCTGTAAAATAATCATGAACCAAAATTACTCCACCTGTATCCATATGAATGTCAAACCATTTCAATCCCTCTATCGTTGGTTTATACAAATCTAAATCCATATTTACAAAACAAAACCTTTCTTCCAATCCCATTGCACTCTCTGGAAAATATCCAGATTTAATAATAACTTGCGAAGGATATAACATTTTTTGTATAACCATCTCTGCACTTGTATTAGCATAATCTGCTATCTCTGCTGACGAAAAATTTTTATTTTTCTCTATGCTGATATCTCTCGAATCAAATCCTGACCACGTATCAAATAAAAATAATTTTCTATCTGGGAAATATTCGTTAATGTATTTTGCAAAATCACCTTGAAACACACCTGCCTCTGCAACTGAAGTTCCTCTGTTATACCCCCCCCCGTATTGTTTTGCAAAATTTTTCAGAAATATTCTTCTGCTTTCAAGCGGCTGGTTTATTAACGACATATCAATATTATCTTCAGTAATTCCATATTGTCTTAATTGTTCAATAATGCTATCTTTTCCCGGCACACAAGTTAATACCACCCTGTCATATATCTTCTCTAAAAGCATTTTAGGTTCTTCCACTTTTAAATTGTAAAAATTTGTTCCTAACTTTCTTTTATCATTATCAACAATGCCTACTATTTCATATTTCTCCTTTACCAAGCTATATAATCTTTTTCCACCACCGCCTGCGCCAAACATAACAGCCTTCAACATAATAATCCCCCTTATTTTTCTAAATAAAGTACAATATAATCTGCCCTCCCATTTTCTCTGCATTCACTTCTCCATACCGCATCTAAAGTCATTGTAATATAATTTCTATTTTCTATTTCAGAACATGGCTCTTTTTCCACAAGCCATTTTAATAGATTATCTATACCATATCGTTGAAAATATCTTATATTTACTTTCTGAAAACCTGCTATTTCCGAAATTCTCCTTAAAGATTTTTCTGAAAAAATCCATAAATGTTGCGTACTAAACAATACTTTCTTTTCATATATATCACCCAGTAAACTCCTCATAATTGGAGCATCTGTTGGTGTTCCAACAATAGCCTTTCCACCTTTTTTTAACAGTATACTCACATCTTTTATAAATTCCACTGGATTTTTTACATGTTCAATAACATCAAATGAAGTGGCAACATCTATTTTCCCCTTCCACTTGTCAAAGGCATCTTTTGCATAAGCATATGTCAAAAATTTCCCTTTTCTACTCATAATTTCTCTATAGGTCATTGAAGGTTCAATTGCAATGATATCAGACGCAACTCCTTTTAAGAAATCTAAAAAGGCCCCACATCCACAACCAATATCTGCCACTACTTTCTGTCTAAAAATATCCGTTCCTGTATATTGAAATTTTGATAGTGTTTCAAAATCATGTTTCTTATAAAATTCCATTTCTTCAGAAGTTCCTTCAAGCGAGTTTCTATATTCTTGGCTTTCGTAATACTGTCCCAAATCATCAATAACTGGATCATGCCAAATAACATTACAGTTTTCACACTGTAGCATGCTTACAGGTTCCTTTGTATAATTTCCAAGTCCACCATCCCGAATAAGTCCTTTGTATATTATTTGTACTTGATTACTACCACACAGTTTGCAATTCATTTTTCCATTCCTTATAAAAATAATTCATCAAAAACTACCCGTTCAAACACCTCTAGATTACCTCCACGCGTTGCATTATATATCTTAATCCCATGCGTATCTGCATAATTTTTTGCTGATATATATGCATTCGTAGTTTTCATAGGTTCAGCAATCCCCCATAAGCCATAGCTTCCTAAAATTGCTGCATGATTATGAATATTTTCTCTTTTCGTAACATTACCGTCTTTTGTTCTTTCCATAGAAAAGCTATGATCCATCCCTATTAGATAAATTTCTTTAAATCCCATATACACTGCTATTTGAAGCATCGCATATGTCACTGTATGCCCAATATACACTTCTCTCGAACAGTCCGAAGAAAAACTAAAAATATCCTCTGAATCCGAAAACACATATTTAAATAACATCAAATTGTCTATACAATTGACATATTTTGCTAAGTCTCCATTACTACGACTAAATATATATTGACAATTCTTCGATACATAACTCAAAACATTATTATCAGTAAATGTTTCTCTTATTCCTACTCCATCCGTAAAAAAATAATATCTTGGTCTCCATTGAGTTTTATCATAACATTTAAAAATTAAGTTGCATGCCAAAGAAATAATACCAGATTTATGTATTTCATTAAGATCCTCAATGCATAAACTAGGACCATTTCCTACGATAAAACACTTCTGCCCATCGTGTATATTATGAAAAAGTTTCAATTTATCTTCATTGACAAAATCATCCTTTAAAATATCCTGAATATTATCTAATACTTTTATATTTCCGAAATAAAATATATGCTCCAAATCTACTCCCTGATCTAAAAGCTGTCTTCTCACTGGCTCATAATTTCTCATTGTCAATACATAATATGCATTGTCTAAAATATCTACTTCGTTTGCTTTATAAACTGTCTTATCATTTAACTTTCCGTTTTTTTTAACATTATTGTAGTTGTCATAATATCCATCCCATTGTATTCCATATTCATTAAACAACCTACCTAATAAATCACCATATATGCAAATCCCCCATATATATTTTTTACTGTCCGCATCCAGATATTTTATAATATTTAAAAAATTATCCAAACATTCAAAGTTCATTTCACTTCATATCCTTTTTATTTACAAAAATGTCAACTACTCGTTGTCGTACATCTATACAGAATTGATTGGTAAGTTCAAAAAATCCACAGTTTAATACCACATCATGAAATTTAGGATTAATATTAATAATGTGTATTTTTCTTGGATTACGTTGCAAGCTTTCACATATATGTATAATTGTCCTTTCAAAAATTTCTCGTTCAAAGGGATCGAAATAATAAAACCAATTATATTGATCCAGTTCTTTTTCTATCTGCGATGCATCTCCATGTATACATGTAATATTTTTATTTTCCTTCAAATCAATGCCCAGTTTCGTAAAATTAGAAACCATAATATCATATATACTCTTTTCATATTCTACCCCACCTACTTTTTTAAAACCATAATCCATAAACGATATCATTGCTCCTCCCTTGCCGCATCCAAAATCAAAAATTGCATCATTCTTTTGCGGCAAACAGTGGCATTTATCCAAAATTGGAAAAATCTCTTTCTGAGTCGAAATACGATAACTATGTGCTCCTTTTACGTTATTTACAAATTCCGAACTATTTATTGCTGTAACTAAATTGCAGTCATATCTATATTCCAACCATTCCATAAATTGAACATCTCTATTGTCTTTGATCAAATCAATACACATATAATCTTTTCCATATACAATTTCCAAAAAATCAAAATATGAACAATTATTTATATATCCTCCCTTTTCAAGTTTTTCTAAAATCATTTCATTAATTGGAGTAGCTAACCATACAATTGCATTTTTTACATCCATATAATTAAAATCAAATAACGAATTCCTAAATAACGGAAAATTATAAGGTATTCCTGCAGACCAATCCTCAGTAATTATAAAATCCACTTTAATGCTATGATAATATTCTGCATACCATTCCAAAAATCTTCCCGTATATCCATATCCCCATAATACTACTCTATGACCAAATGCTTTTAACATTACTGCATCCAATTTCTCCCTAAATTTATCAAAAACCTGTAACATATCTCCCTCCACCACTATTTTCGTATAATTATTTTCATTTTCTATATATAATACTTCTTTAAAAAATCTGTTATATCTAAATAAAAATCATCATACCGTTCTCTAATATCATCATCTGTCCAATCCCACCATGCAACTTTATTTAACGCTTCTATCTGTTCTGATTTGTATCTAAATCTAATAATTCTTGCTGGTACGCCTGCCACTACAGCATAATCCGGTACACTCCTCGTAATAACGGCTCCTGCTGCTGCGATTACACCATTTCCAATATTAGCCCCATTCGTTATAATAACATTTTTCCCCAGCCAGACGTCATTTCCGATGTTCACCTTGGTAAGTTTATTTGCCCTACCTTTCGGATTCACCCCTGGAAAATACCATTCTGCATCCTTATATTCATCATATAGCTTATCAAAAACGGAATTTGCCTCCCTGTCAGCATACATAAATGGATGTGTTGACACTAAATCAACAGGATGATTTTCGGTAACATCACTCCCATTAGCAAAACTACAAAATGCCCCAACAGACTCTACTAGCCAGTGATTACATAATGGCCCATAGCTGTACTTCCCACATTTTGTATAAACTTTGATTTCATCCTCTTTATCATACCCCCCCCCGGGGTAAAAATCTTTACAATGTCAAGATTATCAAAATACTTTTCCAAAGTGTTTTGTATTTCATCATATGTTTCTGGATTTTCAATTGTCAGCAGCATAGTATACTCGCTGCAATCCATCTCCCTAAAATATTTCAGCCCCTTAATTTTACAATTATATCTTGCCAAGTTGTTATCAACAATATAACATTCCATAATGCCAAAATCTTTGTTTAAAATTTCTTTTGTTAACAATCCATTTTCTCCAAAAGGATATATTATAAAGTTATTTTTTCCAGACTTTATTGCAGTTTTAATACTGTTCCTTATAATTTGATATCGCGTTTCCTTCATCTAATGCCCCTGCCCCACTTCTTAATATCATTAAAAAATAAAATCTTTCATAACTCTGACCGTTTTTTCCATTACAGTCCTATCTGATATTGCAATTCTACCCATCAGTTCATTCTGATCTTCAAACAGCCTGATTAAAATGCCATTTTGTTTTAAAACTTCTCTTAACTCGTGCATATCAACATTTTCTATTCTAACAGCAACAAAATTAGAACAAGACTGAAATACGCGGACAGACGGAATTTTATTCAGTTCATCCATAAACCATGTTTTTGACTCGTTCAATTTATGGTTCATATTTTCATAGTACTTCCTGTCATGCAACGCCGCTGCTGCCATTTTACGGGATATTGAACTTTCTCGAAATAAGGGCAAATCCAAACCAAAAATATGGCGTACCTTTGCATTGCAAAATCCATATCCAACCCGCATATTTGCCAAGCCATAATATTTTGAGAATGTTCTAGATATAATAATATTGGTATACATTTCAACCAGTCTTCTAACATCAATATCCTGTTCCGAAAATCCCCAGTATGCCTCATCCAGCAAAATAAGCGAATCTTTATTTTCTTTAACAATCAATTCCACAGCTTGTCCATTTATTTTACATCCTGTAGGATTATGAGGACTGGTTATTACAATAATCTTTGGATGATATTGTCGCGCTTTTATCAGAATATCTTCAACATCAATATAATATGTATAATCATCTTTTAATACATTATAATAATAACTTTTACAAAACTTTTCCTCTGCCAAACTTGCATAATAACTCCACCCAGGAGCAGATGTTAAAATATTATCGCCACGTTCCAAAACAATCGAAAACACTGATTTAATTAACTCTGCTGATCCATTATGAATATAAATATCATCTTCTGGTATAGAAAAATGGGAAGAGATCTCTTCTAAAAGAAAATCTTTTGTGGCCATATCATACTCATACAAATCCTGCATTTTAACACTTTTCAGAACATCAAGGCACATAGGACTTGGCCCAAAAGTATTCTCATTTAAATGCAGACGACCCGTATGCTGATTAGTTACCGCAGAATTATAACGTTCTACCTCATCATACTTTACCAATATGTCCGGTATTTGTGCTCTGTTATTCGCACTTTCCTCTAGTATCTTATCACGATATTTTACAAAACCCGGCTCAAACGCTATTACATCTTCTATGGTATCAAACTCCTGTACAATTTCATTTGAATATTTTACAAGTAAAATAGGTAATTCTTTAATATGTCTAATGTGAAAATCATCCCATAACATTTTCTTTGTGTCTGAATCATTATATTCTGAATTTAAGTATTTTAAAAATATTCCGCTGAACCGTTTAGAGAAAAAGGCTTCCCCAATTGTGTACCACGCATTGCTTCCGCCCTTATGAATTTCTGTTATATAATTCCCTTCTGTTTCTGTAACACAATATTCTTCCGCATAATCATGGGTATATTTACATGAATAGTAAGAATCATAAACATATTCTTCAAAAACATTGATATTAAAATAATTATCTGAACAGCAGATATAGCTGTTTTTTAAATAATCTCGTGCTGCATAAATTGAAGAAATATTATTGTAACGATAGTAATCCTCATTTTCGATTATTAGTACATTATACTTTTCTTTCAAATATTGAAACTGCTCTTTTAAATATCCTACAACAACAATAATTTCCTTGATTCCAGCTTCTCTTAACTGCCTAATCTGCCTTTCAATCAAAACTTCTCCCTTTACTTCATAAAGCCCTTTCGGCACAAAACGCGATAGCGGGAGACTCCTTAATCCAAATCCAGCTGCCATGATAATCGCATTGTCAACCTTGTACATATTCAATTGATCATACCCGATTTTTGTGATTCCATTTTCCAACCATTTTTTCGCTTTCAATTCACTAACGATATTGTTTACTTTTGAAATCTCATAGTCTGTTCTTCTTGAAATATCCTCACAATTGATGATTCCATTTTGTTTATGAATAGCATACAAAACATTAAATTCTTCAACCTTCATAGCATCTGCCTCTTTTATAATTCTTTCCCAAATTTTATACATGTTGCTGTATGTTTTGGTTTTCTATGTTCCTTTGGCGGCGGCGTGAGATAATCCTTCCCAAACATAAATCTAAGAAATCCATCATAATCAACCGGCGCTTTTACCAGTAAATCTTCAAATTGTATGTCACAGGACTGCAGCATCCATTTCCTCAAAAACCCTTTATTTTCTTCTGGTGCTCCCCATCCCAATGTCCGAATCAATCTTGTATTTTTATTCCGATATTTACGGACAAGTGTTTCAAACTCACGAAATGCAACACTTGCTGGAATCCGCCGAAGCACTTTATACACACACCGCTTTAAATAGCTTTTATCATGAATTGCCCCCACCGGTGAATACAATATTTTTCTTGCAATATAACATCTGAAATTAAAAATTGCCTTAAATGGCTGTTTTTCCGGCATTCCATCACAAGGAAATATATCGATAAATATCCCCCTTTTCATTGTGAGCATTTCCTGATTTTTACGGCTAAAGTATGTCCCTTTTCGCAGGATTCTGGCATAACCCCAACGATATCCTGGATCTGTCTTATATGTCTGTAAAAAATACTTGCTTCTGTCCAGCTGCTCCTTGCATACCTCACAAAACTTGTCATAATCCTTCCTGAGCATCCTGATATCAATATCATCATCCCATGGAATAAATCCCTTATGTCGGACTGCGCCCAATAGAGTGCCACCATCCAATTCATAATGAATGCCATTTTCTCTACAGATCCTATCCGCCTCTCTGAGCATATCAAGCTCAATCATTTGCAGTTTTCGTATTATTTGCGGCGTATATTCAAATTCTGCCATTCTTCTGTCCTCAGTACTTTCATGCCAGATATCTCTCTGGCTCATTCAATATCACGTCTGTTATTCCCTTCATTTCCAGCACTGTCAAATCCAACAATGTACCTGTCGGCTTTTCAGGATACAAATGACCTGACATCCACGCCCGCACAGCATATTCCTCAAACTGCTCTTTCGGCAAATCTATTCCCCGCCAAAATGGATGAAGCGCCACAGCACCACAGCCTCTTTTGGCTTTATACAAACAATCTGAAATTTTAGTATCCAAGATTGCCAGATTAGCATTCGAGTCTAATCTACTTAGCTTCTCAAGTGATTTAGCATAAAACGTTGAATAAATAATTGCATTCTGATATCCATACCTGTGTACCATCTCCACAATCTTTTCTTCCATACCCTCATAAAAATAAATGCTGTTCTTTAACTCTATATTCAACATAAATCCCGTTTTTAAATATGTTTGTAGCAAGTCAAAAACTTCCTCTATCGTGGGAATTTGCTGGCTCGAATTTATACCTGCATAGATATGAAGCTTTCTTAATTCGCGCAGTGTATAATCCCGAACAAACCCAATTCCCTCTGTAGTTCTGTCCACACGCTCATCATGAATAACAACCAACTCACCATCCTTTGTCATTTGTATATCCAGTTCAATCCCTGTCAAACCATGTATGGCTGCCGCCTTTTCAAAAGCTAACAGTGTATTCTCTGGATACATCTGGCTGCATCCCCTATGCGCCCATAATCTCATACTCATCTATTTCTATACCCACGTTTTTCTTGTAAAAATATTTCCATAATCTCTGATAATGTAATGGATTCACCGCGCGTCAATTTAAATTCGCTGCTACTGCTGCCGTTAATCATGGACAAAAAGTCGCTAATTTCATAACGCAGCCCATCGCCTAAAAATGTTTCTGAATATTTTTCTGTTTTGTCTAAATCTTCATAGTGCACTTCGAAATAGGCAGTTTTCCACCAAGGCGCCTCCGCCACGATATAGCCCTTTGTGCCTGCAATTAATAATCTGCCGTCCGACTTTACCCCTAAACCACAAGTCGCCGTCGCAATACCAGATGGATATTCCAGCGATATTTTTGTAAAAATATCCAATCCTTTTTCATCATTAATGGTGTCAAATCGAATGGACGTATACTTTTTTCCCAAAAGCTTTAAGATCGGGAGCATTACATAGCTTCCAAGTTCTGTAAAGCTTCCGCCATATCGCGTGTCTGTCAGTTCTCTATATTGTGGGTTCTCAAGTTTTGTAAAACATGTCTCCACATTTCTTATTGCTCCAATCGTACCACTGCAAGCAATTCCTAATAGTTTATGGAAGCCCGGACAATATGCTGTTTTGATACCTTCCAGTAAAATAAGATTGTGTTGTTTGGCATAACAAAACAATTCATCTGCCTGATGTTTTTGTAACACCATCGGTTTTTCGCAGAGCACATGCTTACCGTGCGCCAAAGCGGATTGAATATATCCAAAATGCGTTTCATGCGGCGATGCGATATATATCACATCTGATGCCTCGTAAAACGCTTCGATTTCTTTATATGCATTAATTTCCCACTTCTGTGCAAATCTTACGGCACTTTCCAAATGAGGATTATAGACTCCCTGTGTGCTGACTCCACTAACCAGCCGTGCCTCTGGAATAAAACGTTCCGCAATTCGTCCTGTCCCAATAATTCCAATCCGCTGAATCGGACTATTCTGTTCCCGCAGCATTGTGCTGGAAATATTTTTGGTCCGCTCCAAATACATCACTTGGCAATAGTCCTTTAGATAATCGAATGCACCTGTCCAGTCTGAACCAATTGCGAAGATGTCTATGTGAAATCTGCGAATATCATTTACTTTCTGTCCTTGTGTCTCTTCGATGATAATCTCATCTGCAAATCCTGTCTTTTTTACATTCTCTATTCGTGTCACCAGCGAATCAACCACATTTAGTTTTCCTCGTGCTTTGTCGTATGCCTCCGTTGTCACGCCGACTATCAAGTAATCTCCCAGTGCCTTAGCCCGCTGTAACAATCGATAATGTCCTTCATGGAAGAGGTCAAATGTCCCGTATGTAATTACTCTTGCCATAACCCCTCCTCATAAACTGCACTTTTTATAAATTCTTCTTTATATATTCATAAATTGTTTTGCCACAGGTGCCATTTGTATTGGCATTAATCTTTGAAAACGCTTCAAGCTGTTTTTCCCTGTTATATTGATTTCCTGTAATTTTGCCATCCAGAAAATCCTTGAGAGAATTGAATGCATTCTCACTCAAACTGTACTGCATCCACTCGGACTCTTCCATAAAACCCGGTTCATGCGCAATCAAATCCTCATAGTCAAACTCAATCTCAACCTCTTTATACTCCTTGGTAAACACATTGATATCATATAGTTTTCTTTCTGGAGCATACCAAATTCTGGAATCTGGCTTTCCAACTTGTTGCCAAGCAATTACAAAACCTCCCATTCCGCCTGTTAAGAAATACCCATTTTTTCCTCTTATTCCAGAGCCTATTGGTAATTTCCACTCCTTCATTTTGCCTGTATCTCTATCTAATTCCAAGTACATATTTCCCCTATTTGGTGTAATAATAATCTCTTCTTCATCATTATTGTGAAAAATCGCTATACTTCCAAAAACATACTCATCCGTTTTACATTCATAGGGCCATTTCAAAGCCTGAAATGATTCTGGCACACCACCATATTCTCTTGTTTTCCCTGTATGAAAATTCCAACGAATGATAGTTGTTCCTTTTATGGGAACCAGCCATAACTCTTCACCGTCAATCCACCACCGTTGCGTTCCGCTAAGATTTGGTGTGTTACTGCAAAGCGTTCTGGTCTTTAAAGTATCCACATCCATAAAAAGAAAATGATCATCCTCTGGAGAAGCAAAAATCAGTTCATTCTCATATTCTCCAATTCCACCCTGTCTCCATTCACCCTGATCATTCTGCCTCAGATAAAATGGTTTGACGTTTTCTATATAACAAAGTTCTTCAGTTTCAATTGTAAAACGAACAAGCTGCGGATACATAAACGGAAACAGATATAAATACTTATCGTTATACCAACATCCATTAAAGGCAGCTCCCCGTAAATTATATTTTTTGAACTCTATCTTCCTTATCTTTTTATTCTGAATCACCAAAAGGTGCTGGGCATTTCCCGGAAACACATAAAGCCTGTCCCGAATTTCTAACGCTCTGAGATAATATCCTCCAGCAAAATACCCAGTTTCCAAATCCATATAAAATTTATAATGATAATCATTGTTTTCTGAATACCAGATCTGATTATTTTTCGTCACTTGATACCTGTCATCGCCCCATGCATCAAACTGTATATTAATTCGCTCTCCACGCCAGTCATTCTGTTCTGGCAGTGTCTGGATAAAATTATTTAACGTAAATATAGGTTTTCCTGCCACGCCAAACAGTGCCGTGACACTTGATAAGGTATCGCCGATATATGCATCTGACAACGCAATTGTTCGTTCTATATCCGGTGTATCATCATAGATTCCAATCTTTTCATCAATAAATTCTTTTTTTAATGCCTCATACCAAGGCTTGTACGCACTTCGCATGGAATCAAACGTTGACTCCATCAAAGGATGCGGTCTCCATAATAAACAGGCATCATCTCTACCCTTAAAAATATCAAATACATAGCGCATTTTTTTGAGGAATACCTCCGTATTTCCCAGCATTCCTCCAATGCTTGTATTGAAAAAATACACTTTTTTACCATCCAAATCCCACGTTTGCGGTGGGTTGGGCGGATTCTGGCACTTGTGTATCACGCTGTCAAATTTGGGCGACCCCAGTGCGAGGAACTTGCTGTCTGGAATTCTGGCATCAAAATATTGTCTGTACTTCTCAGCCTGAATAATGATATAATCAGCATATGCATATGCTGGGCACAGCGATTGTCCCTCGCTCATGCCGCCCGCCGTGGCATAATATGGAATATAGACCAAACAGTCCGTAAATTTTTTGATATTTTCAGAATAAAAATATGGGTGAATACTTGTCACAAAGTTTATATTATCATATGGATTATGTATGAAAATTATATCTGGTTGATGAACCTCAAAATCAAATTCATCATACTTTATGACTGGAATATCTGCCGCAAATTGATCTGCTTCATAATGCATTGCACGAAAACTTCCATCAGGATTTTTATCAAAATATGGAATCGGTATGACATAGGTATCACAGTCAGGATCTGCATCGGCTGCCTGCCATACACTCTCCATACTATCCCACATACTTGCCTTATAGGGGAGAAAAACAGCTTCTCTCTTTACACTGATCTCATTTTTAATGCTGTTTGATATTCGAATCAATTTCTGTCTTAACAGCTTTGAGGATTTCTTGGCTGAATGTACCTCATTGATATTTAATGTCTCATGAATCTGATAGACCAATTCACAGTATTCTTCTAACATGGATACTGTAGCATTACCCTCTCCTTCTGACTGTTCAATTAGTGTACCAATAGAAATGCCCGCACTCTGACAGTCTTCCAACAGTCCTAGTGCTGCTTGAATATTATTCTGATCAATATACTTTTTAATCTGGTCATGTGCCTGTTCGAGTTGTCTGACCAGTTCTTGTACTTGCTGCTTGTGTCGTTTCCTCATTGATTGCCTCGATTGTTTTTGTATTTTGGAATATTATTACGCTGCTGTTGGATATTAGGTTGTAGGGAATGTTACAATACTAGAACTAGATGTACCGTCTGTCAAAGTAACTGTTACTGTTGCTGTTTTTCCTTTATAGTAAGACATCCACTCTGTGGAAAGCTGAAACTGTTTCTCAACTTTGGGATCATTATCCCATACTGTCCAATCGCCAGCCCCAGCTTCAATTGGATACTCACCAGTATCGTCAGCGATAACAAATGAATCCCATAAATCACCATCACAATTTGCAATTTTAATCAAACCAGTAGCATCTATAGTAACCTGAACCTCAAACGGATTCTCCACTGTCCATACAATTTCCAGTTCAGGGCTTAATCCAGGTTTCAAAGCTTCCAGCCAGTCTTCGCGGCTTGGATGAGCGCCTGCTGTTGGGTTAATTGGATTGCACTTACCCACAAGTTTAAACGAATGCTCATCAACTATATTTGTACCAGCTGTATCAGCCGTAGTATTCCAAACATATTCATATGAATCCAAGATAGGATTCCACTGAATTACATATGGTTCTTCATCACCAGCACCAGCACCCTTTTTTATACCATCCAATTTAACTGTGAAATGAGCTATTCCAGACTCTCCAATCGGATGCGGTGTTTCAGTAGGAGTAGTAGAATTATCTATATCTACCAGTGCAAGATAAAGACTGGTGTTTGTGTCAGGGGTTCCACTTGCTCCAAAATCAGCAGCCGTATTCATTGGAATTCCATCTACAGAAGAAGCTGTAACTTTTACTGTTAGATTTACATCCTTTGTACTTTTATTAATCACTTTCAATGCATCGCTTTCATTCGTATATATATATTTTGATGTAGTTGCATCCTTTGGTTTATGATTATAAAAATATAAAGAAGCACTATTATTATTATTAAATGTATACCCTTCATACTTTGTGTTATTCGCATCCTGCAACAAATCCAACGGATCCATCACATAATCAAACGCCCCCGTATAACTCTCCTCCGTCGGCAGCACAACTCTGAATACGTCATGAGACAATGCTCCCTCTACTTTACCAGATCCTGTTGTCCGCCCTTCGTCGGCAAGCGCAACCATAGAGCTGCTCAGAACCATGCTTGTAGCCAGCACGCCGGCTAAAATCTTTTTGTAATTGTTCATGTTTATTCCTCCTTGAAATAATGAAAATGATTAGTTACCTTATATCGATGGAATGCGCTGGAATGAAATACCATGCATTCACTGACCGATCACAATCTTGAGCGTCAGCTTTACAGTGCTGATACTCTGTTCCTCCTCATCAAGCAGATGATAGGTAATCACGCAGTCATAGATTCCGTCCTCCAAAACACTGTCCAGCGTAATATTGTCCAGCCAGCTCCCCACTGGGATAATCGGTGACTCAAAGATTGTCTCACCCGTTTCTTCTAGTGTTACATCAAAATAAACGGAGTTGGTATTCGCCTCAGCATTTTTTACGTATGCATTTTCCGAAGCAGCATCTCCACTCGGGAAATTCCATGTCGTGTTCATTGTCACTTCATAGGAACCGGGCGCCGTCCGCTCTTCTCCAAGCTGTTCTATTACTTTGTCAACATTTTTCTCGTTGACTACAATATTGCGCCTGATTGGTTCTTCCTTTTTTTCTTTGTTCAACATTAGAAAAATCACCAATCCCAGCAGTATGATAATCACTACGACGCATATTGCAAGAGCAATGATGCCTCCCTTAGAGAGCTTGCCTTTTTGCTCCGACATTTCACACCTCCCATCAATATAAATTTTATATAGCGAATTTCTGTTTATTGGTACAGAAAATATTATCATATGGATTATGTATTTTAAGTCTAAACACCTATATCCTAATTTCCTCCCAATAACAACACAGAAAAAGACTATCATAAAATATCAGCAACAGCTATTTTAAAATGTTACTTTATTACACATATCATGATTCTACACTAATATCGTCAAAAAATCAAGAAATATTATATTTATCTTCAATAAGTCTTTTGACCAAGTCTTTAAAAATCTGCTATAATAGTGGGGAAATTCTATTTATATACCAAATAAGAGGTGTCTCATGATACAGATTTGTAGGAAAGATAAGGAAAAGGTTTACGAAGCGATTCGCTCAGGAAAAATAGATGCAGCAGAAATGTCATTCCCCAACTTGATAGATGACATCCTCCTTACGTTGAAAAGACGGGGACTTACAGATCTTCTCTCACAGGTCCTGCCGGATAAACGCAGGGATAACAGCCACATTCCTTTTGACATCCTTTTGTGCCTTGCCATTGCTGCTAAGCTCAAATGTAAAACCAGTCTTACAGATGTCCCTTTTGCTGTAACAGAAGCAGAGCTCCTGGCTGAGCTGGGATGGAATATCTGGGATAATGAGCGGGATGTGAATGAAGGACTTTTTTCAGAAAGCGTGATGCGCAAGCTCCTTGCAAAATACAAAAGCGAAGAATGGGTCTGCTTCTACAATGATTATGTGCAGAAACATCTGATGAAAGAACTGGATATCCAGCCATGTATCCACATATTGGACTGCACAAAAGTTCTTGTTAACTTGGAAAATGAGAATTATGAAAATTCTTCTGTGGTAAAGATAGACGGGGAAACCATGCGCGGATATAAGCTCGGTGTCCTAAGAGGTGTCCTGGATGATTCAGGGATAGCGGAAGAAGTCGTGTTTGGAACACTTAAGACCCATGACATGGAACAGTGCAGAGAGATGCTTACGAACACTTCCTGTTTCCATGAAAATGACATATTGATTAATGACAGGGGATTCCTGTCACGAGAAATGACAAACTATTTAAAGACAGTCCGCAAAGTAGACACTTACATTCCTGCCAGAGAGAACATGATCATTTACCAGAATGCCGTAAAACTGGCCGCCACCAGTGGGAACTGGCAGAAGCACCCAAACCGCAAAAGGAAGGAACAGGAGATCCAGCTGGTGACAAACCTGGGCCCATTATGGGAAAGCGATGAGCCGGAAAAAGATGTCCCTATTAATGCCTGTGTTGTACATGATAAAAAAACAGACAACTATTTTGTATTTATGACGACAGACACCAGTAAGACAGCGCGGCAGATCATAAATACCTACGAACTGCGTCCGGAAATTGAAGAGGATTTCCGCCAGATGAAAGATTTCTGGAAACTGGAAGATTTCAAAAGTACAAAATACAACTATATTACTTATCACATCATAATGACACTGGTGGGATACCTCTATTTTCAAATATACAAAAACTTGGACGAAGGAAAAAGATATTCAGGGAAATCCCTGCCGGTTGTAGTGAAAAATTACAAGGAGACCAGACCTAAATCCGTCATGATATATGTCGGGCAGTATTTTGGTATTTTTCCATTCCTTGAATTTTTACAGATCTATGCAGAATGCACTTTAAAAGTACGACGACTTCTTGATCCGATCCTGGCTAAAGTATAGCAGGCTTTTGGGGTTATCCCCAAAAGCCTAATTGAAGATATTTATCTTAAATATTTTTAGACAATATACCTCCTGTCAAAAGAAATCTGCAACCACTAACAGTATTCAGTATCCTATTGAATCTTCCACATAGTATTCTATGCATCCCTCTGACGTTTTCGCAAATAGTCCGTAAAGCCAATCTCTACAACACTTTTCAAAAACGTTCCAGTCTGCCTCAAACCATTCCCGTATCTGATTGATAAAATCGTAAAAATCCGAAAATTCTATCTATTGATTGCCTCCGCGTCCAAAATCTGTTATACTGTCTATAAAACATGTACATTCAAACAAGATCAATGGTTTTATACTATATATTTTTTTAAAGAGGAGGTGTCCGACGATGATTCAACATAAAAAAATATTAACTGGACTTATGACTGCGGCGTTGATTCTTAGTAGCCATTCCGCGATGACTTGGTCTGTTTATGCTTCTGAACAGCAAGAGACAGAAGATTCCACCGCATCTGAAGCCGCATCTGTAACAAACATGGAAGCTACTTCTGAATCTGAGAAAAAAACGGAGATAAATTCTGAGGTAGAGGCCGAGAAGAGCACGGAGACTACTGCCGAAGTGACATCCGAAAAGAACTCTGAGGCTGCTTCTGACACTGGGTCCGAAAAAAACTCCGAAGCCGCTTCTGACAAAAACTCTGAAATGACTTCCGAAAACGGCTCTGAAAAGAACTCCGAGACCACTTCTGAGAACGGCTCCGAAAAAAACTCCGAAGCAGAAGCTGAGAAAAACTCCGAATCAGAATCCGAAACAAACTCTGAAACTACTTCTGACACGGATTCCGAAAAGAACTCTGAAACTACCTCCGAAATGGAATCCGAGACGAGTACTGAACCAACTACCGAGATGGAATCGGAGGAAAATACGGAAACTGAAACAGAATCCGAGACTCAGACTGAATCTGCCACAGCATCAGAGGAAACCGAAACCCAGACTGAGACAGAAGAAGCTCCTGATTCCTCTGTACCAGCGGACGTTTTCAAGGTGATTCTTCCGACAATCCCAGAGGATGACACAACATTTGATTATATTTTAGACCCGCAGGGGCTGATTGAACTGACTGATGCCAAGAAGTATGGCGGCACAGATGAAGTGGCGTTCGAACACGACAAGACTTTATATTTTAAAACTTCCAGAACAGAGGACGGCAGACCGGTTTATGACAATGTCAGTAATGCACTGACCGTGACAAATATGAGCAGCCGCGAAGTCAAGATTACTGTAAAGGCAACCATCGCCAACTCGGAAAGCATCACCATGTCCGAAAGCAGTACTTTCGATGCTGATGATACATCAACCAGCATTTATCTGGCATTGACGGACGGCACAAACACGATTCCGATCACTTCGGATCCTGCTGTGCTAAACGCGGTGATCAATGCGCCCGAAGATGCTTATGAGACCGTGTGGGATGGCGAAAAAAATGTATATGAACTGACAGACACCGCCAAACAAGAGGACTATGATGGCTTTCAGAAATATTCCTTCTGGCTGACTGGCGCCTGCAATGCCAATGCGGACTGGTCAAACGTTGAAGGTCAGATTCCAGAAGTCTTTGTCGTCTGGGAAGTCAAAAATGAGTAGAGATCCGCGTCCGTGTGCATAAAAATGAGACTGTTTTGCCAACAGCCTCATTTTTATTTTAGATAATCCAACTCAGCACCGTTTACTGCGATAACTTCATTTTTCAATCTATCTCCACAATCCACCCTTCAGGCGCCTCAATGCGTCCCATCTGGATGCCAGTCAATGTGTCATATAATTTCTTGGTCACTGGTCCCATCTCATTCATACCTGACGGCAGACAGATTTCTTCGTTCTTGTTGACAATCTTTCCTACTGGGGAAATGACAGCAGCCGTGCCGCACAGACCGCACTCTGCAAAATCCTTCACCTCGTCAAAGAGCACTTCGCGCTCCTCCACCTCCAACCCAAGATATTCTTTTGCAACAATCATCAGTGAGCGGCGGGTGATGGACGGAAGGATACTGCTGGATTTTGGCGTGATAACTTTATTGTCCTTTGTCACGAAGAGGAAGTTTGCGCCGCCGGTCTCCTCCACTTTGGTGCGTGTTGCGGGGTCAAGATACATATTTTCATCAAAGCCGTCCTTGTGCGCGGTGACAATCGCATGAAGGCTCATCGCATAGTTTAAGCCTGCCTTGATATGGCCTGTCCCGTTTGGCGCTGCCCTGTCAAAATCGCTGACTCTGATCGTGAGCGGCTTTGCACCGCCTTTAAAATAAGGTCCTACTGGGGTCGTAAAGATTCTGAACTGATACTCGTCCGCTGGCTTTACGCCGATGACCGGATTCATGCCAAACATGTAGGGTCTGACATAGAGGGTCGCACCAGAGCCGTAAGGCGGCACATACGCCTCATTTGCCCGTACCACCTGCTTGACAGCCTCCACAAAACGCCCTTCTGGGAGCGTCGGCATCTCAAGGCGCACACAACTGTCATGCATACGCTGCTCATTCAGATCAGGGCGGAACACGACCGTTTTCCCCTCCTGTGTCGTATATGCCTTCAAGCCCTCGAAGCAGGTCTGTGCATACTGCAAAACCCCGGCGCACTCATTTAGCACGATTGCGGCATCTTCTGTGAGTCCGCCCTCGTCCCACGCACCGTTCTTAAAATTCGTAACGTACCTTTTATCAGTCTGTCTGTAGCCAAAGCCAAGGCTGGACCAATCCAAATCTTTCTTCTCCATTTTCACCTTTTCCTCCTCTGATTTGTTGCAGCAGACGCAAAGGCTTGCTCTGCGTCCGCTTCTTAATTTCTTATTATTATACGTTAACGCGCAAAAGTCAACATTTCCAGCTATTTTTTTCTCTCATATTTCTGAAAATAATACTCGATGTCAAAATAGGTCTGCTCCTCACTCTCTGCTGTGCAGTACCAGTCTGCCATTGTGTCCAGCCGCGGGCAGTACGCGTCCGCCTGATAGGTGTAGTCAATCTTTGTGATATGTGCTGTGTCACAATATGGGAGAAGCTGTTCGTACACGCCCGCGCCCCCTGCCACAAAAACGTCCCTGCGGTCATAATTTTTCAGCGCTTCCCAAAGTTCGTCAATGCTATGCACTACCTCGGCACCTTTGACTTTATATTTTTGATCTCTCGAGAGAATGATATTGACGCGGTTTTTCAGCGGCTGCTTCTGCGGAAAGCTTTCAAAGGTCTTTCTGCCCACAACGATGACTTTTCCCTCCGTCATTTCTCTAAACATCTGTTGATCTCTTGGAA